>Ga0181559_10001808_pt1 | contig 21096 bp, 16 predicted proteins | sample 011ome_21_FD_133752 | JGI IMG/M metagenome (GOLD analysis project Ga0181559, IMG submission 133752) | Coastal salt marsh microbial communities from the Groves Creek Marsh, Skidaway Island, Georgia - 011508AT metaG (megahit assembly) | ecosystem: Environmental > Aquatic > Marine > Intertidal...
ATCTACTTCTTTAGTTAAAAACCCTTTAATTGATTCATTTATGACCAAATTTCGTAAAATTTTAGGGTCTAAATATTCATTTTCAGTATAAATAGGACCTTCTACAAGCAACCGAATAGCAAGGGTCAAGCGCTCATGAGGATTCGTTTGATTTGCTGTTCCAAATACCAGATTGTGCTCTAACCAAGCCCAATACCAAGCACTTAAGTACAAAAGCAACTTGTGTTTATTTTCAAAATAGCGATAAATGGCAGCTTCTGTACTCCCAATTTGAGTACCTAATTTTTTGAATGTGAAATGCTCCATTCCTAACTCTTGAATTAAGAGTGATCCTTCTTGAACTATCAAAATACCTAGTTCTGAGCTGAAAGGATCTTTAAGAAACAAGCTGCTATTGACCTCAACTCTAATCTTCTTGACTATTGAATCCATGGTTTTTTGTTGAATCTGAAGGTATAACGAAAGGAAAGAGGCAAAAGTTTGCTTATCAATCATTTTTGTTAGTAATAATAACAAAAAGTTTATAAATCTATTCTATTTTCAAATTATCATATAAGTTGGATTACCCCTATTCTAGCAGATGGGTGAAAATAATTTTGTCGAAAAAACTGCGGATAATCTAAGCCAAACTACCTACCCCCACATTTCGGCTCTTCAACAAGATCGCTCTTCTAGTTGAACTTAAAAAGGCATTTTGCTTGATTCAGTAGCCGAAATAACTAGTCAAAAAAAGAAAATGTTCAATTGGATTTTTTCAATTACAAAAATCAAACATCAGAAAAAGTAATGTCAACCTAAGAAATTTCTAAAATTTAGAATTTTTTTGAACCCAGAAAGCCCAATAGCAAAGAAGTGGGTGAATAACTAGCAGACGAGTCCAACCTAGCCATTCAGAGACACATAACCCTCCTTCAATACATGAACCCAATTGAATAAAGTATACGTGGGATGGAATAAAGCAAATCAAAAGTATAATAATGCCCCAAGTGGCTTTCTTCCGGGTTGGTGAATATCCTACTCCCAAACCCAATAAAATCTCTAAAACACCTGACAGCAAATTAATTACCTCCGGCTTAGGGAAAAATGGAGGGATAAGCGGCAGGTAAAATTCGGGAGAAAAAAAGTGATTAAGCCCAGCAAAAAAATAAAACAAGGCCAGTAAATATGTGAAAGCTCTTGGCAGATTTCTTTTCATCTTATCTAGTTTGTATTTGAAAAAGTACTGAAAAGAAAGGAAAAGCTCCCTTTATTTAGGCGTTCAATAGCCCCTGTACTTTAATTTTCCTACTCCATATTGGTAAAGCGTCTTGGAATAGCGCAGCATAGCTGGAAGCAATACCGCCGTAAGTACTGCGACTGAACCCAGGTACATCCACAGCTCAGGCTTCGCTACGAGTACATTTATCGCTACCAATGAGGTAATCATAAGCGCTACTGAAAAAGCATAACTGATGTACATCGCCCCATCGTAAAATCCTGGCTCAGGAACCAAATTGGCATCACAAACCTCGCATCGTGCATGAATTTCAGCTAATTTTCTATAACTAAAAGGAGAAACGGGAAACATGTTTCCTTCCCGACATTTGGGGCATTTGGCCTGAACAATGGAAGAAACTAAACTTTTTGACATAATCAATCAACTAAATAACAAAAGTAATTTGACCAACTTTGTTTATCAGTGATTTTGGTTACCAATCCATCAAACAAATAGTAGGCGATTGAAACTTTTTATCGCAATTCTTCCAAGTCGTAATCCTTTCCTTTTCCCCATCGTAGCAATTCGTCCAAGGTATAATACTCCAAAGTATCCAAGTCTTTGATAAAAAAATCTTCTCCAGAAAGCCTAGCCATCACCTCAATTTTCCGCACTTCTCCCTGGTTGACCAATCGGTAAATTCGCCCCACTCGAAGATTATCTAAGGCAAGAGGCATCAGGATTTAGATTTAATTAATACCCCAGTAGCTTCAAAGGAAATTTCCCTTTTTGGCGTTTGGATTGCAGCCACTTCTTCTTTTGTTTTTCCTTGATCCTCGGCATAGTGACGCAAAGCTGCCACATCAGTTTCTTTTAGGGTAGCTACTCCTTCAATAGTAATTGGAAATCCCTGAGAATTGGTCGGTATAAAAAATCCATATTCCTTGAACGTAACTCGCATACTTGACCCATTGGGCAACTCCATGGAAAACCAGCAGCCTTTGCTGGTACACACTTCCTTGATTTTCCCTGAAACCTTACCTGTAAAGGAACCAGAAGCTTCTACCGCATCAATCAATGACACCAAGGTCATCACTTTTTTTTCTTCTACTAAGTCCCCATAATTCCCCTCTACCACCTTGGCCTCTCCTACTACCTCGTAGGTGGTCACTAGGTTAGTTTCTTCAGCTTTTTGACATGCCAAAAGAGAAATAATCAAAACGAAACATCCGAAAAACAATTTTTTATTCATTCGTGCCACGTGTGAGCTCTTTTAAATCTGTGAATGGTTAACTAGTAAAAAATAGTAATCCTTTATTTCCACTTCCCTCCAAAAGTAAAGGAAAACTCCTTGCTACAAAAACTAAATTGAAGAAGTCTTTAGTACTATTCTGTCAACCCCAATGAGTACCTACTTTATCTTTTTGAATAAATTCGGTTCCTTGTAACTAAACCACATTTGGATACTACTTTAAAATGACCTGTCTTTTTGCAGCTTTACAAAAACAAAAAAGATTTGTAACAAATTCAGGAATAAATGGCCAATTTTTTTGACAATCTATTAATTTTACTGGCTAAACTTTTAGCTATTCCATGCCAAAAATCAAAAAATTCATAATTGACTTTGATAGCACCTTTACTCGGGTGGAAGCCTTAGATATTTTAGGCGAAATAAGTCTTTCCAATGACCCTAAGAAAAACGAGAAACTTCAGGCCATTAAAGACATAACCGACAAAGGAATGGACGGAAGTTTAACCTTCAGGGAAAGTTTGGAGCAGCGACTCCAAATTTTACAAGCCAACAAAAGCCAGATAATGGAATTGATTGTTGCCTTAAAACAAAAAGTTTCTAAATCTTTTGAACGCAATCGTGATTGGCTAAAAGACAATGCTGAGGATGTATTTATCATTTCCAATGGCTTTAAGGATTTTATTATTCCCATTGTAACCGAATACGGCATTAAAGAAGAAAATGTCTTTGCCAATGATTTTGTGTACGATCCTACTGGAAAGATTATTGATTTCAATAGAGAAAATCCACTGTCCAAAAACAAGGGGAAATCTGAGACTCTTCGTTCCATTAATTTGGAAGGCGATATTTACGTGATTGGAGACGGATATACCGATTATGAAATTAAAGCATCTGGGCTAGCAAACAAGTTTTATGCATTTACTGAAAATGTAAATCGCCCGCAGGTTACAAGTCAAGCCGATCACATTGCACCTAGCTTTGATGAGATTTTGTACATCAACAAGCTAAATACCAAATTCTCCTATCCCAAAAGCAGAATCAAGGTTCTCCTTCTAGAAAATGTACATCCAATTGCTTTAGAACTACTCAAAGAAGAGGGGTATCAAGTAGAAGTTGCATCCGGAGCCCTTAGTGAAGAAGAATTATGTGAAAAAATACGTGATATTTCGATTTTAGGAATTCGCTCCAAAACTAACGTCACCAAAAAGGTTCTTGAACATGCCAACCGACTTTTAGCGATTGGGGCTTTTTGCATAGGCACTAACCAAATTGACTTGGAAGAATGCCAAAAAAGAGGAGTTGCCGTATTCAATGCTCCCTTCTCCAACACTCGTTCGGTCGTTGAAATGGCCATTGCAGAAATCATTTTCTTGATGCGTAGATTTCAAGACAAGTCTGTAGGCATGCATCAAGGAAAATGGGATAAGTCAGCCACAGGATCCTTTGAAATTCGTGGAAAAAAATTAGGAATTGTTGGGTATGGAAATATCGGTGCACAACTTTCTGTTTTAGCCGAAAACCTAGGGATGAACGTCTTCTACTACGATGTTATTGAAAGGTTGGCGCTAGGAAATGCCACCAAGTTGAACTCCTTAGAGGAATTGTTGGCTACCTGTGATGTCATCAGTTTACATGTCGATGGTAGAAAAGACAATAAGTGCTTGATCGATAAGAATAAAATCGCCAAAATGAAACCTGGGGCTTTACTAGTCAACCTCAGCCGAGGCCATGTGGTTGATATCCCTGCACTTCGAGATGCAATGCTATCCGGACACATTGGCGGGTGCGCAGTAGATGTATTTCCTGAGGAGCCAAAAAACAATAAGGAACCTTTCACCTCAGAACTCATCGGATTACCGAATACTATCCTTACCCCTCATATTGGTGGAAGCACCCTAGAAGCACAAGAAAATATTGCCCGATTTGTTCCCGGTAAAATCATGGAATATATCAATACAGGCAATACGTATAATTCTGTAAACTTTCCCAATATCCAGCTTCCCTTTTTGAAAAAAGCTCACCGACTCATTCACCTGCATCAGAATGAACCGGGAGTATTGGCCAAGATCAACCAGGTGCTCGCCAATTACCAAATCAATATTGTAGGACAATACCTCAAAACGAATGAAAGAATTGGCTATGTAATCACCGATATAGATAAGGTTTACGATCCTGAAGCAATTGAAGCCCTAAAAAATATCCCAGGAACCATCCGGTTCAGAACCCTCTATTAAGTACTAAAGTAAAAAAAGCCCTTGAGGGCTTTTTTTACTTATTTCCATAAAGCTCTTCGTAGTAAGTTTGGTAAGCTCCAGAAGTAACTCGATTCAACCAACCCTCATTTTCAAGGTACCAGTCGATTGTTAATTCAATTCCTTCTTCAAACTGCAAGCTAGGCTCCCAGCCCAATTCTTTTTGGATCTTGGTGGCATCGATAGCATAGCGTAAATCATGCCCGGCACGGTCTTGAACGAAGGTAATTAATTTTTCAGAAGCACCTAGCTCACGGCCTAGCTTTACATCCATCTTTTGGCACAATAGACGGACAATGTCAATGTTTTTCCATTCGTTAAAGCCTCCAATGTTGTAAGTCTCCCCTGGATTTCCTTTGTGGAAAACCACATCAATTGCACGTGCATGATCTTTTACAAACAACCAGTCCCGCACATTTTCTCCTTTCCCATAGACAGGTAAGGGCTTGTTGTTTTTAATATTATGGATACACAGCGGAATCAACTTCTCTGGGAAATGATTGGGGCCATAATTGTTGGAACAATTAGATACCACTGTCTTCATCTTGTACGTATTTGCATAGGCACGCACAAAATGATCCGATGAGGCCTTGGATGCCGAATAAGGAGATTGTGGATCATACGATGTAGTCTCCACAAAAAAGCCTCCATCGTGCAAGGACCCATAAACTTCATCCGTAGAAACATGGTAAAACAAATGCTGATCAAACGCTCCAGCCCAAGCTTTTTTAGCCACATTCAGCAAATTTACTGTGCCAAATATATTGGTCTTTACAAAAGCCAGAGGATCGGAAATTGAACGGTCTACATGAGATTCTGCTGCCAAGTGAATGACATCCGTGATGCGGTGCTTTTCAAAAATTGCTTGCAAAACTTCTTCTTCTTGAATATCTGCTTTTTCAAAAAAGTAGTTGGGTTCGCCTTCTACTTCAGTCAAATTTTCCAAATTCCCCGCATAGGTCAAGGCATCTAAATTGACAATTCGATACTCAGGGTAAGTAGTTACAAAAAGTTTGACTACGTGGGAACCAATAAATCCAGCTCCACCAGTAATTAAAATTGATTTTGACATTGTTTTATCGATAAAAATTAAGATACCATTTTGTAAATTCTGCCACACCCTGAGGCACCGTAGTCCGCGGTTGGTACCCGAAATCACGTTCAAGGGGGCTAACATCGGCATGTGTCTCTACCACATCCCCAGGCTGGATCGGTAACAATTCCATCTTGGCTTTCTGGCCAAGTCCTTTTTCTATTTCTTCAATAAACATGAGCAAAGAAACTGGAGAGGAATTGCCAATGTTGTAAATCCTATAAGGAGCGGTCGAACTCGAAGGATCTGGTTGCTGAGTGTCGTAATTTAAGTTGGGAGAAGCAGGCTTTTCTACCACTCGGATAATTCCATCCACAATATCGTCGATATAGGTAAAATCTCGTTTCATATTCCCAAAATTAAATACCTGGATGGGATCTCCTCTTCGTATCGCATCGGCAAAAAGGAAATAAGACATATCCGGTCTTCCCCATGGACCATACACTGTAAAAAAGCGTAAGCCAGTAGTTGGGATACCAAATAGATGACTGTAACTGTGAGCCATCAATTCGTTGGCTTTTTTGGAAGCAGCATACAAGGAAATGGGGTGATCTACCTCATCTGAGGTAGAAAAAGGCATTTTGGTATTGCTACCGTACACAGAGCTTGAAGAAGCAAAAACCAAATGCCGTACGGGATGAAATCGACAGCATTCCAACAAATTTAAAAACCCAGAAAAATTACTATGCAAATAATCTTCCGGATGTAAAATCGAGTTTCGCACACCTGCCTGAGCTGCCAAATGAATAACTAGGTCAAATTTCTCCTGCTCAAAAAGCTTGAGTAAACCATCCTTATCCACCAGATCCAATTGAATAAATCGGTAATTAGCTTGAATAGTTGATTGAGTCAAAACACCTTCAACTATATCCATTGAGGCAATGCCAGATTCGGCCAAGCGAGCATACTTCAAATCAATGCTGTAATAGGAATTAATGGAATCTAGTCCAACTACTTCTACTCCCTTACTGAGTAAATCCTGAACTACATGAAATCCAATAAATCCAGCCGCACCGGTAACCAAGTATTTCATGGGTTATTGAATTAAAGTTGAATTTCTTAGTTGTTTGTCACCTGCCATATCCTTAATTCGTTACTACCTCCTCGTAGCTTTTTAAGTAAAGCTGACTTAACCACTTCCGATCAAATTTATCTTTCACCTCCTTGAAAAGTGCATCTGCAAAACTGGCCATTACATCCCTTTTCACATAGGAAAATTCCAAGGCTTCTCGAAGGATAGCATTTTCCCCAACAGGAAATATCAGTCCTGTCTTTTGTTGTTGGATAAATGAAGAGTTCCCCACACAATTGGAACAAATAATTGGAACTTGCATTGCAGCAGCCTCTAGGAGTACATTGGAAAAACCTTCTGTATGGGAAGCATGTACCAGTACATCTGCAAGTGCCAGGTGGTGGGCTACATGATCCGTCCAATCAATTTGTACCACACGAGGATGTTCTCGGATGGTGGTCAATGTCTCTTGAGCTAGTCGATTTTCCTGCAAATCCGGCTCCCCAATCAAAACTAATTTGGAGGAAGAAAGAAACTTAAAATTCAAGAAAGCATGGATTAGTTCTTCCATCCCTTTTTTGGTAGAAAGTTTCCCCACTGCCAAAATGATAAAATCATTCTCACTTGGCAACATACGCATGGTTGCAGCCACTAAATGATTTTCTTTCAAGGACTCCCGGTTAAACTTATCGAAATCAACGCCTAAAGTTGATCCATTTCCAATTATCCGAAACTTAGAAAAATCAATATCAGGAAGAGTTGAGAAAAAGGAATACATCCCTGAAGAATTCACCCAAAGAGCTGTTGCATTCGAAATGGTCCACTTTTCCTTTCGAGTAAGCATCGCTGATGAACTGGATTTCTTAACAGGCATTTCTGTGATACTGTGAATCCGATTCCTAATACCGGCCTGTTTGGCAGCTAGCATGCCTAGAAATCCCGCTTTCGCTCCAAAACTATGAATCAGATCAGGTTTTTCCCTTTTGATCAATTGAAATAATTGCCAATACGTGGAGACATCATCAAAAAAATTATCCCCTTTTGAAAAAGGAATTGATTCGTGGGACACCCCCTCAGCTCGACACATGGAATAAACTTCCCTCCCATCTCCACTTACCAAAAGTACGTCCCAAGCTTGTTCCTTCAAATAATTGGGGAAACCAGAGAGTAACGTCTTAAAGGTTAATGGCTCAGCGGTAAGTAAAAGAATTTTGGGCATTTAAACGTGAGGTAACAAGTGCAAATGTAAAATTTAATCAGGACATCTTGAGAAAATTGAGACCATGACTTGGTAGATCTAACACCAATTCGAATTCAAGAAGTTTCTAAAAAGAAAAATTCCAAAATAAAATAAGTACCAAACCACTTTCTATTTGAATTTTTTTAAGAATTAATGGTTTGAAAAAAGAGCATAAATCACTGCTCTAGTTGGAAAATGCAATTCCAATTTGAAAAATTGGATTGTTTTAATTTTAAAATATTATAATAGTGCAATTTTTTATTATTATTTTTATTTTAAAATATTTTTGAATTCTAATTTTTTTATTATTTTTATAACGGGTGATATTTTTTTTTATTTTTATTTTTAAATCAATCTATTTTTTCAGGAAGGACTATTTAGTAATTTTTCCCTTCTATTACTTTAAACTTAAACGCAAAATAGCCTTCTAGCTAGAAGGCTATTTCCGAATTAAAATCTAGGTAAATTAATTAAAAATCTCAGCCAATTTGGACTCAAGGCTTGGCCCTCTCAAATCACGGGCAATAATTCGTCCCTCGGGATCAAGCAAATAAGTAGCTGGTATTGCTTGGATCTGATACAATTCTGCCGCAACAGAATTAAAGTACTTCAAATCTGAAACTTGAGTCCACGTCAATTGATCGTCAGCAATTGCCTTGACCCAATCTTCCCTACTTCGATCCAATGACACCCCAAAAACTTCAAAGCCTTTTGAGTTATATTCCTTATAAAGGCGTACTACATTGGGATTTTCTTGCCTACAAGGCTTGCACCAGGCTGCCCAAAAATCAATCAACACATATTTTCCGCGTAGTTCAGAAAGCTTCGTGAGTTTTCCACTAGGATTAGGAAGCGCAATTTCTGGAGCTTCTTGTCCAACTGCCAATGCCCTCATTTCATTCAATTGCTGCTTCATTTGTAAAATAGAAATTGTACCTGGGTACCTCTCATCAAGCTTATTGATCAACTCATCAATAAATGGAAAATCGTTCTGTGGATTTAATAAGCCTATGGCTGCCAACGAGGCAAATGAGCTTCCCATGCTTTCAATCATTTCCTTGACCCTTTCTACCTGCTGCGACTCCAAAGCCATAGCATCCATTTGAATTTTTTGGATGGCTTCAGCATCGTTTTTACTCATTGCGGCATAGTACCGCTCGTTGAGTTGATTGACTTCAAGTTGATAGGTTTCCATCAATTTTTCCAACTTCAACATTTCTTTACTGTCTTGGGACCCTTCAATTTGAAGACTATTTGGATCGGAAAGATTCAGCTTCACCGATACATCTTCTTTGAAAAGGGCCAATTTTACCAGGCGTTGTCCAAAAAAATTTAATTCGTAAAAAGTAGGAGTTGAAATAGAATCCAACTCATATAAAAAGTCTCCATTTGGTTGAATTGTAAGGGTATCTAACACTTTTGGTCTACTATCCGTGTATTGAGAAAGCACCACAATTCCTTGAGGGGCGTTTTGCAGATTCCCTTTGATACGTACGCTGCCATTCGTAGAATCTGTGCTTCCACAGGAGAACAGAGCAAAGGTGGCACTCAACAAAATTCCAAACATAAATTTTTTCATAGTTTAATTAGCTAATAATTCACTCAATAGTTGGGTAGCTACTTTTGGATCTGCTTTCCCCTTTGAATTCTTCATCAATTCACCCATAAAAAACCCCAAAAGACCTTTTTTTCCAGATTTGAACTCAGCAACTTTCTCAGGATTTTTTGCTAAGACTTCTTGTGCTAGTGGTACTAAGAAACTTACATCACTTTCTTGAATCAAGTTGAGTTGCTGAGCAATTTCACTAGGTAAAACCCCAGGCCGAAGAATAAGTTCAGGGAAAATTTTCTGAGAGGCGCTAGAAAAAGAAACTTGCCCTTCCTCAACCAAATCAATTAATTGAGCAATTGAATCAGGTGTCAAAGGAAAATTGGAAAAGTCGATTCCATGCTCATTCATGTAGGATCGAATAGGACCCATAATCCAGTTCGATGCAGCTTTGAAGTGCTTGGAACATTTACATAGTGATTCATACCAAGCCGCCATCTCCCTAGTTTCAGTCAATAAAGCAGCATCGTAACTTGGCAGTTGGTAGACTTCCATGAATTTGCGGTACAAGACACGTGGTAAAGTTGGCATTTGTTCAGCAACCTCCTTTATCCATTCCTCCGATAAAACCAAAGGTGGTAAATCAGGGTCTGGAAAATAACGGTAATCGTTAAGGGCTTCTTTGGTTCGCATACTTGCAGTATAGCCGCCATCTGCATCAAAAGTTCGCGTTTCGGAAATAATCTCCTCCCCCTGTTCCAACATGCTTGCTTGTCGCTCGTATTCAAATTCAATGGCACGCCCCAAATTCCTAAAGGAATTCATGTTTTTGACTTCTACCTTCTTCCCTAGGGTGGTCTCTCCGCGAAGCCTCACTGAAATATTGGCATCACAGCGAAGCGATCCCTCCTCCATGTTCCCATCGCATATACCTAAATACATAACCAACTTTCGGATTTCAGCCAAAAATGCTACCGCCTCCTCTGCCGACCGAATACAAGGTTCTGTGACTATTTCAATTAAAGCTGTTCCAGCTCGGTTAAAATCAACCCAACTTTCTGCTCGCCCTAGTGAATGGATCAGTTTACCGGCATCTTCTTCCAAATGAATTCGATTTAACAGAACGACTTGATCCGAGCCATCTTCTAGGGTTAACGCAACCTCGCCTCCCAAACAAATAGGGGCTTTATCTTGAGTAATTTGATATCCTTTGGGTAAATCTGGATAGAAATAATTTTTACGATCAAAACTAGAAATTCTATTTATCCGACACGAGCAAGCTAATCCCATGCGAACTGCAAAGTTGACTGCTTGTAAATTTACCTTTGGGAGAGTACCTGGATGACCTAAGGATATTACAGAAACCTGGGTATTGGCTTTCGCACCAAAACTACTCGCATCTGCAGCAAATAGTTTACTTGCAGTTGCCAGCTGGGCATGAACTTCTAAGCCCACCACCAATTGGTATTTTTCTGTTAATTCCTGAGTTCCCATTTGTTAGTTCAACCTAATTACAACAAGATAGATTTCGCTTTGGCTACCACTTTGGGTAACCCAGCAAGGTCTTTACCTCCAGCTGTTGCAAAGAAAGGCTGACCACCTCCTCCTCCTTGGATTTCTTTCGCCAACTCACGCACTAGGTTTCCTGCATGTAACTTTGTGGTTTCCAATAATGATTCGTCAATAAAGACGGCTACTTGTGGGGTATTGCTAATGGTAGCTGCCAAAACAATGCAAGCTTTGGAAACTTCATTCTTTAACTCGTAAACCAATTTTTTCAAAGAATCGGCATTGGGTAAATCTACGGATGCAATAAGCACTTGTTTCCCTTCCTTTTCAATAAATTGACCTTTCAACTGTTCTTTTACTCCTGCGGCCTGCTTTAGGTGCAATTGTTCTATTTCTTTTCGTAAGTCATTTCTTTCTTGTACCAACGATTCTACTGCCTTCACCAAATCTCTAGGATTTTTTAAAAGGGCTTGCAATTCTTTCACTAAGCTCTCCTGATTCCGCATGAACTCTTCTGCAGCAGTAGCCGTAATCGCCTCGATTCGACGAACACCAGAAGAAATGGACCCTTCACTACTAATTTTAAATAGCCCGATTTGGCTAGTCTGACTCACGTGTGTACCCCCACAAAGCTCTACTGAAAAATCCTGTCCAAAGGTGATCACACGCACAAAGTCCCCGTATTTCTCACCAAACAAGGCCGTAGCACCTTGCTTTTTAGCTTCTTCAATAGGTACATTTCGTTGCTCTACCAAAGCAATATTTTCGCGCACTTTGGTATTGACAATAGCTTCCACCTCGGCCAACTCTTCTTCAGTCATTTTTCCAAAATGTGAAAAATCAAATCTAAGGAGTTCCTGATTGACCAAAGAACCACGTTGCTGAATGTGGTCACCTAATACCGATTTCAAGGCGGACTGAAGCAAGTGCGTAGCCGTATGATTATTTGCGGTGAGTTGACGCTTTTCCCTATCCACTACCGCAAAAAACTGAATCTCGGGATGCAGAGGAAGCTTTTCTACAAAATGTACAATAAGATCATTTTCTTTTTTAGTATCTAAAACACGAATCTCCTCAAAATCTGTTTTTAGCCAACCTGTATCCCCTACCTGACCTCCACTTTCTGCATAAAAAGGAGTTTTATCCAATACCAATTGAAAGCGATTGCCTTTTTTGTCCGAGAGGGTTCGGTATTTCACAATTTGCGCATAGCACTCCATCGTATCGTAACCTACAAACTCCACTCCTGCATCCTCATGGACCAACACCCAATCTCCTGTTTCTTGTTCAGAAGCAGCTCTGGATCGTGTCTTTTGCTTATCCATCTCTTCTGCAAAACCTTTTTCATCGACAGAAAACCCATTTTCCCGGGCAATCAAGGAAGTGAGGTCTAATGGAAAACCAAAAGTATCGTACAATTCAAAGGCTGTTTTTCCAGAAATAACCGATTCATTGTTAGCAACTACCTCTGCTTTGATCCCATCAAGCATCCGAAGACCATTGTCAAGGGTACGCAAGAAGGAAGCTTCCTCCTCTTGTATCACCTTTGCAATAAACTCTTGCTGGGCACGCACTTCTGGAAATATGTCTCCAAAATTAGAAGCAATCAAGGGTGTCAGTTCGAACAAGAAAGGCTTTTGGAAGCCTAAGAAAGTGTAGCCGTAGCGAACTGCTCGTCGCAGGATTCTTCGAATTACATACCCTGCCTTATTATTGGAAGGGATCTGTCCATCGGCAATGGTAAAGGATATCGCCCGGATATGGTCTACAATAACGCGGAAAGCGATATCCGTAGGCTCATCTTTCCCATAAGTTTTGCCAGACTTCAGTTCCAATGCTTGGATAAATGGCAAGAACAAATCAGTATCGTAATTGGACGACTTACCTTGTATCGCACGTACCAAACGCTCAAAACCCATACCTGTGTCCACATGCGTGGCAGGGAGTGGGTTCAAGCTTCCATCAGACAACCTGTTGAACTGCATAAAAACCAAATTCCAGATTTCGATTACCTGAGGATGGTCATTATTGACCAATGCACGACCAGGCACAGCAGCTCGCTCGGCAGCAGAACGCAAATCTACATGGATCTCCGAACAAGGACCACAAGGTCCAGTATCTCCCATTTCCCAGAAGTTGTCCTTTTTGGAACCCTTGATAATTCTATCTTCTGCCACAATTCCTTTCCATAGATCGTAAGCCTCCTGATCCATAGGCAAATTGTCCCCAGCATCACCCTCGAATACGGAGACATACAATAAATCCTTGGGAAGACCGTATACTTCAGTCAATAGTTCCCATGCCCACTCAATAGCTTCTTTCTTGAAATAATCTCCAAAAGACCAATTTCCCAGCATCTCAAACATGGTGTGGTGATAGGTGTCCACCCCTACTTCTTCCAAATCGTTATGCTTGCCGCTTACTCGAAGGCATTTTTGTGAATTGGCCACTCGCGAAAATTTGGCAATTTCATTACCCAAAAACGCATCTTTGAATTGATTCATCCCTGCGTTAGTAAACATCAGGGTAGGGTCATTTTTTACTACAATAGGAGAAGAAGGAACGTATTGATGCTGTTTGGATTGAAAAAATTCAATAAACGTACTTCTGATTTTTTTGGCTTCCATGGAAGATAGTCGGTACAGTGGCAAATACTAGGTCGAGTGCATTTGGCGAAATCAAGCGAAATACAAGCGACAAATTTAATAGAATTGGCTAGCTTATGCACAGGTATTTGAGATTTTGACAAAAAGGTTACTCCTCAAATCCTAGGGATTATTTATCCTAACCTGGATAAGGATTGGAAAAACTGAAAACAAAAGATTCTGTTTATATTCGTTTCCATAACCCCTTTTTCATGTCCTATCTCGATCAAATTGCCTCACCAACGCTTCTAATTGACGAAAAAATCACAAGAGCCAATCTTGAAAAAATGGCTAGTAAAGCACAGCAGTTAGGGAAAAAATTGGTGCCACACTGGAAAACTGCCCAATCCAGAATAGTAGGAAACTGGGCAAAAGACTATGGGATCCGTGAAGTGACTGCCTCTTCCATTTCCCTTGCGGAGTACCTTTGCGACGAGGGTTGGGAGAGCATCCATATTGCTTTTCCTTTCAATATCCGCGAAATTCCTCGGCTCAATCGCCTTGCAAAAAATCAGAACATTTCGGTGCAATTGGTCAATGCATCTACCGCTAAAGCCTTGGCTGAAGGACTGACTGAAGAAGTTTCTTTTTTTGTGGAATTGGATGCAGGGTATGGCCGGACGGGGATTCAAGCTGCCGATGAAGCGGAATTAGAAGAGATTTTAAAACAAGCTAATCGTTCCCAAAAACTTAAATTCAAGGGATTTTACATCCATCCTGGTCACACCTACTACGGTAAGAACACCCAAAAAATCCACGAGGAAAGTCAAGCAGAATTGGCACGAATGAAGGCCAAGTACTTGGACCGCTACCCCAATTTGGTGACTCGATTAGGCGATACACCTGGCTGTGCGGTGATGGAGGATTTTGGAGCGGTGGATGAATTAGGCCCTGGCAATTTTGTATTTTTTGATTTAATGCAGGTACAATTGGGAAGTTGTAAAAAAGAAGATATTTCCGTGTGCCTGGCCGTACCTGTAGTAGATATACGGAAGGATAGAAGTGAGATTTTGATCCATGGAGGAGGGGTGCATCTAGCCAAGGACGTACTGACACAGCCTGACGGAACTAAGAATTTCGGCGAAGTAGTCTTTTTAACTGAACAAGGGTGGGAATTACCAAGCCATTATTCCTTTGTTAAGAGTATCTCTCAAGAACATGGGGTCATTCACGCTTCTAAGGAGCTCTTGCATTCGGTCAAAATTGGAGATTTACTAGGCATATTGCCTGTGCATTCCTGTATGACTGCAGACGCAATGGGAAGTTACCTGAGTGTGTCCGGTCAAAAAATAGACCATGCAGAAGGCGTTAGGCAAACACCCTAGAATTCAATTTTACTTAGGTTTTTCTCCTGTTCCCAAAGAATTACACCTGGTTAAGTTTCCACTTCCCCTTTCTAAAAAAGTAGAGGGATACTAAAGCATGGAAGGAATGGCAGATTGCAATGGCAATAAATATACCTATAAAACCCAGTTCAAGTGAAAAGGCGAGTAGGTAAGCTAGGGGTACTTCTAGGCCCAGAAGGACCACGGCATTGATCCAGGCGGGTGTCTTGGTATCCCCTGCCCCGTTGAAAGCTTGAGTAAGCACCATTCCTATCGCAAAAAACACATAACCCAAAGCAATCACCCACAAACCCTGAGAAGCCACTTCCACAACCTCTGGAATGCGGGTAAATAAACCAACCAATTGCTTACTAAATAGCAAGTAGATCCCTGTAACTGAGGCCATGAAGATTACATTGTAGCGCACAGTTAGCCACACTGCCAGCTCTGCACGTTTTGTTTTTTGCGCCCCAAGATTTTGACCCACCAAGGTCGCAGCGGCACCTGAAAGGCCCCAAGCAGGTAAAATGGTAAAGATTAATACTCTAAACGCAATGGTATAGCCGGCCAAAGCTGCAGAGCCAAATTCCGCATTCATCCGGGTAAGCGCAACCCATGACAAAGAATCAATCAAGGACTGCCCCATACCTCCCAAGGACAATACCACAATCTTCTGAATAGTCTCCCAGCTAAGTGCAATGTTTTCACTGAGAATTTTAAGTTTATGCTTTCCGTTGAAAAGGTGATACAACTGATAGAGTACACCCATACTCCTTCCAAAAGTGGTGGCAATAGCTGCCCCCTCCAAACCAAATCCCTGCCACGAACCGAATCCAAAAATAAAAAGCGGATCCAATACCATATTTAAGCCATTTGCTATCATCAAAGTACGCATCGCGTGATGGGCTTGTCCTGCACCCCGAAATGCTCCATTGCATAAAAAAAGCAATAGTATGGCTGTATTACCAGCAAATACAATTTTAGAATAGCTTGACCCTGATTCTATAATTTGTTCATTGGCCCCCATTAAACGAAGTAAATCCGAAGCAAAAGTCCATCCTAGAATTCCAAGACCAATGGAAAGCAAAGCGCCTACCAGTAGTAATTGGAAAGTTGCCGAGCCGGCTTCTTGGTAATTTTTTTCTCCGAAACGCCGAGAGACTAAAGCAGTTGCGGCCATATTAAATCCAAAACCAAGTGCATAAGTCAAGACGATTACAGACTCTGTTAATCCTACGGTGGCAATAGCATTCTCCCCTAGTTTAGCTACAAAAAAAATGTCCACGATTGCAAAAGCGGATTCCATCACCATTTCTAAAATCATGGGTAGGGCTAGCATAAAAATAGCTGTCTTCAAAGGAAGGCGGGTAAAATCCATCTCCTTACCCAAGAAAGAATCTTTAATCAGTTGCCAAGTCATAAATGTTGAAGAAAAAAATGATAGTAACTCCTTTTCATCAGCCAAAGGGTTAAGAGCGCAAAAAAAAGAAAAAACCGCAAAAATCGCGGTTTTTTGAATGAAATAAGTTAAACTCTTTTAAGCTAAGCCCAACTTCTCAAGATGAGCCTCCTTGATTTTTCGACGAAGAATTTTTCCCACATTGGTCTTAGGTAGTTCCTCAGTAAAATATACCTCCTTAGGAACTTTGTAATTGGTCAAGGATTCTTTGCAGTGCCCAATAATTATCTCCTCGGTAAGCGTCTGATCCTTTTTGACCACATAAGCAACTACCTTTTCAGTAGATTTCGGATCTGGCATCCCGATTACCCCTACTTCCAAAACACCCGGACAAGAAGCCACCACATCCTCTACTTCATTTGGATATACATTGAATCCTGAAACCAAAATCATTTCCTTTTTACGGTCGACAATCTTGGTAAATCCATCGGCATCCATCACACCGATATCACCAGATTTAAACCAATCTCCATGCATTACCAGCGCAGTTTCTTCAGGTCTATTCCAGTAGCCACGCATCACCTGTGGACCTTTGATCAAAATCTCACCTCGCTCCCCAAGGGCTACAGGATTTCCCGCATCATCTGCAATCATCACCTCGGTGTTTGGCAATGGCATACCTATGGTCCCTATTCGTTCGGTTCCATCGATAGGATTACACGTTGCTACTGGGGCTGTTTCTGTTAAGCCATAACCTTCAGCCAAAGGGACACCCGTTACTGATTTCCATTTTTCGGCAGTTGCTTTCTGTACCGCCATCCCCCCTCCCACGGCAATCTTCAAACCGGAGAAATCCAATTTACCAAAGGCTTCTTGATTCAATAAGCCATTGAAAAGTGTGTTGACCCCAGTAATCACTGTAAACCTCTTTTTAGCTAAATCTCCAATGAAGGCTTTCATGTCTCTTGGATTGGTAACCAATACGTTATGCGCACCAATTTTCAACATCGCAAGACAGTTTACCGTCAACGCAAAAATGTGGTACAAGGGCAAGGCAGTAATCACAATTTCTTGCCTCTCTACAAGCTTAGGCTTCATCCAAGCTGAGATTTGTTGCATATTGGCCACAATATTTCCATGGCTCAGTTCGGCACCTTTAGACACTCCTGTAGTTCCACCCGTGTATTGCAAAAATGCTGGATCGTCCAAGGTCATAACCACCTTTGAAAAAGTATGTTTGGCACCCAAAGCCAATGCCTTCTTCAAACCTATTGCCTCAGGAAGATGATAGGCTGGTACCATTTTTTTTACGTGCTTTACCACCAAATTAACCAGAGTGCCTTTAAGCCCTCCAAGCAAATCACCTAACTCGGTAACGATGATATGTTTGGCTTGAATTTCAGATTTGATTTTTTCTAAATTGGATGCAAAATTAGCTACAATGACTACCACATCCGCACCAGCATCATTAAACTGGTGCTTCATTTCTGCAGGGGTATAGAGGGGATTGGTATTCACGACCACCATGCCAGCTCGAAGTGCTCCAAACATCACAACGGGATACTGCAAGACGTTAGGCATTTGTATGGCCACACGAGTACCCTTTGTAAGATTAAGTTCCTTGGTCAAATAAGATGCAAATTGTGCACTCAATCGATCCAATTCCTGAAAAGAAAGGGTTTTACCCATGCATTCGTAGGCTACAGAAGAACCATATTTGGCCACACTTTCCTCAAAAAGAGCTGCAACACTAGTATATGCTGTACAATCTACTTCTTTCGGTACGGAAGGCGGATAAAATTGAAACCAAGAAAGGTCTTTCATCTGTTTACTATTTTGGGTGTGTTAATAAAAGTTCAATTACTTAAAATTGTTGAGGAACGACAAGAAACAAGCCTGCAATTTTACTAGTTGTGGTTATTCGCAATTACGCCAGTAGATTAAGAAATTTTTTAATTCTTGTCTAATCGTCAAATGTCACCGAACCATAATGAATTTCAATCGTGTTTTTATTCGTTACTAGTGGATCATTAAATCACTATTTTTCAAATGAAGTTCGGAACTACTCGTTGCTCGAAATAATCTGATTCCCCCCAAATGTGATGGATTCAGCTTAATGTTTAGCACCTTTCAAAACTAGAAAATTACTGAGGACAACTACCAGAATAGTAAATTCAAATTGAATATTCTTATTTAAATCTACTCCTTCTTTCTCCCGAAAAGCTAAATTTGAGGGCTTATTATAAAATGATTGATATCCAACAAAATTCCCCCATTGAACTATTCCAAAGCTTAGTTTTTTGGAAGCCAGGAGAAAAAATTAGCCACATTTCTATTCCCGGAGAAAGTAACATGAATTTGGTCCTTCGAATTCAAACAAATCTAAGTAGCTATATTCTCAAACAAGCCAAACCCTATGTTAGGAAATACCCTCATATTTTGGCTCCTATCTCCCGAATTCAGATAGAATACGAATTTTTAAAGCAGCTTGAACAGAATTCATTCTTGGCTTCTCTGTCCCCAAAAGTCCTGCAATACGATGACCAAAACCACCTCATGTTATTGGAGGATCTTGGCGAGGGTTGCGATTACCTCACTCTTTACAAAGAGAATCGAATCCTTAAGCCTTTGGAAATCAATAAATTGGTGGATTACTTGGTACACTTGCATCAGCTTCAGGTACCTACCTTTCCTCCAACTAATGGCATGCGATCCCTAAATCACGAACATATCTTTAACTTTCCATTTTTAGAGGAAAATGGATTTAACTTGAATAGCGTACAATCTGGTCTTCAAGAGGCAAGCATACCTTACAAGGCTGACGCCCTGCTCAAAGAACATATTCAAGCTTTAGGGAAACGCTACTTAGCCAAAGGAGGGGTATTGATGCATGGAGATTTTTATCCAGGTAGCTGGTTACAAGTTCCTTCTGGAATAAAAATTATTGACCCGGAATTCGGCGGGTTGGGGGATGCAGAATTTGATCTAGGCGTTTTCCTTGCACATTTAGATCTTTCGGAACAAGCAAAAGAATTAAGCACGCTCGTACAAAAACAGTATACTCTCCCGGTAGATTGGTCCTTGGTCCAACAATACCGAGGAGTGGAAATCTTAAGACGACTGATTGGCATTGCTCAACTACCGGTATCTTTAAGTTTGGAAGCTAAAAAAATGCTTCTTACACGTGCTCGAACTTACCTCCTATCCTAAATGAAAAAATTAACCTTCATTTTATTTTCGCTATTTGCTATTTCCTGCAACAAACAGGCTCCAAGAAATTTGGCTCCTACTTTTTCAACGGAAAACCTATCTGTTTCTGGATTTACAGAGGCCGAATTGTACGACCGAATATTGGGTATGCTGGTAGGATCCGCTATCGGCGATGCCATGGGAGCACCTACAGAAATGTGGCCCAGAGAAGCGATCCAACTCGAATACGGATTTGTTAAAGGGCTAGACTCTATGGTTCGTGAAGTTTCTCCGGAAGGAATTTGGAAGGCCAACTTACCTGCAGGAGGCACCACGGACGATACTCGATGGAAAAGTCTAGCTGTGGACTACTTGCTCAGCCAAACTACCGAATCCCTTGAACCCAAAGACTTTGCTTCCCATATTTTGAAATCCTACGAAGGTAGTTTGATTAAACTGAAAAATACGGAAGGTGTCGACGTTGAGCCTTTTGAAAATGCATTGCAAGAAGCAAATTGGCTTTCAGAGTGGGCCAAGGTAGCTACCCCTTATCGAGATACCAATTTGGAAGGCTATACAGATTCGTTAAGCAAATTTTATGGAGGAGAGATGGTCTGTGCAGGGCTGCTTTATGCTCCTGCTTTGGGCGCATTTTATCCTGGAAATCCGAAAAAAGCCTATCTGGAAGCCTACAAACTCTCATTTTTTGATCTTGGCTATGCCCGCGATTTAACAGCACTAGCAGCAGCCATGACTGCCTCTGGAATGACGCCAGGAGCAAGTCAAGACAGTATTTTGGCCACCCTTCGCTTGGACCCAGCGGGATATTTCCAAAGTCGGCTGGTTGGTCGCACTTCCCATAAATTACTGAAAGATGCCTTGGGTATTGTCCGTGAAGCAAAAAAACTTGATTCACTCCCAACCCCATTGAGTTTGGGCAATCCTGCCTTGAATTATGCATACTCCGAATTGGATCGCCGTCAGCAGGACATGCCTTTCCATGCAGGGGAAATCTACCTGCAAGCACTCACAGCCATGCTATTTACTGATTTTGATTTTCAGGAGACACTCATCTTCCTCACCAACTACGGCAGAGACAACGATACCACGGCAGCCTTGGCTGGAGGCATTCTTGGCGCTTGGGTAGGCTATCAAAAATTACCAACTAAGGATAAAGAAAAGGTTGTTCGAGTTACTCGAGATGAATTAGGAATTGACCTAGAGCAACAAGCTCAGCAACTGACGCTTCATGTGTTGGCTAGGGAGAAAAACAAGTAGTTCGATCGCTTAAAACGCATAGCCCAAGCCTATTCCGGCAAAAAGCGGCCAGAAGCCATTGTTGTTGAATATGGGTGTCAAATTTACTCGCCAGGTGAAGCCCCCATTTTCTGGGATTTTTCGATAGCCAATATTCATGGTTCCCATTAAACTTGGAG
>Ga0181559_10001809_pt1 | contig 21093 bp, 15 predicted proteins | sample 011ome_21_FD_133752 | JGI IMG/M metagenome (GOLD analysis project Ga0181559, IMG submission 133752) | Coastal salt marsh microbial communities from the Groves Creek Marsh, Skidaway Island, Georgia - 011508AT metaG (megahit assembly) | ecosystem: Environmental > Aquatic > Marine > Intertidal...
ATTAGCGTATTTAGTAAATCGTCTCAGCCCCATAAGTAGCATACGTTGCATATCACCTTCTGCAAATGATATAATTGCTTCTTTTCCCTTGGAAGCAGCAATTTCAACAGCTTCGTATAGGTATAGTTGCGTCATTGCAATTGCTGCCTTTTGACTATCTTCTCCAAATCGTTTAGCATTTTTATCTGTTCTTAGCAGAGCTGATTCTGCCATGTAAATTTCAATGAGCATATCTGAAGCAGCTAAAAGTAATTGTTGGTGTTCTTCAAGTTCCATTCCATAAGTTTCTACTGCTTTTCCAGCAACCATTAAAAAGGCTTTTTTAAGCTTTTTGATCATTTCTTTTTCTTCGGAAAAGAGCTCAGAATAATCAGGGGTATCAAAATCTGGAATACCTAAAAGTTCTTCACCAACAGCAGTTGCTGGTCCAAGTAGATCAACATGTCCTTTCATCGCTTTTTTAAGAAGCATACCAATGACTAACATTCTGTTAATTTCATTTGTTCCCTCGTAGATTCTAGCAATACGAGCATCTCTATAGGCAGATTCCATTGGCGCATCTGCACTAAATCCCATACCTCCATAGAGTTGCACCCCTTCATCGGCAGTTTGTTGCGCATCTTCGGAACAAGCGATCTTTAAGATAGATGCTTCAATGGCATATTCTTCAACTCCTTTTAGCTCTGCTTCTTGATGAGACGCACCTGCTGCTTCTCTTAAAGCAATGCGATCCTCAATATTTTTTGAGGCTCTGTATACCGCAGATTCACCAACATAGGTATTGGTCGCCATGATAGCTAATTTAGATTTTATTGCTCCAAATTCTCCAATTGGTGTCTTAAACTGATGGCGTTCTTTTGCATAAGAAGTCCCTAAGTTGGTAATTCTACGTTGTGCTTCTAGACAAGCACCAGCAAGTTTTATACGGCCTACATTAAGTGCATTCATCGCTATTTTAAATCCATTGCCACGCTCTGAAAGCATGTTCTCAACAGGAACTTTAGTATTATCAAAAAATACTTGTCGTGTAGAAGAGGAGTGTATCCCCATTTTGTGTTCTTCTTCCCCAAAACTGATGCCATTGCTAGTGTCATTTTCAACTATAAATCCGGTAATATTTTTATCATCTTCTATACGCGCAAAGACAATAAATACATTGCAAAAACCAGCATTGGAAATCCACATTTTTTGTCCAGTGATTGAGTAATAGGTACCATCTGAACTTAGTACAGCCTTAGTCTTTCCTGAATTAGCATCTGAACCCGCAGTTGGCTCTGTTAAACAGTAGGCGCCAAACCATTCTCCCGAAGCGAGTTTAGGAACATATTTTTGTTTTTGTTCCTCTGTTCCATATAGTGTAATTGGAAGTGTTCCGATTCCAGTATGAGCACCAAATGCGGTACTAAAAGAACCGGTAACACCTGAAATATAATCACAGACTAGCATCGTTGATACAAATCCCATTCCCATTCCTCCATAGGCTTCTGGAACTGCTATGGATAAAAGACCAAGTTCACCAGCTTTCCTCATACATTCAAAAGTGAACTGATAATCTTTTTTTTCAAAACGTTCCCAATTGGCCCAGAGCTCACGATCTGCAAACTCCTTTGTACTGTCGCGCATCATTTTTTGTTCTTCACTGAGGTCCTCTAGGGTAAACACCTCTTCGCAAGGAGTTTCTTTAATAATAAAGTGACCACCTCTTAATAATTCATTTTTTTCTTCAGTCTCCATGATGTTTGTTTTAGTGTAAAAATTCAAATATACCGGCAGCACCTTGACCAGTTCCTACACACATAGTGACAATTCCGTGCTTACCATTTAAGTTACGATCTCTCATTTGAGATATGAGCTGAGTAGTGAGTTTAGCACCAGTACATCCTAAGGGGTGTCCAAGTGCGATTGCTCCACCATTCACGTTGACTAGATCAGGATTTAGGCCTAATGTTTTAATCACAGCCAATGATTGTGAAGCAAAAGCCTCATTGAGTTCGATGAGTTCGATCTGTTGTTGTGTTAGCCCTGCAAGTTTTAAAGCTTTTGGAATTGCTTCTACTGGCCCAATACCCATAATTCGTGGAGGAACTCCAGCTGGCGCATAGGATACCAATCGAGCAATAGGTTCAAGGTTGAGTTCTTTAACAAGATCCTCACTCATGACCATTACAAAAGATGCTCCATCACTCATTTGTGAAGAATTACCCGCTGTCACACTTCCTTTGGCATCAAAAACTGCTCTTAGTTTTGAAAGCGCCTCTTGAGAGGTATCTTTTCTTGGACCTTCATCCTGATCTACGGTATAGGTTCTTGTCGCTTTTTTTCCAGTGTTATCGATGTAGATTTGTTCCACTTCTATAGGAACAATTTGATCCTTAAATTTTCCTTGTTCTTGAGCTTTTATCGCTTTCTGATGTGATTGGAAGGAGAATTCGTCTTGTGCTTCTCTTGAAATATCATACTCTTTTGCTACTGCTTCTGCAGTTAGTCCCATGCCCCAATAATAATTTTCTAATCCTTTTTTAGTTAATTCATAGCTAGGTGTTGGTTTGTACCCTCCCATGGGAATATAACTCATGCTTTCAGCTCCACCAGCGATGATACAATCAGCCATTCCTGATTGAATTTTTGCAGAAGCAATCGCGATGGTTTCTAATCCTGAAGCACAATAACGATTAACGGTCATTCCAGGAACATCGACGATATCTAATCCCATTAAAGAGATGAACCTTCCTACATTGAGTCCTTGTTCTGCTTCTGGCATTGCATTTCCGACAATTACATCATCAATACGTTTCTTATCAAATTCCGGTAGTTGTTTTAAAAGGTATTGTATTGTCTCAGCAGCAAGTTCATCTGGTCTTTTAAAACGGAATACCCCTCTTGGAGCTTTCCCTACAGCAGTTCTATAAGCTTTAACGATATAGGCAGTTTTCATAATTAGTTTCTTAAGGGTTTTCCTGTTTTTAACATATGTTGAATTCGCTCGAGGGTTTTTAGTTCACTACAAAGCGATAAGAAGGCTTCACGCTACAAATCTAGTAAGTAGCGTTCTGAAACTAAGCTTGCTTCCGAGAGATCACCACCAGCCATAACATAGGCTAGTTTATTGGCTATTTTTTTATCGTGCTCTGAGATGTAATGACCAGCCAGCATGGAATCTGTTCCTACCATAAACATTCCAAGGGCTTGTTTTCCAAGCACTTTGATGTCCTTTCGTTCCATAGGTTTAGTGTAACCTGCATCAGCCATTAGTATAGCATGAGCTTTAGCGGTAGCTAATTGGCGATCTTTATTAACCACGACCACATCCTTGCCCTTTTGCATTACAAAATTATCATAGGCCTCATATGCAGAGGTAGATACTTTTGCCATCGCAATACTTAAGAAGTGTTCTCTAAGGCGGTTGAGTTCTACATCATTAGTTTGATAGGTATCCGAAGCTCTAAGGGTCATTTCTTTGGTTCCTGCTCCACCAGGGATAACACCGACTCCAAATTCTACGAGCCCAATGTAGGATTCTGCAGCTGCAACAATTTTATCGGCATGTAAACTGAGTTCACAACCTCCTCCAAAAGTCATTCCATGAGGAGCTGAAATAGTAGGAATGGAACTGTAGCGCATACGCATCACTGTGTTTTGGAACATTTTAATGGCATTATTGAGCTCCTCATATTCCTGCTCTACAGCCATCATAAAGATCATCCCTAAATTAGCCCCTACTGAAAAATTAGCTCCCTGATTCCCTACAATAAGTCCTCTAAAGTCTTTTTCTGCAATATCAATGGCTTTATTTAATCCTTGAATAACATCCCCTCCAAGGGTATTCATCTTTGATCTAAATTCCACGTTTAAGATGCCATCTCCTAAATCTTCAACTACCACCCCAGAGTTTTTATACACGGCTGATTGTTCTCTGATATTGTCTAGGATAATAAAGGACTCTTGACCAGGTATCTTCGTCTGTTGCTTAGCAGACAGATCATAATAATAGGTAGCACCTTCTTTTACAGAATAGAAGCGTTCTGATGAGTCAGCAAGATCAATCACCCACGACGCTACTTCTAATCCTACAGCTTTAGCCAAGTCTATTCCCTCATTAATTCCAATGGCTTGCCATATCTGAAAAGGACCGTGTTGCCATCCGAATCCAGCTTTCATTGCATCGTCAATTTGATAGGGATGGTCGGCTATTTCAGGGATTCTATGAGAGACATAAGCAAAGAGTGCTCCAAAGGATTTTCTATAAAACTCACCAGCTTTATCCTTACCTTTAATCAATACGGCAAAGCGATCAATTACTTGATCAATGGTCTTTGTGAGTTCAAGAGTTGCGAATTTTACTCTGATAGAAGGCCTGTACTCAAGACTGTTTAAGTCTAAGCTTAAAATCTCAGTTTTCCCTTTTTCATTTTTGGACTTTTTATAGAACCCTTTACCGCTTTTAGCTCCTAGCATTTGTTCCTTTTGCATATGAGCAATAAAATCAGGTATTTTAAAGAGATCGATTCGCTCATCCTCTTTGCAATTTTGTTCAATTCCGTTAGCAACATGAACTAATGTGTCTAGACCGACTACATCTACGGTTCTAAAGGTGGCTGATTTGGGACGTCCAATAACAGGTCCAGTGAGTTTATCAACTTCTTCAACTGTCATATTCAATTCTTTAACTAAATGAAAAAGCGATTGAATTCCAAAAATACCGATGCGATTACCAATAAAGGCAGGGGTGTCTTTGGCAATGACAGCTGTTTTTCCTAAAAATTGTTCTCCATAGTGACTTAAGAACTTAATAACTGATGGATCTGTTTTAGGTCCAGGTATTAATTCAAATAATTTAAGGTAGCGAGCAGGGTTAAAAAAGTGAGTTCCACAAAAGTGTTTCTGAAAATCTTCACTTCTTCCTTTACTCATAAAACCAATTGGAATACCAGAGGTATTAGAGGTAATTAGCGTACCTTTTTTACGGTATAGTTCAATTTGTTCAAACACCTTTTGTTTAATGTCTAAACGTTCTACCACTACTTCAATAATCCAATCTACCTCAGCTATTTTATGTAAATCATCTTCCGTGTTTCCCGTAGTGACACGATTGACAAATGAGCTGTGATAAAAAGGAGCAGGTTTGTGCTTAAGCGCATTCATCAGTGCTGTTTCGGAGAGGTAGTTCCTCTTATTTTTGCACTTAGAGGCTAGTTTAGCATCCATTTTTTCTTCAGGAATAACAATATCCAAAAGCAGGACTTCGAGTCCGATATTTGCAAAATGAGCAGCAATACCTGAACCCATAATACCAGATCCAATAACGGCTACCTTTTCAATGTGTCTTTTCATTTTAATTGATTTGTTCGTTTGCGTACGCTTTAATTACATGGATGACTTCAAAGAAATTTTGAAGTTGAATATCACTCAGTTTCTGATGGATGCTATCATTGAAGTGAAATACTTCTTTTTTTGATTCATCTCTCATTTTTAAGCCTTCTTTTGTTAGTTGAATGATAACTGATCTTCCATCAGTTGGATGGGGTACTCGTTTTATGACTCTTTTTTTTTCCATAAGATTTAAAGTTCTAGAAAGAGAAGTAGCTTCAATTCCCATCAATGGACCTAAGGCAGTAGATGGAGTTCCTGATTTAGGATCAATACTCAGTAGGACGAATGCCTGAGTCATAGTAGCTCCATATGTTTTAGCACGTTCATTATACATTTTTTGTACCGCCTGCCAAGCCGTTCTAAGTGCGTAATCCAGTGTTTCTTTACTCATAATTATTAGATTCACTTTAAATATATAAAAAAAATACTATGCATGCATAGTAAATATATGTTAATTTTTTGTAATTTAAACTTTAAAACTAATGTCTATGCAACAGCCTACCAGACTTTTTGATTTTGCTTATTGGCAACGAGATACCTACCATCTTAAAGAAGCTATAGTGTCTCCTTATCAAGGAGATTGGATTCATGTATCGAGTGAATCTTTTATTGAACAAGCCAATACTATAAGTAGAGCTTTGCTTAGAATGGGTGTAAAACCCAATGATAAAATAGCAGTAATATCGCTTACAAACCGTTTGGAATGGCATTTGCTAGATGTAGCTATTTTACAATTAGGAGCTCAAAATGTTCCTATATACCCAACAATTTCATCAGATGATTATAATTATGTACTCAATCATTCTGAAGCAAAATTTTGTTTTATTTCTTGTGATTTTGTGTATCAAAAAATAAAGCCGATTAAGGATCATACTAAATTAGAAGAAGTTTATTCTTTTGATGAACTAGAGGGATGTAAGCATTTATCTGAAGTAGTTGCACTTGGTAATGATAGTTCTAATCAAGAGGAAGTAAACGCACTTAAAGATGCGGTGTCACCAGATGATTTAGCAACAATTATTTATACCTCCGGAACTACTGGATTACCAAAAGGAGTCATGTTATCTCATCATAATGTTGTGAGTAATGTAATTTATTCCATGGAACGATTACCTCTTGATGGAGGAAAAAGCACTGCACTAAGTTTTTTACCAATATGTCACATATTTGAACGTATGGTTACTTACCTCTATCAATATATGGGGGTTAAAATTGTGTTTGCACAATCCCTTGAAACAATTACAGATGACTTAAAAACGTTTAAGCCTGATGTAATGACTGCAGTTCCCAGACTTCTTGAGAAGGTGTATGATAGTATTATAGCAAAAGGAACTGCGTTGACTGGTATTAAAAAGAAACTATTTTTCTGGGCTGTTGAACTTGGGTTACGGTTTGAACCTTATGGTCAAAATGGATGGTGGTATGAAGTTCAATTAAAAGTAGCTCGAAAACTCATTTTTAGTAAATGGAAGGAAGCGCTTGGAGGTAACCTTAGACTTATAGCGTCTGGATCTGCAGCCTTACAACCACGATTAGCTCGAGTATTTAATGCTGCTGAACTTGGAGTAATGGAGGGTTATGGACTTACAGAAACCTCTCCTGTAGTATCGGTTAACGATATGAGGGATGGTAAATTTAAAGTCGGAACAGTAGGTAAACTTATAAAGGATACTGAAGTTAAAATTGCTAAGGATGGAGAGATCTTAGTTAAAGGTCCTCAAATAATGATGGGCTATTATAAGGATGAGGCCAAAACTAATGAGGTGATTAAAGCGGGCTATTTTCATACAGGCGATATTGGTGAAATTGATGCTGACGGTTTCCTGAAAATAACAGATCGTAAGAAAGAAATGTTCAAAACCTCTGGAGGTAAATATGTAGCTCCTCAGTTACTGGAAAATCGATTTAAACAATCGCGTTTTATTGAACAAATTATGGTCGTAGGAGAAGGAGAGAAGATGCCTGCTGCACTTATTCAGCCAGATTTTAACTTTTTAGAATCATGGGCTAAGCGCAAGAAATTAAGCTTCAACTCAATTGAAGAACTCCTTGCATTACCAGAGGTACTAGAACGTGTTCAAGAGGAAGTAGATCTAGCGAATGAAGACTTTGCTAAATTTGAAATGGTAAAACAATTTAGGTTAACTCCAATTCAGTGGTCACCAGACTCAGGACATCTTACACCTACGATGAAACTCAAACGAAAAATAATTCGTGAACTTCATAAAGACCTCTACGAATCTATTTATCGCCCTTCGGCATAAGTAAATTAATGGCTTAATTACTTCTTCTGATTTTCAATCCATGTTCTCGCATTGATAAAGGCTTCTATCCATGGACTTACTTGATCGTCTTTGCGATCTTTTGGATAGTCTGCCCAGTTCCACTGAAAGATAGAACGTTCAATATGTGGCATGGTTACTAAGTGTCTTCCTGTTGCATCGGTAAGCATCGCAGTATTGTAATCACTTCCGTTTGGATTAGCGGGATAGGTATTGTACCCATATTGAGCTACAATATGGTACTGCTCCCTTGATAACGGAAGTTTAAATTTACCTTCTCCATGTGAAATCCATACTCCTAGGGTAGTTCCTGCAAGAGATGATAACATCACTGAATTATTTTGACCGATAGTAACTGAGGTAAAGCAACTTTCGTGTTTATGTGAATCATTATGTAGCATTTTACCATGAACTTCTAATTCAGGATGAATGAGTTCTAACTCCATAAAGAGCTGACATCCATTACAAATTCCAACCGATAAGGTATCTGGTCGATCAAAGAAATTTTTAAGTGCTTTATTAGCTTTCTCATTATATTTAAAAGCTCCTGCCCAACCTTTTGCAGAACCTAATACATCAGAGTTAGAAAATCCACCAACTGCTCCAATGAATTGAATATCTTCTAAGGTTTCTCTTCCGGAAATAAGATCTGTCATATGAACATCCTTAACATCAAAACCTGCTAAGTACATAGCATTAGCCATTTCGCGTTCAGAATTAGAACCTTTTTCTCTTAAGATGGCAGCCTTTGGTCTATTTGATGTTGGGGTCTTCGGTAAGTTACCTTCAAATCCTATAGGGAAATGGTAGGTTAAAGGCTGTTTTTTATAGTTATTGAATCGATCAAGCGCTTTATTATTCTGTGTTTGTTTACTGTCTAATAGATATGAAGTCTTAAACCAAACATCTCTTAATTGAGCAATTGGAAGAATAATATCAGTTTTATGGTGTTTAAGTCCAATAGCACCTTTTTTAATAGGATGTCCAATTTTGAGGGCTTGTATTCCAGCATTTTCAATAGCTTTTTCAGCATCACTATCTTTAGCTTGTATCAAAATTCCAGCATTTTCAGCAAAGAGTACTTTGATTAAATCCTCTTCCCCTAAAGGACTTAAATCGATAGTTGCTCCAAGATCATTTGCTGCAAAACACATTTCTAGTAAAGTGGTGATTAAACCACCAGAACTAATATCGTGTCCTGAAGCGATTTGATTAGCACAGATGAGTTCTTGTACCTTATTGAATGCTTTTTTTACAAAAGTAGCATCCTTAACATCAGGAACATCAGATCCAATACTGTTTAATACTTGCGCAAAAGAAGATCCACCTAATTTGTAACTGTCTTGAGAGAAATTAATGTAATAGATAGCACCTGCATTAGTTTGCAATACGGGTTCGACCACTTTTGTGATGTCACTACAATGTCCTACAGCTGAAATAATTACTGTTCCTGGAGCAATAACGTCACCTTCTGGATAGCGTTGTTTCATTGAAAGTGAATCTTTTCCAGTTGGAATATTGATGCCTAGCTCAATAGCATATTCAGATACCGCTTGAACGGCATCATATAGGCGTGCATCTTCCCCAGGATTATTACAGGGCCACATCCAGTTTGCTGAAAGAGAAACCGATGTTAATTGATCCTTCAAGGGTGCCCAAATAATATTGGTAAGTGATTCCGTAATACTATTTCTACTACCAGCGCCAGGATTCACTAAGGCTGTAATAGGACTATGTCCAATAGCTGTAGCCACTCCATCAATTCCTTTATAATCAAGCGCCATTACGCCACAGTTATTTAACGGAAGTTGAAGAGGACCTACACATTGTTGAACAGCCACTTTACCTCCAACGCAACGGTCTACTTTATTGGTTAGCCAATCTTTACATCCCACGGCTTCTAATTGAAGAACGTCTTCAATATAGCTTGAAAGTTGATTAATCGTATAGCTTACGTCTTTATAGGTACGCGCTATTTTGTTGTCTTCCATAATGGTCTTAGGAGCAGATCCAAACATATCTCCAAGAGCTAAATCCATTGGCTTTTCTCCAGTAGTTTTAGATTCAAAACTAAATCTAAAATCACCTGTAACGTCACCTACCTCATACATTGGGGCACGCTCTCTATCCGAAACACGTTTTAAAAATTCGGTATCTTTTTCTCCTATAACTAACCCCATTCGCTCTTGAGATTCATTTCCGATGATCTCTTTTGCAGAGAGGGTAGGGTCACCAACAGGAAGTTGGTCTAAATCTATTTTTCCTCCAGTTTCTTCTACCAGTTCAGAAAGACAATTTAAATGTCCTCCAGCACCATGATCATGAATAGAAACTATTGGATTTTCATCAGATTCTACCATCGCACGAATAGCATTGGCAGCTCTTTTTTGCATTTCTGGATTGGATCGTTGTATGGCATTGAGTTCAATCACTTCGCCTAAGGCACCAGTGTCAGCACTTGATACTGCTGCACCTCCCATACCAATTCGGTAGTTGTCTCCTCCTAAAATAACGATTTTATCTCCTTTTTTTGGTTGGTCCTTTAACGCCTGTGATTTTTTTCCATAACCGATTCCACCAGCCTGCATAATCACCTTGTCATAACCAAGTCGTTCACCTGATTCTTGATGTTCAAACGTTAATACAGATCCATTAATAAGGGGTTGACCAAACTTATTTCCAAAATCAGAAGCTCCATTGGAAGCCTTGATTAAGATATCTATAGGATTTTGATACAACCACTTACGAGCTGGCATTCCGTTTTTCTCCCAAGATCTTCCGTCTAATATTCTTGAATAGGGAGTCATATATACTGCTGTTCCAGCTAAAGGTAAAGAACCCTTTCCGCCAGCAAGTCGATCTCTTATCTCTCCACCAGAACCAGTAGCTGCTCCATTAAATGGTTCTACCGTTGTTGGAAAGTTATGTGTTTCAGCCTTTAAGGAAATCACCGTATCCATTTCAGTTTCTTGGTAGAAATCAGGTTGATCTGCAGTTTTTGGAGCAAATTGAATCGCCTTAGGTCCTTTAATAAATGCCACATTGTCCTTGTAAGCAGATACCACCGAATTTGGATGGGTTTCAGTTGTTTTTCTAATCAGCTTGAATAAAGAAGAAGATTGCTCTTCTCCATCTATGATAAAAGTTCCATTGAATATTTTATGTCTACAGTGTTCTGAGTTGACTTGTGAAAATCCAAAAACTTCAGCATCTGTCAATTTTCTTCCGATGCGTTTGGCAACATCTTCTAGGTAATTAACTTCTTCATCGCTTAAAGAGAGCCCTTCTTGAGCATTGTATGCAGCAATATCATCAATACTTAGTACCGCTTCAGCTTTAAGATCAATGGTGAACAGCGATTGATGTAAACTTGTAAATTTTTGAGATAACATCGGATCAAAATCCTCAAAATTTTCATCAACGGCATGGTATTCTTCAATTCTTAGAATACCCTCAATTCCCATGTTTTGTGTAATTTCAGTAGCATTCGTACTCCAAGGACTAATCATTGTAGCTCTTGGACCAATAAAAAATCCAGAGATTTGTTTTGGTGCTAATGGAGCTTCGTTTCCAAATAACCATACTAATTTTGAACTGTTTTCCGCAGATAATTCAGAAGTTGTTTCTACTGCATAAACTTTTTGAGAAGGATTCCCGAAAAAATGGATCATAATCACTGTTTTAAGACCCTGCAAATTTAAGTTAAATAGATGTATTATTCCCTATTCAACATAAGGAGTTATCAAAGAAATTTGTTAATAGAGATTAGTCTACCCGCTTTAAAAGTGCCATGTAAAACCCATCAAAACCACTTTTGGAAGCAAAAACATGTTGTTCTTTTTCGAGCTGAAATGATTGTCCAACGTCAGATTTTAAAAAGGCCTCCACTTGCAGTTGATTCTCTTGTGGTAAAATGGAGCAGGTAGCATATACCATTTTACCTTCTTTTTTTACCATGCTGCTATACGATTGTAAGAGTTCAGCTTGGGTAGTAGTAACACGATCTAAAAAGGCTTGATCGAGCTTCCATTTTGCATCTGGATTTCTTCTCAATACTCCTAGACCTGTGCACGGAGCATCGATTAGAAGTCGATCGGCTTGACCTTTAAGCTTCTTTATTACTTTTGTTGAATCAATAACTCTTGTTTCAATATTGTGTGCACCATTTCGTTTTGCTCTTCGTTTGAGTTCTTTTAATTTATTTTCATAGATATCCAAAGCAATTAACTGCCCTTTATTTTCCATATGTGCAGCTAGGTGAAGTGATTTACCACCAGCTCCAGCACAGGCATCAATCACGCGCATACCAGGAGCTACCTCCAGAAAAGGAGCAACCAATTGAGAAGAAGCATCTTGCACCTCAAACCATCCATTTTGGAACAGTTCAGTTTTGAAGATGTTAGCTCTTCTTTTTAATACAAGTGCATCAGGATAGTTATCTATGGGTTCACTTACGATGTCAAGCTTTAGTAATGCTTTATGGAGTTGTTCCTTAGTACATTTTAAACTATTTGCTCTTAGGACTACATTAGCTTCTTGGTTTAAGGCGTGAAGTTCTTTTGTCCAAAACGCTTCACCTAACGCTTTTACTCCAAGATCATCCATCCAATCTGAAATGGATTCAGCCATTTTACGAATCGATGAAAGTTCATCAAAACGACCTTTTATTTTACGTTCTGGTGTTCCTTGTAGCTGTTTCCAATCGGGTAGTTGATGCCCTTTTAAAACTGCCCAAACCGCCCACATTCGATAAAGATTTTCTCTACTGTAAGGAGCTTTGACATCTGCAATAGTTTCATATAATCGCTTGTAACGAACCATTTCATAAGTGGTTTCAGCGATGAATCCACGGTCTCTAGCACCCCATCGTTTATCGAATTTTAATACTTTTTCGACTACTTTATCAGCATATTGAGCCTGATTAAAGATCATATTAAGCGCATCAACAACGGCAAAGACTAGATTTCTGTGTAATTTCATAAGGATTTAATTCTGCTGCAAAGCTAAGCTTAATTTTTGTACTTTATACCTATGAAATCACGCTATCTATTTATTCTTAGTTTCGTACTGTTAAGTTGTGGAACTAATCAACCTAACCCAATTACATCAGTAACAATTAGTGATATCTATCAAGAAGATCTTTCTATTAGATCGATTAGTCTAAGGGATAATTATTTGTTTTTTGGAACTTCAAAATCAGTGGTGGGGAGGATTGATTTGACAACGCATCAACAGGAACAGATTGAATTTCCTGATCAAGCCTTTAGAGCTACTGCGGTTAATTCTAAAGGATATTTTGCCTTATCGATCGATAATCCAGCACAACTATATAAAATTGATGAAGAGATGAATGCTGAATTAGTTTACACGGAAACGGGGGAGGGTGTCTTTTATGATGCGCTTCACTTTGTGACTGATGAAGTTGGTTTTGCACTTGGTGATAATTATGAGGGATGTATGTCCATTCTAAAGACTGTTGATTCAGGAGCAAGTTGGACTAAATTAAGTTGTGATTCACTTCCATTATCTTCAATCGGTGAAGGGGCCTTTGCTGCTAGTAATACTAATATTGAATCTGTAAATAATCAAGTATGGATGGCAACTACTAAAGGAAATGTTTATCATTCAACTGATTTGGGAACTCATTGGAAAGCTATACCAACACCAATTGTTAACGGTTCTGAAACGCATGGGATTTATTCGATGGATTTTTATGACGAAAACCTAGGAATTATTTATGGGGGAGATTATACAAAACCAAAGATGAACACCTCAAATATTGCTTTAACTACCGATGGAGGAGCTCGTTGGAATCTAATCGCAGATGGTACCAATCTAGGTTATAAGAGTTGTGTTCAATTTGTTCCTAATTCTAATGGAACTCAATTAATCGCTGTAGGATTTACCGGTATTGCTGTATCTAACGACAATGGAAACCATTGGAGTTCACTATCAGAAGAAGGATTTTATACCCTGGTATTTAAAGACCCTAAAACAGCTTATGCCGCAGGAAATGGTCGCATAGTAAAGTTGGAATTTAACTGAGTTCTTGTATAACACGATCAAGTTTATCGTTTACCTCATTTGCTAAGGCTGTTTATATATCATTTTCTACATACATCATAGAAACCTTAGGATCAACTGCAGAAACTTCAATGCTTCCATTTTGATGCTCTTGTACCACCCCCATTACAGGGTAAAAACACCCTTATTTTATTTTCTGAACAGATGGCCTTAGGAGCAAAATGAGGACTACACACATCTAAAATTCGATATTTTTGAAAATCGACACCTAGCTTCTTCTTAAAGGTTACAGCAACATCAATATCGGCTTAAATTTCATATCTCTCACTGATAATGCCTGAGAGACTGATGTTATTGCTTTTTCAAATGTAGTAGTCGTAAGTGTAACACTTTTGTGATAATTCATAGTAGGCTTATTTAAATTATAAACCTAAATTAACGCATCATTTTAAAAGGAATAATATACCTTGTTACGCACGATGTTTCGCTAAACAGTACTTTTGTTGTCTTTCTTTGAAATTACATTAGAGTGACTCTCAGAACTTCTTTGTTCTCGATGTAAACGCATTAACTTCCTTCTAAAATTTTCTTCAGCTCGAGGTAATAAAAGCACCTTGTTAGCGGGTAATATTTTAAGCAGTTCTCTGTAGAGTTTCATCGTACGCTCATGTTCGTTAGTACGTTCCTCGATATAGCTATCAAGTTGTTTTTTAGCCTCTGATTCACTTAATGTTTTAAGTTCTGATGTTTCTTCAGCTCTTTTTCTCATTGATCTCCACATCTGAATTTGTGCTTCCTCAAATTTGTTATATATGGGCCAAAACTCAGCTGCTTCATCAGTGCTCAAGGAGAGTTCTTCGGTAAAATAAGCGACTTTAAAACTTTTTATTTTTTCTAATTGTTCCTTAGTTTGTCCAAAGCAACTTATGGCACTGAATATAAAAAGTATGCTTAATAAGTTTTTAATAATCATCACTGTAAAGGTTAATTTCTGAATATTTTCCTATTTGTAAATCAATATAATCCTCAATAGTTGAATTGTTTGAGGCCATAAAATCTAAATCTGTAGTGCCTTCCGGTAAATCACTTGCCATTTCAAAATGATCGAATTGGTTTTGGGTGGATTGTAAATAAGCATCTAAATCTTGAAAACTCAATTGATCGAGTTCAAGGGAATTTGTCCTATTGTTAACTAATAAAGGAATGGTTATCAGTAAAGTTATAGCAGCAGCAATAGCTGATATTCTATAGGTATTGTGTAAGCGAATCACCTTGTTTTGTCGTGCATTTTTTGGGAGCTCAACGTTAAACTCCTTGAAATAATCTCTTGGAGTAGTGAACACAGAACCGCTCGTAGCTTCCCTTATAGAAATCTTAAAATCTTCCAAATAATTTTCTGGAGTTTTAAAAGGGTTATTTTTTGGTATCTCGTTCATATTAAATTAGATGTACTTTTTTGCTAAAGGTTTAATATTTGGTTAAAAAATCTTTTATTTTAATTGTTGCATGGTGATATGAAGCCTTTAAAGCTCCAACCGAAGTCTCTAAAATTTCAGATATTTCTTCATATTTAAGCTCTTCAAAATACTTCATATTAAACACCAATCGTTGTTTTTCTGGTAGGGTCGCTAATGCTTTTTGAAGTGCCGTTTCAATGACATTCCCTTCAAAAAAAACATCAGCTTCTAATTGTGAAGCTTTTTGATCGATATAGTCGCTGGATTCAACCCCTAATTTTCTGGATTTTTGACGGATAAAATTCAACGCTTCATTGGTAGCAATTCGATACATCCAAGAATATAATTTTGAATTGCCCTTAAACGAATCAATGTTTTCAAAGCATTTGATAAAGGTGTTTTGCAGTACATCATCCGTGTCATCATGATCCAAAAGAATTCTACGAATATGCCAATACAAACGTTCTTTGTATGCACTCACAAGCATTTCAAATGCAGAGTGTTTCAAGTGTTTATCTTGTAGGTTTTTAACCAGCAGGCTTTCTTCGATCAACGAGGTAACTTTAATACTATGATGAATAAATATACAAAAGGTTTAAGACAGTGATTGAAGATTCACTAATTTATAGTAATGATTCTTCTTGGCTAGTAACTCTTCATGACTTCCGAGTTCAATAACCTTCCCTTCTTGCATCACAGCAATTTTGTCAGCATTTTTAATTGTAGAAAGTCGATGAGCAATGACAAGAGTTGTTCTGTTTTTCATCAAACGTTCCAATGCATCTTGTACCAAATGTTCACTTTGAGTGTCAAGCGCTGAAGTCGCTTCATCAAGAATCATAATTGGAGGGTTCTTTAAAATAGCTCTAGCTATAGCTAAACGTTGTTTTTGTCCTCCACTAAGTTTGTTTCCTCCATCCCCAATGTTGGTGTGATAGCCTTCTTCTAATTGGCTGATAAATTCATGAGCATTTGCAGCCTTAGCAGCAGCAATTACTTCTTCCTCATTACAGGAATCTACCCCTAAACATATATTATTCATCACCGTATCATTAAAAAGAATAGATTCTTGAGAAACAAAGGCCATAGTTGATCGCAATGAGGCAATAGAAAAGTTTTTGATGTTTTCTCCATCGATTTCAATACTTCCTTTATCAATTGGATAAAAGCGCATTAATAGATGTGCTAATGTGGTTTTACCAGAACCTGATTGTCCAACTAATGCTAAGGTTTCTCCCTTAGTTAAACTAAGATTAATAGTATGGAGGACTTGCTTATCCTCATAGGAAAAACAAAGGTCTTTAAATTCTATAGCATGATTAAATCCTGTTACTGCTGTTGCTTTAGGAGATTCATCCATCGAAATAGGATCTTCTAGGACTTCAAGGATGCGGTCAGCAGCAGCATTCCCTTTTTTTAAACCAAAGGAAGCCTTACTAATCGCTTTTGCTGGTGTTAGAATATTATAAGCTAATCCCATATAAGCGATAAAGGAAGAAGCTTCAAGACTTTCTTCAATCAATACCATACTTCCTCCATACCATAAAAGTACTCCAATCACAGCTATTCCTAAAAATTCAGAAGTAGGGGAAGCTAGATTTTGACGGTTAAGCAAACTATTTGAAAAATGAAAAAATAGGTCAGTAGTGCGATGGAAGAGCGATTTAAATTTCTTTTCAGCTACAAAAGCTTGAATAATTTTAAGTCCTCCTAATGTTTCTTCTACTACCGATAGAATTTTACCTTGTTCTTGTTGAACACGATCTGATTTCTTTTTAAGGGATTTTCCAATTCTTGATATAATCGCTCCAGAAATAGGAATAACGATCAAAACAAAAAGGGTGAGTTTTACCGAGATAAAGAACATCACTAATAAAGTGAAGATAATGGTTAAAGGTTCTCGAACAATCAATTCCAAAATCGACAAAAAAGAGGTTTGCACCTCTAATACATCAGTGGTTATTCTAGAAAGCATATCACCTTTTCGTTTATTGCTAAAGTAGAAGACCGGTAGCGATACAATTTTATCATAAAGAGCATTACGAATATCTTTTAACACCCCATTTCGTAAAAAAGTGATGAAATACATCGCCAAATAATTAAACAAATTCTTTAAGAAAAAGAGTCCTAATATCAATCCAATAACCATAAATAGGCCTCCGATTTGATCGTCACCACTAACTTGTGAAAGCTGATAATTTAAGCTGTCTTGTACAAAGGACTTTAAACTCCCAATACCTTCATAAACAGGTTGTTCTGTTAGTTGTTTGGTTTTGTCAAAGAGCACATCCAGCATAGGAATAAGGGCTGCAAATGATAACGCAGAAAAAAGTGCATAAAGGATATTAAAGAAAATATTGAGAATGGCGTAGTTCTTATACGGCCTTGCAAATTTCAATATCTTTTTAAAGTACTCCATTTAAATATTAAGGTCTTTAATAATTAACGCTATTTTTTGTTCAAGTGATTCAGAAGTCTTGTTATAATCCTCCTCTGATGCTAGTGGACAATTAACACTGATATAGAATTTGATTTTTGGCTCCGTACCACTTGGACGTGCAGCAATCATAGAACCCTTATCAGTGTGAAAAATTAAAACATTTGATGGGGGTAATTTAATTGGCTCCTCCGTATTATTTTGAATATGTTTCCAAGTAGAATTTTGATAATCTGCGATAGCAATTATTTTTTCACCTCCTAAATGTGAGGGAGGTGTCGCTCTAAGAGCTACCATCATAGAAGTGATTTCTTCCGCTCCTTTTTTTCCTTTTTTTACTAATGAAACTAACCGTTCCTGGTAGTATCCATGTGCTTTATATAGCGCTAAAAGGCGTTGAAACATCGTATGTCCTTCCTCCTTTGCATAAGCAGCGATTTCACAGGCAAGTAGGGTAGCAGTTACGGCATCCTTATCACGAACAAAGTCGCCCACCATAAAACCATAACTTTCTTCTCCACCACCAATAAAATGCTGTGTTGCTCTGTTTTTGATCGCATCAGCAATCCATTTGAATCCTGTGAGGGTTTCGACATACCCCACCTGATAAGCTTCTGCAATGACTTTCATCATCGGAGTAGATACAATAGTAGAAGCGATATAATCCCCTTTTGAAAAACCAGTTTTGTGACGTTCTTGCAACAAGAAATCAATCATTAACACCATGGTTTGATTTCCATTAAGCAGTACAAGTTTACCTTCATCATCACGAACCGCAACACCAAGACGATCAGAATCAGGATCGGTTCCAATCACAATATCGGCATTGATTTCATCTGCTAATTCTATAGCTAATTGAAGTGCCTCCGGTTCTTCTGGGTTTGGTGATGTTACCGTTGGAAAATTACCATCCGGAACACGTTGAGCTTCAACGATATGTACCTTACTATAACCAGCTCTCTTTAAAACTTCGGGGATAGCAGTAACCGAAGTTCCATGAAGCGGTGTAAATACAATTGATAATTGGTCTTTTGAAGGTGCTTTAAAATCTCCATTAGCAACAGAGGCGTTTAAAAAAGCTTCATCAGCTGCTGTTCCTAAGAGTTTAATTAGGGAGGCATTCGCATTAAAGTTAATGTCTTTAAAATCGATGGCATTAATGTGATTGATGATTTCTGCATCCTGAGGAGGTACTATCTGACCACCATCACTCCAATACACTTTATATCCATTATATTCTGGAGGATTGTGAGAAGCTGTTAAAACAATTCCGGCTTGACATTGGTATTCTTTTACCGTAAATGAAAGCGCAGGTGTAGTTCTTAATTCTGGATAAAGATATGCGATAATGCCGTTGGCAGAAAGCACATTAGCTACTGTTTGTGCAAGCGAATTTGAATTGTTTCTGCAATCGTATGTAATAGCTAATTTAAGTTCTTTTGTAGGATAGCACTCTTTTAAATAATTGGCTAATCCCTGTGTGTTTTTTCCTAAGGTGTATTTGTTAATTCTATTGGTTCCAACACCCATAATTCCTCTCATACCTCCTGTTCCAAACTCTAAATCTCTGTAAAAACAGTCCTCTAAGAGTTCAGGATTATCATACATTTTTAATACTTCATTAACGGTATCACTGTCAAAAAAGTCATCAGTCCATGCTTCAGCTCGATTGATATAACTCATCTATCTAATTCTTTTCTTTTTTAGTATTTAATGATTTAGTGATGTTGTAGTGGTTGGTTTGTTTTTGCTGACGAATCAAAAGTTCTCCTATAAACCCAGTTAAAAAGAGTTGCGTTCCTAATAAAATGCAACAAAGTGCAATATAAAATTCAGGTCGTTCAGTAATTAGTCTAGCTGTTTTATGAATAAATAATTTATCGATTCCTAAATACAGCGTAAACACAAACCCAAGAAAGAAAACAAATACTCCCCAAGCTCCAAAAAAATGCATGGGTCGTTTTCCAAACGTTCCAACAAACCAAATAGTAATTAAATCTAAAAATCCATTTATGAATCTATTCATTCCAAATTTTGTTTTACCGTATTTACGTGCTTGATGTTGAACAATATGTTCTCCAATTGAAGAATAGCCAGCGTTTTTTGCAAGAACGGGGATATAGCGGTGCATCTCTCCCGTAACTTTGATGTTTTTTATCACTTCATTCTTATAGGATTTAATTCCACAATTAAAGTCGTGAAGTTGAATGCCAGAAGTCTTTCGTGCAGCCCAATTAAATAATTTTGAAGGAATATTTTTAAACAGAATAGAATCAAACCTTTTTTTCTTCCATCCAGATACGAGATCAAACCCTTGTCGGGTTATCATATCGTAAAGATGCGGTATTTCTTCTGGATTATCTTGCAGATCAGCGTCCATGGTGATGATTACATCGCCTTTTGCTAACTCAAATCCTGCGTCGAGCGCTTGAGATTTTCCAAAGTTCTTAGCAAATTGAATCCCTATTACTTCGGCATGCTGTTCACAAAGTTCCTCGATGATATTCCAGGAGTTATCGCTACTTCCATCATCAATAAAGATGAGTTCATAGGAAAAAGAATTGGATTGCATTACCGATGCAATCCAATGGTATAATTCAATTAAAGATTCTTCTTCGTTTAATAAAGGGATGACGATAGAGATCTGCATGAGTTTACTTTAAGTAAACAAAAATACACTTTTTGTTTATGCTTCTCTATTCTTTTTAAGTATAATGCCTGATAACAATCCGATGATTAAACCAAAAAGCGTATTCATAATAATGATAGAAGGGTAGGTGATCCATTTCATACTTTTTTGCATTTCAATGGCCTGGTCAATTTGTTCATCGCTCAACTGTGGGTTGGTATCAATAATGGTTTGTCTTCCAGCTTCAAAGGTTTTATCCCAAAACTCTGGCTCTAAAATATTGGCTAGAATTAAGATGTATACAATACTAATTAGTGCAGCTATAACACCTATTCCAGTTCCAATCTTAATGGCTTCTTTGACACTTAAAAAACCTTCATTTTCTTTTTTATAATTAAATACCCCTAAAAATATAACAATTAAAGCTGCAGCGATACTGATAATGCTTTGTACAGGGTTTTTTTCATAAATCATATCCATCATGTATAGCATAACACTAAACACAACACCGATGCCACCTAATATAAGTCCATAAGTTAAGGCATACTTGCCTGTTTTTGGTTCGTTTTGTTCCATTGTTTTGGTTTAAAAATTTAAAGGTTAAATATACATCAATATTTTTTTAATCAAACATTGTTCTTTTAATAAAAAAGATTAAATTTGCAGTCCAAAAATTGAAGTATTTAAGTCATGAAACAAGGAATTCATCCAGAAAATTATAGATTAGTTGCATTTAAAGACATGTCAAATGAAGATGTGTTCATCACTAAATCTACTGCAGAAGCTAAAGAAACCATCGAAGTTGAAGGTGTTGAATACCCTTTGATTAAATTAGAAATCTCTAGAACTTCTCATCCGTTTTACACTGGTAAAACTAAATTGGTTGATACAGCA
>Ga0181559_10001811_pt1 | contig 21080 bp, 15 predicted proteins | sample 011ome_21_FD_133752 | JGI IMG/M metagenome (GOLD analysis project Ga0181559, IMG submission 133752) | Coastal salt marsh microbial communities from the Groves Creek Marsh, Skidaway Island, Georgia - 011508AT metaG (megahit assembly) | ecosystem: Environmental > Aquatic > Marine > Intertidal...
CGCCCGGCGCCGCGCCGGCGAGGCTGTTGTGCAGCGCCACTGTCCACGCCTCCTTCGCCGCATCGCTCAGCGCGTAGCACCACAGCACCCTGTGCCCGCGGTGCAGCGCGCGCGTCGGGTGCGAGAGCACGATGGGAAGCCGCTTCCACCACCGCTTCTCCGCGCCGAACCCGTGGCGCTTCTTTTTCCCTCCCGGCTCGACTCCCGCGGCCCCGCGTCCCTCTGCTTCCCCACTCTGGGGACTCTGCTTCCCCGCGCCCTCCGCGTCCGCCGCGTCGGGGTTTAGAGTGTCGTCCCACCTCCCGGGCGCGCGGCACAGCCGCACCTGCGCGCCGGCGAGGTCGACGCGCGCGACGACGTCTCCCCCGCGCTCGCGGCGCAGGAGCAGTTCGCCGTCGGCGAGCGTGGCGAATGCGCGCTCGCCCCGCTCGGGCTTCTCGGGAGGCGTCGGCGCGACCGACGCCCACACGAGCACGAGCCAGCCCCTGTGGCGGCGCGCGTCGGTTTCGTCGGTTTCGTCGGTTTCGGTTTCGGTCTCGCCGTCTTTCGGCGCGTCGCGCGACGCGTCCGCGAGGAGCGCGTCGCGCGCGTCGCCGTCCTTCCGAGACGAAGGCTCGCCTTCGCGCCGAGACGAATGCGTCCGCGCGTCTCCCGCGGGCGGGTCCCGGGGGACCGCCGCGCGGAGCAGCAGCGCGACCGCGAGCGCCTGGAGCGCGAGCGTCGACCCGACGCCGAGGAGAACGCTGCGGGCGCGGAGGTGTCGTCGGGAGTCGGGTCAGACGGGTGGAGAGCCGAGCGACGACGCGAGAAAGCGACGACGCGAGAAAGCAACGACGAGGGCGGAGTCGAATCTGGGCGACGAGACGTACCCGCCCCACACCGGTCGCAGCCACGTCACCGCGAGCGCGACCGCGAAGTACGCCAACGACACGTGCGCCGCGACACGCGCCGCGCCGTCCGTCGACATGGTGAGCGCGCGCGCACCAGTGAGGGGTCCACGTCTTTAGGTGTGGCGATTTATACTCTCTCGAGCAGCGTCGAGGCTCGAAAAAAGTGCACTTCGCCGAGGACGATTTAAGGGTCTAATGACTCAAGGATATCCTCGATACGTATCCATCAACACCCGCGTTTTTGGACGTTTCTCACAACACCCAGCGCGCCTCGCACGCTCGCGCGATGGCGTCCGGCGCGCCGTCGCCCGGCGGCTGGCTCCGCACGCCGACGAGCGTGCCATTGATCCCTGTCTCCAGCGAGTACGACCGGCTCCTGGTCCAGGAGCCGCTCAACGAGCTCGGGGGCGGCCCAATGGACCCCGAGGCGGACGAGCGGCTCCTCGTTCTGAACGACGCGTCGCGGATCGCCGCGGAGGGCCTCGCCGAGCGCATCGCCGCGCGCGCCGCGTCCCCGCGAGGCGTCGTGCTCGGGTCGATCGCGTGCTTCGCGCTGATGTGCTTCGCCGCGTTCCGCAAGGCGGAGTCGCACGACGCGTCGCTCGTCGCGCGACTCTCGGAGGGGATGTTTCTCGGAGGGCACCGTGGCGGTGATTCCGACTCGCGCCCAACGGAGGGACGCCTCCGCGCGGCGGCGCTGGAAGGGCACGAGTTTCCGCTGGAGCACAGGCTCGCGCCCCGCGCGGCGGCGATGCCGCGCGACGACGACGGCGCAGCGCAGCGCGCCGTGGACGACGCCGCGGCCGGCGCGTCCGAACGCAGCGCCTTACGCGCCGCGCTGCGCGGCGCGGCGACGGCGCCGACGGAGGACGCCGACGGCTCAGATCGGCGCGGCGGCTCCGCTCGCGCGCGCGCCGGCCTCGGGAAAGAACGGGACATTTCTTCCGAATGGGATACCCTAAACCCCACACAGCGGTGGGAGGACGAGGCGCGCGCGGACGGAGGGGCAGGGCAAAGAAAAGCGCGTTGGAAACCCTACGCGCGCACTACGACCCAGTCTCGCGGCGGCGCCGGGGACTGGGAGGCGTCGGAGGACTGGTCGTCGCGCGCGCGCGCGAGATGGATCCCCGAGGACGAGGACGAGGAGGATGCGTTTTTCGCCGTCGACGCCGACGGCGACGCGTACGGCGCGGCGCGCAAAAGCTCGCGGCGGGCTGGCGACCGACGGACGCCGCGCGCCTCGGCGCGGCGGCGGCGTGGCACGGGTGGCTTCACCTTCTCGGGCGACGACGCGTTTCTGCCCGTGGTCGAGCCCACGGAGGTGGCGCACGGCGCGACGCACCAGGCGGCGCTGGACGAGCTCGAGGCGTCCATCAAGAGCTCCGTCGTCGAGGAGCACGAGCGGCGGCGGAAACAGCGGCGCGCCGACGCCGAGACGAAACGCGGAGCGCGTGTCGAACGCAGCAGTACAGCGCGCGTAGCAGTAGAGCGGTACGCGGCGTTGTGATGCCGAGACCGCGAGAGCGCGTCGGAAGCGAAAAATACGCGGCGACTCAAAACATTTCTTCCACACGGTCGCGCCGACGACGCCAACGTCGTTGGACGCGAGACGGCGTTTCCAGATCTCGCGGCGCGTTCCCGCTGACGCGTCAGGTGCCCCCTCCGCCGCGATGTCGGACCTCACCGCGGACGAGCTCTTGAAGCGCGGGGACAAGAAGATGATGACCACCCTGACTCGCTGGAAGCCGGACTACGAGGCCGCTGCCGCGGCGTACGAAGAGGCGGGCTCGAAGTTCCGCGCCAAGGGGCGTACCAAGGATGCGATGCTCGCGTTCGAGAAGTGCGCGGAGGCGAACGGCAAGGAAGACAACGAGTGGCACGCCGCGAAGAGCTTCGAGATGTGTGCGCTTCTCGCGAAGGACTGCGCAGGCGTGGACGAGACCGTGGCCTACGCGCAGCGCGCGTGCGAGGCGTACGTCAGCGCCGGCCGAGCGCAGAGGGGCGCGGAGTGCCTCGGCAAGTGTGCCAAGTTCATGGACGAGTCCGCGCCGGATGCGTCGGCGCGGCTGCTCAACGCCGCCATCGAGATGCTTGAGGACGACGAAAAGCACGTGTACGCGGCGAACTACTACCGCGACCTCTCCGTGGTTCTGATGCGCCAGGAGAAGCACGCGGAGGCGGCGGAGACGATGGTGCGATTTGGCGGGTCGTGCGACGCGACGGGCGCGGCGAACGCGCAGCGCAAGGCGTACCTCTCGGCGGTGGTGGCGCTGCTGTTCGACGGCGACGGCGTCGGCGCGCAGGCGACGTACACGGACGTCTGCGACGTGCCCGCGTTCGTGGGCAGCGAGGAGCAGCGCGTGGCGTACCAGCTGCTCGACGCGTACCGGGAAAAAGCGGACGCGGCGGACATCAAGCGCGTCTGCGAGGCGTCGCAGGAGCTGACGTTCCTCGAGGCGCCGTTCGCGCGCGCGGCGAAGAAACTGCCGCCGCCAAAGCACGACTTGAAGGCCATCTCGGTTAAGATGGGAGGGAGCGGGGGGGTCGCCGCCGCCGCGGAGCCGTTTCTCGCCGCGGGTGGCGCGGGGGACGAGGAGGACGAGGATGACCTGACGTGAATGACATCGAATTCCGCGGCGTTCGCTGAGCGCGCGCGCGCGAGGACGTCGCGTTTTTGTTTTGGCACAACTACGTAGCTACAGTAGTCATCAATACCATCTCGCGCCGTGGTCGTCGACGTCGCACGAGTGGATCTTGATCTTCGCGTCCACGGGTTTGTCGTTCTTGTCCACGCGCACGCTCCCGAGCTTCGCGACGTTCCCCATGTGCGCGCTGACCCGGCCGAAGATGGTGTGCTTACCGTCCAGCCACGGCGTCGGCGCGAGCGTGATGAAGAACTGCGAACCGTTCGTGTCCGGGCCGCTGTTGGCCGTGGACAAAACGCCGGCGCCCGTGTGTTTCAGCTCGCGCGTGATCTCATCCTCGAACTTACCCCCGAAAATGGACTCGCCGCCTCGCCCCGTGCCCGTGGGGTCGCCTCCCTGGATCATGAAGTCGGAGATCACGCGGTGGAAAGGCACGTTCGCGTAGTACCCGCGCTTGGCGAGCTCGAAGAAGTTTTGGCACGTCTTCGGGGCGTGCTTGTAGTACAGCTCGACGGTGATGGGACCGACCGAGGTGTGCAGCGTGACCTCCGGAGCGGCCATGTCGAAGCGACTGCACGCCGGGCGGCTTCGAACGCGCGTGCTCGAGTGTGGATGCCGTGCGCAGCCCGAAGTGGGCGGGGAGACCGAAGGGCGGCGTCCGTCATTTCGTCGCGGAGCGAGCCGAAAAGCGTCGTCGGCGCGAGAAGCGCGCGTCGGTTTCGTCCGGGCACCGTTCAAAAGGCAACCGTCAGACGCGCGCGCGCACTGCACGGGAACGCACCGCGACGACGGCGGCAGCGTGAACGTGCGAGGCATCCGGGATGCCACCCAGACCCGAATCCGGGTTCTCTTCGGTACGCGCGCGCTCAAACCCTCCGTCGCGTCCACGCGGCGTCGCGTTCGCCCGGGCGTCACAGCGAAAACGCACCGCGCGTTCAAATTCTCGTCTGGGACCGCCCGACAGCCGCGGACGAACTGCGACGCGTCCGCCCCGGACCTCACTGCGACCGGCGCGGAGGCGCGTTCTGACCGAATCTCCCACGTATCCCACCACCTGTCGCACCCTGTTCGACGCGCAGTTCGGCGACGGCGGCGAGGGAACGAGCCCGTACGGCGACGAGTACGACGATGGGCACGACGCGCCTCGGACGCGACAGCCTCAGAGACGGGGCAGCCGAACGCCGTCGCCGGCGGCATCGCTGATGGGCGACGACGACAGACGCCGCTCGAGCTCGAACGCGTCGCGCGGGGCGTTCGCGGGAGGCCGCGATGGGGCGAACGCGCCGCCGTCTTCCGCGTTTGGAAGGCCACCCGTTCCGGGAAGACAGGACGCGCCCGCTGGGCGATTGGCGCCGTTGACGTTTAACGACGGCGCGCCCGCGCCGTCCGGCGCGTTCGCGGCGCCCCCGACACGACTGAGCGGCGCGCCGATGGGCGGCCCCGGCGGCGCGGCGTTCGGCGGGGGTTTGCCCCCTTTCGGAGCCGCGAACGACTCCATCGTCTCCCCGTTCGACCGCCGCGGCATTTTGCCTTCGGCGCGGGAGGAGGAGAAGAGCGACGACTTCTGGACCGTGAACCACCTGAAACTCCTGTACCTCATCTCCAAGTACAGCCACTGCGCGCAGACGGTGCATGAAAAGGAGCGGTGGATCCGCAAGCTGCCCATGCTGGTGCTGCTGTACGAGGGCATCGTGCAGCGCGTCTTCGAGTACGACTACGCGCCCGCGTCGGAGGTTGTCGAGACGGCGCGCGTGTACCTGAACGTGACGCAGGAGGGGAAGGACGACCTGGACGACCTGGTGGAGGGCAAGCTCGTGAAGGGCCTGCGTTTGTCCACGAAGGAGCACCAGAGCGTGACGGCGTACCAGATCTCGCCCAGCGGGCTGCAGCTGATCGGCAAGCGGCTGCCGGACGAGGAGAGGCAGCTGGTGGACGACCTGTGCCTGATCGACGGGAAGTTGCTCCAGGTGGTGTGGGAGGATTCCAAGTTCCTGCTCCGGACCACGACGTTCACCCGCGAGTCCACCATCACGGACGCCGAGGACGTGTCGTACGTGGTGTCGCCGTACCTCCCGCGGTCGCTGCGCCGCGTCGGCGGGCCGGTGATGTCTTCCAACGCGCACCGCGCGTCCGAGAGCGCGTCCAAGGAGAGCACGATCCGCGACGACCTGGACGAGGTGATCACCATCAGCAACGTCACGATCCTGATCGGCGAGTGGATCCCGTTCGGCGCCAACCAGGTGGTGGAGCTGAACATGAAGCTCGGGTCGAACGAGCGGTGCCAGGGCGGGTACTTCACCGCGCAGGTGGACGACGACTCCACCAACACGCAGTGCGAGGTGCCCACCGGCCTGACTTCGGTGAGCATCTTGGACCACGACATGACGCGCTTCACGAACATCGAGGCGCAGGTGTACTACCCCGAGGACGACGGCGTCGTGCAGGTTGAGCACTTCGGCATCCACGCGCGCATGGACGGCACCATCGTGTACGGGCTGATGATCGAGTCCGTGATGGACCGCATTTTGGAGAACATCTCGCTGGACAATCTGGCGCGCCTGTTGGTCGACGTGCACGTGGACTCGTCCAAAATCATGGAGAGCCTGCTGAGCAACCACCAGCGCGACCTGCTGGACATGATCTTCCTCGGGAACACCCTGAACCGAGACAAGGTGAACGTGATCATCGCCGACCGCGTCGCGCCCAAGCAGAGCGCCGAGCGCTACTTGGACAAGGACGCGTTCGAGAACGAGATCAGGCAAGTGCTGGGAGACACGTACGAGGCGCACGACCTGAGCGACGACGACGTCGTCATCACCGGCTCGCACGGGATCATGCTCGTGGGCCCGAAGAGTAAAACGCAGGAACCCGTGATGTTGGCGTTCCTGTCCCTGCGCTCGCGAGACGTCTTCGTGCACAACGTGTTCAGCCGCCTGTTCATCGTCGACGACACGCTGAAAACCGCGCGGCAGCTCATCGCGCGGTACGAGCGCGACCCCAACTCCATCCCGCGCATCCGGCACACGCTGTCGGAGACGTCCAAGGACATCATCCTACTGGAGGAGGTGCTCATGTACCTGCAGGAGTCGCTCGAGCAAGACACGAGCATCTACGCCGAGCCCGCGGACGAGTCGGGGTACAAGCTGTACCAGGTGCTCAAGGTGAAGACGATGCTCGACGACTTGCGCATCCGCGTGGTGGACATGCAGAAGGTGCTGCTCGGCGCGCGGCACGAGGTGAACGGACTGCGCGCGATGACGGACACCATCGCGGAGACGCAGATGTTCCGCCTGCAGGAGGAGATCCGCGGCAATTCGAGCGACATGCTGCAGCAGCTCAAGATCAACGAGCGCCAGAACACGTCGCTGGACGTCATGCAGGTGATCTTCGCCGGTTCGCTGGCGTTCGAGATTCTGGACCGGCTCACCGGCGAGTGGTCGGTGGTGCACACCAACTGGGCGCGCGCGTACATCGTCGACCCGTTCATGTCCAAGCCGATGGTGTGGTTCATCATCTCCATGATGGTGTGGTTCGGCGTCGGCACCGGCGTGTTCACGCTCATGCGCGACCTGAACGACAAGACCGCGGGCGTCATCACGTACCGCATCAAGGTGAACAAGAGCATCGACCTCAACGCGCTGGACGGGTACTTGTCGCGCAAAGCCGTCGTCGCCGAGGACGGCGACGCCGACGCGCTCAACGCGAACCAGAAGGTGTCCTGGGTCGAGCGCGACCCGTCCAAGTGGGAGGGGTATCAGCCAAAGGTGGAGATGATCTACGACGTCAAGCACGGGTACCTGCTGGGCGTGTACCTGCAGGTCACCAGGCGCGCGTCAAAGCCCGCCAAGCTCCGCCCGGAGACGCTCAAGATGCGCTTCTTCACCGAGCTGCAGGAAGCCGGCGTGATGGCGCCGGACGACGCCGCGGAGGTGATCGACAACACGCGCCGGCGGCAGACGCGCGAGGGCGAGATGGTCGCTGTGGAGGAGGCGGCGGTGTTCCTCAAGGTGAAGGTGCCGGGCGAAATGCACTACCGCGAGATCCCGTTCGGCAGGCAGTCCTACCTGGAGCTGCGCGAGGAGATCGCGCACAAGTTCGACTGCAAGCCCGTGCAGGTGGCGCAGGTGTTCAAGGAGCCGGACATTCTCGTCGCGGACGACGACGACGTCAGCCGCCTGCGACCGGGGACCGTGCTGGAGGTCAACATCGACAAGAGGGGGGGGAAGAAACGCGCGCCCGCGTCGCTTCCGGCGCCGCCGTGACGACGACGCGAGCGGTGCGCAGACGAGCGAAGAACCCTTTTTCATTCATCGCGAAGCGCGGTCTGTATCGTCTTTCACGTCGTGCCTGTCTCTCGCTTCGTATCGTCGCTTCTCAAAACGTACGCCAACTCCGAGCCGCGAGATGGCGCACGTCTACTCCGGGCAGAGAAACGTCCGGCGTAAAAATAACATACGCTACCAGTAGGTGGCTAGTCAGGAGATACTACATGCAAAAAATAACATATGAGTATTTAGTCGCAAAAAATGACCCTTCCGAGGGTCGAACTCGGGACCTTCGCTTCCGGAGAGCGACGCGATATCCACTACGCCAAAGGGCCCTGACTGTATTCACATACAAATCTGGGAGATGGCATTTTTTAGTGTAGCCGTGGTCTCACTGGCAAGCAGTGGTTCGTGACGACGCGCGATTTTCAGATCAATAAGATCCCGTAATTCTTTTCCCGGTCAAGAAAACTTTTGCCTTTCGGATTTGTCGATTTCGAAACCGGGATATTTTTATTTGAAAGAGCGCTCGAACGGTAATGTCCGCGCTTTGAAAGGGAATCTCTCCGCGTCGCTTTCCGCTGCTTCGTCAGCCTTGTTTCTAGAAGCCCCTCTCCTCCACTCCGGGACGCGCGGTGCCGTGCGCGCGCCTTCGTGCGACCGAGCGGGTATACCAACGCGTTCTTCACATAACTTAGACTCCCTGAGCTTCTCGCGCGTGACACATTGAACACCATGGAGCCGGAGGTGCGCGCGCTCGATCCCCGTCTCCGGTTCCGTCGATGCTCTTTTCTGGTCACCCATTTGAGGGTCGCGACGTCACACCCAGCCTGACCTGAACCCTTCCACCCCGCCGCCACGACAGCCTTCGCCCGAGGAGGTGATGCGACAGCAGGAAGAGAAGCTCAGGGCGAAGTACGGCGACCTGAAACCGAAGAAGAAGCTCATCCACAAGGTACGCGCGTTTGGCGGACCCGCGGAGACGAAAAAAAAGTGCCCCGAACCCACGCTCGCGACACCGTTCCACGCGTGTTGATGAGATGATGTTGTTACTTCGCCGCGAAAGCGTCGCGCGTCTTCCTCCTCGCGATCGTTCACGCTGACCCACCGAAACGCGTTCGACATCGCGCGCGCGCGAACAGGATGTCAAGTACTTCGACTCCGCGGATTACTCGCTGCAGCAGGTGCGCGCGGTGTGCGCTCTCGCCGTTCGCGCCGCAGACACCCGTCCGCGCCTCACACCTTTTCTTTTTTTTTCGCTCACCGCCGACCCGATCTTTCCCTTTCCTGTTCGCGCGCGCAGCAAGACAAGGAGCACCACAAGGGCGAGGAGGACGTGCGCACGCTGCCCGTGAAGATGGGCAGCTCGCCGCCGAAGTCGAACATGTCCAAGTGATCGGCGCGCGCGTAGCCGAGCGCGCGCGCGAACCTGTTGTAAAACAATCAAATAATCTCCGCGACGAGAAACTCGAAAAGTCGTCTCGCGTTCGATTCTTCTTGCACGCGTCGAGAAAAGATGTGGATTGAAGACACGGTCGATCGGGCGGTTTTTGTCGCTCGCGCGGCGGTCTCCTTCGATGTGACGTGAAAGTCGGTGAGATCACAAACTACGCGGCTCAACGCACTTAGCTAATAAGTGTTTGTCTCCCGCGGCGCTAACAACATCCAGCTCGACAGTCACCCGAGGCGCGCGCGCCTCCCCCCAACTCAGACGCATCCATTAGATGCCGAGCTTGGTGCGGCGCCAGTGGCGACGCTTGGCGTTGTAACGGATGGTGTTACCGGTGCGCATGCGGATCCACTGGGGGATGGGGCGGTTCTGCTTCTGCTTCTTCCCCAGGATCTTCTTGGTCTTGAAGGTCTTTTGGGACGGCTGTTGGCGAAAGGCGAGGACGGGGCGAAGGTCAGAAAACCGCGGTTGGGGGTGGGAAAAAAGACGCCAGACCCTAATACGCGACGCGGGACGGATGGGCGCGCGAGCGGGGACGCGTGGCGTCGCGACCGGGCCACCGCGACGCCATTTCGCGCGGTCGTCTCGACGAGAAGGCCCTCGACGCGACGGCACACCCGCTCGGGGTGCGCGGCGGCGGCCCCGCGGCGGCTTCCCGGCGGAAAACCCCGCGGCGAACGCGAACATCCCGCGCTGCGGCCCCGCGGTGTGGACGCGCGGAGATGCCGGGCCGCGCGTCGCGTCGACGCGCGCATCGCGACGCGCGCGTCCTCGCGTCTTCGGGTGAGTCGGCGTGGGGCGGGAAACGCACCATCTTGAAAGTGCCTTTGTGTGTCCTGCGTCTAACGCGCGGAGCAAAGAGGGTTGACGCGCGGCGACGAGCGATCCCTTGAAGCGAAACGAAAACCGACGTCAGTCGCGTCTCGTGAAGAAAACGTATGCGGAGCAGTCAGTCGATGCGCAACGCACATGAAATGTAGTCTTGAAAAACGCAAATTACGAAGTTGGCACTCGCTGTTTTTCCAACGTCTCGCATCCGCGTCCCCCCCTCGCGTCTCCGCACCCGCAGTCGACGTCGCGCCGCGGCACGTGTGACGCGCCGAGCGGCGCAGCGCGTTCCCGGCGCGCCCTCTTCGTGGGTCGTCCAGTCGATCGACCGGAACTCCGGGCACTCGAAGCGCTCGCGTCGGTGGCCACGTCTCGGAACCGCGTCGAAGGAAAAAAAAGATGGCCTCCGGGTTCCAACCGCACGGCGCGGCTGGCGGGGCGCAGAGCGCGCCGGGTGGGGGCTTGGAGTTCATGAGCTTCGGATCTTCCAACTCCAACTATCCCAACTACTCGGCGTACGGAGGCGGGTCGGGCTCGACCGCGCCCCCGGGTCCGGGCGGGGCGGTAGGAGGAAACGGGTGGGGCGCGCAGGTTGGCGGTGGATCTGGCGCGTCCGGCGCCGGCGCGGGGTGGGGCGGGGGTTCGTTCGGCGGCGCGATGGGTTTCGGCGATCCCGGGCCGAGCTTCAGCGGTGGCGTGGAGGATGAGCCGCCTCTGTTGGAGGAGCTCGGTATCGACCCGGGGCAGATCGTGCGCCGGACGGTGGCGATGCTGAACCCGATGAAACGAGCGCCCGCCGAAGCCGCCGGCGACGACGACGTCGCCGGGCCGCTGCTCTTCGCGTTCCTGATGGGCGCCGCGCATCTGATGCGGGGGCGGCTGCACTTCGGGTACATCCTGGGCTGGAGCTCCATGAGCACGCTCGCGATGTACTGGCTGATCAACCAGCTCGCGAACGACCAGCGAGGAGAGGGCCTGCAGCTGTACCGGTGCGGATCCATCCTCGGGTACTGCATGCTCCCGGTGGTGGCGTTAGCCGCGCTGGCGGCGTTTACGCCCGCGGGCGCCGCGACGCGGATCGTCGCCGTCGTCCTCGTGCTGTGGTGCGCGTCCAAAGCCACGACGCAGTTCATGCGCTCGCTGCCGCACAGCGAGGGGAAGAGGATGGTCGTGGCTTACCCGTGTGTGCTGGTCTATTCGCTCTTCGCGCTGCTCTCCGTGTACTGAGGAACGAGCCGGCAAACCGCTTGTGTAATTGTGTAATTTCTCAGACGCCTCGTCACGCCCGAACACGAAACGTCTTCGCCTCCGAGACGAGCGCTCGGAAGAGGAACACCTCGCCGCGCGCGCGCGCCGCCGGGATGGCGACCGCGTCGCTGCGGTGCGTCCGGCCGCCGGGGTCGGCGGTCCGGCGCGTCGCGTCCTCGGCGTGGCGGCCGCGCGCGTTTGCGTCGTCGGAGCGGCCGCTGCGGCTGCATCCGCCCGAGAAGTTGCCGCCCCGCGTCGAGCACGTCGTGGCGGAGACGGGTGGGACGCTGCGCGCGCTGTTGCCGCAGGTCATCCCGGGATCGCCTCGCGTGGACGAGACGGCCGTGCGGCAGCTCGTCGCGATCGGCGCGGTGTACTACGCCGAGCGCCCGCCTCCCAGGGACCTCGCGGGGGTCCCGCGCGCGCTGCGCCCGAAACGCGTGCGTGACCCCGACCAGCGGGTGCGGCCCGGGTCGTACTGCCGCGTGCACGTCCACCCGAAGCGGTTCCCGGATGCGCGCGCGGTGGACTGGCGCGCGCGCGTCGTCGCGCTCGGCGAGGACTGGGTGGTGGTGGACAAGCCCCCGGGCGTGAGCGTTAACCCCACCGTGGACAACGCCGTGGAGTGCGCCGCCGCGCTTGTCGCGCGCGCGCTGCGGTCCGGCGGCGAGACCCGCCGCACCGGGGGCCCCGAAGACGGAGACTGGACGGAGACCGAACCGCTGACGGTGGTGCACAGGCTGGACGTCGCGACGAGCGGCGTCGTGATGTTCGCGCGTGGCGGCGGCGACTTCGCTAGGCGCTTCCACGAGGCTCTCAGGCTACGACGCGTGCGGAAGACGTACAAATGCGTCGCCGCGGCGCGACCGCCCTTGGGCGCGCTCGAGCACTGGACGAGGCAGGAGCCGAAAACCGGGGGGTCGTCGCCGCGAAGGCACGAGATGTTCCCTTTGAGGCCGGAGGACGAGGCCTGGTCGGGCGACACGTCGGCGCTGGAGACCGCGAACGCGCGCGAGGGGTTCAAGCGGTGCGTGCTTCGCGTCACGCGCGTCGAGCCGCTGGCGCGCGAGGACGCGGCGCGCGAGGCGGCGGATTGGATGGACGGAAACGGAGACGACGCTTTGTTCGAGTGCGAGGTGGAACTCGTGACCGGCCGCACGCACCAGATCCGCGCGCAGTTCGCGGCAGTCGGCGCGCCTCTGCTCGGGGACGTGTTGTACGGAGGCGCGAGCCTGCGGGTGGGCGGAGAGGCACGCGCGTCTTCGCGCGCGCCGCGCGCGCTCGACGAGGACGACCGGTTGTGTCTGCAGAGCGCGGCGATGACGATGGACGCGGCGGATCCGGCGCGTTCGCCGACGCACGAGACGGACGGCCGGACGTTCGAGGCGGGGAGACCGTGGTGGAGACGCGGCGAGTGATGAGGTTTTCGTTTTGGGTTTTCGTTCGTCATACGTGACTGGAATCGATACTACTACAGGTTACTACGTCTCGCCCGCGACGGAGCGCTTCTCTTTCGCGTCTCGTCGCGCGCGAGACGCGCGCCGCGTCTCGCTCTAGTTGTTCTTCTTGAACTCCGCCATGAAGTCCACGAGCGCCTGCACGCCCTCCATGGGCATGGCGTTGTAGATGGACGCGCGCGCGCCGCCCACGGAACGGTGGCCCTTGAGCGACTCCAGGCCGGCGGCGTTCGCCTCCGTGAGGAACTTCTTCTCGAGGTCCTCGCCGCCGGAGAGCGTGAACGGCACGTTCATGAGCGAGCGGTACTTTTCGTCCACGGGCGAGACGTAGTACCCGTCCGAGCCGTCGATGGCGTCGTACAGCACATTCGCCTTCTCGATGTTCATCTTCTCCACCGCCTCGAGGCCGCCCATCTTGAGCAGCTTCTTGAACACGAGTCCGGAGGCGTACATGGTGTAGCACGGGGGAGTGTTGTACATGGAGTCGTTGTCCGCCATGAGCTGGTAGTCGAACATCGTCGGGCACGCGGGGTTGACGGCGCCGATGAGGTCGTCGCGCACAATCACGATGGCCATGCCGGCGGGGCCGATGTTCTTCTGCACGCCGCCGTAGATGATGCCGTACTTCTTGACGTCGATGGGCTTGGACAGGTAGTTGGAGGACATGTCCGCCACGAGGGGCACGTCGCCGGTGTCGGGCACGTCCTTGAACTCCACGCCGCCGATGGTTTCGTTGGAGCAGATGTGCACGAACTTCGCGCCGGGCGTGAGCTTCCACTCGGAGACGTCGGGGATGGTGGAGAAGTTGGAGTCCTTGGACGTCGCCGCCACGTTGGCCTCCATGTACTTACCCGCCTCCGCAAGCGCCTTCTTGCCCCACGCGCCGGTCACGATGAAGTCGGCGACGCCGCCCTCGGGCGCGAGGTTCATCGGGATCGCCGCAAACTGCGAGGACGCGCCGCCCTGCAGGAACAGAACCTTGTAGTTGTCGGGGATGCCGACGAGCTCGCGCAGGTCCGCCTCAGCCTCGGACGCGATCTTCATGAAGTCCTTGCCGCGATGGGACATCTCCATCACGGACATGCCGGTGCCCCTGTTCGGAGTCGGGTGGAAGAGCGGGGCGTCAGCGTCGCGGACGCGTCTCGGACGCGCGTCTGCGCGAAAAAATATCCACCGCCGCCGTGGATGTTCGCGCGAAAGCGCGCGGATCGGGACGCGCGCGCGCGCGCGGGACGCGACGGACGCGCGATTCGTCGGGTTGGATCGGACGAGAACGACGACACGTCGCGCGGCGTACGTCGAGAGGCTGGGAAGACGCACTTGTAGTTGACGAGGTCCTCCTTCATCTCCTCCAGCACGTCGAGGGGAAGGCACGCGGGGCCGGCGGAGAAGTTGAACTTGCGTTCGGTCGCGGCGGCGCGGACGACGACGTTGGCGCGCGCGGGGCGGGCAGCCACGGACGTCTTGCGGGCGGCCACCTTGCGGCCGGCGACGGCGCGGGAGCCGAGGGTCACGGCGTTCATGTTCGCGAGAGCAGCCATGTTTATTGGTGTGCTGAGGGTTGTGGAGGGGTTGCGACGGTTGCGATCGGCGATCGGACGCCAAAAAGCGCCGCAGCAGACTGAGCAGATTCTCTCGAAGCGGCAGGAACGCACACTGGTGCCAGCACACGGATGCCGCCGCAACTCGAAAGAAGACGGGTTTCTGGCCTCGACTCGCATTTTTCGGGTTTCGGGCAATTTTGCCGACCTGGTGTCTCCTGAAACGTTGCGAGAAGCGCCCGACTTCTCGCGGGGGTCGCGCAGTGTTCGGCGCGCGTGACGGCGGCACGCGACGTCGCGCGGCGACCGCGGCGGTCCGCGCGGCCAGGGGAAGCGATGTCAGCGGCGGCGGCCGCCGCCGCGGCGGGTGTGCCTCCCGGTGTGCACTCCGTCTGGGTCATCAACAAGTCGGGCGGTCTGGTGTACCAGAAGAACTTCGCGGACGTGCCCGGGATCGACACGAACGAGACGTTGCGTCTGGCGTCCATATGGCACTCGCTGCACGCCATCAGCGCGCAGCTCTCCCCCGTGGAGGGGTGCACCGGCATCGAGCTTCTGGAGACGGAGCATTTCGATCTGCGATGCATCCAGACGGCGACGGGCACCAAGTTTTTCGTCACCGCCTCCCCGAAAACCATCGGCCTCGATCAGCTGATGCGCACCGTGTACGACCTGTACGGCGATTACGTCATGAAGAACCCGTTCTACGAGCTGGAGATGCCCATCCGGTGCGAGCTGTTCGACCAGAACTTGGCGTACGCCGTGCGGGCGCTGAACAACGCGTTCGCGTATTGACGCGCGCGCGGCGAGGCGAGGAAACGTCGGAAACGTCGGAAACGCGGCGGCGTCGAGAGAGGCGGACGCCAACGCGAGACGACGCGCGAAAAGCACAAAGCGCACAAAGCGCGCGTGCGGTAGGGTGAGACGTGAGACGAAAACACCAAAAGACGTAAGACGTTCATCACGACTCGGATATCATGACAATCGATCCACTCGAGAGCCCGCGGCTCGTTCGACCGTTGAATCCACAACGCGTCGACTCGACTCGCGCAACTCAGTACTCGCGACTCAGTACCCTCCGGGCGCGACGTCGAAGCCCGAGCCAAACCCGGAGGCGTCGACGGGCGCAGCGGCGGCGTCCCAGCCCGAGGGCGCGGGCGCCTCGTTCCACTGGCCCGCGACGGGCACGGCACCGCCGAAGCCGCCCATGGCGGGGGGGGCGCCCATGGACTCATCCCACGGCTCCGCGGCGGCACCCGGCGCCGCGCCAAACCCTCCAGTCGCGTCGTACCCCGCGGCTTCGGCGCCGGGCACCGCCGCCGCCTCCGGCTCGGCGGGCTTGTCCTCGAGCTCCTCGGGGTCGCGGTAGAAGAAGAGGTCCACCATGACGTCCCAGGGGTTGGACGCGGAGATGGTGCCGCGCATCTGCAGCACCATGCGCGCGAGGATGTAGTACAGGCAGCCGATGGAGTGCTTCGCCTTGTTGTTCGCCGGGATGGCGACGTCCACCAGCTTGAGCGGGGAGTCGGTGTCGCAGAACGCGATCGTGGGCAGGTTCACGTACGCCGTCTCGGAGATGGGCTGGTGGTCCGTGCGGGGATCAGTCAGCACCAGCACGCGGGGCTCGTGGAAGCCCTCCTGGATCTGGTTCGTGTAGGTACCGGGGGTGTGGCGGCCCGCAATCGCCTTGGCGCCGGTGTACTGCGCGTACTTGAGCACCGCGCGCTGGCCGTAGGGGCGCGCGGACTGGCACACGACGTCAGCGGGGTTCTCGATGGCAACGAGCATGCGCGCGGCGAGCATCAGCTTGTCCCAGGTCTTGCCCAGGTTGATGATGTAGATGCCGTCCGCGCGGCGCTTGTGCACGTAGCGCTCCATCTGGAAGTCGCAGTTCTTGGTGCCGAGGTGGCACCCGGCGGCGAGCATCATCTGGATGTCCGCCTCGCGCTGAGACATTTGGCCGGCCATGATTGTCTGTCGGCCGGGGAAGGGAGAAGGAACGCGGGAGGCGGGGACGGGTCAGCGACGCGAACGCGGGAAGCGCGCGAAAGAAACCCCGATGGCCCCAGGAGGCGCGTGTTTTTCGCCGGAAACGCTCCGGGCGCGAGTCGCGGGAGGACGACGCGAGACGCGCGGCGCGGCGCGCGCGACGCGAGCGCGTCCAGAGGTGATCGACGGTGTCGATCGAGCCGAGCGACGGGCGCGTCGCGCGCGAAGCGTCCCGGGGGAGCCTCGCCATGCTCCTGCTTCGGTGAAAAACCCTAACGCGAGCTCGCGCGCTGAAAACGACCGCATCGCGGCCGTCGACGGCGAGCGGTCGTCGCGGCGAGCGCCACGTTCGCGACGCGTGTGGCGGGGACGATGCGTGACGCGTTGGGGGATGGTCGTAGACGCACCGGTGTCGTAACCACAGCGCCGTGCGGTAGAGAAAGGGCTCTTGAGCGTCGCCGGCGACGCTCTTCACGATCGGTTTTTTCACAAACTCGCTCGGGGTTTGCGACAAAATGCGTTTGGGACTTCGGTTCTCGAGTCGCGGCTCAGGACAGTGCGACCATGACATCACGGAGGTCGACGTGAAAAAGTCAATCGCGCTATTCACGGAACTTCGGGTGCAGCGAACACGTTACGATTCCCGTGCCCGCTTCTCACAACAGGCGGCTCTTGTCGATGTTCGCGGCGCTCTCCCGACGCCCACCCCCTCTCGCCGCTCGCCCCGCGCAGCGCATCTCCCGCGCCCGCTCCACGCCCTTCGCCTCCGCCGCCTCCGCCCCCCCCAGCGGTTCTGGGACGATGGCTGGCAAAAAGTGCAAGGAGATCAGAGAGATCCTCAAGGCGCCTCCCCGGCACTGGGTCGGGAACGGGTTCCACGTCTTCCCCGTGTTCCACAACCGCGCGTTCACCAAGGAGCTCTCGCCGTGGCTGATGTTCGACTACGCCGCGCCGAAGGAGTTCTCGCCGTCGTACGAGCGCCGGGGGGTGGGGCAGCACCCGCACCGGGGATTCGAGACCATCACCATCGCGTTCAACGGCGAGGTGGAGCACGGCGACTCGATGGGGAACAGGGACACCATCGGACCCGGGGACGTGCAGTGGATGACCGCCGCGCGCGGGATCATCCACGAGGAGTTCCAGAGCACGGACTTCCAGCAGACGGGCGGTGTGTTCGAGATGTGCCAGCTCTGGCTGAATCTCCCCGCCAAGCACAAGATGGACCCGCCCAAGTACCAGCCCATCCTCGCGAAGGACATCCCGGTCGCGCCGCTCGCGCCCACCAGGGAGGCAGACAACGAGAAGCTGAAGACGGGCGAGAACTCCATCCGCGTCATCGCCGGGGACGAGGCGACGTACGGCGTGAAAGGTGCCGCGACGACGCACACGCCGGTTGAGCTCCTCGACATCCGAATCGCGGCGAAAGACGTGTCGTTCGACGTGCCCGTTCCCGAGGGGCACAACACCATCGTGTTCGTGCGCCGCGGCGCCATCACGGTCGGCGAGGAGGCGAAGCCCGTAAACCCGCAGGGCGTCGCGCTGATGCACCTGGGAGGGGACGTGCTGCGTCTCTCCGCGACGGAGGCCGACACGGAGGTGCTCCTGCTGGCGGGCGAGCCCATCGACGAGCCCATCGCCGCGCGCGGGCCGTTTGTCATGAACACGCACGAGGAGATCATGCAGGCGAACAAGGACTTCATGAACGGACGCATGGGCCAGTGAGTCTCGGGCGCATCAGTGTTCAGACAAGTCATCCATCAGGAGGGTCGCGACACGCGCGTGGGCTTTTATACGAAAAGTAGGTGTCTCATTCATCATCACAACCCAATCTTCGCGCCGTACAGACTGCGCAGCAGGTCCGCGTCCAGCGCCGGGGCCTGTGATCTCCCCCCCGCCCCGCCCGCGCCTCCCTTCCTGCCGGCCTCGAGCCGGTCCTGCGCGTCCGCCTGCTGGATGAGCGCGTCGTACTCGTCCCCCCCCCCGCTCAGCAGCCCCCCGGGCGAAGTGAGCGACACGAGCACGGCGTACGAGATGATGGCGCTCGGCAACACCACCGCGGTGATCAGGAGCGTGGTGATGGTCTTGACGAACTCTTCTTTGCCGGAGATGACGGTGGTGTCGTCCCCGACCTGTTTCCGGAAGTACTGCCACTCGAGCTCCAGGAGCACGTCGAAGAACCAGCGCAGCGCGGTGACTCCCGGCGGTTTCAGCGCGTTGTAAAACACGGTGGTGGCGAATTCGTCGCGCGCCGCGACTTCATCCTCCTCGTCCATCTGCGCCTCGCGCTTCTCGTCGTACGCGCCGCCGTCGGCTTCGTCCGAGGACGACCAGCTCTCCGAGGCGCCCGGCAGGTACTCGCCCTTCTCCACGATGCGGTCCGAGTGCATCACCACCTTGCCCTCGCGGTTCACGCGAATCGTGGTGATACCGCGCACGTCGTACTCGCGGTCGCCCGTGACGCGCCGATCGGCTCCCTCCACCTCGTCTCTCAGCCGTTGAAGCTCGTCGGGGTCGTACTCGGGGAAGTTCTCCTCGATGAACGTCACCATCGCCGCGTCCGCGTTGAACGCGCCGTCCCACTCCGCGCGCCACCGCACCAAAAGCACGCCTGGCTCCGGGCAAAACGCTCGCTCGGCGTCGTACGTGAAGCTCTGCAGGTTGCGCTTCACCAGGGGCTTCCACTCGCGCATGAGCTCGTCGTACGCGCGCTTCCCGCGCGCCTCGTGCACTTGCGACGTGTACACCACGTCCTCGTCCACCAGCGACGGGTCGACGTCGAACAACGCGCGGCTGAGTTTCTCGCGAAGCGCGTTGGTCGTGCGGAGCTGCGCGCTCAAGCCCGTCTGCTCGGACTCGGCGTCCCACGTCGCGTTGGGCTCGTCGTCGGCCGAGGCGACGCGCGCGAGACGGCGCCGGGGGACGGGCCGGGAACGCGCGCCGGTTCCGAAGCCGCCGCGAGCGCGTCGGGGACGCGGCGCGCCCGGCGCGATCGCGCGAGGCGCGGCCGCGAGGTGGGGCATCGCCGGCGGCGTCCTCGGCGCGTCGGGCCTGCTGAAAGCGCCGCGCGCGACCCCGGGATCTGCGCTGCGATCGAAACACAACCGACAACCTTCTCTGCGCCACGGAAGCTACCCGCGCACTACGCACGCGCGAAGAGGTGCGTCGCCGCGAACGCGCCTTTCGCCGCGATCCGCGCCGGTTCGACCGATGCGCGGGTCCTACTGAAGCTCGCGGCTCGGGTCCGAAGGCACGCTTCGTCAGCTTTCTCCAAAGGTCGACTCGGCGATAAAACCGGTAAAAACCGCGCCGCTGGTCCGGAGGCTGGTGCAGTGAGTTCTCAGATCACACGACACTCTCAGGAGTTTTCGGCGAGAACGCGCGTGTTCGGCGGCGCCGCGCGCGAACCGCGCGTTTCCTTCCATCCGGTTCGACACGATTCGATACGATGCGCGCGTCACAACCACCTACGCGTCTCTCTCCGGGTCTCTCTTCGGGTCCACGCGCGCGACCCCGAAAAAAACCCCCCTCTCTGCGCGGTTTCTCTCCGCGCCGCGCGCGCGTCAAAGCGCTTTCTTCTTTTCTTCTTTTCAGGCGCCTCTACTTGGGCGTGGGCAAGATGGGCGTGAAGTTCTCCGGCACCGACCACTTGTCCTTGGGCAGGTACTGGTACACCCCCGCGGCCATGTGCGAGCGCCGCCGCTGCGGGTGGTTCATGTAATCCTCGTACGCCTGCTTCGTCTCCCACTCCTGCGTGAACGAAAACTCGCCCTCGCCCGGGCCGCTCGCTAGCGCGCTGGACGTGTACCCCGGGAGCGTCTTCATGAGCTTCTCGCGCGACTCGATCTCGCTCACCAGGCGACGCACCACCTCGGGGTCCTTGTCAGGCACGACGAATCGGTTCGTGGCGACGTACGGCACGCCGTCGACGCCGGGCTTGGGGCCCGCGCGCACCGCGACGGAGCCGCGGCGCGGAGCCTGATTGATGATGATGAGAGGATTTTTTGGTATCGCGATTGGGTGATTCGGTCGTCGCGCGGGACCAGGGAACGCGGGGAGAAGGGGGTCAGCGCGCGCTCGGGATCTCGATCGAGGCGCGGGAAAGGACGAAGAGGATGCGTTGACGCGCCCTGCCGCGACGCGACGCGAGGCCTCGAGCATCCCGGGGGATAGCCAGGGGACGGGCGTCTCCGGTGGATGGCAAAAAGTGCGCCCGCCCTCGGTGGGGCTCCGTCGATTGGGCCGCGGTTGCGCGACCGCGACTGAGGGAAAACAGGAAGGGTCCGACGTGATCGGGGACGTACCCTGGCCTTGCGCGCGACAGGCGCGGCGGTGGGCGTCGGCGAGACGAAAGACGCGGCGGACATCCTTGCTCGAGGGGGGGAGGGAGCGCCTCGAGAGATGGCGCTGGGATCGAGGGTCTCGCAATCATGACCGGCCGGCTCCTTCGATCAAAGCGTCGCCGAAAGCCGAAACGATTTTTCCGCGGTTTCGTCGAGGTCGATCGATCGCGATTCGGCGATTGTTCTATTTTTCAGACTCCGTGCCCATACGTTTCGGCGATTTTGCCAGCGAACGCGCAATGAGTGGCGGGGAAGCCGCCTGCGCGCGGTTTCCCGTTGAGCATTCCTGGTTTTTAAACCGTGCTCGCCGACGCCTCTGGGCGCGTGAGTGGCTAAGCCCACTCTGCAAGACGTTGGCCGGATTGAGAAATTTGGCGACGGAGACGGCGCGCGATCGGCGGCCGGTATTGCGCACGGCGCTCGAACG
>Ga0181559_10001820_pt1 | contig 21041 bp, 21 predicted proteins | sample 011ome_21_FD_133752 | JGI IMG/M metagenome (GOLD analysis project Ga0181559, IMG submission 133752) | Coastal salt marsh microbial communities from the Groves Creek Marsh, Skidaway Island, Georgia - 011508AT metaG (megahit assembly) | ecosystem: Environmental > Aquatic > Marine > Intertidal...
AATAGGCATTTGGTAATTTGATAATGAATCCCCTTCCCCAAAAGGCCTTAAATCACGGCTTCAGCGACTCCAACTTGCGATCATCAACCCGAATCGCTTCGCGAAGATCATCGCTGGTAATTGGTTGGATCACATTTGGAGTGACGACGGTTTGGGGTCTAGGACCAGTTTTCAGATTCTCCCAAGGCTTTGAATAGAAAAAATGCTTTTCGAGTCGCCCACGATCCATTTCATAAGCGTTTTGATGGCTAGCATCGTGCCAAGCAATCGCTTCTCGACTCGTTGGTGCGATTTGATAGGCTAACCACCCGATGCGACGCGAAGGCCGATTATGGGTTCGCGCGTACGATGGTGCGAGGTTAACGCCAAGTGGCGGAATCAAGTCAATCCTAGGCCAAATCCGCTGGTTTTCTCGATCAGGTTGATGGGCCGCCAAATCTGCAATCAGACCTGTCGTCAAAGCTAAACAGATGAGCCAACGCATGACGAAACACCGAATCTTCGGGTTAGAGAAACAGATGTGCAAAATAGTGATTCTGCATCAATGAGACGGGTTAGTCTTCGTCTTTCTAAACTAACCTTCGTCACAACATCTCAGTTTGTTCCAGATGCCCCAGTTCGGTTGACCCTGACGACTACAGTCGACTTTAACGCCTTGGCTGTCTCAATCGCTTAAAATCCAGCAGAAAATCGAACTTGATTGATCCGTTGTTCTCTGGCTTCTGGAGGCACTGTGGCGTTTGGTTAAAGGAAAGAGATTCGCTGCGTGAACAACAAGGTTCACATCAAACCGGAAACAAGCTACAACGCACATTCGAAAAGGCCTGCTTGGCCGAATGGGGCTGCGTTGCGGCATAAACCAACGGCCTCATCCGTTCAAAACACCTTCTCAGAACGATCAACCAGACCGCGGATTAGCCACCAAATCATGGATGGAACGACAGAACCCATACTGGTAGTCATTGGTAACCCGATCGCGGGGAATCCAGCACAATTCGCGCTTGAGCGTTCTTTGAGAGCTTTGGATCTCGACTGGAGAGTGCTCTCTTTTGATGTGATCCCGGATCATGTACCCGCAGCAATCGGTGGCTTTGCGGTAACGGGAATTGTCGGTGTGCTCGTCTCGCGAGAATTGGCCAGCAGTGCCGGATTTTGGCGTTCACAAGATGTGGATACTGGCTCTGAAACAGTGGATTGTTTCTTTCGAGACGAAGCGGGGCAGTTCCAAGGGGAGGATCAGACTTTAATTTGGCTAGAAGCTCAAATTGAAAAATTCAGTCAGGGGCGGCGTCTCTGGATTGGCGGACCAGATGCAACGCCACCAATGAACATCCAAAACTTTGAGCAAATTCATTCGACGCAGCAGGATTTGGCACAGCTAATCAAAGAAGCTTCGGTGATCGTGATTAACCCTGACCCGACCGCTGAAAGTGAACTCGATCTTGAGGACTGGCCAGACGACTCGGGTGAAACACTGGTGATTGACCTCGGGATCGACCCGAAACTTTCGAGTGACCTAAGTCATCGCGGCTATTTAGTGATCGGCGAAGATGAGTTTCGAATCGGTTCCCTTCAGTTCTGCATTACGCGATGGACGGGTCAGACCCCATCGGATGACGTGATTATCGACGCAATCGAAGAGTACCTCAGCGTCTGAACCGACCGACTAACGGACACACCAACGATGCCTTCTCGAATCGCCCCAAAGCATCGCGAACTGATTGCCGCTGCGGCGGAACTGAGTGAAAACGTGTCGAAACTTGATTTTGACGCACCGGTATCCCATGTTTACAACCCACTTCAGTACGCGTGGGACGCTCACGTCGCTTACCTCTGCCGCTCAAATCCCGAGGGAATCTCATCGCTTTTTCTCGGCATGAATCCTGGTCCATGGGGCATGGCGCAAACGGGAGTACCGTTCGGAGAAATTGATGCTGTAAAAAATTGGATCGGTATTAACGTATCGGTTGGCCAACCAGAAAACGAACATCCCAAACGTCAGATCGAAGGCTTCGCATGCAAACGAAGTGAGGTCAGCGGCAGGCGTCTTTGGGGTCTCTTCCAGGATCGTTTCGTTACAGCTGAGAAGTTTTTCAACGATCACTTCGTTGCAAATTTTTGCCCGCTGGTCTTCATGGAACAAACCGGTCGAAATCGCACCCCCGACAAACTCGGAAAATCAGAGAGAGAAGCACTCGATCGTTACTGCTCCGAGCACCTCACAAAGATGATCAAAATCCTAAAGCCGCAACATCTCATCGGGGTCGGTGCTTACGCCGAAAAGCAATTGAACGTTGCAACCGCCGCGCTCGGAATTGAAATGAACACCACGCGAATTCTGCACCCCAGCCCTGCCTCGCCCGCCGCCAACCGTGATTGGCAGGGAACCGCTACCAAGCAACTTACCCAAGCGGGAATTTGGTAATTGCTCTCGTGGCGTGACACGAGCATCGCGGCAATCCCGTCACATGATCAACTCTTCAAGTTCATCGAATACAAACTAGTATGAATCACAGTTCGCATGGATAACAATAACAAGTGATGCTCGTTGTGTTGAAGCAGACTTTTTGCCGCTGATCGAGTCAGGCGATGAATCCGCAACCATTTCAAGATCTCTACAAATTGGTGCGAGGCAGCCATGTGGCCACAACGGTAGTCGATTGCCAAAGCTTGGCGCAGGAAGGTGATCATCGTTCTGCCCTGGCTCAATTGCGAAATGCACGGCAATCCTACTCGGAGCGCTATGCTAAAACACTCGGACGAGACCGAGCAAAAGGGGGGGTAGCAAAAGGATCGCAAGTCACGGTGAACCGAGACGGAGAGAATCTAAATGCTCAAGGTGAATCACCTGTTGCGATCGAAGCAAAGAAAAAACGATCCCCAACACCAAAAAAGATGCTTTCTCGCGAAGACCGCAAAAAGAGAGATAAAGAGGAAAAGATTCGTCTCGCTATCGATACCTTTGACCGCATCATCTCTCAGTTAGAACGACTTGTAGAACGTCGCAAGCACTCAGGTGCGATTAAGGACAAGCGGTTGACTTCTCCTCAAAATGCCGACTCTTTTGCCGAGTCGACCGACCAGAGTGAAGCTCCAAAGCAGCGTCAGATTTCGGAAACCACACGACGCACTCCTGAACAGGATCAATCCGAAAGTGGCAAGGTAAATTCGACCGCTGCTGCTATTCGGAGTCCTCTTACTCCGGGGCAAAAGGAGACAAACCACACCGCAGTGCGAGAGATTGCGGCCATCATCTTTGAAACGTTGAATCGCCATTATTTGAAGACAGGAATCCTTGAAACGGAGCAACTCCAAGAGTTCTTTGAATTAAAACCAATCCAAACGAAACAGGACCTGCAGGTCGGTGCGATTTACTTCGCTCAAACACCTAAAGCCTCACTACTGGTCAAAATTGAGTCCCTTGAGAAAGGCTTGTTCAGTACTGGCGCAGAGGTCGGACTGGTAGGGGTGCTCGACCATCGATCCATCAAACCGTTACCGCTCGAAGCCATCATGAAACTTGCTTCGCAGAACCAATTCTGGATGCTTACTTCGAACAAGCTTGCAAAGCTACCTTCCGATCAAGGATCACCTGAGTCGCACGGCACCGAGCAAATCGCCGTCCAAGCAGGACCGGTAGGACGAGAGAACGAAACAGATGAAACAAAGCGATTAAAAATATTGAATGGGATTGCGTGGGAAGATGGCTCTAGCGAGCTTCAACCGTCTCAGCATCAGCATTCGCAACCCAGTCCCAAGACGGATCTACGACACGAATCGGACAGCGACGAACGCCAAACAGAGAGTTTGGATCGATTGAACGTTCTCGACCTAGGATCATTCAGTCAGCTATTAACTTCGGCGCAGCGTAGTGGCCTTGTGCCCAACGCGGATCAAATTGGCTACGTCCGAGATAAGGAGTTTCGGCTCGGTATTTATGACAAGGCATTTCAGTCGATCGACATGATGCACAACCGTTTTTTAGCCGATGCCGGTCAGCGTCAGGCACGACTGACAAGGGAGGATGTCGATATCGCTGCTGGCCGGATCAAGATTTCGCCTCGAGAATTGCAGGCAAAACGAGCTCGTGATCGGATGCAAACACAAGAAATCGACCGTGCCAAACGTCGCTTTCAAGTGGTGCTCGAGGGACTTCGGATCCTCATGAATCACCAGTGAGATGTCAGGGATCACCTGGCCGACACCATTTTCAGTCGCTTCAAAAAGGTGAAGTTTTTGGGTGAATTACTCAAAAACAATCCAACCAAACCGAAGCAAAGGCCCAATTCGGTACGATAGTACTGGGCTGACTCGCATGCCGGAGACGCGAACCGGCATCTATTTTGCTAAAAACTGCGTGAGTCTAGAGTGATTGGCGTTGACGATTCGCCGTTCGTCAGCCACATTCTGCCTCTTCGCGGAATTGCCGTGCAAGTGGGAGAAATTGCCGCCGACTGCACTGGGACCTTATCCCATGCTTCGGGACAGGTGTTTTCGCCGAACCACCCGACCAACGAAAGTCGTGACCCAATGGGTAAAAAATCAAAAAGATATCGCGCTGCGCTATCCAAGCAGCCTCAAAACCTACTTCCCCTCGCACAAGCGGTGGAAGTTCTCAAGCAGTATGATTCGACCAAGTTTGATCAAACGGTCGAGGTGCACATGCGTTTGGGCGTTGACCCAAATCAAGCAGATCAAATCATTCGTGGCAGCCTCGTGCTTCCAAACGGTATCGGAAAAACTCAGCGAGTCGTGGTTTTCGCAAAGGGCGATGCGGCCAAGGCAGCAGAAGCAGCGGGTGCCGATGAAGTAGGCCAGGAAGACCTGGCCAAAAAAATCAAAGACGGCTGGACTGACTTCGATGTTTGTATCGCAGCTCCAGACATGATGGGCTTAGTTGGCCCTCTTGGTCGCGTTCTCGGTCCACGCGGATTAATGCCTAGCCCTCGAGCTGGAACGGTCACCGCGGACGTTGCGAAAGTCGTTGGAGAGTACAAAGCTGGTAAAGTTGAGTTCCGAAACGATAAGGGTGGTAATGTCCACTCGGTGGTCGGAAAGATGAGCTTCGACTCTGAGAAATTGATCGAAAACATCAATGCTTTCGTCAGCTTCATTGAGTCCCTCAAGCCCTCAACCGTCAAAGGCACTTACGTTCGTGGAATTGCAATTTGCTCCACCATGAGCCCCAGTGTCCGCATTGCCTCTTAAGCTAGCGGAAATGCAAGCAGTTACGTTGGCAAAGTTAGGTCAAATCAGTCGTTTAAGTGAATCGATCCGATGAGTAAATACGTCAAAGAGCTCGTAACGCGAGATATTCGCCGCCGTCTCGACGGAGTAGAAGATGCGGTATTAGTCAATTGTGTCGGTATGGACGCAAATACGACTGCCGAACTTCGCGGTGAGCTGGATAAAAAAGACATCAAGCTCCTAGTGGTGAAGAACTCCCTAGCACGCCGTGCAACTGAGGGTTCTCAGCTCTCCGCTGCTTTCGAAGGAGCGAGCGGACAAGTCGGAGTGTGCTGGGGATCGTCTGACTTCGTCTCTCTTGTCAAAGAGATCGTGGAGCTAGATAAGGACAAGACAAAGTTTCAAGCGTTTCACGCCAGTGGCGGCGTAATGGACGGTGAGAAACTGGATGCTGATGGCATTAAGGCTGTCAGCAAGTGGCCAAGCCGAGCAGAGCAGATATCAATGCTTGTTGGCCAAATCCTAGGCCCAGGTGCTCAACTGTCCGCAGCAATGCTTGGCCCCGGCAAAAAGCTGAACAGCCAAATTAAAAAAATCAGTGAAGGCGACGAGTAGACTCGCTTTCCAAACCGTAAACCTTTCTTACCAAGTCACCAAACTGTTTTTGAGGTATTAGATATGTCTGAAGATACTGCAGTCGCTGAGTTCAGCGCCGAAACCAAGGAAATGGGCGACAAGATCGCTGAATTGACCCTGAAGCAAGCGAAAGAGCTGAGCGACTACCTAAAGGAAGCACATGGCATCGAGCCAGCCGCTGGTGGTGGTGCTGTCATGGTCGCAGCTGGCCCTGCTGATGCTGGTCCTGCTGAAGAAGAAAAAACCGAATTCGACGTCGTTTTGACCGGATTTGGCGACAAGAAGTTGAACGTTGTGAAGGTTGTCAAAAACCTGACCGGCGCTTCGCTGATGGAAGCCAAGAAAATGGTCGAAGGCGTTCCTGCAACCCTGAAAGAGGGCGTTGCGAAGGAAGATGCCGACAAGATCAAAGCCGAAATCGAAGAAGCTGGTGGATCGGTAGAACTCAAGTAAGCTGAGTTTTGCGAGCTGTTTGCTGATTGGATGTGAACATCACCTCGGAACGATCATCGTGGTTCGTTTCGAGGTTTGGAATACCCAATCAACGAGTTAATTGCCCATGATCGCAGTGAGAATGCAGGGCAACTCGTTTCGAGAAACGGTTGAAGGTGACTAATGCGTGCGCTAATTGCTGTGAGTAATTCCAGCAATTAGTTCGCACGTCTTCACCTGTCTGCTGTTCCTAATTCTTGAGCCAAACGCGTTTTTGAATCGTTTAGCTTCTACGATTCGTCGGTTAAAACGTGTGCTGTTGGCATTTCTAATTCGTTTTCGTATCTCATTTGGCCCCGTTCGGATCAGGCGACAGCCTCACCGAATTTCCGATACAAAGTCGATAAGGGATGCGCGACGTGTGCTTTTTCTCGCCACACAAAGGTAGTGCGTCTGACGCCGATTGATGTTTCGGCGCAGTCGGCCCATGATTTTGCTTGAATCGATCCAACGGTTTAATTCAAGCAAAATCAACCATGCCCCAACGCTATGCCTGTATCGAGTTATCTCGCAGAATCGGTAAATCGCGGTATGATCAGTAGGATGAACAGGCTGCATGCTTGTTACGACGAACGAAAAACCCAAATCGTGGAAGCGCCCTCTGGATGACCAACTCGATGAAAATTAGCGAAGAATTACTAGCAATGCTGAGGTGTCCATCGAGTGGACAAAAACTAAGATTCGCGGGTAACGAGATGACGCAACTTGTTAACGAAGCGATAGCGAGCGGAGTTGCGAGGGATCGACTCGAGCACAAAGTGATGGAGCCAATCGAAGATGGCCTAGTCACTGAAAAGGAAGATTGGATCTATCCGATCCGGTCAGATATTCCCACACTCGTTTCGGAAGAAGCAATTAATCTCGGATCGCTCAAGCAGAAAGATGAATGAGGCGAAGCAGAACCTTCTTTAAACCCAGTCTGGTCCCGCTTCATCTGAACTTTCGCCGCTGTACCACTGATTCAAGCTCTCGATGACGTAATCACGTTCAACTCGATTCGCCCAAACCGACTCATCGACATCCAAACGCACTTCGTACTCGCCTTCGTGCAAGCAGTCGTCCTCACCGCAAAAATGCGGGACGTCGCTCACCCAAACAATGCGATAAAGCGGGAGGTGTTTGTCATCAATTTTGATCAAAGGGGAATTCACCGTTCAAAACCCTCTTGGCTCGCTGAAATTGGCCGGACAATCACGCCACACGGTAGGAAGACAGTGATGCGGGGAAAACGTTTTGAATGAGCTAAGCATCCATTTGGCGGCTACGATTCGCCGATGCGATAACTGCTTGTATTAAACCGCTGCGAACCGCATTTTTTTCGAGTTCGGCGATCGCCGCAATCGTGGTTCCCCCGGGACTTGCAACCGCGTCCTTTAGTTCCCCCGGATGACGCCCTGTTTCTTCGATCATCTTGGCTGTACCCAACACGGTCTGCGTGGCGAGCTTCATCGCCAGACTCCTCGGCAACCCAGCATGGACCCCGCCATCAGCTAAGGCCTCGATCACAAGACATACGTAGGCTGGACCAGAGCCACTTAAACCGGTCACGGCATCCATCTGAGACTCAGCGACCTCAACCGCAAGTCCAACACAATTGAGAAGCGATTGCACCCAGTCCCGATCCGCCTGCGTCACGGATTTACCGCAGCAGAACCCGCTTGCACCCTGCCGAACCAAACTTGGAGTATTGGGCATGACTCGAATCACACGCTCATGCCCCACCAATGACGCCAGCCTAGTAAGCGAGACGCCTGCGGCAATGGAGACGACTAGTCGCTCCGTAAAATCAACTCCATCCACCGAAGCCACACTGGAGACCTGGTTAGGTTTGACTGCGATCAAAATTGCCTGAGAAGCCGCGATTGCATCGGACAATCCCAAGCATTCAACCTCAGAATGATTTTCACGCCACCATTGCTGGGTAGCTTGACAGGGATCAACCAAACAAACGTCATCTTCCTCGAGAATGGAAGAGGTGAGGATACCGCCCAAAAGGGCCCGTCCCATCTGGCCCCCACCTATCAATGCTAATCGCTTTGGCTTCATGATCTTCTCTTAATTTACTTTGCACTCGCCCCATCCCCCTAATTTAACTACAGAGCAAGAGTAATGTGGCTCCGATGGCTGGCGAACGGCTGGTCTCAATTGACCCTCTGGGTTACCAACCCTAAATTGATCGGTTTTTCCCTTCTCAAACAACCCAGAAATCGAAACGCCGATCGGAATCGGGCATCAGAGTTGCGGATCGATTGTCAAAGCGGCGTTTCAAGTCGGAGAGATCCTCGTGGATGAAGCAATCAGTAAAGCAGACACCTTAATCGAGGCGATGGGATGGATCCGTCGATTCCGAGGTAAAACGACGGTGATCAAACTCGGTGGTAGTTTACTTGACGACAAAGAAGCCCTCACACATCTCCTTCTTGATGTCATCTTCATGGAATCTGTCGGGATGAAGCCGGTGATTGTCCATGGTGGCGGAAAAGCGATTAATCGAGCCTTGGCAGAGGCAGGCATCGAGCCCAATTTCATCCGTGGACGAAGGGTCACTGATCAAGCCACTCTCGAGGTGGTAGAGAGCGTACTAGCGGGTGAGCTGAACGTCGAGCTAACGGAAGAGATGGAACGACTCGGGGGTCGCGCAATGAACCTGTCTTTTCGAACCACCAACGTCCTTTTCGGCAAACGACACCAAACTGAAGATGGTGAAGATATTGGGTTCGTTGGCGAAGTTACACGAGTCGACCGTAGTGTGATTGAAGGCCTTGCCTACACCGATCAAGTTCCCATCATCCCTTCGATGTGTGAGGGTGAAGACAACGGCCAGAAGTACAACGTCAATGCAGACACCGCCGCAATGGCGGTAGCACAAGCACTTGGCGCTGAGAAGCTTGTATTCTTGTCTGATGTGAATGGTGTTCGCCGAGATAAAAACGATCCCTCGACAATCATGCATACTCTCAGCAGCCAAGAAGCACGACAATTGATTGGTGATGGGATCATTGATTCAGGAATGATTCCAAAAGTTGAAGCTTGCTTAGAGACCTTAGGAAGAGGCGTAAGAAAGGTTCATATCATCGATGGACGTGTGCGACACTCACTATTGCTTGAAATTTTTACTACCAGCGGCGTCGGCACTGAAATTCATCAATAAACCAACCCAACACCTTAACGACGTTAATGTCTTTGATGGGCAATGATCGTTAACCACTTTTATCGATCCGAGTGACCTCGCATGAATGAATATCATGACGCTGAATTCGAAGAGAGTGATGATCTCTCCGAGGAACGATTCGAGACAAAAGACGCCTCACAGGAAGATTCTGTCTTGAGCGAGGAAAGTCACGTGGATCCCTCCATCGACCAAGAGAAAGATTATCGCTTCGTGCCAGCCCAAGAATCTGGTGAGACTCGAGTAACCGAAAATATATCCGACGAGGACACCGAGGACGAAACGGAAGGTTATGAAGACGAAGTGCAAGATGACGGGCAATACGAGGACGAGGACCAAGAGCAGGATGAGGATGACGTCGACGCTGACGAGCAAGATGATGAACTTGCCGAGGAGGATGACGAGGATGACTCTGAAGATCTAGATGACGGGCAATACGAGGACGAGGACGAATACCAAGGGCAGGATGAGGATCAAGTCCACGAGCAGCTAGAAACGCCCCCACCTGCAACTTCAGCCTTTGGTTCACTCGAACGTCATGTGACGGAGCAACAAGACACCGAGGCGATTGCAGCAATCGATCGGGAAACGTGCGAGTACACGCCAATTTCAGTGGATGAAGCAACACTTCCATGTGGGATGCTGGTCAACCTCGCCGAAAACAAAGTGCTAATTGACGCAATGGCGGGACGCAGCAACGCATTAGGTTTTGATCGCCAATTTATCAGTCCAGACATGGTTCAAATCCAAGATTTTTCAACCACGGATTCGGCAAGGTGGATGGAAAAAGATCGTGATGATCCACATGCTACCCCTCAATCTGAGCAAACAAAAATCTGGATCACGTCATCATCGGACACCGTTCGCAAAGCAATCCAAAACCCGGCCGGCATCCCAGCGGATCTTATCCAAGTCTGGCCGTCTGCAGACGCTGCCATTGATATCGCAATCTCAATGGCTCGACGCCTGAAAGGCGATTCGTGCTACCGCACCATTGCGATGGTAGGAAGCGATCACGGACGAACGGGAATGTGCCGATCAGCTGCGGGCATTCCTGAACTACAAGAAGGCTTTGGGCCGATGATGGCAGGCTTTACCCATGTACCAATGGGGGATGAAAAAGCGTTTGGAGCAGCAATTGATGAACAGACGGCTTGTGTTTTAGTATCGCCGGTGAACCTGAATGATGCGGCGATCCCAGCCAATGCACAATACCTTATTAACATCCGAAAAAAGTGCGACGAGCAAAAGATCCCCCTTATTATCGATGAAACACAAGTTGTGTTCGGAGCAACAGGGAGGCCGGGAACTTTTCAAATGCTTGCTGACTTCGCAGCGGACATGGTAATTTTCTCAGCCGGATTATTCCCAGGAATCTCGGGCGGGCTACTCTTGGGTAATCAAGATTTTGCGAAAGTTTATGCAAACAATCTTGAGAATTACCCTGTCCACACATCCATACTTTGCAAAGTCTTGAATCACCTGCTCGCGTCTGAATGCCTGACACCATTCCCAGATGACATCCACCCGATCGCCATCAAAATTGCCGAAGCGATTAGTGGCTTTGAGTTCATTCGAGACATCAACGTTACGGGACTAACCATCGGTATCGAATCCGACATTGAGTCTTCGCAAATTGTTGCTGCAGCAAAACGTCATGGATTGCGAATTGCAACCTCGGGACCTACTGCAATTCGTCTTCAACCACCACTAAAAATCAAAAAAACCGAAGAAGATGCACTGATCGATCGTATCAGTTGCACCATGGAGACACTCGAGCGAGAATTCTCTGATCCCTCGCTTTAGAGACTCGTTTGAATCGAGCCACTTTGACCGACCAAGATACTGCGATGCAACATTTACTCAGTCTTTTTGACATTACAGTTAACAACCTTCACGAGATCCTTGCCACAGCAAGTCACCTAAAGCGGCGACTGCAAATGGGTGATCGCCCCCCCGTGCTTGAACGACGTGTTATTGCCTTGCTGTTCGAGAAACCCAGTCTTCGAACTCGCGTCAGCTTTGAAACCGGGATGGCTCAACTAGGCGGATCGAGCTTATTCCTGGGTGAAGAAGTAGGCTGGGGAAAACGCGAATCTCCTTCTGACTTTACGCACGTGCTGGGACAATTCGTTGACGCAGTGGTATGCCGTACCAAAAAACACGAACGTGCAACTCAACTTGCACAGTTCAATGCCTTACCAGTTATCAACGGCTTGACCGATCTCTGTCATCCCTGCCAAGCTCTCGCGGATATCCTAACCATCCAAGAAGCATTCGGCACCGAAAAAGATAAGCATCTGGTATTTGTCGGAGATGGCAACAATGTGTCTGGATCACTGGCACTCATCTGTGCAATGCTGAAAATGAAATTCACGCTTGCTTGCCCAGCAAGCTACGAACTGAATCCAGAATGGCTCAATCAGATTCATCAACACTACCCACAAGCCATGATTGAGCAAACATCGAACGTCGACGCGGCAGTCTCAACGGCGGACGCGATTTACACCGATGTCTGGACAAGCATGGGACAAGAAGAGGAATCCGCGATTCGACGACGTGCATTTGCTAATTTCCAAGTCAATCGTCAGCTGATGTCGAAAGCACCAAGTCATGCTCGTGTCCTCCATTGTCTGCCTGCGGTGAGGGGGGAAGAGATTACCGACGAAGTGATCGATAGCCCGCAAAGCGATGTCATCTCACAAGCTGGAAACCGCATGCACGCTCAAAAGGGCTTACTCGTCTGGCTATTGAATCACCAATGGGTGAAAGAAAACGTTTGACACAATCGCTCAATCTTACGGATTGCATCTGCTTGAATCACCTCCACAAGCTCTCAACCGATAGCGACATCGAGAAGACGGGCACAAGCATTGAGCCTCAGATTCATTTTTTCCAGAAAACAACAGGCTACAGGTGTCATGAGACGGATGTGAATCCATGATCATGTCGCCACTTCAATCACCCTTCCATTTCATTCTGCAGATAAACGAGCCGATTTCAAAATGCGCGCATCCGATCAAATAAGAGAAGTTGAAATTCAACGCGGCTACCTCGATTCAAACCCAGCAAGTGTTCTGTATCGATGTGGTAAAACCATCGTGCTCTGCACCGCGTCGATCGAAGAATCGGTGCCTCCCTGGATGGTTGGGCAGGGAAAAGGCTGGGTGACCGCGGAATACAACATGCTGCCGGGTAGTACATCACCAAGGAAACGCAGGGACCGGGGTGGAAAAATCGATGGTCGAACCACCGAAATCCAAAGACTCATTGGCCGAAGCTTGCGATCAATCGTTGATTTGAATGCGCTCGGCGAAAGAATGATCACCGTTGACTGTGACGTTCTGCAGGCAGATGGCGGAACAAGAACCGCTTCAATCACCGGTGGTTTCATTGCACTGGCTGACGCAGTGGCTCAGGTTTTACCTGAATCTCAGGTCGGCAATGGTGGCCCACTTCGTGATTCGGTAGCGGCCATCAGCGTTGGCCTGATTGATCATGAGATAAAACTTGATCTCGATTACGCACTCGATTCAGCGGCCGACGTTGATATGAACGTGATCATGACAGGCAAAGGCCGCTTTGTAGAGCTTCAGGGAACAGGGGAGGAAGCGACCTTTGATGATGAACAACTTCAAGAAATGCTTCGCTTGGCAAAACTTGGAATTAAACAACTTACCGAACGACAACACTCGGCACTAAATACTTGAAAGTTGTTTACCTAGATGATTTGAGGGGATTCTCAAACCAAACCACGTTATCGCTTGCTCGACCCGCAATTAAGAGGTCGAGATCTCCATCATCATCCATATCAACCGCTCGAATATCGTATGCCTCTTGGCCTTCACCGATCACGTGGCGTTGAAAATCCCCTTTACCATCGTTCTCGTACCAGACAACGATTTGGTCGCCATAAGCACAGGTAGCGGCATCAACATCGCCATCTTGATCGAGATCGACGGCGGCGAGGCAGTGCGGCTCCTTGATGTCTTCATCAATGGCTCTGCGGTGCCAAGAGGGGCCCTCAAACCAGATCACTCCGCGATCATGCCCGCAAGACGCTAACAAATCCATTTGGCCATCACCATTAACGTCCACAGGATGAATGTTCGTTGCACCGGGTTCCATGCAACTCACTAGCTTTTTCTCCCATCGACCTTTGGCGGTTGAATCGGCTTTCCACCAAGCGAACCATTCACCAATCGAAGTAGCTTGTGGACCACCCTTAGCGCCGGTTGCAGCATCCAACCGACCGTCTCCGTCTATGTCACCAACACCCAAATAATGGGTCAATCCGGGTGCGTCACCCATTGCAAAAGGAAACAATTCCCATTTGTCATCCAAACTGGATTGTTCGGGAACACGGAACCACACAAGCGACTCAGGAAAGGGTGGTTTTGGTTGAGCGCTCGTCGCCAGCAAATCCATGTGCCCATCGCCATCGACATCGCCTTTGATCACTCCATGGATACCATGAATTCGGTCATCAGCAACTCGCGGTTTCCAAGTAACACCGAGCTTGCCAGGATTCTCCAACCAAATAATTAGCCCTGGGTTATACCTAGCTCCGATGTAATCAGGATCACCGTCGCGATCGACATCAAAAAACTCACTGTGAATAAAGTGACTGATTTCTGGATGATCATAAATGATCAATTCATTGAATTTCGGAGCAATAAATAGCCTCGTTTTTCCAGCACCATCACTAATGATGTCGACTAAACCATCACCAGTAAAGTCGGCCGCAACCGCAGTAACCGTTCGCACCCCCTGGTGAATGACATGCTTCTTCCACTGCTTTTTCGTCTCGAGTGCCGTCAGATTCGAATCAGAGAACAGGACAAAGCAAAACGCAGCACGAAAAAACATTTCCCATCTCATCGCATGAATTAAACAGAAACGTTTCATCGCTTGACCCACAAAGCTGGATAATTGTGTACATATCAACAACAAGGCAAAAGAAAGTGTATCGCAAATCCCATGTATCAAGAATCGCAACTCACTCAAAGCGTCGGGCCTGTCAGCGCGTCACAAAGGCCCAATGTTGACTGCAGCTCACGTCAATTCATTTCCCTGCACGTTCGCAAGATGCAAGACACGACCTGCAGACGAAAATCTCAACACCACAATGATTCAACACTTCGTGACCAAAGCGAAATCACCGAGCGGGTTCCCGAATAAACCAGCTTGTCAGAACCGACTTAGTCCGAGGTCGTAGGCTAATCGATTAACGATCCGACTGTGATTGATAGATTGCTGGGTTCAGCGAAGGATCATTGTACATTTTCATCTGGCGATAAGTTCGATGCTGCTTCAAGCCCGAAAACAAATCATCAAGTAATTGCTGCAGTGAATTTGAAAGGTCGGCGTGTTGCTGTTCGCACAAAGCAATCCGCTCCGAGACCTTTTTCTGATGCTCTTGATCCGCATCCGGACGCTCAAGTTGCTCGCGGTAATGATAGAGCCGCAGAGACATGATGGAGAGGCGATCGATCACGCTACCAGCCGTCTCGGTGTTAATCGGAGCATCGGAAACCGCAACAACACCCTGATCAAGTAGACGCTGCGTGATTGCATCATCCACTCGCTCGATCATGTCGTTCCTTGCTTGGTTTAGTTTGTCAATTGCACGTTTGACATTGGCAATTTCCGAGTCCGTAGCCGACGGACTGCGAGCGGTATCTTCTTCGTGCCAGAGTCGATAGTTGTATTCGTGCTGCTCACAAACCAGCCTCTCCATCCCATCGAATGGGTTGGAGATTGGCTCCTGATGCCAGCGGGCAACTGCTTCGATTTGTAAACGAGTCAGTTGCTCAACAGTTGGAAAATCGACTCTACTGCTCATCGAATCAAACTTCTTTCTCTTCGATCCAGTTCATCATTCTTCTGAGACCGATACCGATCTGCTCAACACCGTGCTGACGCTCTCGACGGCGGGTCGCCTTGAAGAACGCTGCACCACCACGATTTTCCAGAATCCAGTTCCGAGCAAAGGTGCCGTTTTGAATTTCGGTTAGCACTCGCTTCATCTCAGCTTTTGTTTCTTCGGTGATAATGCGAGGGCCGGTAACATAATCGCCGTACTCCGCCGTGTTACTGATACTGTAACGCATGTAGCTAAGCCCACCCTGATATAGAAGATCAACGATTAGCTTCAGCTCGTGCATGCACTCAAAATACGCCATCTCTGGTTGGTAACCCGCTTCAACCAAGGTTTCAAAACCGGCCTTAACCAACTCGCTGACGCCTCCACAGAGTACGACCTGTTCGCCGAACAAATCGGTTTCCGTCTCTTCTGCAAACGAAGTTTCAATCACGCCGCCGCGAGTGCCGCCGATTCCCTTTGCGTAAGCCAAACCGATCTGCTTGGTGGACTCAGCCGCACCATCACCTAGAGCGATCAAACAAGGCACACCGCCACCCTTCTCATATTCACTTCGAACCAAGTGGCCAGGTCCTTTCGGAGCAACCAAAAGGGTGTCGATGCCTTGCGGTGGAGCGATTTGTTCGAAATGGATATTAAATCCATGCGAGCACATCAAAACGTTACCAGGGGACAGATTGTCTCGAATTTCATTTCGGAAAATATCCGCTTGAACTTCATCCGGCAGCAGGATGTTGATGACGTCAGCAGCTTTTGTCGCTTCTGCGATCGACATAGGCTCAAAGCCATGTGAGACAGCAAGGTCGTAGTTCGGAGATCCGGGCCGCTGACCAATGACCACCTGACAACCACTATCGCGGAGGTTTTGTGCCTGAGCGTGACCTTGGGAACCGTAGCCAAGAATGGCAACTGTCTTACCCTTGAGGTGTGATAGATCCGCATCGTTTTCGTAATAGATCGTCGCAGCCATTGAATTCACTTTCTTGGTAGGAAGGGCTGAAATGGATGGTTGTTGCAGACTCTTCTATTCAAATTGAGTCGGACAACGTCTTTTTAATTGGTTTTAGTTTGTGAGCTGTGAAATGAATTTCTCAACGGCTCGGACCAAGTGTTTTGTTGATCGATGGATTGATTCGGTATGAGTTTTGGAAAAACAGAAACCGTTGCCAACGGCTGATGTCGGTACCTGACTTATGACTGAACCTGACCGGGGCAAATGAGGTAACTGAATGCCGAATGTTGCAAGCCAGTTGGTTGGACTACCCGTTAAGGCTTCTCGTCATTGCGATTCGCCCTGTTCTCACCAACTCGCTTATTCCGTAGGGACGCATACGCTCAATAAATGCCTGAACTTTATTCTCGCGTCCGCTAATCTCAACGACGATTTCCTGAGGACCAACGTCAACAATATTGCCTCGAAAAATATCGACCAACTCTCTGATCTCACTTCGCTTAGGGCCCGCTGGTGCGTCAACCCGCATCAGCAGCAGGTCTCGCTCTACAAAATCACTACTGCTGATGTCGAGGACGCGCACAACGGTAACGATTTTTTCGAGTTGCTTACCAACCTGTTCTAGGACGCGATCATCGCCCACCACCACAAAGGTCATGCGAGACAGATGTGGTTCTTCGGTTTCCCCAACAGCGAGTGAATCAATGTTGAAGCCACGCGAGGCCAACATGCCAGAAATGTGGGCGAGAACCCCAGGCACGTTTTGTACCAGAGCAGAGATCACGTGCCGTTGTTCAGAATTGGACATCAGGAGGAGCCAAAGGGAGCGAGTTCATCAAAGGTCAGAGTTAAAATACCGAGCGGTATTCGCAGCAGCATGATAATTTTCGACGGTAAATCCAACAAGGGCCGCGATTTGGGACGGGTGAGCAATCTCGACGGACAAAGTTTGCCAATCCACACAATCGTTTGGAAAACCGGAGCTCACTAACTCCAGATCCTCCCGCTCGGAAACTGCAACTCGATCGATTCTCGTTAGAAAAACCCCTGAATTTGCGTTTTGCGGCGAAGTTACCGAAGCCAGATTGGGAAAAAATTGTCAGAATGTCGTCAGGAAATACCGACTTCGCCAAAACCGGACACTGCCACCTTGAGCTTCCGAATCGACCTTCCTGCCTACCGGGGTCCCATTGACCTGCTGCTCTACTTGGTGCGACGGCATGAAGTGAGTCTGGCCGAGATGCCGATCAGCAAAATCGTTCAGCAGTACTTGGACTACATCGAGGTACTTAAGGACCTTGATCTTGGCGACGTAGGTGATTTTGTTGATCTTGCGAGCACCCTTGTTGAACTAAAAAGCCAAGCTGTACTCCCCAAAATCGAGGAAGAATCCGAAGAAGAGGAGATCATCGACTCGCAGGATGAACTCGTCGAGCGTCTTCTGCAATATAAGGAAATACGCGATGCCGCATCAATTCTTGACGAAATGGGGACTCGCTGGCAGCAACGCTATGAACGCCTCTGTGACGATCTACCTAGCCGCCGGATGGATCTCGGTGACCAACCGCTCGCTGACTTGGAAATATGGGATCTCGTCAGTGCCTTTGGACGCATCATGCGTGAAGCTTCGGGACCGCCGACAACACAGGTCGTGTACGACGACACCCCAATTCACGTCTATATGCAGAGGATTCATCACCGTCTTCGAGAAGAAAACCGCGTGCCTCTGATGGATTTGGTTAGCGGTGGAATTCACAAATCATCTTTGATCGGTTGGTTCCTTGCGACCTTGGAACTGACCCGACACCATGGTGCCGCGGTTGAGCAGGATCCACACGGGGATATTTTTGTAGTGCGCACTAACCACTACTCGGAAGATCTCAACGTGAATGAGGTAGACAACTACGACGCGAGCGAATTCCAGGCAGTGAATATGCCCGGCCAACCTCGGTAAAACGGCCAAACAACTCACCCAATGAATTGCCATGGATGAATTCACTTGATGGGCAGCCCAATTTCCACGGAAGTGGTTACACTTAAAATCGCAGAACGATCTCAACTTATTAGACCCACGTTGAGCAAAGCCCCTTTTCCCATTGCCCTGAATTCCGGATTTCATGCTGGTTCAAAACGCTCCCATTCTTAGTCACACCCACGATGGCCTAACGATTGAGGGGTATTCGCGAGCCGCTGTGCAGACCTGCTGGCGTCTTAACGAACTAAAGGTATTGTTCGATGTGGGAATCCAACCTTGGGACTTTATGGGTACCCCCACTGCCTTCATCTCACATGCTCACCTTGATCACATCGCTGCACTACCTGCATATGTCTCGCGCAGGCGAATGATGAAAATGGATCCCCCAGTCATTTATCTGCCAGACTCTGCCGTAGATACCGCATGGGACATGCTCCAGACGTTCAAAAAACTTGACCGAGGTGCAATGCCATGTGAACTGATTGGCTTATTACCTGGCGATGAAATCGATATCAGTCGTGAGTACATGGTTACCGCTCTGCCGACCACCCACACCATCGATTCAGTTGGCTTTGTCGTCCACCAGCGACGCCACAAACTCAAAACAGAGTTTCAGCATCTTACAGGCCCCGAAATTAAAGATCTTAAATTGGCTGGGGAAACGATTACGACGGAAATCAGAGTCCCCGTGATCGCTTACACGGGTGACACCTCACCAAAAGGCTTAGACCAAAATCCTGTTTTTTTTGAATCCAAAATTCTTATCAGCGAAATGACCTTCGTTGCACCCGAGCACCGAAAAGAAAAAATCCATAAGCACGGTCACATGCATGTGGATGACTACAAGAATCGCCAAGATCGATTCAACAATGAATTGATCATCGCGAGTCACCTGAGCACAAGATACAACACGAAACAGGTGAAGAACTTTGTTGCCAAGGTTTTACCCGACGCACTTGGCGGACGACTCAAGCTATGGATCTAGCCAACAAAGGTCCGGCCGAAGGATGGGTCACCCCACAATCAGCTTATATTCATATCCCGTTTTGCAGACATCGCTGCGGATACTGCAACTTTAGTGTTGTCGCAAATCGAAATGATCTCATCAATCGCTTCATTGAAGCCATCTCAATCGAACTCCGAGCACTAAAGCGTCCTAGCCTTCAGACTCTTTTTCTGGGAGGCGGGACTCCGACCCACCTACCGAATCGAGAACTGCGTTTACTCATACAGCGTATTCGAGATAGTTTTGACCTCAGTCATCTAGATGAGTTTAGCGTCGAAGCAAACCCCGAAGACATCGAAGAAAGTAAGCTAGAAATCCTTGCTGAAGCAGGAGTCAATCGAATCAGCTTGGGAGTTCAGTCTTTTCAGCCAAGCAAACTCGAAGTCTTGCAAAGAACTCATTCACCCGAAAAAGCAATTGCAGCAATTGAACAAGCAGCCACCTATTTCCCAAACCTCTCGATTGATCTCATTTTTGCTGCTCCAAACGAATCATCATCCCAGTGGCTTGCTGATCTTGAGACGGCCTTTAACTTACCGATCCACCATCTTTCCACCTACGCGTTAACTTTTGAAAAAGGCACTCAATTTTGGACCGCGCAACACCAAGGGAAAATCAAGCCAATTGACGAGTCGGTTGAAGTAGAGATGTACAAGAACACGCAACGGCTTTGCGGAGCGAATGGGTTCTCTCATTATGAAGTTTCGAACTTCTGCAAACCAAATTCTAAGTGCCAACACAACATGGCTTACTGGAAAGGCGAAGGCTGGTACGCTGCAGGACCTGGTGCCGCAAGGTTTGTTGACGGTGTCAGGGAGGTGAATCACCGAAGTACAACGACCTACGTTCGTCGCATTGAACAAGGTGAATCACCCACTGCCGAACACGAATCGATTTCGTTGACTCAGTACACCAAAGAACGAGCGGCCTTTGGAATACGCTTACTCGAGGGTTTTAACATTGAAGCGTTGAATCAACACGTGGGCTTCGATACTCACCAACTTCTCCAACACGCGATCGAGCGATCGATTCACGACGGACTTTTATCACTCAAGGAAAACCACCTCAAGCTTAGCGAAAAAGGAATCTTGTTCGCCGACACGGTGGCACAACGTCTACTTGACTAGAAGTTTGCGACGCATCTCGAATGATCTCTCCGCGATTCGCTCGCTTTCCATTGGGTTCCCAATCAATAGATGCGATGCACAAAACCACCTGAATGACTCAAGGTTTCGCGATCTTATTGCCATCGCAAGATTACTGAGCGATGCGTTTCATCTCGCTGACAACTTCTGGATGCAGGCTTGCGAGATCGTTGGTTTCGTATGGGTCTTCTTTAAGATCGTAAAGCTCGGGAGTCTTACCGGGAGCCTTAACCCACTTCCAATCGCCACTCCGTACCGCCCCCCAATCCTCGCGATCGAGTTCTCGGTGCGCTCCGGTCTTCCAAACAAGTGTTCTAGATTCGTGAACTGCTGCTGGGAGATGATTGATAAGCAAAGGCAACAAACTCGTTCCATCAACCAGACCGTTTGCTTTAACGCCGCAAAGATCCATGAAGGTCGGATACCAATCGATTGCGCACGCCCCTTGATCGGTGACTCTTCCGGCTTGTATCTGATTGGGCCATCTCACCATGCAGGGAACTCCAATACCACCTTCGTACAGCGTTGCTTTTTTCCCACGATAAGGCAGGTTGGAACCACCATAGGCTGGATCGCCTCCATGATCGGTCATGAA
>Ga0181559_10001823_pt1 | contig 21028 bp, 20 predicted proteins | sample 011ome_21_FD_133752 | JGI IMG/M metagenome (GOLD analysis project Ga0181559, IMG submission 133752) | Coastal salt marsh microbial communities from the Groves Creek Marsh, Skidaway Island, Georgia - 011508AT metaG (megahit assembly) | ecosystem: Environmental > Aquatic > Marine > Intertidal...
GTGCGTTCTGTACACTGGTCCCCATACGACCGCGTCGGCGTGGTGAACGCCGATCCTTAAGGACTTTTGCCGTCGTCTCTCTCCGCCCACCCCTCGCTTTCAATCCCCGCCCTCGACGCCTTTCAACTCCATCTGACGCCTATCAACTCCACCCCGACGCGTCGAAAAAGCCGGCGCGTTTAACGATCGTCCCGATGCGCGGCTGGCGGCGAGGAATGACGTGGGAGGAGACCAAGCTGCCGTGGATCCCGCCGAGCCCGAACGTGCCGACGCCGAGCACCGCGCTGGCGTACGTCGGGAACGCCCTGTTCGAGGGCGCGGCGGACGTCAGCGAAGGCAGAGGGACGACGAAGCCGTTCGAGCTCGTCGGAGCGGCGTTCGCGGATGGGAGGCTCTCGGCGCGGCTGCGCGACCGCGACCGCGCCGCGAGGGGCGGCGGCGGCGACGACGACACGACGACGGCGATGGCGACGACGACGGCGACGGCGACGACGACGACGACGGCGACGGCGACGGCGACGGCGATGGCTCGCGCGCGGGTGCCCGCGGCGAGGTATCGCGAGGCGCACTTCGTGCCGACGAGCGGGCCGCACGCCGGGCGAGTCATGACCGGCGTGCAGAGTTTCCCGGTCGGGTGCGTTCGTTCATTCTCACGTTTCGTTTTTCACCCATCGAGCACCCCGTCGTTTCAACCAGATACCAGACACTCGATCGATCCCCCTTTCAACTGACCGACGAATGAACTTTTATTTGTCACTACGTTGAATCGATCGCCCTCGTCAGTCCGAACGCGGCGCTGTTCCGCGAGGGCGTCGAGCTGCTGCTGGCGTGGAAGCGGACGTATCCGGGAGCCTTCGCGTGGCGGCGGCGCGGAGACGCGGTCGGCGCGGCGGCGGCGGCGGCGGCGAAGGACGACGACGACGACGACGACGACGACGGCGGCGGCGCGTATTTCGTCGACGTCTTGACGGGGAGCGGCGCGGCGCGGAGAGCGATCGACGCGGCGGCGGCGGAGGGCGACGAGGACGATCCGGGGGCGTTGGACGCGCTGTTCGCGAGCTGGGACGACGAGGCGGCGGCGTTTTACGAGGCCCGACGCGAGTTCCTGCTGTATTGACCGAGGTCCGTCTGTACACGCACTGTAGCGCAAGACCTTAGGAGTACGTGTACACGTGGCAAACAACTAAAATATTAATTCGTTCGACGGAACCTGCGAAACCTCGAACGCGCGCGCCATGAGGGCGCCGCTCCGCGTCGTCCTCCTCCTCCTCCTCTGCGTATCGACGAACGCGCGCGCGTCCTCCTCGGACGACGACCGCGCGCGCCTCGTGCGCGCCTTCCAGAACGCGCTCGCGACGCACGAGCGCGGAGACGCCTCAGATGCGCTGCGCGAGTACGAAGCCATCCTCGCGGACGCCTCCGCGCGACCGCACCTGAGCGCGAAAGCGGAGGCGATCCTGCGCACGAACGCCGGGGGCATTCTCTACCAGCGCGGGAACGTCGACGCGTCGCGCGCGCACTTCAAACGCGCGACAGAGCTCGACCCGTCGCACGCGGAGGCGCGCGTCAACCTCGCGAACCTTCTCTCCGAGGACGTCGGATCTCACGAGGACGCGTTAACGCACGCTCGCGAGGCGGTGAGGCTGCGCCCCGACCACGCCAAGTCGCATCACCTGCTCGGGAACGTGCTGCAGCACCTGGGGCAGGATATCGAGGCGGCGTTGCGGTTCAAGACCGCGGAGACGCTCGCCGCGGGCGACGCGGCGGCGAACGCGCCCGCGGGAATCTTTCAGATTCGCGCGACGGAAGTGGGCGAGACTAAGCCGTGGATCTCGCCGGACGGCCGCGAGCTGACCGTGCGGACGATCTCCGTGACGCCGCCGGTGTTTCGAGTCGAGGGTTTCGTGACGGAGCGGGAGAGAGAGGCGGTGATTCGAAAGGCGGCGCCGGAGATGCGAGAGAGCCGGACCGTCGCGGACGGCGGGAAGGCCGGGCCGACGCGGCGCCGAAAGAGCGAGACGGCGTGGCTGGTAACGCACGGCGACGACGCGTTAGAGGCGTTGTCGACGCGAGCGACCGCGCTGCTGAACCTCTCCGCGGACGTCGCCGCCGCGGAGGAGCGCGTGCAGGTGTTGAGGTACGAGAAAGGCGGCTACTTCGACGTGCACCACGAGAGCACGGCTTTTCTGCGTCGATTCGCGACGGTGTTGTACTACCTCTCCGGCCCGGGCGAGGGCAACGGCGGGCACACGGCGTTCCCGCTCGGTCCGCACGGCGAGGGGACCGGGGAAGGGACGGTCGTCGCGACCGCGGGGAACGTCACCGCCGCGTGCGAGGGCGGCGTGAGAGCCGCCCCGGTCCCCGGCGACGCAATTTTTTTTTATAATTTTGGCGTCGACGGCCGGGTGGACGCCAACGCGATGCACGCCGCGTGCGAAGTGACGGGGGGGACGAAGTGGGCGGCGAATCACTGGTTCAACCTCGCGGAGCGGCGGCGCCGATCGCCGCCGCCGCCGCCGCGCGACGAGCTGAGATAGATGGGCGGAGGAGAGTACGCGTAGTGCCTAGCTGGGAAAGTAGCGCGACTCGATTCTTATCGGAGACAGACGTCTTTTGTTAGTTACACCACGCGCGCGAGTACGTATACTTATACTCGTGACGACGACGACGACGACGACGCGTCACAGCTTCGTTCCCGCCTTTTTCCGCGTCGACGTCCGCTTCTTCGCGGGCGCGTCCCCACCCCCCAGCGGCTGCCCCGGGACCGCGTTCATGAGTTCCGGGGGCAGCATCATGCTCTTCGAGACGTTATCGAACGCGAACCGATCGCGCTCGACGTCGCCGATGTCGACGTCGTCGTCGTCGTCGTCGCCTTCCAACGCGGCGTCGTACTCCTCGAACTCTCCGCCCTCGCGCTTCGCGTAAGGTCATTCACAACGCACGATCGAAGTAGCGGGTGAGCGCGAGATCAAAGATAAAAAGGTAAAAGATAAATAATAGAAGAAGAAGAACCGGGTCGGACGCGCGGCGTAGAGTGAGCGATGCGTCCGGTCGTCGCGAGCGCGCGTCGGTCGGTCGGTCGTCGCCGTCGGCTACGGAAATGGATGGCGCTTTTTGTCAGCAGGGTACGTTCCGCGTTTCCGCGTCGCTAACCGTCTAAGTCACCCACAGCGTGTTATCGTCACTGCCGACGGCGCGCGCGACCGACCGAGCGCTTCGCGGACTTCCGAACGCATCGCATCACGCCACGCCACGTCACGAAAATAAAACAAAAGAGCGCGGAATCAAAAGAAAAAAGACGGAAGAGACGCGCGGGTAAGTAAGACCCTCACCCAGCCGCACAGCAGGTCGATCGAAAACGTCGCGAGCTCGTGCCCGAACAGCCGCAACAAGATGGCCGCTTGCGGCGACACGTGCTCGCCCTCTCTGCACACGACGTGATCCGCGAGGAGCTCGATGACGCCGCGGTTCAACTTCGTCGGCATCCCGTTCTTCCGCAGCGTCGGCTCCATCGTGTGCTCCATCAACCCTCCGTGAGGGCCGTGCACGGGCCCTTCTTCGATCACGATCGTCTCCGGCGCGAGGCTGCCGGTGCGCGCGTAATCGCTCACTTTGTACTTCTCGAGCGCTTTCTCCAAGTCCTCTTTGCTCAGGTTCGTCATCACGATCCCCGCGTGCCCGCGCACGTGCGCGCTGAGCTGATGCAACCCCTCGCGCTGCTCGTCCTCCGGTCCCTTGCCGAGCGCGACTTGCAGGACCTTGTTGCTGCCCATGAAAAATCGCGAGCTCTCCGCGAGGTCTGACTTGAGCTCTTTGAACGTGTTGTTCCGCAGGTTCTCCGTGCGGAACGCGTACACGGAGTCGTACTCGTCCAACGCCTCGCGCACGGTGTCGATGAGGCCGCTCTTCCACTCGCGGCCTTTCTTCTTCGTCTGCGTCAGCGCGATGACCTTGTCGCGGCGCGATTTCGGCATCTTCTCGGAGTGACGGCGACGAAGTACACACTATTTCGACGCCTTTCGCTTTCGGCGGCGCGGGGACGGCGCGCGAGGGAACGGCGCCGGGGGCGCGACCGGCGGCGTCGCGCGGCGCGATGCGCGGCGCGGGGTGGTTGGGTGACGGCGCGACGAGTCCTCGCGCGGGCGGCGGCGACGTCGTCTCGCGGCCGTGCGGGCGCGCGCGATGCGAGTGGCGGCGGTGGCAAGCAGTCTCGCGACCGCGGAAGCGTCGGCGACGGCGACCGACCGCGCAGACCTGACCCGTTTCAAGCGAGGGCTAAGGGCTCGCGAGAGGTCGCGGCCGCGGTCAACCCCGCGCAGCGCACGCGCGAGGAGAGGAAGAAGAGAGACGGGATGTCGCATTTCTTCATCCGGCAGTCGCGCGCGTTGCTCGGCGCGGTGAAGCAGACCACGGGGATCGTCGGTCTGGAGCCGATCGCCGACGCAAGGGGGGCGCTCGGCGCGATCGTCGCGCGCGTGCTGACCGAGGTCAAGACGCAGATCCCCGAGGAGGCGGGGTACCGCAAGGTCGTCGAGTCGGTGTACCGACACAGGCAGAAGATCATCGAAGAGGTGGAAGATCCCGCGCAGATCGAGGCGCGAATCGGATGCGGCCAGATCGAGGAGCTCGTCGCGCAGGCGAAGGACGAGCTCCGCTTAATTCCGAAGATGGCGGAGACGAAGCCGTGGGAATTCGATCACGCCATCAAGTCGATCGCGCCGCAAGGGAAGACTTTGGACGAGTGACGAGACGAAGCGAAAACGACGACGACTCGCTCTCGAAGTACCGCGTTGTAAAGTAAACCAACCACACGACAACGGGAGATGATCATCCGCTCGTCGCGACTCTGAAGGCTTCACTCGCTCCATCCGTTCGCTCGTCACGCGTCGTCATGGTACCGCCGCCACCACGTGGCGATCCGCCTCGCCTCGCGGTCGCCCGAGAGAAACGCGCCGTGCACCGTGTACGCGTCGTCCCTGTGCGTCGCCTCCCCGGCGAAATACAGCCGCGTCTCCGGGTACAGCGCCAACTTCCGCGCGCCGCGCTTCGCCGCGATCTCGTCCCTCGCGTCGTCGCCCGTCAGCGGCACCGCCATGCGATCGTAGTCCGCCTTTGGAGTTCAAAGACGTCAGTTGGAGTTGAAAGGCAACGCGGGCGGGGATTGAAAGGGAGGGGTGGGCGGAGATAGACGGCGGCAAAAGTCCTTAAGGAACGGCGTTCACCACGCGAACGCGGTCGTATGGGGACCAGTGTAAGGAATACGCACCTTGAAAGCGCCCACGGGGACGTACGAGTAGCTCCCTCGCGAAAACGGATCCTGCGACCACCGCGTGACCTTGTACTCTCGCGGCTGGACGACGCGCTCTCTGAACATCGATCGCAGCGTGGACATCACGTCTTCGAACGCCTCGACGTCGGTCATCGCCTCGACCTCTTCGATGTGTTTCGCGCGGACCCACGCGCACAGGACGCCGGTGAGACCCAACGCGTGAAGGTTCGCGAAGGTGTATCTGCCGCGCACCGGCCTCAGAAAGTGCGCGTCCTCGGGCCAGAAAACGTCCGCGGGGTCGAACAGCATCGCGACTCTGTTCTCCGTGCCCATCCCCAGGTTATCGATCGCGATCTGTTTGAACGGCGGCAGCTTCGGCTCGAACGCGACGTCGCCGTGCTGTAACACCCCGAGCGGGAGCGTGCAGAGGACTACGTGCGCCTCGATCGGTTTCTTTTGGTTCTTCACGTACACCTTGCAGACGGCGCCGCGTTTCGCGCCGCCGGCGGCGGCGGCGCCCGCCGGTCGCGAGATTTTCGTCACCACGTGGCCGAGCCTGACGTCTCTGAGCGGCCTCTTGTACTTCCCGTCCGGGTGAATCCCGTCGCGCAGCGCCTTCGCGACCTGGCCGTACCCTCCCAACACGAGCTCGTGGTCGCCGCTGAGGGGTCGTTCCATACAAAAACAGGCAGTTCATCGGTCAGTTGAAAGGGGACGCGATCAAATGTTGAAACCGATGGATGGGTGAAAAACGTTTGTATAGAACGCACCTGAACCCCTCGCTGACCATCCCCCGCAGCGACAGCTTCTCCATGGGCGCGACGTACAGATCGCTCATGTACGCGGTCATGAACTCGCGCTCCTCGTCGCTCGGATTCATCGCGTCGATCAGCGGCTGCGCGGCGGCGTCGATCGTGAGCTTCGCGTCCGCGGACTCGGTCGCGACGTCTAAGAGTTCGCCCAAGACGGCGTCGTATTTGTCCTCCGCGCTCGCCGTCGCGCTCGGCGGCAACCGCGCGCCGTCCGCGCCGAACCACGCGTTCCCGGACGGTCCATCGCGATGCTTCGGTTTCAAATTCAGCTTCAACGTCCCCGCGGCGTACTGAAATATCGGGTTCACCGGCGGGTCGCAGCACGTCCCGCACACGAACGACGCGCCGAGGTCGACGACGCGGCGTCGCTCCGCCGGCAACGACGACCCGAGCTCCTCGCTTCGCACGCGCCCGCCGATGCGCTCGCGGCCTTCGATCACGACGACCTCCGCGCCCATGCGCTCGAGCTGCGTCGCGGCGTTTAATCCGCTGACGCCGGCGCCGACGACGAGGACTTTCAGACCCGGCGGCAGAGGCTGCTCCGTGAACGGTCGCGGCGGCGGGATCGGTTTGCGCGTCGACGCGACGCCGCCGGTGCGCGTCCCGCGCTTGTTGCCGACGACGGAGACGCCGCGCGAGGAGGCGGCGGCGGCGCCTCCGGGGGATCCGCATCCGAGCGACTCCCTGCGCGCGCTCGCGAGCTTCCCTTGGTTCTTCATGGTGACGGGCCCGGGTCGTCCGCGGAGGTCGCCGGCGAGAATTGATTTCGCGCGCGTCCGAATCGCCGCGCGAGCCTTCTTCTCTCTCGCGCGCGCGGGCGCGAGGTCCGTCAGAGGGACGCCCGCGTGCAAATCTGCGATCGCCTCGTGCGAGATCGCGTCCTTCTCGAGCGCGGTGAGCAGCGCCATGACCGTGCCTTTGCCGCCGTGGATGCCCCCCGGGGCTTTCTTCATCGCGCACACGCTCTCCGCCCATCGAAGCGAATCCGACGGATCGTCGTGGAAGTAGTCCGCCTTCAGCCCCCACTCGACGCACGCGTCGCAGCGCTCGAGCCACGTCTTGCGCAGCTCCGCGGTCCACTCCGCGTTGAACGCCTCGGGCTTCACGCGATCCACGAGCCATCGCATCTTCTTCGCGAACGCGCTCGCGTCCTCCGCGACGCTCGCGGCGTGCAAAAACTCGCTCCGCACGCCGTCTCGCCACGCGTCCCATTCCGCAGCCTTCCCTCGCACCGCGTCCCAGTGCAAGTTATCCTCCACGCTCATCAGCTGCAGCGCGAGGAAGACGCCCTTGGCGACGAACTTCGCGCGAACGTCGCCGCCCTGACCCCCCGTCGCGGAGGACGCCATCGCGCGACCATCGCTGAACCCGAGCTTCGCGCGCGTCTCTTCCGTCACGGGGAAATTCGTATCCGCGGGTTCGCCCCGCGCCAGCACTTGCGCGACGACGTCGTACTCTCTCGCCGCGGCTTCCGCGGTGGGAAACTCCCCCGCGAAGCGCGTCACCGCGCGTTCGGTGTCCCAGACCTGCACGCGGAACATTCCGTCGTAGTCCGGCGTCCACGGCGTGTACTTCCCGTACGAGTCCTCCGAGGTCGTGACGCCGATGTATCCCGGGACGACGTCGGTTCGAATCTTCGTGCTCCAGCGCTCGAACCCGGCTCTCGCGGGGTCGACGACCTCGCCGACCGGGAACAAGCGAAGGTCGAGGCCCTGGCGGAAGCACACGGACGCGTTGAACGGCTCGTCCGCCATCCAGCGGCCGACGACCTGGACGGACTTTAGCGCCTTGTTCGTGCGGTCGTGATACACCGCGCGCGCGCCGCGCTTAAACCCGGGCGCCGACGGATGCCCGGGCAACGAATTCGCCGGCGGGAGCTCCGCGCGTTGATCCGCCGTCGTCGTCGTTCGCGTCGTTCGCTTCTTCTTCTTCGCGCCGTCAAAAGCGTTCTCTTTCTCGTCGAGGTCCGCGCCGCCGACGCCGGTCTTCCCGACCCTGGGGGCGCCGACGAGGACGTCCTCGAGCTCCCGACCGTCCATCTCCTCCTCGTCGCCGTCTTCGAATCGGACGAAGTAAAACCCTTCGCGCGCGTCGAACGAGACGACTTCGCCGTCGTAGTCTTCGCCGTCGAACGCTTTGACGACTTTTCGTCCCACGAGCGCGGCGCCGATGTTCTTCGCGGGCGGCGGCGTGGGGGGGTGCCGGGCGCGGAGGGCGAGCCGCGTTTCTTACCGCGTTTCGTCGCCGCGCCGCCGCCCGCCGCCGCAGCCGCCTTTTCCGCCGTCGCGCCGTCGCCGGATACGCCGCGTCGATGCCCCTTCGCGAAGCAATACTTCGCCGCGTTCCGCTGCGTCTTGCACTTCGCGCACTTGGTAAACCCAGGAGGCGGTGATAACGGCGTACCAGGAAGCGTTACCCCTTCTCCACGTTTCGTCGACCCGCCGCGCCCCGCCCCCGCCTTCTTCTCCTTCTCCGCGGCTTCCGATACTAGCGGCGTCAGCTCGCGGCGCTCGAGCTCTTCCTCGTCGCCGTCCTCGTACTTCACCTGGAAGAACTTCGCGTCGGCGTCGTACGCGGTCACGACGCCGCGGAACGGCTCGCCGCCGAAGCGTTTGATCAGGCTCCGGCCGACGAGCGCGCGCGCGTCTTTATCTTCTTCGTCCTCGTCCGCATCCGCCGCGGCCGCGACCGCATCCGTCGCCGCGTCCTCCGTCGTCTTCTCGCGCTTCTTCACGTTGTCTTCTCGCGGCTTCCCCGACGCGAGCGGCTTCCCCGGCGGGAGCGGCTTCGCGTCCGCGATGCGGAGTATCCCCGGCGCGATCACCTCGAGCAGCACCATCGTCGACGCGCGCACGCCGAGCGCGTCGTAGCGCGCCCGCGCGAGATGCAGCGCGCGCGACGACAAATCCAGGCGCACGCCGACGGCGCCTACTCCCTCTCCCAGGTCGCTGACGACGTCGACGAGCTGCGACTCCGCGCGCCCCGGCTGCGGGATCAGCGCGGGGATCAGCGCGGTGGGGATCTCGAGCGGGAGCGCGTCGTCGCGCGCGGTCGCCCACGCGGCCTTCAGCGGGGACGCCATCGCCGCGGAGAGGGATCGATGATCGATCGCGGGGGGGGAGACCGAGCGTCGGTACTGTATCACAGCGATCGAGCGGAGGAGGGATCGATCGGATCGGCGCGAGCGCGTCGCGTCGTCGACGTCGTCGGATCGATCGACGGAGCGGCGAGGTTCGCGTCGACCGCGCGCGTCGTCGTTCCTCGCGCGTTCGCGGCGAAGTGCGCGCGGGGTTCGCGCGTGTCGACGACGCTCGGTGCGCGTCGTGGAGGTCCATCTTGATTTTCGCGCGAAGGTCGTCGTCGTCGTTTGAACCGAGGAAAAAAACAGCGAAGACAGCTGGCGCGCTGCGCATCAGTCGAGCGCGCGCGCGACGTCCCGATGCGGCGCTCGCCCGCGGGGTATCGCGCGTCGAGCGCGCGCGGCGGCGGCGGCGGCGGCGGCGGCGCGCGAGCGCCGTTCGAGTACGAGTCCTCGTCCGACGACGACGTCGACGTCGCGTTCGATCGGCGCGCGCGCGAGATGATGGCCGACGCGTCCCCCGCGCCGAGACGCGCGGCGTTCATGGGAAGCCGCGGCGGCGGCGGCGGCGGCGGCGGCGGCGGCGGCGCGCGCTCGACGCGCGGACCGATGCCAAACGATCCTCACGCGGACGCGGTCCCGTCGCAAAGCGCGCCGGCGACCGCGCCGTCGTGGCGCGCGGCGCCGTCCCCCGGCGGTGGCGTCGGCGCGACTCACGACGACCCGAATCTTCGATCGCTCAGCGCGCGATACCACGACGCGACGAAAGCGCTCGAGGCGGACCGCGCGACGCTGCGCGACGAGATCGAGCGCGTGCTGGCCGCGGAGCGCGCGCGCGAGGCGGAGACGGCGGCGATGCGCGCGAACCTCGAGGCGCGGCTCGCGGCGAACGCCGACGCGTCGAAATCCGGTTCGAACGACGCCGACGACGAGGTCGCGCGCGCGCTCAGAGACGAGCTCGCGCGCGCGAAGACCGCGCTGAAACTCGCGGAGGTGGACGCTGAGGTGCGGCTCGGCGACGCGCGGGACGAGCGCGAGCGCGTCGAGACGAGCGCGCTGGAGGCGCGCGTCGAGATGGAACGCGCGCTCGGAGAGATGCGGTGCGCGCCGTGCGAACGTTTTTCACCCACCGCTCGGTTTCAACGTTTGATCGCGTCCCCTTTCAACTGACCGATGAACGAACGAACGTTTTTTTCAGTGACGCCGCCGCGGCGCGCGACGCCGCCGCGGAAGAGATGCGCGTCGAGCTCTCCGTGCTGCAGTCGGAGCGGATGAAACTCCACACGATGGCGCGGACGGCGACGGCGCGGCTCGACGCGCTGGTCGCGACGCGCGAGACGGGGGAAGATGGAACGTCAACCGACGCGGGCGCCGTCGCCGTGCGGGACGCGAGGGCGACGGCGGCGGCTTTCGCGGCGGAGGCGGCGGCCGCGCGCGACCGCGCGGCGACGGCGGAAACGGCTGCGCGCGAGGCGTTACGCGCGCGCGACGACGCGCTGAGAGAACTCGAGATCGACCGCGCGGCGCGTTCGAGCGACGCGTCGGACCGCCGCGCGGCGTTCGCGCGCGTCGTCGCGGACGAGACGAAGGCGGAGACGGAGTCGGGGACGATCGCGCGTCTGCGAGAGGCGCTCGCGGAGGTGGAACGCGAACGCGAACGCGACCGAATCGAACGCGCCGCGGACGCCGAGCTCCGCGTCGAGCTCGAGCACATCAACGCGAGCCTCGTCGAGGAGGCGATGAAGTGCACGGAGATCGAGAAGAAGATGCGGGCGGAGATCAAACGCGCGCGGCGGGAGCTGAGAGACGCGCGCGCGGCGAGAGACGACGCGTTGCGGCTCGCCGCGGGCGCCGAGGTGCGTTCTATACACTGGTTCCCATACGACCGCGTTCGCGTGGTGAACGCCGATCCTTAAGGACTTTCGCCGTCGTCTCTCTCCGCCCAGCCCTCGCTTTCAATCCCCGCCCTCGGCGCCTTTCAACTCCTACTGACGCCTTTGAACTCCACCCCGACATTCGCTCGTATGGAACGACCCCGAGGACGCGTCGTCGACCGTCGGCGGGCTCCGCGCGGATCTCGCCGAAGCGCGCGCGACGTGCGAGAAACTCCGCGCGGGCGCGGGCGATACCGCGCGCGCGATGGAGGCGCTCGGGACGGTTCGATCCGCGCTGAGCGAGATGAGCGCGTTGGAACGCGAACTCGAGGACGGGCGGAGCGCGTCGACGGCGTTCGCGGACGAGTGGCGCGACGCCGTGGACGCGTTGCGACGCGAGTGGCGAACCGGCGCGGACGGGATGCGAACCGACGCGAAAGCGCTCGAGACGGCGATGGCGTCGGAACTCGAAGCGTCGCGACGGAGGCATCTCGAGGCGACGCGCGACCGCGACCGCGCGCGGTCAGACGCGGAGGACGCGTCGCGCGAGGTGGCGCGGCTGACGACGCTCCTCGATGAGGTGCGTTCTATCTTACACTGGTCCCCATACGACCGCGTTCGCGTGGTGAACGCCGTTTCTTAAGGATTTTCTCTCCCGGCGTGTCTCTCCGCCCATCACCCCTCGCTTTCAATCCCGACACACCTCGACGCCTTTCAACTCCGCTTCTGACGCCTTTCAACTCCACCCCGACGTCGCTTCGTACGGACCCTCGACCCTGAGACGACGCGGGACGCCGACGCGCTCGCGCGAGAGAAGGAATCGCTCGTGAAGGAGGTGAACGCGCGCGCTCAGGAGTTGATAGAAATTCGCGAGACGCACGAGCGCGCGCGGAGGACGCACGCGAGCGAGACGGACGAGCTCTCGAGACAGCTGTACGTCGTGATGAAGGACCGCGAGGACGCGCTCGGGACGTTCCGCGAGGAGAAGAACCGCATGAGCGACGAGATCAGGGAGGCGCGGAAAGCCGGCGGCGTCGGCGAGGCGAACGCGCGCGCGAGGGTGAGAGCGCTGGAGCGCGAGGTGGAAGCGCTGCGACGGAAGCTGCTGGACGCGACGGGATACGCGCCCATACGCGGCGACGTCGCGCGGGCGGGGTCGACGTCGGCGGCGATTTCGGCAGCGTCGCCGCGGTCGCGCGCGTCGTCGTCTCCGTTCGCGGCGGCGAGGAGCCACGCGTCGGGGTACGTCGGGGGCGGATTCGGCGGTGCGTTCCCGTCGATCGATCGCGCGCTGTCTTCCCGCGGGGGGTCGTCGTTCGGGGATCACGGCGGCGGCGGAATAGGCGGCGCGCGAGACTGGCGCGCAAATCACAGCTGCGCGTCGGCGTCGGCGTCGGACGAGGACGACGAGCTCGACGCGCTGGACGACGAGCCGCGGATGGACTGGCGCGCGCCGCCGAAGTCTCCCGCGCCGCCTCCTCCTCCGCCCGCGCCGCCGCCGCCGGGGGCGGGGGCGTCGCGTCCGCCGTCGGTCGTCGTCGGCGAATACGGCGGGAGCGCGCGCGGCTTCGGCGTCGATCTCGCGATCGACCTCTCCAAGGTGAAGGGGGTCGTCTCGAACGACGAGAGCGACGGGTTGATCGCGCGAGGCGGCGGCGGGATGAACGAGGTCATGAACGCGCTCGTCGCGGGGCGCGGCGGCGGCGGCGGCGGCGGCGCGCGGCCGTCCTCCGCGCCGTTCACGCACAGATGAGAGAGAGGCGGCGACGCGTGGACGACGCGGCGTCTATAAGATTTCGAATCGCGACGGAAGAGTACACCTTCGCGTCGACGACAAACAACGCCGTTAGGGCGCGACGTTCTAAAGTGTCGTTCATTATTCATGTTTCCATCCCACCGCGGCGGCTCCGACCGCGCGATCATCATCCTTCCTTCCTTCCTTCGTCCGCCCCGACCCGCGCCCCGCCGGTCGGACTCCGGCGTCGTCTCGACCACCCGCCGTCCGTCCTCCGTCTCTCCTCTCCGCTCGGTAGACGTCGTACCCACCGCTCAGAAGAAACCCTTCGCCTGCTGGCCGAGGATCTCGCCCGCGGAGATGATGTGCGCGAGGGACCCCCACGCGGCGACGTCCACGATCGTGAAGCCAGCCGGGTCGCGCGACTGCACGCGCGGACGCTCCGCCTCGACCATCGTGTACGAGTCCGCGCCACCGTAGTTTTTGTTCACGGTGGGCGCGAGGCCGAAGCGGCCGGCGAAGAGGCACGCCGCGGTGTTGATGCAGACGATCTAATCGAGAGAGGGGTAACGAGGGAGATGGAGAGAATGGCGCGGGCGTCAGCGGGCCGTTCGGGAGGTCGCGGGGAGGCGCGCGGGGCGCGATCCGGGGGGAGGGCGCCGCGCGCTTTCGGATTGTTTTCGATCGGTCGTCGCGGAGGAAAAAAAAAAGACGATGAAAATCCGCCGCGACGGGTCGACGACGGCGACGCGGGGGTCTGCGCGCGCGCGCGCACCGCGTTCTCCGGGGAGCCGATGGACCAGTCCGCCTTGACGCGGACGTCGCGCTTGACGGCGGCGGCCTGCGCGAGCGACGGAACGAGGGCGGGGGGTCAGTTTCCGAGGGAGGCTCGCGGCGTGGTGGGCACGGCGATAAAGCGTCGCGAGCGTGCGAAATCGCTCGCTCGCTCGTTTCGAACGATGCCGCGTCTCGCCGGAAAACCGCGCCCGGCGCGCACCTTCTTGACGGAGAAGGACTTCTTCGCGCCCGCGAACTGCGGGGCGACGACGGGGGAGGCGCAGAGGGCGTTCATCGTGACGTGCGTATCGGCGTTGGGCGTCGAAGGGGTGCGTGTATGAGCCCTCGGCGCGCGGTGTTTCGGTTTTACCCGCGCGCTGCGAAAATCCGCGTCGACCAATAAAAAACGACGGAACCGCCGAACTGTTTACGCATACGAGTACGCGCGCGGCGTACGTACTACAAAAATCGCCCGCGAGCGACGACGACGAACAGAGCACTGCGTGGTCAGATCATCAACTCATGAGCAGCACGGCGTGCGCTTCTTTTTACTCGTACACCGATCGATCGATTGGATCGCTCGCGACACTCCACTCACGACGCCGCCGCTCCGCCGTCTCTGTCCGCGATCTTAATCTCCAGCAGCGACTCCACGGGCGAGCGACACACCGGACACTTGTTCGACTGATGCCGCAGCTCCCTCGCGCACCCGCCGCACATGCACATGTGCCGACACGGCAACACCGTCGTGTCTCTCGGTTCCGACAGACACACCACGCACTCCTTCCCTTCGTCGCCGCCGCCGCCGCCGCCGCCGCCCATCGGGTTCCCGGTCGCGCAGTTCTCGATACCGAAGATCTCCTGCAGCTCGTAGCTCTTCCCGTCCACGCTGATCTTCTGCTTCGTCGCGATGACGCCCCAGCTCCCGTCGTCTCTCTTCTGGAGCTTGCAAAACGTCGTCTGATGCTGCACCCACGACGGCTGCGCGCAGCCGGGCGCGCCGACCGGCGCCGTCCCGACGTCCTCCACCGCGCTCGCGCCGCCGGTGACGCACTCGAGCCGTATGACGATCGCGTACGGCCCGTCCGGGTTATCCGACGTGAGCTCCGCGAGCGAGTACGGAGACACGTCCACGGTGAACGCCGTCTCGTAGGTTTGGCTGCGGGGCGCGTTTGATCGGCGGGCGACGCGGCGGAAAGAAGTGATGTGCTTGGTTAGTACTTTGATGACATGGACGTTTCATTGAACGCCAGAGAGCGACGGAGAGGGCGCCGGGAGAGAAAGTATAGTCCTCCTTAAGGAACGGCGTTCACAACGCGAACGCGGTCGTACGGGGACCAGTGTGATGTGACGCGAGGACGGAACGCACCCGAGCCCCTTCTCGTGCGCGACGCGTCTCGGCGCGCTCCCCGGGGCGTTCACCTTTTGCGACAGCGCGTTCCCCGGCGCGCTCCTGTCCTCGATCGCGAGGACGAACACGCTCGAGTGGCACGGCAAGTTCGCGTCGAACTTGAACGAGATCTTGAGCTTATTCGGCGAGAACGGATTCGCCGCCGAGCACGACACGGACGTCTTCTTGACGTTGACGTGATTGCGGATCGTCGCCGTCTTCGTCGTGCGCTCCACCGCGGGCGGCGGCGGCGGCGGTTGCGGCGGCGGCATCGGTTGCTGCGAGCGGCGGGGGAGGGGGGTGGACGACGCGCGCGAAGGTCAGGCGGTGGGTGTTCGAAGACCGCGAGGGGCCGGGGCGGGATGGAAAGAAGATATTCTTTCATTCGCGCGAGACGAAAAGAATATATTAGAGCAGCGCGCGCCACGCCAGATCCGGGCGGGGAGGGGAGGCGCGCACGTGGTAGGACTGCTGCTGGAAGCCGCCGTACATCTGGCCGTTAGTCTGCGGCTGGGCGTAGTACTGCGGCGCCTGCGGGTACTGCCGCGGCTGCGCCTCCGCCTGGCGCCGCTGGCGCGAGGAACCCGACCCCATCTCGCGCGCGCGTCGCGTTCAGTCAGCACCGACGACGCGTCCGCCTCTCCGTGAAGCGAGCGCGGAGTCGAGGCGACGCGACGCGCGCCGCGTCCTCCGTCCGTTCGCGCGCCTCGACGCCGGTCCGCGTCGCCGGGTTCGACGCGCGCGAGCTCGAGATGCGGTCTGACGCGCGGTCGCGAGGTGTTCGCGCGCGCGCGGAGTCGCGTGCGTCGCGCGTCACGCCCGCGCGCGGTGCGAATGACCTGACCCCCGCGCCCCTTCGTGATGAATGAAAAAAATGGGCGACAAAAAATGTTCATCGGTCAGTCGAAAGGGAGAGCGATCAAATATTGAAACCGAGGGGTGGGTGAAATTCGTTCGCTCGAACGCGGCGGTCGCGGTCGGCTGCTCCGCTTTCGAACCGAGTGTCGTTCGTGCCCACGACGACCGAGCCGTCGGACGCGTCCGCTCATCAACCACGCGCGCGCGCGCCGCGTCGAACGCGGCTCGTCGTCGTCGTCGTCGTCGTCGTCGTCGTCGCGCTGTAGCCCGCGCGGAGGAGAGGGAGGAGGAGGAGGAGGAGCCGCGCGCGGCGCCCCGTCGCGCCGATCTCGATTCGTCCCTTTTTCTTCCATCAAAACCTCGCGAAGAAGAAGCGCGTCCGCGGGCGCGATGGGGCTGCGACGCGGCCCGCCGTCGATACAGTTCGAGCAGAACCTCCGGACGCAGCACGTGGACTCGAACCACGTCCAGCCTCTGGTCGACCTCGCGCAGTGGAGCCAGTGCATCGAGGTGCGCGAGCGACGGGGAGCGACGGGATCCCGCGAACGAATTCGTTCGCTCGCAAAATCCTATTCGTCCGTCCGCGATCGATCCCCGTCCCCGTCCCCGTCCCCGTCCCCGTCCCCGTCCCCGTCCCCGATCCCGGCCCCTCCCCGGCCCCGCTCCCGTTCTCCTCCCCTTCTCGTCGTCGGTCGCCGCTCTGAGACGCGCCCGTGCTCCCCCGCGAAACACGCCGCGCAGGTCAAGCGCGACGCCGTGCAAGGGCTGTACGTCCTCGCGCGGAGCGAGGGGAACAAGGAGGTCATGGGAGCGATGGGCGCGCTGACCGCGCTCATGGAGCTCGTGTTTAAGAGCGAAAAGAATCCCACCGCATTCATCGTCGAGTCGCCGTCGAAGCCGCCGGCGCGGAGGAGACGACCGAGCGGCGCGAACGCCGCGAGCCGGCTGGGTCCCGGACGCGGCAGCATCGCGGAGGAGACGATCGCGGAGGAGGGTGCCGAGAAGGCGGAGGGGGAGGGGGGGATTGATCGCGGACGGACGAATCGGAACGCGGACGCGGCGGCGGCGGCGCCGGACCCGCCGGACCCGCCGAAACCGTCGACGCCGCCGGCGACGCTCCCGCTGACGCCCACGCACGCGTCGCCGAAACCGCGACTAATCTCGGACCTGGTAGACCTGGACCCCGCGGCGGCGGCTTCCTCCGCGTCGGATCCCAGTTTAAAGGAAGAGAAGAGCCGACCGACTGGGGACCTGAAACTGACGCGTCTCGCCGCCGCCGCCGTCGCGGCGCTCCTGACGAACGCGTCCAACCAAGAGCGATTCGTCGAGATGGGCGGGCTCGAGATGACGTGCGACCTGATCGAGATCACGAAGAACGCCGAGCTGCTGTGCTGCCTCGCGAGCATCCTGGACAACCTGTCGCGGCACAAAAAGTTCCAAACGCGTTTCGTCGACGGCGAGACGTTGAGCTCCGTGCTCAGCCTCGCGCTGCGAACGAACGCGGACGTCCGCGTCGCCGCGCACGCGGTGTCGTGCCTGCGAAGGGTCGCTTCGAACCCGGAGAACCAAACCCGGTGGCCCGCGGCGGCGTTGGAGACGCTCATCGTGTGGTTGGAGTATTTCGAAGGGAACGATAAGATTCCCGCGATGGTGATCGAGGCGCTCGCGTATCTGTGCGAGGAGGTGGAAGAGAACCGCACGCGCGTGCGCGACCTGGACGGGATCGCGCTCATCGGTGGATACTTAGATCTGGATAAGCACGACGACGACGTGCGGTTGTGCGCGATGAAGTGCGTGCGGTGCATCGCGGAGAGCGACTCGTGTAAGAGGGCGGTGGCGGTGCCGGAAATTTTGACAAACTTTCGAGCCATCGTGGAGCTGAACGCGATGACGAACGACGTGGAGCAACTGCGAGAGGCGATGCTCGTCGCGACGTCGATCGCGGAGTGCGAGGAGAATAAGATCCTCCTCGTGGAGTGCGGGTACCACGAGGCGCTGTTTAAAGTCTTGGACATGATCAGCGACCGGACGTTCCACCGCAACTGCACGAAATTTCTCAAAGAGCTCTGCGAAGACGACGACTGCCGCGAGGCGATGATTCCGTACATGTCTCGCATCGTGACGCACGTGTGCTCGTCCGACGACTTCGTGACGCAGATGTACAGCACCTTGATGCTGTGCGAACTCTCGCAGAAGCCGTCGACGCTCGACGCGATCATGAAGCACTGCCACAGGGTGTGCGCGACGCTCGATCGATGGCTCGCCAACCCGCTCCCGGACGAGAAGTTCCAGCGTCACGTCGTCGAGCTCGCGGCGCTGCTCGCCGTGCACGACAAAGCGAAGCTCGAGATTTGCACGGGGGAGCGAGAGATCGTGCCCGGGTCGAAGGACGAGTTGGACGGTCTCGCCGCGGGGAAGTTTAAAATTCTGGACAGCTGCGTCGCGTTGACGCGGAGTAAAAACGCGACGCTGCAAAAAGCCGCGGCGACGTTCATCGCCGCGCTCAGCGCCGGCGTCGGCGACAGCGGCGACTTCGCGCGGCAGTCGCTGGTGAACGCCGGCGCGCTGTGGCGCCTGAAAGCGCTCGCGAACGAGGCGCGCGCGGTGGAGACGATGGAGATCGCCGGGGAGGTTTTGGAGAAGAACCTCGTGACGCACGTGAGCGCGCTGCGCATCCAGAAATTGTTTCGCGCCAAACTCGCCGCGCGGGCGCTCACGAAACGGAAGGAGGAGGCGGCGGCGAAGAACGCGCCGAAGGCGTGGGTGGACCCGAGGTCGTCGCGCGCGTCGTCGAGCGCGTCGTTGGCGTCGTTGGCGTCCACGGCGGCGCAGAAGCGCGCGGAGGGGGGCGGGCCGTGACGACGATGCGCGTAGTTCGCGCGTTTGTTTCTAGCCGTATCAGTTGGCAGACGGTTGTTACAGACGGAACGGAATCAGATGTCATCGCCGGAAGATATTTCCTCGTCGTCTCCGTCCCCGCGTCTCCGCGCGCGACGCGGACTCCGTCGAGCGCCGACCGTCTCTCGCGGTCTTCGCGTCGCGCTCTCGATCCGCTCGACGCGCTCGTCCGTCCGCGGGGCTCTCGCGCGCCGCGACTCGCGCGCCTTCGAGCGCCGCCGCGCGTTCGCGAATCGATTTATCGCATCGCTCGCTCGCTCGCTCGCTCGCTCGCTCGCTCGCTCGTTCGATCCGATGTTAGCCTCGGTCCCCGCGCGACCCCGTTCGCGCGGTGAACGCCGATCTTTACGGACCGCGCGTCGCGCCGCGTCCTCAACGACCACGCGATGCGACGCCTCCGCCGACTCCTCGTCGAGCGCGAGCGCGCCGTCGTCGTCGTCGATCGCGCGCCTCGCGCCGTCGCCGCGCCAGAATAATCTCGTCGCGACGGTCGCGGCGAAGACGCCGCCCGCGCCGCCGCCGCCGCCCTCCGGCTTCGCCGCGTTCGCGCGCGCGAACTGGCCCGTCTTCGTTCTCTTCGAGACCGTCGCGCTGATCGGCGCCGCGGTCAGCGGCGTCTCCTCGCGCCGCAAGCGCCTCGAGATCCAAGACCTGAACGTGAAGCTGCGAGAGATGATGACGAAGGTGGAGCAGTCCAAAGTGTGCGAGTTCAACTGGCCCTCGGAGCCCTCCGCGGACGACGACGACGACGACGACGCGACCCCGGGCAGCGCGCTGTTGACGAAGGCGTCGAATCTCCTGGAGCTCGGGGAGCTAGACGCGGCCATCGCGACGTTCGACGAGGCGAAGCTCGCCATCTCCGGCGCTTTCGGCGCCAACACCTCCACGACGAAGATGGACGACAAAGGCGCGCATTCCTCACACTGGTCCCCATACGACCGCGTTGGCGTGGTGAACGCCGATCCTTAAGGACTTTCTCTCCCGGCGCATCTCTCCGCGCACTACCCCTCGGTTTCATCAATCCCGACGCGCCGCGACGCCTCGCGACGTCGTCGACTGACGCCTCGCGACGCAACCCCGACGTCGTTCGCTTCGCGCGCGACGGAACGCCCCGCAGCCTCCGCGGCGTGGCTCGGCGCCGGTAAGGGCACCGCCGTCGCGCTCGTGAGGAAGGGCGACGTCGCGTCGTTGACGCGCGCGGCGAGCGAGCTGAAGGCGGTGTGCGGCGCGGCGGAACGGGAGGGCGACGGGACCGTGTTCGGACTGTTGGGAGACGTGCTCACGGACCTGGGGAAATACGCCGAGGCGGGGGAGTTTTACGACCGGTGCCTCGCGATGGACTGACGCCGAGGAAGGACGCGTGCAGTGGTGGAGACGGTTAGACCGCCGTAGTCGTCCGCCGCGAGATTCGGCGCGTGTACAACGCGTTACTGTTCGCGTGGTCGTCTGAGCGCGAGCTCTCGGGACGCCAAAAAATACATTCTGTTCGTCCGCCCGGTCGATCCGAGACTTTTAGTTGGTTTCGGCGAGGACCACGACACGCACCTTCCCGCGCGCGATGTCGGCGAGCGCGGCGAGCGCGTCGGCGTCCGCGCCGCGCGCGCACGCCTCGCGGCGCACGTCCTCGCGAAGCCATCGCGTCGCGGCGTCGACGCCGTCGTCCGCAGCGTCGCGGCGACGGCGCGAACGCGCCGCGTCGTCCGCGTCGGCTTCGTCGACGTCGTCGGATTCGACGCCGTCCGCGCCGTCCGCGCTCGCGACCGGCGCGGCGTGGGACGACGCGTGGGGCTCGATCGCGGACGATCCGGACACGCGCGTGGCGTACGTCGACGACGCAGATCGCGACAGCTTGCGCGCGACGCTCGCGGCGTCGTCCCTCCGCGAGGCTCTGGCGGGCGCGGACGTGGGCGAGACCATCGTCTCCGGCGTCCTCTCCACCTCCGCGCCCATCGACGTCCGAGGCGTCTTGAACCTCCCGCGCGAGCTCCTCCGCGACAGCGATCACTACTCCGCCGCGCTCCCGGGTCTCGAGGCGATCGAGCGCGACGTCGCGGCGATCGTGGAGCGGTACGGCGTCATCGCGCGCGCGAGATCCGCGCGCGTCCACGTGTCGCTTCTGCGTCGCACGCTGTGCTCGAAGTTCCACGTCGACCACGTGCCCCTGCGCGTGATGGTGACGTATTTCGGCGCGGGGACGGAGGCGCGTTCACTACACTGGTCCCCATACGACCGCGTCGGCGTGGTGAACGCCGATCCTTAAGGACTTTGCCCGTCGCATCTCTCCGCCCAGGGTCCCTCGCTTTCAATCCCCGCCCTCGACGCCTTTCAACTTCAAC
>Ga0181559_10001826_pt1 | contig 21021 bp, 19 predicted proteins | sample 011ome_21_FD_133752 | JGI IMG/M metagenome (GOLD analysis project Ga0181559, IMG submission 133752) | Coastal salt marsh microbial communities from the Groves Creek Marsh, Skidaway Island, Georgia - 011508AT metaG (megahit assembly) | ecosystem: Environmental > Aquatic > Marine > Intertidal...
CCATTCGACATGCCGCCAGGTTATGAGCGGAAAGACTGTTTGTCATCATAGACCTCTCGCGACCGTTCGCGCCGTTGCGAAGAACCACGCCGCCTTCAGGCGTCTCTGACCGCATCGGTAGCGGTCGAACCCGCCTCAACTGCGGCGCAATCATTTTTTGACAAGCACCTGAAAAGGCGGGCCTTTTTGAATGCGTCTCGATTTGGGTGAAGGGCGGGTGGAAAGAGACACCCTGCGTTCAGAGACCGATTTCGGGCAAACGGCCAGTCTCCGAAAATCGGATGGCTTCGCTAAACCCCTTTGAAACAAAAAGAAAAAAGGCCCCGTCAGGGACCTCATCTCGGGTTCGCGAATGGTTTGTGGCGGAGGGAGTGAGACACGTTTCCAACTCTCTCACGTGCAAGCTATTGCAGGTTTCCACTATGCCGGATCGCTTCGAAACGCTGCGGGCTTTTGCCAAAGCGCCAAAAAAAACAATCCACCGGCGCTTAGAATAGAAGAATGCGGCGACGCCCGAAGGCGCCGCCAAAGTGAGTCGAATTCGACCCACAGGGAGGAACGGGCTAACCGCGCAAGCTGCAAATCGATGGTAGCAGTGCCTTCTGGTGGTTCTTGGCTGGCGTTGCTGCCCGTCGCAATCACTGAAACCAGCCTGCAACTGACTTCACTTGCATGAAGTCCTCGATGCCCCAGCGACCACCTTCACGTCCGATACCCGATTGCTTGTACCCTCCAAACGGAGATCCAACGGCTCGTGGAATACCGTTCATGGTCACCATCCCCGCGCGCATCTGCCTAGCGATACGGTTTGCCCGATTCCCATCCGCTGTCTGCACATAGCTATTGAGGCCGTAGACAGTGTCATTGGCAATCTCGACTGCCTCTTCTTCAGTCTCGAACGGGATCATCGTCAAGACTGGCCCGAAAATCTCTGTCTGTGCGATCGTCATTTGGTTGTTAGCATCGGCAAAAAGCGTGGGTCTAACGAAGTATCCACGGTTCATGCCGTCTGGACGTCCAAGTCCACCGACAACAACACGCGCACCCTCATCAATACCCTTTTGAATGAGCCCCTGAATGCGATCGAACTGAGATTCGTTCACCACGGGGCCAATGTGAGCCCCGGTCTCGCTGGGGTTTCCAACTTCGACCGAGGACATCACCTTTGCGGCGGCTTCCACCGCCTTGTCGTATACATCGCGGTGAACAAGCATACGGGTCGGAGAGTCACATGACTGTCCCGAATTGATCATCACCCCCATAACACCGCGTTCGACTGCTCCGGCGTCTGCGTCAGGGAAGATGATGTTCGCGCTCTTGCCCCCGAGTTCAAGCGAGACGCGTTTGACATCATTGGCGGTGTTACGGACGATCTCCTTGCCCGCACGGGTGGATCCGGTGAAACTCACCATGTCGATGTCCGGATGATTGACCAGATCACTTCCGACGCCAGCACCATCTCCATTGATCAAATTGAAGACACCCCGAGGAAACCCAGCCTCATCCACAAATTCCGCGAATAGCATCGCATTTAGCGGGCTCTCTTCGGAGGGTTTAAGGACCATGGTGCAACCAGCGATTGCTGCTGCGGCGACTTTCAAGGTCACTTGATTCATCGGCCAGTTCCACGGCGTGATTAGCGCACAAACACCGACCGGTTCGTTCAGTATGCGGTATTCCGGGCGATCTTCATCGAATACCTCCTCGAATTGGTAGTTCTTCGCCGCTTCAATGAGGCCGCGAATATTTCCTTCACCGGCACCGAACTGATCTCCGCGCGCCAAACTTATTGGTGCGCCCATCTCGATGCTCATAGCTTGCGCCATGTCTTCGGCACGTGCTTTGTAGATTGAGTAAAGCTTTTCGACCAATGCGATCCGCTCAATAGGCGGCGTCATCATCCAATCGCTGAAAGCAGCGTTCGCAGCAGCAACAGCTTTGTCAACGTCTGCCTTTCCACCGAGGGAAATCACGGCGCAAGCCTCTTCGTTGGCAGGGTTGATGACGCTGTGGTCTTTGGGCGAAGCAGGATCAACCCACCTACCATCGATATAGAACTGTCGCTTCTCAATCATCGCAATCTCCCTGAGAGTCACCTCAACTACGCCTTCACTACAACATCAATTCTTGACAGACAAGACATATCTTGGCAGACAAGAGAGGGTCACTCGTGACGGGAGGTTTGGTTGAAAAAAATCACTAGCATAGCTGATATGGAAGCTGTGTACCGACGGCGAGTACCCAGGCTATTTCGGGATTACGCAACTGAGGGAAGCTGGTCAGGACAAACGGCGAACGACAACGTTACTGACTTTCGAGCCCTTAGGCTTAGGCAGCGAGTTGGCATAAACATCGAGGAACGCTCCACAGTCAGCCAAATGCTCGGTGAGAGAGTTGCAATGCCCGTAGCCACCGCGCCCGTTGGTTTCACGGGCATGCAAAGGGCTGAAGGAGAAATCAAGGTAGCGCGAGCCGCCGAAAAATTCGGTGTTCCATTCACACTCTCAACGATGTCAATTTGTTCGATTGAAGACGTCGCAGCGCATACACAACGCCCCTTTTGGTTTCAGCTATACGTTATGCGCGACCGTGATTTTGTGTCGGGCTTGTTAGATCGTGCGCGAGCGGCTGGGTGTTCTGCATTGATGATAACGGTGGATATGCAGGTGGCGTCAGTGCGGCACAATGAAGTCAAGAATGGCCTGAGCAACTGGCCCCGCTTGTCCGTAGCAGCGACACTTGAAATGCTCACAAAGCTGAAGTGGTGCTCGGAGATGCTGGGAGCGGGCAAATGGACGCTTGGCAACGTCGTAGGGCACGCTGAGGGCGTTAAAACTCTCAACGATATGAATGAATTTGTTGAAAGGAACTACGACCCAAGCCTGACTTGGGACGACATCGCCCAGATCAGTTCTGAATGGGGCGGCAAAGTGATTTTGAAGGGCATTCTGGACCCTGAGGACGCCGAGTTGGCGAAGCAAGCCGGGGCTGATGCTATCGTCGTCTCCAACCACGGAGGCAGGCAACTTGACGGCGCTTTGAGCAGCATAAGAGCTGTAGCGGCAGTTGCCGAATCCGTGGGCAACGACTTTGAGATATACTTGGATGGGGGAATAAGAAGCGGTCAGGATGTGCTGAAGGCACTTGGGATGGGCGCGCAGGGCGCGCTCATTGGACGCGCGTTCACCTATGCTCTGGGCGCATACGGAGAACCGGGGGTCGCAAAGGCACTCAACATTCTTCAGAATGAACTCGAGATATCCATGGCTCTTTGCGGGCGACGCAAGGTCCACGAGGTTACCCCAGACATTGTGATCGCTCCAGACGGGCCAACCTAAGGTCATGAAGTTTTTGCGCCTAGGGCGACCCGCCTGCCCTCGTCGCGAATTCAGCAACGCAGCGACTTGACTCGCTGTTTTCGTGAAAATTGGTTGCGTCGTCCGTTGATCGATCATACCTCTTGGCTGACAAGAAGTACATAAATGCACCAACAGTCATTTGAGGGGGGACACTTGGCGGCAACAAGATCGAAGAACCTGAACGATAAAACAGCGGAAACTCTCGGTCGAAGAATCGTGGATGGCACCTATCCGGAGTACAGCCGGATGCCAGGAGAACTCGAACTAGCTAAAGAGTTTGGCGCCGGTAGGACCAGAATCCGTGAGGCGATGCAGCGGCTCGCTGCGTGGGGCATGGTGCTGGTTCGTCCGAAACACAAGACAATAGTCCTACCGAAGCAGGAATGGTTGCACTTCGACCCAGCAGTTATAACACTCCGCCTAAAGCACGGTGACAGATCCAACGTTTTTCGTGACCTGTCAGAAACCCGGATCAGCGTCGAGCCAGATGTTGCCTACCTCGCAGCAGAACGCGCCACCGAAGCGGACATAGAGGCTATGGAGCGCGCAATCGAAAGGATGAAGGAAACTTCTGGAAATCAAAGAAAATTTAGCGCCAACGATGCAGAATTTCACCGAGCGCTTTTCATTTCTTCCGAAAATTCGTTTTTCTATTCATTCTTCCTGACATTGGGCACGATGTTGGAAGTCGGGATTGTCAGCCATCAAAAGCCAAGAAGGCCGGACGCTCCTATCAGTGAACATACGGAAATTCTTAATGCCGTGAAGGAGGGCGACCCAGACGGCGCCCAAAAAGCCATGCTGAACCACCTGATTAACTCTCAACGCGAGCAGCGTGGTCATTTTGGTCTGTAAGACTGAGTCTCGGATTTCATCATTCTATGTCCACGCAAAATAAATCGGAAAGCCTAGCTCCGGATAACCTGTCTTTTTATGATTCTGGTCTAGGATTTCTTTTGTAGCTTTACTCTTTTCCGGGAAGATGCCTTCCAAAGCTCGGCGGCACCCTTCTTCAGAAATCCAATATCGCTCCCGACCGCAAGCAATTGGCATCCAGCATCAAGGCAGAAGGCAATTTCGTCCTCACTAGCAACCGTGCCACAAAACTTACCAGCTCGCTGCACTAGCTCTGCGATATCCTGCAGCGCGTCGCGGACAGCAGGGTATCCCAGTCCGTGTCCGATTCCACCCATATCGGCGGCCAAGTCACCAGGCCCCAAGAAAAGGCCATCAACTCCCTCGACAGAGATGATTTCCTTTGCGTTCCGCAGTGCTTCGCGCGTTTCAATCTGAAGAATGAGTTGGACGTTAGAATTTGCCTCTGCCACGTATCGCACGTCATCTCCGAAACTCGCGCTGCGGGTTGGTGCTAATCCACGCATTCCGTCTGGTGGATAGAGGACACCGGCAACAGCCCGGCGTGCCTCTTCTTCATTTTGAACAAATGGAACGAGAAAAGAACGGAACCCCAAATCACTCATGCGCTTGAACGTCGCAATATCATTATGCGGCACACGCAGAATTGGTTCTGGTCTTGCGCGTTGAAATGAATGCAATTGAGACAGCAGGGAAGAAATATCATTTGGCGCATGCTCAGCATCAAAAATAACAAAATCGAAGTCCGACTGGCCTAGTATTTCGGCCACGATGGGGCTTGCGGTGGAACACCAAACCCCGAACACTTGTTGTCTATCATCAATCTTAGATTTTAGAGGGTTTGGTCGCGGTAGAAGCACGAGAAGATTCCCTTCGAGATCTTTGGCATGAATGGAGCAAATGCTCGCTTCGCGTTGGGACAAGTGAGCCTCGGATCGTCAGACGATCAAGATTAGCTCTCATTAATGACGTGATATATGCCGTAAGATCGGCAACATCCTCGCTGTTGAGCAAGTTAACCATCGACGGCATCACGGCGTGGGTGGGCGGATACCAGATCCTGCCTGGAATTTGTTCCGGTGGGCGAAAACGAGCGATCGCATCAAAACTCGGCGGGTATGTCCCCATCGGATCGTCGTTCTCGATTCCATGGCACGCGGCGCAGTGCGCCTCGGCCAATGTACGCCCATTTTCCACGCTCCCATCATTGGCTGCAGCTGGATTGCTCTGCACGAAGGCAACAAATCCAACAGTTGCGAGTACCAAAGTACCCGATTTCGGTCCCTGCGGCATGGCTACCCTTCTTTCTTCAACAATGGACAAGCTCATAGAGAGGCTCGGATGAGCTGAACAACCTCGTCCCGACTTGGTTCCTTCACTGAGCAGGTCAGCTCGGAGCCGTAGTTCCGGTAAGCAATGTCGGCGAGGGTTTCGACCTCGGTATCAGTAAGCCCAAGCGAGCCAAATGTCTGGGTCAGTCCAACACGATCATACAGACTGCGAAGCATCTCAGGGAACTTTGCAGCTTTCTCAGACTTGGTACCTTTCAGCGCTGGATCCATTATCTCAGCAACACGAGCAAAGCGATCTTCGCAAAAAGGCAAGCTCCACTCAATAACTGGTATGCTACATGCGGCACACGACTCGCCGTGAGGTGTGTCCTTCATTGCTCCCAGCGCTTGCCCAAGTGAATGGGGAATGCTGATACCGATCGATGATAATGACATGCCACTGTAGCAGCAGGAAAGGGCCATGTTGGACCTGGCTTCGATATCTGATCCATTTTTACAGGCCTTTTCGATGTTCTCGAAAAACAGCCGCATTCCTGCTTCGCCAAGGTGGTCTGTCCAAGGCGTAGCGTGTCGGCCAATGTAACCTTCGAAAGCATGCAAGAAGGTGTCCACGCCAGTCGAGGCCGTAAGTGACTCAGGCTTGGTCAGATGCAACACGGGATCGACGATGGCAACCTTTGGCCAAGCTGCGTCCTTGTTCACAATAGTCGCCTTCAATCCGCGCTCCCTATCGCTCAAGACGGCAAAAGGAGTAACCTCTGAGCCGGTGCCGGCAGTGGTCGGGATTAGGATCATAGGCAGACCCGGCTCTGTCGGATGCCGAACTTCAGCATCTTTGCGACTGGTGTATTCCCAACTGCTGCCGCCGTGCACCGCGACGAGACTGACTGCCTTGGCCGTGTCGAGCGCACTGCCGCCGCCAAGACCAACGATCAAGTCGCAGCCTTCGGTCCGCGCTATCGCAGCCGCCTTGTCGCAGGTTTGGAATCTTGGATTGGGAACGACATCGTACCATTCCAGCGTCCGGACGCCGCTGTCTGTCAGGGTCTGGAGAAGCGCTGCGGCGATGGTACTGCCTTCATAGAATGGATCCATAACCACAAGTGCCGTTTTCCCAAACTTGGCAGCTCTTTGCCCGACCTGGCCAAATGTCCCTTGTCCAAGATGGACCTCAACGGGAAAATCTATATCGAAAGCTCGCATGATTTCGTCCTATATATGATCGCGTCGCCAAGTGAATAACTCAATGTCGACGCAGTTGCCTCAACACGGCCTGCAGCTGTCCCGAGTATATTAGAACCGCAAGGATGATTATTGCTCCCTTAATCACCAGCTGATAAAAACCAGGAACGTTCATTAAATTCAGAATATTTCTTAGAAGCCCTAGGATAATGACCCCGAGAAGGACCTCAAAAACTCGGCCACGGCCGCCCGATAGACTCGCTCCACCAATAACTACAGCTGCGATCGCATCAAGTTCCCAGGCTTCACCCATATTAGGTGCCATATTACTAGTCCGAGCGGTTACTAGAATACCAGCAACTCCTGCCATAACCCCACTAATGACGTAGGCTGCAAGCTTATAGGGGGCGACCCTGATCCCTGAAAGGTGTACGGCGGCCTCATTGCTACCTATAGCTTTCAGAATTCTAGCGAACGAGCTGCGCCGTTGCATGTATAAGAAAAACAGGAAAAAACCGGAACCGATCACCACAATAACCGGAACTCCCAAGACCTGTCCGCTGCCTACAAACTCTAGCGTGTCGTTGAAGATAAGCTGCGAATACCCGCCGCTATATATGAAGGCCACACCTCTAGCTATTGTCATCACGGCAAGCGTTGCAACGAATGGAGGAAGAGCGAAAACCGCAATAGCTGTCCCACTGATAAGCCCCATTGCAGCCGCGGCAAGAAGGCCAACCGCCACAGAGGGGCCAAACCCGACCCCGTAAGTATGGAAAAAAACACCAAAGAATACGCTAGCCACCGCCATGATGGAACCGACCGATAAATCAATGCCTCCGGTTAAAATGACAACCAGCATACCAAAGCTCACCATCGCCAAAGGAACAATTTGCTTTGCAATATTTGATAGATTTCCAGGTGTTAGAAAGACATCTGAAACAAGACTTGAGACAACAAACAATAGAATGCAGACTATAAGAATGCTCTGGCTAATCAGGAATTTTAGTATTCTAGTTTGCATATCTGGGGCTTCCTTCCTTCCCGACAATTGCCAACCGTAGGATGTTGTCCTCGGTGATGTCGTCACCGGTTAGTTCTCCGCGAATTTCCCCTTCGCCCATTACAAGCACTCGGTTGCAAAGACCGATCACTTCTTGCATCTCAGAGGAAACCACAACGACGGGCTTGCCAGACATTGCCATTTCGTTGATTAGTTTGTAGATTTCTACTTTTGCACCAACGTCGACGCCACGCGCCGGCTCGTCGAATATTATGATTTCGCTTCCACTGCTGAACCACTTGGCCAGAACAACCTTTTGCTGGTTGCCGCCACTGAGCGAACCTACTTCGGCATCTAATCCAGCTGCCTTGATCGACAAAGACTCGACCTGTTCATTGCAGATTTTGCGTTCCTTTCGGCTATTGATCATGCCCGTTGCGTTAGTCAGCCTATGAAGAATAGGAAGCGTTATATTGTGGTCGATGCGCTCATTCAGCAGCAATCCTTCCTCTTTTCGGTTCTCTGGAACAAGCCCAAATCCATTACGAACCGCTCGGAATACAGTTGGATTATTGACGTCTTTTCCGTTTAGTCGAACTTCTCCGCTTTCAAATCCCCCCTCCGCGCCAAAGATAGCCTTCATAACCTCAGATCTGCCGCTGCCGACAAGCCCGGCAAAACCCAATATTTCTCCGCGGCGGACATCGAATGATATATCGGAAAACTCTCCAGCTTTGGTCAATTTCTTTGCAGAAAACGACACCTCATCGGAGACAATTTCGGGCTTTTTCGGATACATAGCTGAAACAGACCGGCCGATCATCATCCTGATCAGTTCGTCCATGGTGAGCTCGGATGTTTGTCGGGATCCCACGAACTCACCGTCTTTTAGAACAGCAACACGATCCGTGAGGGAAAAGACTTCGTCTAACCGGTGAGAGACGTAGACAATACCGACGCCCTCGGCCCTCAGCAGTCGGAGAAGGCCATGCAACTGTTCGATTTCTGGCGGTGCCAAAACGGTGCTTGGCTCGTCAAGTATCAGTACCTGCGCCTTTTCGCACAAGGCCTTGGCGATTTCGACGACCTGCTTCATAGCGACTGTAAGGGTGCCGACACCAGCTCGCGGGTCCAGATCGAAGCCAAGGCGTTTGATTATTTGGTTAGCGTCCTCGACAATCTTTTTGTCGTTTACTATTGCTTTATGAGAAATGTGATTCAGATATATGTTTTCGGCAACTGTCAGATGGTTTGCGAGCGCAAACTCCTGGTAGATGACACCAACCCCTGCTTTTCGACCATGGATCGGGCTCTCAATTCTTACGGCTTCGCCGTTGATGCGCACTTCTCCTTTGTCCGCGGCGTATGCACCGGTCAAGACCTTCATAAGCGTCGACTTGCCCGCGCCATTTTCACCGCATAGCGCCAATATCTCACCAGCGAAGATTTTCAATGAAACAGATTTCAGCGCATGTACACCACCGAAACTCTTGCTTATTTCGATTAGCTCAACGCGAGGTTCCTGATCGATATCGTTCATTTGCTGTGTCCGAATATGATATGTAGGTCAGCAATCCTGAGCGACGATTGTCGGCCGCTCAGGATCGTTCACAATGAATTCTTCAGAGGCGGTTGCGCCTCACTCGAACACGGGCCACAGAATGCCCTCTTCTCGCTGGGCTTCGATTTCTGGCCAAAGGCTCTCAATGTTGTCAGGCGTGAACGCGACAGCGGGCGTGTAGCGGAGGCGCTCAACATTCTCACCCGCCAAGACCGCAATGAGGGTCTCGTAACCCAATCCAGCAACTGCTGCCGGACTGTTCAGACCAACTGCGCCAAGCATGCCTTCGTTGATCAGTTCCAGCGCTTCCACGTATCCGTCGGCGGAAGACACGATCGGCACGCCCTCGATACCTAGAGAATTCATCACGCGGTGACCCATGATGATCCCGTGATCGGCCTCAACGCCATACACGTTGAAATTTCCCTGGTTGGCGGAGAGGATATCCTCGGATCCGCGAAGCCCATCTTCGAACGCCCACCCGCCGGCATAGACGTGGGCAACGATTTCCATATCAATGCTGCCACGCTCGCGGAGGGAAGCTTCGATGATCCCCATCAACAGACCGTCACGGCGATCCTTGCCGACCGGGTTGCCCTGTTCGGAACTCATCCACGCAATCCTCAATGGCTCGCCATCCATGTAATCGACGAGCCATTCGCCCACCAACGCGCCGTTGGCAAAGTTGTTGGAAGCGACAGCGCTCGCCACCGGGCAGGTATCAATCACTCCACTGTCAATTGTCACCGTGGGGATTCCCGCTTCAGCAGCGCGACCGATAATTCCACAAAGTGCCGATGGGTCTGAAGCATTGATGATCAGGCCATCCACACCCTGCGAGATCATATCTTCAATGTCCGCCAACTGCTGAGCAACATCGTTCTCGGCCCCGCTGACGAGTGCAGTGTTTCCGGCAGCTTCGATTAGGCGTTCGGCAGCAAGAGCTTGCTGACCATAGTAGTCACCTTGAATCGTTCGCATCGAAACGCCAATTGTCAAATCTTCAGCCGCAACTGCGCCTCCGAACGCGGCGCTGACGCCAGCGGCAAGCGCCGCAATCCTCATATACATTGTTCAGTACTCCCTTTCTTTTGCCGTTTTTCTTCCCCCGCGCGTTTGCGCGAAGGCCGTGATTTTTAAGGTGTGCAATACCCCTTCCAGCCTTACACTTCATCACCTCGCCTTGTCTGTCAAGAATAATCTTGTCTGTCAAGATGCTTTGTGATATAAGCCTCGAGAGGGTGCTCAGAGACGCATCTGGAAAACCGGGTGCGGGCAAGCGTACTCCGTTGAATCGAGGGGATGGGTATGAAACGTTTGGTTGTCACAGACGCAGACTTCCCGGGGTTTGAGCACGAGAGATGGGCCGCGCGCGAAGCGGAAGCAGAGTTTGAGTTATTGCAATGCAAGAGCGAAGAGCAAGCAATCCAAGCTCTAGCCCAAGTCGATGTCGCGATCGTTCAATATGCGCCCATTACCGAGGCCGGACTTGCGGCAATGCGTCGTGGAGGGGCAGTTGTACGCTATGGCATTGGGCACGATAATGTTGACGTTGAGGCTGCATCTAGGCACGGCATTTCAGTCGCGAATGTTCCCGACTATGGGATAGGAGAAGTCGCCGATCACACAATGGCCTTGATCTTGTCGTTGCTCCGTCAGATCCCAGATTATGATTCGTCGGTCAGACAGGGACGTTGGGAGGTTTATCCCCGACTTCCTGTCAAATCATTCGATGAGACGGTTATAGGCTTTCTTGGCTTTGGGCGGATAGGGCGAGCGGTTCATGGACGCCTCCGCGCCTTTGGGTTCACGGTCAAGGTGCATGATCCGAACTTGAGCAAGTCCGACGCCGAAATCCTTGGCGTTGAACTCGTCGACAAGCATCATCTGGCGGCAGAGTCGGACGCTATTACGCTTCACGCACCCCTGTCTCCGGAAACCTATCACATCATCGACGAGAGCTTCCTGCAATCAATGCGGCGGAACAGTGCTCTCGTGAACACGTCCCGTGGCGGGTTGATCAATGCGCATGATCTGGCCGCAGCTCTATCCGAAGGTACGATCGCACGAGCAGCCCTCGATGTGTTCGAAGAAGAACCGCTGTCAAAGGATCATCCGCTTCGTTCAGCACCAAACCTAATCATGACGCCCCACGCCGCTTTTTATTCAAGTGGATCGCTTGATCGGCTGCAACGGCTGGCGTCTGAAGAAGCGCTTCGAGCCTTAAGGGGTCATCCACTCCGTTGTCCGGTGAATTAACGGCGGCTCGCCGATTGTGCAACTTACCAAACCACCTCAAGAAAGTAGAGCCTGAAAATGGAAAGCAATCAGTTAGAAAACCCAACCAACTTGGACAACTGGCAAGAACGAGTAGATCTGGCTGCTGCCTTTCAATGGGCAGCAGAGTTGAACATGCACGAAGCTGTCGAGAACCATTTCTCGCTTGCGGTCAGTGACGACGGAACAAAATTCTTAATGAACCCGTGCGGTCTTCATTTCAGCCGGATAACTGCTAGCAGCCTTTTGCTTCTTGACGCCAAAAATCCAGACACCATGAACGCACCTAATGCTCCCGATCTCCCAGCTTGGAGCATTCACGGTGCGATACATCGGAATTGCCGACACGCGAAGTGCGTCATGCATGTACACTCGAAGTATGCAACGATTCTAGCATGCCTCGAGGACTCGAGGCTTCCCGCAATCGATCAGAACTCTGCAATGTTCTTCGGGCGCTGCGCCATTGACGAGGCGTATGGCGGCTTATCACTTGAAGATGAAGGCGAACGAATTGCGCGATTGCTGAATGACGTAGAAAAAACAGTGTTGATTATGGGCAATCACGGCGTGTCGATCATAGGAAACTCTGTCGCTGATGCATTCCGAAAACTCTACTACTTTGAGAGAGCGGCCGGGACGTATATCGAAGCGCTTCAAACCGGTAGGGCGCTCAAATATCTGCCTGATGAGGTTGCGAGAAAAGTCCCTCTAGAAATGGTGAATCGGTTGCAGCGCGATCGGAAGCACGACCTGTTTTTAGCACAGATCAAGGCGATTCTTGATGAAAGAAGCAGCGACTATGCCACTTAGAACGTGGTTGGACTTTGGAATTTCAATTGAGTGAGGTGGAAATTTTGACTTCTATGGACGACGGCATCTGGCTGGGGCGCATCTATTTGCCATCTGAGGGTGGTCCGTGCGTGGTAACGGTGCGTGACGGAAATGTTTACGATATCACGTCGCGCAAGGCTGCTACTGTCCGCGACGTTTGCGAGATGCGAGACCCTGCTGATTTCGTCATGAGCGCAGACGGCAGGGTCGTTGGAGCCATCTCCGAACTCGATCTCAGCTTTGTAGGGGACAGTTCGAGGCCCCACCTCTTGGCCCCCTGTGACCTTCAAGCTATCAAGGCCTGTGGTGTGACCTTTGCCGGGTCTATGGTTGAACGCGTAATCGAGGAGCGTGCCAAGGGTAACGCCCAGGCGGCGGAAGAAGTCCGTCTACGTGTCGGCGCCATTCTGGGGAAAAGCCTTCGCAACGTCGTGCCTGGCTCTCCTGCTGCGGCCGAGGTCAAGGCGGCCTTGCAATCGGAAGGCCTTTGGAGCCAGTATCTTGAAGTTGGTGTTGGACCCGATGCCGAGGTGTTTTCAAAGGCTCAGGTTTTGTCTTCCGTTGGCCATGGCGCCCGTGTCGGCCTGCATCCTGGGTCCGAATGGAACAATCCCGAACCCGAGGTCGTACTCTGCGTTCGCTCCGACGGCAAGGCTGTCGGTGCCACACTTGGCAACGATGTGAACCTGAGGGATTTCGAGGGTCGCTCTGCGCTCCTGCTTTCGAAAGCCAAGGACAACAACGCTTCCTGCGCCATTGGCCCCTTAATCCGGCTCTTCGACGATAGTTTTGGCCTGGATGACATTAAAGCGATGGAACTCACGATGACCATCCAAGGTCAAGATGGGTTTGTGTTGCGAGGTCAGTCGAAGATGTCTGAGATCAGCCGCAGTCCGGAGGATCTGGTTCAACAGACGATCGGACCGCACCATCAGTATCCCGATGGACTGATGCTGTTTCTTGGGACGCTCTTCGCTCCGACCGAAGATCGCGACGTGCCAGGACAAGGGTTCACACATAAAGTCGGGGACGTCGTGACCATCACTGCAGACGGGCTTGGTGCGTTGCGGAACACCGTCGAACTCTCGACCAATTGCCCGCCCTGGACCTTTGGCATCCGGGCGCTGATGACGAACCTAGCTGCCAGAGGACTGATCTGAGGCCCTCGGCAAGCGCACACGAGATTGGAATGAATATGACAGTGCATAAAAACTTGATCGGCGGCACATGGGTCGAGGGAGTCGACGTCGCTCCTAACCTCAATCCCTCTAACCCTGATCAGATCGTCGGTGAGTTTGTGCGCGGGGACACTGCGTCCGTTGATGCGGCCGTGGCTGCGGCACGAGCAGCCCTTCCGGGCTGGTCTGGTGCCAGCCCACAAGTGCGGCATGACGTTTTGGAGGCCGCCGGTGCCGCCATCATTGCACGAAAAGATGAAATTGGCCGACTGCTCAGCCGCGAGGAGGGAAAGACGCTCGCCGAGGGTATCGCAGAGACTGTGCGGGCCGCACAGATCTTCAAGTTTTTTGCGGGTGAGGCCCTTCGATTGGCCGGAGACATTCTGCCGTCGATTCGGCCCAACATCGATGTCTTGGTCGAGAGGGAGCCCGTTGGGGTCGTCGGGTTGATCACACCTTGGAACTTCCCAATCGCAATTCCGGCCTGGAAGGTTGCTCCGGCACTGGCGTACGGTAACTGCGTCATCCTAAAACCGGCCGATCTGACCCCCGCCTGTGCGTGGCAGATTGCAAGCATCCTAGACGAGGCCGGTTGTCCGGGTGGGGTGTTCAATCTTGTTATGGGGCGTGGCAATTCTGTCGGCGCGCGTATTGTGGAGCATCCCGGCATCGACGCCGTCAGTTTCACCGGATCAGCGCCCACGGGCCGATCCATGGGGGTGCGCTGCGCGGAATTGGGAAAGAAGGTCCAGCTCGAAATGGGCGGGAAGAATCCGATGGTGGTGCTCGACGACGCTGATCTTGAGACGGCGGTGAACGCTAGCCTGAACGGCGCTTTCTTCTCGACCGGGCAGCGGTGTACCGCGTCCTCCCGCCTGATCGTGACGGAAGGGATCCACGATGCCTTCGTGGCGACCCTGACGGATCTCGCGGCAAAGCTGCAAGTGGGTGATGCACTCGACCCAGAGACCCAAATCGGGCCAGTGGTGGACCAGAGCCAACTCGACCAGAATCTCGGCTACATTCAGCTAGCCAAGGACGAAGGATGCGAAGTGTCCGGTGGTACAGTCATGGATGGCCCTGGCTTTTTCCAGCAACCTGCGGTGTTCGCAAAGGCCACAAACGAAATGAGGGTTAGCCGCGAAGAGATCTTTGGGCCATGTGCCAGCGTGATCAAGGTCGGCGATTATGAAGAAGCTTTAGCGGTGGCGAACGATACCGAGTTCGGCCTTTCATCGGGCATCTGCACTACCTCGCTCAAGCACGCGAACCATTTCCGTCGCCATGCACAGGCCGGCATGGTGATGGTCAACCTGCCGACCGCTGGCGTTGACTACCACGTGCCGTTCGGCGGCCGCAAAGGCTCAAGCTACGGCCCAAGAGAACAAGGCAGCTACGCGCGCGAATTCTACACCACTGTTAAGACGAGCTACGTTCTACCATGACAAGATTCTCTGGTATTTGGCCTGTGGCGCCTACACCCTTTCGCGAGGACGGATCTGTCGACTATGAGGGCATGACCCGTGTGTTGGATTGCATGATCGAACAGGGGAGCGACGGCATCTGCATCCTTGCGAACTTCTCGGAGCAGTTTCTGCTTTCCGATGATGAGCGCGCTGCGTTGATGCGCGTATCCCTTGAACACATCGCTGGGCGTGTACCTGTAATTGTCACCATAAGCCATTTCGCCACACGAATTGCCGTAGAGCGCACGCAACTCGCCAAAGAGCTCGGCGCCTCGATGGTCATGATGATGCCGCCATATCACGGTGCACTTCTAAAGGGCACGCACGAGCAAACGTTCGAACAATTCCGACAGGTCGGGGATGTTGGCATTCCAATCATGGTTCAAGATGCACCGCTCTCCGGCGTAGAGCTTCCCGTGCCATTGCTTGTCAGAATGGCCAAAGAGATCGAGCAAGTGCGTCTATTCAAGATTGAATGCCCGCACGCCGCTACAAAGTTACGCAATCTCATAGAACAAGGCGGAGCCGCGATCGAAGGGCCGTTTGATGGAGAAGAAGGCATTACTCTTCTTGCGGATCTTGACGCAGGCGCTACCGGCACAATGACCAGTGCCATGATTCCGGATCAGATCAAACCCGTTGTCGAACTGTACCTAAATGGCAATCGCGACGGTGCAATTGCGGCCTACGAACGGGTAGCCCTTGCCATAAACCACGAGAATCGGCAGTGCGGCTTCCTTTCAGCCAAGGCGGCTATGGTAGAAGGAGGCGTTATCAAGTCGGAGTTTTGTAGGCATCCTATCGCTCCTTTACATCCTGGAACACGCGCGCTTCTGCTTGAACTCATACGCCCACTGGATCCGGTAGTTCTGAATTGGTCTGCATGAAACACTTCCGATTGCTCTTTGCGCTGAACTACGGGATTACGTCATGACGAATCCTATGAAGATTAATGTGTTGATTACCGGAGCAAGCGGCAACTTAGGCTCGAAACTCTCAAGACGACTTCTCGGTGATCCCAAGTGTGGAATGATATTCGGTATCGATCCCGTCGCAAATTCGTTTGAGCTTCAAAATGAGAAAAGATACCAGTCGTTTTCGATATCTTTGAGCGAAGTCTCAGACCTGTTGATAGAAGTCGTTCAAAGTTGCGACGTAATCGTGCACTTTGCAGCGATTAACCCCCAGCCCGAAGCCACTTGGCTCGAGGCCAGCGAATCATTCGACATGACTGCAGTGCTGGTACACTTAGCCTCACTATATTGCAAAAGATTTGTCTTTGCATCCTCAAATCATGTTTTGGGGGGCTACAAGGACTCACATCTTGGACTTGTCCCCGGAGCACTTTCACACAAAACCTTGCCCAATCCAGGAACAAAGACCGTCGTTGATGGCGTTGAAAAGAAATCGCTTGTTTATGCCGCCTCCAAATTGATGGGCGAGCGCATTTGCCATTGTGCTTCGGAAATATCCAAGCTCGAGAGTATTTGTATCAGAATCGGCTGGTGCCTACCTGAACCGAACGATCCGCGACGAATCTCTGCCTCAGGCTCACTTTTTTCCGTTGGCGAAAACAAGACCGAGACCGCGTCGAGGGATCTAACATGGTTTCGGAACATGTGGCTATCAGACAGAGACTTCGTGGAGACCTTTGCAGCAGCGGTAACATGCGATTCTCGAGACTGGCCCGCGCGTTCGATCACGCTCAACGCTGTGTCAGCGAACACTGGAAGCCCTTGGAACCTCGAAAATAATCTCCACCTCATTGGATACCAACCTAAAGACAATGTTGAAAGCTGGTTATCTGGATCGAAAAGAAAACAGGCCTAAAAGATGTCAGCGACATCCCAATTGCTATTCGTCGGATGCTATACTCACGAACTGCCGCATGTCATGCCCAATGGCAGCGGGATTGAGACGCTTTCCTACAATTCTGACAATGGTCGACTAACAAAGGTTGGCCCCTCAACTCCTGCCGTCAACCCATCTTGGATAACCACAAACCGTCAGAGCTCCCTACTATACAGCGTCTGCGAGCACTATGAGACACAAGGTGCCGCTGTAGAGCTATGGAGAATTTCTGGCGGCTGCCTCACCAAGGAAATGAGCGTACCAGTTAATGGAGATTGGCCTTGCCACATTTCCTTGTCGAAGGACGAGAGAAACCTGCTCGTTTCAAACTACGAATCTGGGAGCTTGGTCGTTTTTCGGTTGGATGAAGCCGGCCGGATGTTGGGGAGCACAACCCTGCACCAGCACTTTGGAAGTGGTCCCAACAAGGATCGTCAAAAAAGCCCGCACGTCCATCAAGCGATACCCACACCAGACGGAAAGAGAGTTCTGGTCTGCGACGCCGGCACTGATGAATTGCTACTCTACGATAACCACTCACTGAATTTGGAAGGCATAGACCGCACTGTAATTGGAACAAGGCCCGGTTCGATGCCAAGACATGCAGTGTTTTCGCACGACGGCAAGAAACTCCATGTGATCCATGAACTCGGTGGAATTATCTCGACCTTTGCAATCAACGGTGAACAAATCACGCTATTGCAGGAGATTGAAACCGTTTCATTCCCGCCAATTGATCCGCCAGATTGTGCAGAGATACTACTTCACCCCAGTGGGAAGTTTGTCTACGCGAGCAACAGAGGGAATAACACGATCTCGGGTTTTACGGTTGCGCAAGATGGAATGCTCTCGTTGATTGAAACATGGCCGGTATCTGGTGATCATCCGAGGAGCTTTGCCTTTGCTCCTGACGGACAGCATGTGCTGATCGCAAACCAGAACAGCCACACGATCGTCGTTCTAACTGTTGACAGGATCACCGGAGAAATAGGGGAAATTGTCTCTGAAATTGAGCTGGGCAGCCCCGCTTGCATTCATTTCCCAAGTCGTCCTTCGGAGCGGCACTTCCTTGAAGCTGTAGGTTCGTGAATTTGTCATTTGTTCCATTCGCGAAGATAGTTCCATTGAGCCTTGCAATACTTGGAACCACAGCCAAACCGATCCACATTGTGCAACTGCGCTATAACAACCATTTTTAGACCTTCGACGGCGGAACGCGTTGTCACATACCGTCAGAGGCGATGGGAGAAGTCAGCAATACCCACTCCATCGCGCCTGCTCCCGCATCACCGCGTAGTCGCTCAGCATCACCGCGATCGCCGACCCCTCCGGCAGCATCGCCATCTCCTCGGCCGCCCGTGCCTGAAACTCCCTGCTGTATTCCATGACCGGCGGACACGCTGCCACGCCGCCAGCTTCAAAACCTGCCGTCGCGCAACCGGTCAACAAGTTCGTCGCGATTACGAGGACGGCGAGCCGCAGCCTCCAGCATCGTTCGCTGAACTTCATTGGCTTTCTCCCTGGTGTCGAGGCGTTCCGCGAGGCGACCAGCGCGCTCGCCGGAGCGGCGCAAGGCAACCAGGAACAAGAGGATCGCAAGTGCGGTGACGCCGTAGCGGAGCGCCGTGCGCGCCGTCCGTGTTTTTCGCAAGCGATAGCTATGGTGCCGGAACCGGCAAAACTATCCAGCACAAGATCATCGCCCTTTGTATTATTCAGCATTTGATATTCAAATAGCTCCACCGGCTTCATCGTCGGGTGCTCTGCATTCCGGTTTGGACGATCAAAGTTCAAGATCGTAGTCTGCTTGCGATCCGTAGCCCACAAATGTGCAGCGCCATCTTTCCAACCATAAAGACAAGGCTCGTGTTGCCAGTGATAATCTTGGCGACCCATAACCATCGATTGTTTTTTCCAGATCAAACATTGCCGGATCGTCCAGCCAATGTCGTGCGCCGCGCCGCGGAAGTTGTAACCCTCGCTATCTGCGTGCCAGATATAAAAGACAGAGCCAGCCTTCATGACCGCGTCCGCAGCCGTGTAACTATCCGCCAAGAATTGACGAAAATCCGTATCGCTCATTTCATCGTTTTTGATAACCAAGGCGTCCGCGGTTTTGCCTTCATAGGCTACGTTATACGGCGGGTCCGTTAGCCACATATCAACAAGCTGATTTTCGCAAAGCTGCTCAAGCTGGTCTATGCTAGTCGCATCGCCGCACATTAATCGGTGCTTGCCCAGGGTCCAAATATCGCCAGGCACCGTAACAGGGTTGTCTTTTACCTCCGGCACCTCATCGTCATCTGTTAGCCCCTCGCCCGCCTTGTGCAGCAAGCTAACCAGCTCATCTTGGCTAAATCCCATCAACTCACCGAAGTCACCAGCTAAATCTTCCAGCTCAACTTTTAACGCGTCGATGTCCCAATCAGCATTCAGAGCGAGTTTGTTATCAGCAATCACCAGCGCCCGGCGCTTTCGATCATCAAGGCCAGTAACTACGATGGCAGGAACAGTATCCATCTTGAGTTTTCTGGCAGCCAATACGCGCCCGTGCCCAGCGATCAAGTTGTTGTTGTTATCAATCAAGACCGGATTGGTAAAACCAAACTCACGGATTGATGCAGCAAGCTGAGCAACCTGTTGATCGCTATGGGTGCGACTATTTAATGCGTATGGGATCAAATCCTCAACGCTGGTGATTTTATGCTGGTAAAATGTCATTTTTGCCTTTGGGAAATTTTAGAAGATTGTCAAAATCCTGAGATCAACAAGAGATTCGACAATGATTTACAAGTTTAAAAGTTCGCGCTTCCTGCGCTTAAAAAGATACAATCAAAAGATCTTGCAGCGGCTAAAGTTCAAAGCTTCAAAGAACAGCAACATCATAGATACTAATCACAAATGGGCTTAGTGCGCTGGCATTGCGATCAAACCCTCAACCCCAATATCATGCAGCAATCCGCGCGCCTGCGTTTCGTTTTTAGCCGTTCCGTTAATAGTGCGCGGATCGCTGGAAAGCTGGTTTAAAGACATGCTGCGGATCACAGCAAGCTGACGGCGCTCTAGATTATCCACCACAGCAAGCAGCGGGTTTGGAATAAGCGTGCCTCGTTTATTTGAAATCAAAACGCCAGAGCGGTCCAACGTAGATTGGTGCTCGCGGATATCCGCTTCCATGCGCACGACCTTTGCCAGCAATATTAAATCCAAGTCTCGCCAATCCTCGCGTGCGCGTGCGCGGGTGAACTGGTTCCAAATCGTGTGTTCATCCTCTGATCGAAGGGTAATACCCTCCGGCAATGGCACGCTTTCAATAGCACCGGCAAACCCTGTGACGGCTGCCGTTGCACTGTTCTTGTCAGATCGTTTTTTCAATGGTTTTTTCCGTAAACGCGATAACGCTCGACTGGGGGCGCTGGTTTCCTGATCATAGCTTTTAGCCTTTGACCCACCCCCCTCACCTCGTGCCGGGGTGTTTTGGATCGGTGGGCCAACCATCCGCTCCAATTTCTTTGGAATATCCTAAAACCTCTTCGCTTTGCAGCGCGCCGCTGTGGCACCTCCAACAGACAGCTTCGAGGTTGTTCGGATCATAGAATAGCTCGAGGTCACCTTTGTGCGGTATTTTATGGTGAACGACAGCCGAATTTGGGTTTGATCTGCCACCGGAAAGAGCAACGTCACATTGTTGGTAGCTATAGCCGTCTCGCGCAAGGATAGTGCCGCGCAGCAACCGCCAGTCTTTTGTGAAATAGTGTTTGCGGTACTCGTCGGCTGTCGTGCTGCGCTTGTTCAATGAAAAGACCCGCTGCAATCCAAAGGGAGAAATGATGTCTTTCATATTTGGTTTAGTTAAATCGGGTAAAACACCATGCTTCACGATGCTTCACACCCATCCGTTCCAAATATGAAAATACAGCATTTTATGGCAGATTCCGAGTGGACGGTAGCATCACAAAAAACGGCTCAAACCCCTATAAAATATAGAGATTATTTACCTGTTTCGGATTTGTCATAAAATGTCAGATTTTCATGCAGAGTATTGCCAAGGTAAATGTCGTGAGTTCGAATCTCATCGCCCGCTCCAATAAAAGTTATCATTGAAAAAGAATTGGTTAAACAGATAGGCCAAGCTTTTGTCCTGC
>Ga0181559_10001833_pt1 | contig 20989 bp, 19 predicted proteins | sample 011ome_21_FD_133752 | JGI IMG/M metagenome (GOLD analysis project Ga0181559, IMG submission 133752) | Coastal salt marsh microbial communities from the Groves Creek Marsh, Skidaway Island, Georgia - 011508AT metaG (megahit assembly) | ecosystem: Environmental > Aquatic > Marine > Intertidal...
CACCAACCCCGTCCACAACGCCGTCGGCCCGAGCTTCAATCTCTCCGTTTCCTCTCGCTTTCGTTCGATCGCGTCTTCCTTTTCCTTTTTCTTCTTCCTCTTCGCCGCGCCGGAAGGTTTCTTGCCGCCCATATCGCGATTACTATTCTTCTTTTTTTGTTATTTCTCTCTCTCTCTTCTCTGCCGAGAGGAGCCGTTTTTTTTTTGCTTTTGTGTGAGGCAAGTCCTCACAAAAACTGTGGAAAAAGAAAATGTCTTGCTCGCAGTGCGGCTTTTACGGATCAAAAGTGCTCTCGAGTTACCGCGGATACCAGCGGCTGTTATCTTCTGCCACGTCCTCTTCTTCTTCGAGCACGTTCTCGTTTCCTTCTTCTTCTTCTGTTCCTCGCGCCGCGCTGCTTTCGAAGAGAATGGGCGCGTGCGGGAGCAAACACCAACACGACCGCCGAACGGTGGCGGCTGCAGCGGCATCGGATAAAAATGGATTCGAGGAAGAAGAAACGAGCAACGAGAACAAAAACAACACGCACCAGCTGGTTACTTTTTTCAAGTTTACCGTGTTACCGAACGCGGAGGAAGAGGTGAACGCGCACCGAGAGTTCATCGAGGCGAACAACCTGGAAATCCGAGGCCGGATATATTTGAACGAACAAGGCGTGAATGCGCAGATGAGTGGGAAAGGCACGGACGGCGAGACGTACGCGAGGTGGGTAGAGAGGCGAACGCCGTTTAACGGGATGCGAATCTCGGTGTACCCGTACCACGAACACGGACACCCAGATTTGCGACTGCGAGTGAAACCGCAGCTGGTGCAGTTGGAAAACGGGACGACGCATTTGCCGATTGCGGATAAATCGAAACGCGGGACGAGTTTGTCGCCGGAGGAGTGGCACGAGATGATCGAAAGAGCGAACGAGGATCCTAACGATAAGGAGAATCCTTTGCTCTTAGACGTCAGGAACGGGTACGAGTGGGATGTTGGACACTTTAAAGGTGCGCAAAGACCCGTGCAAGAATCGTTTCGGGAGACGGTGGAAACGAATGTTGACGATAAAATTGGGCCGTTGGCGGATATGCCGAAAGATAAACCGATTATGATGTATTGCACCGGAGGGATTCGTTGCGACGTGTACAGCACGGTGTTAAAAGAGCAAGGGTACAAAAACGTGATGGTTCTGGAAGGAGGCGTGCAAGCGTACTTTGAAAAGTACGGGAACAAGGAGAAACACGCGTGGGACGACCATTTGTTTGTCTTCGATAATCGATTGGCGATGACGCCGCAAGGAACGCCGGCAGCGACTCTCGGGGATAAAGCGGCGACGTTGGAATGTCACGTGTGTAAACAGAAGAACGCGCCACCACCACACAGAAATTGTCCAAATGTAGATTGCAATCGCTTGTTTTTAGTGTGCAAGGGATGTTCAGAAAAGTTGGACGGATTTTGTTGCCAGGAGTGCACGCAAGCGACGCACGTTCGTCCGCAGTTGGTTAATCCCGGAAGGTATAAGAAATACGCATCGTACGATACTCCCGAGGCGAGAGCGGCGAGACGAGGCGACGGAAGACATCGAAGGAAACAATTGAGACTCATGAAGAGGAAGTTGGCGTGCGCTGAGTACGTGATTAGGACCGTACTTGGCGATGAAGAAGCGGCTTCGTCTTCAAACGAGTCTTCCTCCGGGACATTTGCGGCTCGAACGCGTAGTAATAACAAAGTAGGAGAAAGTGACGACGAAGACGCCGACGATGATAATGATGATGAAGAAGAACCCGAAGAGTGGGATGAAAACGGTAAAGGGAAGAAAATCAAGCCACAAAATTCGAAATATTTGCGTCTGCGCATGAGATTGGAAGAAGCGATTCCGTTCGTGCAAGGAGACATGTCGCCAGAAAAATTAGTCAGAGCGATGGAAACGCTCAACGCCGAGCGGGTCGGGAGAAAGAGTGCGCCGGAGAGAGAGAAGTCTTTGGAAGAAAGCCGAGGGTAGGAATCATAGATGTTGAAAATAAATAATTGTTCTTTACAAGGTATTATTCATCAACGGATCGCTAGATATTATGTTCATTTGATCCTCCGAGAGTGTCACACAACCAATCTTATTATTTAGTTTGTTGTGTAGTTATTAATTTATTCGTTCGCCGCCGCGAACCGCTCTAAAATCCTCTTTCTTTACATGTACTTCTTCTTTTATACAGTGTTGAACGTCTTCTCAATGTGGACGATTCGTTCGCCAAGCTTCGTGTTTCGCAACTGCGCGGAGGCGGTATCCGCATCTCTTCTTCTCAAAAACGCGACCCAAGCGTTACCGCTCGAACATCTCCCATCGTCATCGAGCGCCGTTTTCACCCACTTAATCGCACCATACGGAGCAAACGTCTTGTACAGCAGTAAGTCATTGCATGCCGTCGGCAAGTTGTTTATTTTCAAACGAAACTCGGCTGCCGCGGCGTATTCTTCCGCCGAGGAGAACGAAAGATCCGAAGCCGCTTCGTCTGCAGAAAATCCCGTGTGGTTGTTTTCATCCAACGACATCGTCGACAAGTAGCTGTTATTATTATGCTTACTGCCACCTCTCTTTGGCGACGTCTGATGTCGGTTGCTCTTCTTGTTGTTGTTCTTATTCTCTAGGCTTTGCTTGTATTGATTGCCGTTCCGGACTGATTTATCGTTGTTGCCGTTGTTTGAATTATTATTATTCGCATTATTATTTTGTCTTCGTCTGTTTTTCGAGCTCGAATCGGCGAAGCGCACAGTCAAAGGCGTCGTCGCACCAACCAAAGTTATACCATTTGTTGAATTCACCGCCAAAGTCGCCATCTCGACCGTAGAGAATCGTATCAACGCCCCGACGGAGGTTGTCATGGAAGCGTGCAACAATCTACACTCGACGACTGAGCCGAATTTCGAAAACAAACGTATCAAATCATTCTCAGCCATTATTGGCGGCAATCCTTTCACGTAAATATTGTCCGACGGTTTCATTTCTGTTTGCTGCATCAGCTGTTGTTGCTGTTGCGCGATGGCTTCCAACACGATGCTACTATTCGCCGCGTTGTTTGCCGTCGCGCGCAGCAAGTTACTCACCACCGAATTCGCTTGGTCTGGCGACCCGAAATTCTCCAAATCAACCACCGGTTGCTGCGCCGTCGACGCCGAAGCGATGTTAATATTCGACGTTGGAGGCCCCACTCCAAACACGTTCTGTTTCGAGAACTGCGGATTCGACCCGTTTTGACTCGCTCCGCTCGAATCCGAGTTTGCAAATTTCACCTCGATTGCCTTTTTATGCATAACCTTACCGTTCATGTTTGCAATCGCGTTCACCGCGTCCGCAAACGTATGAAACTTGACGAACCCAAACCCTCGACTGACCTGCGTCGTCACGTCTCGAATCACGCAACACGACTCTACTTTCCCGTGCAAGGAAAAAATCGCATTCAGTTGCAACTCGTCCACTCTCTCCGGTAAATTTTTAATGTAGAGATTCGAGTGCAATTGCACTCGCTGTTGATTCGATGTCGTCGTCGTTGCCGAAGTTAGATTCGGCATGCTGCTCATCATCGTCGTCGTCGTCGAAGCGTTGTTATTGTTATTGTTGTTGTTTGTGCTCGCATCCATCATCCCCATCATTCCTACTAAAGGACTCGGCGGCGACGTCGCGTTTTTCAACACTTCTCCTCCTCCTCCTCCCCAAATGGACGCATTTTGAGCACCCACGGCGGAGGTTGGCGAATAAAAATTCACCCTTTGCGTCGGCGACGACGACGAAGGTTGTCCGACCCCTCCTAAAAACGCATTGCTACTCGTAGTATTATTTTGTTGTTCGTGCAACGCTCCAAACCCTTGGTGGTATAACTGATGCGACGACGACGAATCATCGAACGCTACCGCTCTTCGCGCGCTCGGGTCAATCTCTAGAGAAGGCGTGCTCGTCGTCGTCGTCGTCGTCGTCGTCGTCGTTCCCCACGCGTTCGTTTGCATTTTATTCTTTTATCTCCCCCAAAGGGCACGCGCGGTGTGCAAATTTTGCGCAGACAAAAAAAAAAGCGACACACGCCTTTTGTATCGCTTCCGTCCTCTCTCTCTCTCTCACTCTCTCTCACTTCGAGAGCAGCTCCTCTCTCTCGCAAATTGCTGGGCGGAGAGAGAAGAACGTTTTGTCGAAAGAGTTTAAACGAGGAAAGAGAGAAGAGACGCGCGCGCAACGAGCGTCGTTTAAATACGGATTTATTTTTTCCCGAACGACGAAGAAAGGACGCTTTTTTTTATCTCGAAAGGTCGACCTTTTTTTTGATCGTGCGGACATTTCTTTTGTTTTTCTGGGCACCGTCTGACAGTCTTGAGAGCTCCACCACGAACCACAAGTAGAAGAAGAAGAAGTACGAGTAGAACTGCACGAAAAAAGCGACGTTTTTACGGCCAAAAAACACACATGTGTCGCAAAAACAAAAGCTCGCTCGCTCCCTGTCTCTTTATTTACTCGCCTACTATAAAGGAAGAGAGAGAGAGAAACGAGAGAGAAAGGAAACGCGCGCGTCGTAAAACCTCCACCAAAGAAAAGAACGATAACGCGTCATCAAAATGGCGGACGACGACAAAACCTTATTCTTGAAGTGCTTCGAGCGGCTGAAAGAGGAACTCGTGCAAGACGAAATCGACGATAATCAGGTTCAAATCGCGGTCGATTGGATACGGGAGATGATTTCGTACAACGTCCCGCACGGGAAGCTGAACAGAGGCATCGCGGTGATGGACGGGATGAGAGCTCTGCGCAAAGACGGCGAGGAAGTTTCGGAGGAAGACATGTGGAGAGCGATGGTCGTCGGGTGGGGCATCGAGTGGCTTCAGGCGTACTTTTTGGTGGCGGACGATATCATGGACGAGTCGATTACCAGACGGGGGCAACCGTGCTGGTATCGACAGCCGCACGTGAAAATGAACGCCATCAACGATGGGATTTTATTGGAGATGCAAATTTATAAGTTGTTGAAACGCCACGTTGGGCCGAAGCATCCGGCGTACGCGCATTTGTTGGAGTTATTCCACGAGGTGACGTACCAAACGGCGAGCGGGCAGTTGATTGATTTAATCACCGCGCCGATTGGCGTCGTGGATTTGAGCAAATACACCGAGGAAGCGTACATGAGAATCGTGACGTATAAGACGGCATTTTATACGTTCTATTTACCCGCGGCGGCGGCGATGAGATTGAGTGGAATTGAAAACGAAGAGGCGTATAAGGTGGCGAACGACATTTGCATCAAGCTCGGCCAGTTTTTCCAAATCCAAGACGACTACTTGGATTGCTACGGAGATCCGAAAGTGATTGGCAAAATTGGTACGGATATTAAAGACAACAAGTGTGGGTGGTTGGTAGTGCAAGCGCTGAAGAAGTGCACGGCCGAACAACGGAAAATAATCGAAGAGAATTACGGGAAAGACGACGCCGAGTGCGAGAAGAAGATCAAGGCGTTGTACGTGGAGTTGGAGTTGGAGAAGTTGTATTTGGAGTACGAGGAGAAGAGCTACAAGGAGTTGACGGAAATCATGGAAGGCCAAACGGTGTTGCCGAAGGAGTTGTTTTCGAGCATGTTGGCGAAGATTTACAAGAGAACAAAGTAATTGAGAGAGAGAGAAAGAGAGAGAGAGAGAGAGAGGGAGAAAGAGAGAGAGGTGATAATTTTTGATATGATTTAATAATAATATTTTACAACAATGAAGTACTCCGCTGTGAAAAACTGTACCTTTTTGATTTGATCTACGATATATTAAATATTGAATCCAGCGGGGCTTAAGCCACCAGGTGAGCTCATTTCGCTCATGGGGGTATCGCCGGCGCCTGGCGTGTTTCCATTTTCGTCCAATTGGTAAATCTCGTCGTCTACTCGCGACATCGCCTCAAACAAGACGCTGTGATATTTTCTCACCGTTTGTCTCAACTCGAGAAATTTCTTCCCCAACGCGTCCATCTCTCGCACGTGTTCCTCTCTTACTCTGTTCATGTTCTTTTTAATCGCCAGAATTTCTCTTTCCTCTTCTTCGTTTTTTGCTTTGTTCGAATCCGCGCGCGTTTTCTCCGCCTCTAACGCCTCTTCCGCCGATTTCAACGCCGCCCTCGCCGCTTGTTCCTTCAACTCGCCTTGCGCTTTCAATCTTTGCATGCGTTCATTGAGCGTTTGTTCCTGTCGTTTCAACTGTTCCAACTTTGCATCTAACTTCCAAGTCTCCTCTTCGTTCTCCGCAATCTTACTTTTCGTTTCTTCCAAGGTTTCTTTCAGCTTATCCTGTTTCTCTTGCTCTTCCAAGATTTTTTCCATCACGTCGTTTGCCTCCCTCAACCGCTCGCCGATTTCATCCATCACCCTCTTGTCCTCCTCCATTTCTTTCACTTTCTCTTCCAACTTGGCCACTTTCTCCTCCTCTATTTTCATCAGCTCCATCGCTTCTTGCAATGCTGGGTCCATCCCTTTACTATTCTTCCTCTCTTCTTCCATTTTCTTTTTCAACTCTTTATTCTTCTTTTCCGCTTCGGCTAAGTCTCGCTCCACCTTTTCCAACTCCTCTTGCGTTCTCGTCGCTCGCTCTTCCTCCTCCGCGATTTCTCGTTCCTGCCTCGCTATCATTCTCTCCTGCTCCGCGATCTCCTCTTCTAACATGCGATTTTCTCTCTCTAACTGTCTCAACTCCTCCTCGTCTTCCTCTCCGTCCTCGCCCATTTCTTTCCTCCTCTCCGCCTCTTCCACCTCCAGACGCAAGCGCTCGTGTTCTCGCTTCGCCGCTCGCAACTTCTCCTCTTCCTCCGCGCACTCGTTGATGATGTCTGCGAATTCAATCAACTGCTCCTCGCGAAACTTCGCAAAATTGATCAGCGCGGACATGTTTCGTCTCGTTCGAGTGTATTCTGGTTTCCAGACGTCTTTAAATGAAAAATCCTCCACACCTATTCGTATCATCAACTCTTGCAACCGACTGAGGAACAAAACGTTTGGAATCGCATCTTCGTACAACTCTGGAAACTCCATCCCGACTTCCTCCGCGATCTCCGGGTCCGGTTGAAACGCCTCCTCCTCGTCTAAATTCACGTTGAAGAACAATTCGAACGCGGATTCGTAGACGTGTCGCAAAGACTCGTGCGTTGGTCGAAGCAAATCGCGCTCGGAGAGATCGATTTTTAACTCTTTCAAGCACGAGCGGATTTCGTCGTTGGAGAGGATCGGGAAGGAGTACGCGCTCATGATTTCCTTTTATATATATATGTATATATAAAATGCCGCTTAAACAACGCTGAGTTTGCGTCGGATGAATTGAGGTGTGTGTGTGTGTGTGCGCGCGCACGGATATCGGTGTTTTTATGTTATCGGAGCGCGTGAGTGCTTGTGTGTTGCGAGCGCAACTCTTTTGGGGGAATTCGTTGAGTTTTTTTGAATTTTTAAAATGACCAGTGGACGCAATATGCGAAAGACGAGAGAGACTCACAGAGAGCGGTTCTTAAAGACGTCCGCGCGATGAGTCCACGCAATTTACGTTTACTGTTTATTATATGAGCGTTGCATTGACAAACAACGCGCTATGTGACAGGCTGCGCGCTTCACGTTAGACGAGAGACATCATCCCGTTCGCGCATTAACCGACTCGGCAACTTTTCAACGAAGGCGCTTTTACGCACCCGTTCACGCCGATTAAATCCGAACCGAACCAGTTCACGTTCCCTTCCGCGTTTGAATTGAAACCGTCTTTGACTTTATCCCACAGTTTTTTCTTCACGACTTTGTTTTCGCAGTGAATGTCTGGCATTTTGTCCCCGGTGAAACCGGAAAAGGTTAAGCGTTCGCCCGGGGAAGAGCCTTCCGGAGCTTCGACGACTTCGATTTTTGATTTGTCCTCGTTCGACGCGCAGAGGCACATGCCGTGCGATTGCACGCCTTTCATGTTTCGCGCTTTCAAGTTACCGACGATGACTACTTTTTTGCCGACCAAATCTTGAGGGTTTGCGTAATGCGCGGCGATGCCGGAACAGACGGATCGCGGTTCCGGTTCACCGCAATCGACGCGAGAAACTAACAACTTGCTCGATTCCGGGTCCGGGTGCTGCTCGCACGAGAGGATTTCACCAACCATCAGATTGAAACCCAGCAAGTCGTCATTCAAGGCTTGCGTTGAGCCGCTCGTTCCGGCAGCAGCAGACGCTTTCAACTGGTCCACTGCTTTTTCCGCTCCGCTACTACTACTCTCGCTATCATCGCTGCTGCTACTGCTACTGCTACTGCTACTATCACTGCTCCCCATGATCCTCGGCGTTCGAAAATACCCTTTCTCAAAGTTCTTCGCCTTACCCAACAGCTCCTCTCGATCGAACTCGATACCTTCCTCGGTCGATTTTAATCGCAATCGCATCTCTTTTTCCATCTCCTCTTGACTGACTTGCAATTTCCCTAACCTCTCCCACTCTTTTTCGATGTCGATATCGTTCAGTTGCCCGAACCATCCGACGATGGCGTTAATCTTCGGTTCCCAGTCGGAAAGTTCTCCCTCGGTAATTTTAATGCGAGCGGTGTCCGCGAGTTCAGTCAGGTTTGGCAGCGGAGGTAAGTCCGTCGAAGAAGAGGAGGAGGAGGAGGAGGAGGCGGCGTTATCCACTTTTGATGACGCCGATGCCAAGGTGGTCGTTTTCCTTCGCGGTGCGATAGCGTTGCGATTACGCGCATTCTTTTCCTTAACGGAGGAGAAATCAGCAAAAGACGCGCAATGATGCGCGTTGGTGGTTGTAGCGGACATCATGTATTCAGAGTCTGTCTGTGACTTGAGCGCGCGCGTGTTTTTTTAATGAAGTAAATGTTTCCAAAACGTGTTGTCTGTGTGTTTTTGTGTAAATTTACGCTAAAAAGTATTTATCAATGCGCTGCTACTTCCATAAAAACGCTCTGTTCGGGCGCTTTATGTTCGCCTACTTCTACGAAAACTATATCAAATGACTACTTCACGGGATTAATCCCGTGGACGTTTCTCAAGTGCGTGTTCAAGTTGAACTTTAAACCAAAACTCGCGCCGCAGACTTCGCAGAAAAACGTCTTTTCTTGAGTATGCGTGACGTAATGTCGTTGGAGTTTACTGTTGTCGACGAAGGCTTTGCCGCAATTTTCCCAGTTGCAAATGTATCGTTTTTCGCGGTGGGCGTTGGCGACGTGGCGAAGCATTCGTGGGCGGTCCAGAAACCGTTCTTCGCATCCCGGTTCGCTGCACGCGACGACAAGAAGAGAGGGGTCAACTCTGTCGTTGTAAATGCGACCACCGGCGGATGGAATCGGAACGGCAAAGACAGGTCTCGACGATCCATCTCCACCCGAAGCGTTTGCAGCTCCTGTTGCTGCGTTTGATTGAAAATTGTACCGTTTCGGCGCGGCAGCTCTCGGTCCCTCATCCATGCCCGGTAAAATCGGTTGTAACAACGCTTTATCTTCCTCGCTCATTTCCTCTTTTTCGCTCGTTTCCGGTGGCGTCTCTGGCAACGGCGTCCACGTCGGTCGCTCGCACGTTTCATCTTTATGTCTTTTCCACAGGCGAACGTCCGATCCAAACTTTTCTGTTTCCTCTTCTTCATCGAAATCTACGTTTGGTACTCGCAGTTTCTCTTTCGTCCATCGGGTCACCGTCTTCGCGATCCCTTCTTTACTCACGTCAAAATTCTTCGCCACGACCACTTTTGCCGTGGACGTTTTAATAATTCCGATGTATTTACTCTGCGTCACCGGTCCTCGTTGTCGTAAAAGCCCGTCGGCGGACTCCTCGTCTTTACCTTTCGACGAGGCGAACTTCTTCGGTGCGAAGAGCTTATTCTTTTGCTTATCGCCACCAAAAAACGCCGCGCCGGCTACGGCTGCTTTAGAGTTCGCGTACGCCGCGGGTAACACGTACGTCGGCGCCATGTTGCTTTTTACTTTAGGAACGCCCGAGTTACTGGTATCTCGCTCTTTTTTCGTCGCGTTGTTGTACATACACTTTTGTTTCAAATTCGGTTGCGAGCAGTATTTGCACTGGTTGCACTTAAACGCCCCGCGGCTGGTTCGATGCATCGTTATGCCATCCGGCGTGATAATCATCGTCGACGTGCCTCTGTAATCATCCGGGTACGCGATTGGAACCCCTTCCGCGTTGAATTTCTGCGGCGGTTCTTCCGCTACGAGTTCATCTCCTCGCGTTCGTTCTTGTTCTTGTTCTTCCGATTTCATCTCCTCCTCGTTCGTCGCGAGCGTCGTATTCGTCGCCAGAGACACCGAAACGGACTCTTCCTTCATCTTCAAACTCTCCTCTTCTTCTTCCGCGTTGTTTGTCTCTTTCCTGCTTCCCGCGCCTTGGTCCGGAGGGCGCTGTTTGATCACAAACTTCAACCCCATTGATTGTTCTTCTTTCCTCTTTTTCTTTTTTGTTTGTGTGGGGAAAAAGTCGATCGAGTCTCGGGTCAAAAACAAAAAAAAACGTGTTTTTTGGTCAAAATTATATCAAGCGCCAGAGCGAGACTTCTCTGGTTTTATAAAAAAAAAAAATACACGAGAGAGACCTCTTTATTCATCTCTTTGATCGACATCAAAATCATCGTTATAATAATGGCGCGAATAACGCGATCTCTGCTGCAAAAACGAAGCGAGCACAACGAGAACATCGTTCGCACGTTGCGCGAGGTGTCTTTGCACCAGCAAAAGTTGGAATCCATCGACGCGTGTTTGCAAAGAGACTGTCGAGAGTTGAGGATACTTTTATTGCACGACAATCAGATTCGAAAGTTAGGTGAGAAAAGCGAAAGAGACTTTCTTTTGTGGATGTGCGCGTTTGACTGACCGATTACGAACCGTTTTTACTACCACTTGCATTCGCAGAAAACTTGAACAGGTTGAAATACTTGAAATATTTGAACGTCTCTCTGAATAACATCGCGACGATTGAAAATCTGGACGGGTGCGAGTCGCTCGAAAAGTTGGATTTGACCGGGAACTTTCTCGACGTGACTTCGATCGAATCGTCGATGGAAAATCTCTCAAAATGCGAACGTTTGAGGAGTTTGTTTTTAGTTGGAAACCCGTGCGCGGAAGAGTTCGAGAGATTGAGGGAGTACGTGATTTGCGCGTTGCCGGGATTGATGTTTTTAGACGGGAGGGAGATCACGGAGGAGGAGCGACGAGCGTGCGAGAAGGAGAAGGACGAGATCGCAGAGGCGCTGAAAGCGAAAATTGAAGAGAAGGAGAGAGAAGGTGAGTCGACCAGTTGCGCGTGGAACGCAGAAGCGCGGTACGAAGCGTTTTTAGAAGAAGAGAGGACGAAAAATAATCGAGCTGAAGATAAAGAAACGTCGTCGAGGAAGATTCAAAGTAAGAGGACGTTCGAGCGACCGAAGAAACCGCCGCGAGAAGGCTTCGACAAGCTTCCAGAAAATATCGACGCGATTTTACAAGTTAACGAAGGAAAGTACGAGTTTGCGCTCGGTGGTGAAGGTGAAGATCCCGATGCCGATGCGAATACGATCATCCTTAGGGTTCAAATACCAAAATATTTTGATACATCTTTAGTAGATGTCGATTGTCATTCCGAAATCGTGCGGGTGTTGATTAAAGGCGAGTTGCTCTTGTTGCGCTTCCCGGAAAAAGTGCGCGAGGAGACGTGCACAGCGTCTAGGAGTAAAACGACTGGAGAATTGAAAGTGTGCGTGGCAAAAAAGAAGAAACAAACGATAGCAAAAGGTTTCGTCGTCCGTGATGACGCGGCATTGGGAAGTATGAAAATGAACGAGAGGGCGCCGCTTGATGAAGACGAAGAAGACGAGTCTGATATACCACCCATACCCGCGTGACGAAAAAGGTAAACAAAAAATGCATATCAAAATATTCAAATGCCTTGCAAAACATCTATCAAAGTTTGTCTCTCCTCGGCGAACTGAGCGTCGTCCTTATCTCTCTCCTCGTGAAACTTCCCCAAAAAGTGCATCAACTTCTCCTTATTCGCTTCCAAAATGCTCGTCACGGCTTGTGGCCTGTTCGGATTCGCCACAAACACTTTGAACACGTGAAACGCCTCGTACTGAATCGATTTCGCATCGTCTCTCAACAAGTTCATCATCAAGCATAAATTCTCCGCCTTGCTGATGTATCTCATCATGACTTCGCCGCTCGCTCGATCTAATAAAATTTCCCCCAACAACTTCAAGCTTTGCCTCTTACACACGTAATTCCCTCGTTCCAACAAATCGTTAAACTTCTCAAAGAACCCCTCGTAGGCATCTCCAATTAAAAATCTCGCCACGGTGTCCTTATGTCTCGTCAAACACTCTCGAAAACTCGCCATCGCGTCGCTTGCGATTTCAAAGTTCTCGCATTGCATGTATTCGAAAAACTTCAAGAAACTCTCTCTCCTCAACATCTTCTCTAAAACCTTCTCGTGCCTGACGACTTCTCGCAACATCGCCCCGTACGCTAACGCGGAACTTTGCACCTCGTACCCTAAAACCAACCCGTCCAAATCTTCTCCGTCGTTCTTCTCGCTCAATTCATCCGCCACTTTATACGTCCCCGTCTCTAAATCTTTCGCTCTCACCAACCCGTTGTACGTCGCCGCCGCGTCTTTCCTCGCTTCAAACTCCAACATCGGCAAACCTTGCGATATCATCCACGGAATATTCTCCTTCATCGACTCAATAACCAACTCCTGTATCATTTGCGGATCGAGATCGTGCGTCCCGTCGCCGTGTAATATCGCTCGCGTCTCTTGGAAATACTTCGCCAGCGACTCTTGGTCTTTCTCGACTGGACATTTGTTAATCACGCGCTCTAAACACGCGTGGATTTTCGTCGCTAAATCTTTCGGCGTCCGGCGTTGTTTCTTCCCCCCGAAAATGGAGAAGGATTGCGACGATTTCATCTCGTTCGTCTTTTTGCTCTTCTTCTTCTTCTTCTTCTTCTTCTTCTTCTTCTTTTATCACGCTCTCTCTCTCTCTCTTCGTCTTTTCACCAGAGAAGAAAAAAAAAGCGGAAAATAATAGATGTTCCTTTTATAAATCTGTGTTTACTAACACTCTCGTTCTAGACGTGCGCGTAAATATATCCTGTACGTGTGTATATGTGTATCACCGAGAACAGCGCATTCTCTCTCGCTCGCGCGTTCCAAAAGCGGCCCTACAATTCCTTATATTCTTTCTCTCTCTCTTTGTCCGCAGAGACGTCTTCTTTTTCTTCTTTTTTTTGTCGCTTTCGTGTGAGCTTTTCGCTTTTTCCCCAAAAGTCATCAATCTGTCAATCGAGAGACTCCACACTCGTACGAGAAATGAGAGCAAATCTCCTTCCCCAACACACGCACCTTTGGTGTTCTTCTTCTTCTTCTTCTTCGTCGTCGTCGTCGAGACGCACCGGTCGTGCGGCTGCTGCTGCTGCTGCTGGTGGTAGTAACCGTGCGGCTGATGATGCTCCCCGCGCTTCTTTTACTCTCGCGGCGCGAAGGAGCGGGTCGTTGTCTCCGTCCGTCCGAGCGAACGCCTCCTCGAACGATACGAACTTGGGGAAAGATTTCGTGGAGTCCTTCTTCGACGTTGCGGATTTTCTAGCCGGAGCGTCGTCTTTCGGCACGTCCGAACTGGCCAACGACATCGGTCGAGACTGTTACGTCGATTTGAACGGATGGCACTTGTTTCTGAGAGACATGAAACCGCAGGGGAGTTTTCACACCGGATTGGCGAACGTCGTCGTCGCGACGATTATCAAAAACGGGAACAAATGCGACGAGCGAGACGTGACGGAAATTTTGAAAACGGTGAAGGTGCCTTTAGGCGGCGGGAAAATAGAGGCGAGTTTGTTCGAGCTGATGCCGAAGAGATGCGTGGAGGATTTCGTGGACATCGCGAAAAAGTACGCGGAGGATATGTAGAAGAAGAAGGAGCCGTGGAGTCTCTTTGATTTTAGAATATTAATGTGTAATCCAAGTAGTATACACGCGTTCGATAAGCGAACGCGATTTTCACAAACAATAACATCTAAAAATGATAATAATAATAATGTAATAATGTATATGTATATGTTGTTGTTGTGGTGGTGGTAAAAATAATCCATACCGACCGTTGTAATTCTCTCCGTCTTCTCTTCTTTATCGCTTTTCGGTGCTTTCCGCCGGAAGCACGTAGTCCCATCTCTCTTCTTTACCCATCATCGCTTCGGCGCACGAAGGTGCCGGCGTTTGCATGGCGCACTTTCTCTTCTCGATGGCGTTACCCATCCCGTCGTATTTATACCCCGCACAGCACATGTGCAACGATTTCCATTCGCCCATGTGCTTGACGACTTCCCAATCGTGTAAAATGTCCGTGGTTCGACTGCAGAATGTGGCGTACGTGATAGGCAACGGTTGGATGTTCACCTCGAACGGCTCGACTCCTAACTCCTCGTCACCGATTGGTGCTTGTATCGCGGCATCGTGCAACACGTTCTGTTCCAGACCGCAATTCGGCGAGCACATGACGCCGTGAGCTAAACTGGTTTGGACCCATCGCGCGGTGCGTTCGGAAGCTCTGTACCACATTTGACCAGAATTGAAGTTGCTCGAGTCCTTGTGAACGCCGTCCAAGTATTGTTTCGTCCAATCCGGCCCGTTGGTATACGCGCCGTGATAATCCATGTAATCTTCTTGGAACATCCCGTCCACGTTCGCTTGGCTCAAAAACGAGTTCGTATCCGGAACCGAAAAAAGCACCACGTCGGCGTCGATCATGAACATGTTCACTCCGGAACCGACGACGCCCAGCGTAATCTTCTGTTTCATCCACGTAAATCTGCCGTACGCCGTATCTGCGGTCGAAGAATCTTTCGGAAACTCGATGTTGTTGTACCCATCCGCCGTGGCTTGTTCGCTGCACGCCGAATCCGCGCACACGACCAAAAACCGTTTCATAAAACACTCCTGGTCTTTTATGTTTTTCACAACCAAGCCGAGGTTGTGATAAAAGTCATCCCCGGATGTGTACGTCACGATCACCGTGTTCGGTGCCACGCACGCGCTCGGCTGCTCTCCCAACGCCTTCGCTTTCACGCCCAAGTTTGCAAAAAAATCGCACTCTTTGTACCCGATGGCCGCGTCTTGCACCTCCTCGCCCGCGTGTAAAAGCTTCGTTCGCAAGTTCTCGTCCACGTACGGACCGCAACTGGGCAATCCGTCCGCCTCGCCCAAAAATGCCAACTGTTGCGTTTTCATCGTAGAAGTGGAGGAAAATTCTCCCTGAATGTCGTGATTCTGCTTATCGTACACGTTTCTTTTCCCCAGAGTGGCGATGGCGGCCACCAACAGCGCGCACGCGGTGACTTTGAGCGCTTTTTGGATTGGTGATGATGATGATGGTGATGATGATGACTCTTCCAAAAGCGTTGCATCACTCGCTGGTGAATATTTCTTCTTCAGAGACAAGAGGCGCTCTTTCTCCCCATCGTTTCGTTTCTTCGAAAATGGTAAAGGCATGATGGAGCTTTAACCGTTTCTTCTCAAAAAAGCTCTTTTTGTGCGCGCTTCCTTTATCGATATCGCGCGCGGGGGGAGAACTTTATAATGTGAATATCACAGAAAAAAAGTTTGAAAGTGGTCTTTTAGTGTTACTTCCTGTTCCGACCCATGACACCCTAAAATTTGAGGTTTTAACTCGTCAGGCACATCGACGAAGGATAAAATCCAGAAAAAAAAAACTACGCGCGTAAAAACCAACGCACAGTAAACCCCATCGCGACGCATACATCGCACAGTTTTAGACCTGAAATTAACACCGAGTTTTAAACATGTCAGCTTTTGCATCGAGTGTACAAATCGCAAACTGCGCGGCGAAAGCGTCGTACGGCAGATTCCGAAAATCCTCCTCTTCGGCCGCCAAGACCTCCTCGAGAAGGAGCGTTTCCATCTCCGCCGCCGTGAAGGCGCCGGAGTTGGACATCAACACTAAGGTGTTCACGAAAGAAATGGTCGACGTCGCCGGCGAGCAAGAATACATCGTTCGTGGCGGCAGAGATAAGTTTTCGTTGTTGCCGGCGGCGTTGAAGAACGTCAAATCCATCGGCGTCATCGGGTGGGGGTCGCAAGCGCCGGCGCAAGCGCAAAACTTCCGCGATTCGTTGGCGGAAGCTGGGTTGGCGGATGAGATTTCCGTCAGCATTGGGTTGAGACCGGACTCTAAGTCGAACGATGAGGCGAGAAAAATTGGTTTTACCGAAGAGAAAGGCACTCTCGGCGAGACGTTTGACGTGATTGCGAAATCCGATTTGGTCATGCTTTTGATTTCGGACGCCGCGCAAGCGAAGATGTACCCGAGAATCTTAGCCGCCATGAAACCGGGGTCGACGTTGGGTTTGTCCCACGGCTTTTTGTTGGGCGTCATGAAATCCGAGGGCGCGGAGTTTAGAAACGATATCAACGTTGTTTTGGTGGCGCCGAAAGGTATGGGCCCATCCGTGAGACGATTGTACGAGCAAGGCAAGGAAGTGAACGGTTCCGGTATCAACGCGTCCTTCGCGGTGCACCAAGACGCGACTGGTGATGCCACGGATATCGCTTTGGGCTGGTCCATCGCTTTGGGTTCTCCGTTCACGTTCGCGACGACTTTGGAGATGGAATACAGATCGGATATCTTTGGCGAGAGAGGTATTTTGTTGGGCGGCGTGCACGGCATCGTCGAGTCTTTGTACAGAAGATACGTCAGAAACGGCATGTCCAAGGAGCAAGCGTTCAAAGAAACAGTTGAGTGCATAACCGGACCGATCACGAAGACGATTTCCACCAAGGGTATCAAAGCGGTGTACGATGAATTGATGACCACGCCGGCGATGAAAGAAGAGTTTATGAAGGCGTACTCCGCGGCGTACATGCCGACGAAGGATATCCACTACGAGTGCTACGAAGAAGTGCAATCGACGAACGAAATCAAGTCGGTGTGCATGGCTGTTGAAAGGTTTAACAAGTTCCCGATGGGTAAAATCGACGGGACTGAAATGTGGAAAGTTGGCGAAAAGGTTCGCGCGGAGAGAGTGGAGGCGGATATTCCGATCAACGCCACGACGGCGGGCGTGTACTGCGCGTGCATGATGTCGCAAATCGACACGTTGCGCGAAAAAGGTCACTCGTTCTCGGAAGTTTGCAACGAGTCCGTCATCGAGGCGGTCGACTCTTTGAACCCGTACATGCACGCGAGAGGCGTCGCGTATATGGTCGATAACTGCTCGTACACGGCGAGATTAGGGAGCAGAAAGTGGGCGCCGAGATTTGATTACAACTTGGACCAACGCGCGTACGTTGACTTGGACAACAACAAAGGCATCGACAAGGAATTGGAAAGCAACTTCTTGAACTCCACCGCGCACATTGCGATCAAGAACTGCTGCGCGTTGCGACCGTCGGTTGACATCTCCGTTCAGTTTGGCGTCGGCCAAGCCAGAGAGCTTGAGAACATCGACATGGGCTTAGGAAAGAAGTAAAACGCCAGACAACACACACACACACACACAAACGATAAAGAACTCTTTTGGTAATATTTAGGAACGAAGAAATTATATTATAACAACATTGTTACCGGTACCATGGTACTTTACCTCTTCTTCTTTTTCTTCTTCTCCATCTTGATGCTATTGCTATCGCTGCTATCGCTGCTGCTACTGTACAATTTTTGTGTTTCTTTTTTCTCTCTCTCTCTCTCTCTCTCTCTCTCTCCTCTAAAATCAACATCATCCCCTGCTGTCGTTTCTGAAGCAGTATCGACAGGCGGTGCGTCCGCGATTTATGACAGAGTTGGCCCACTCGCATTTCTTCGTTCTGGGATCGTAGTGCGGGCACGATCTTTTGGGGTTACGCGCTGGTTTACTTTTCACAACCTCTTGGAGATTTTGGAGATGCGGACGGTGTACGTTGAAACGTTCATTACTTTTTATGTGTGCTTGTGTTTCAGCTCACGAAGAAGGCCACATGATGATGATGTTATCGTTTGTTCTCTGAGATGTGTGTATTTACGTATATGCGTGCGTCTATTAAAATGCGGCGGAAACTCCTACGTGAGTTTTAGTTGTACAGATGCGTTCAAAATGCGAGAGCGCATATCGATCAATATCGACCTCTCCCCCACCTCTCTTCGTTCCTGTCCTCGTCCCCGCCGCCGCCGTCGTCCGCGTTGAACCCAGCGCCAGCACCTCGCGCGCCACCACCACCACCTCCTCCTCCTCCTCCAGCGCTAAACGCGACGCCAACCCCGGCGTGATGATGCATCGCTCCCGTCGTCGGGTCCCCGTGTCCAATCGACGACGACGAAGACGTCGCGACGTCGAAGTCGTACGCGGAGTCGTGCTGCAAACGCATCGACGACGGCACGTCCACGTCGTCGTGCGGGAGAGAATCTTCCAGCCATTGCTCGTCGATGACGTCGAGCAAGTGAGGAGGGGTCAGGGTGACTTTCGAGTCGTCGTTGTGTTGGTGTCCGCCCATGTTTGTTGTTGTTGATGTGTGCGAGACGAGCACGAACGTACGCGGAGTGAACTCTCACAACTCTCCTTCGTTCGCTGCTTTTGGGCGGGGAAAAATGTCCCTTCGCGACGCACAAAATTTAGGGTCTCAGTCATTTCATTCTCTGGCTCTTTTTTCAGAGCGCCACGTTGGAACAAAAACACATTCTGAGAGACCAAAATCGAGAAAGAGGAGCGAAAAGCGCAACGAAGAGAGAGATATATCCAATCGCGACACAACAAATTACTACTCGAGCGACGAGAGAAAGCAGCGAGGAAGGAGTCTCTCTCTCTCTCTGATATACATACACACAGATACACATAAAATGAGATTATCGGAGACGTTCAGTGCGGTCGTGTCGTCGCCGTATGATGATATCGCACGTAACGTCCTCTCGTCTGGATTGGATTATCGACACGACGAACACCAACAGCGAGCGTCCACGTCGTACGGGAAGAGCGCGCGGGGGGGCGTTGGATCCGGGAGAAGGCAACAGCAGGAGCAAAAGCACGCGAGGAGAGATGGATATTCTCCGTTGACTGCATCGATGATGAGAGGGTGGGGGAGGCCGTCGTCGTCTGCTTCTTCTTCTTCTTCTTCTTCTTCTTCTTCTTCTTCCAATACGACTGCTGCGTCTTCTTCGACCGAGAGGATGATGGCGTATTCTTCGAGCGAACCGCCTTCGAAAGCGGTTGCGTTCGCGAAGGATGTTTTCGCGGGAACGTGCGGTGGGATCACGGTAACTTTGCTCGGGCATCCTTTTGATACGGTTAAAGTTTTGTTACAAACGCAAAGCTCGACGAATCCGGCGTATTCCGGCGCCGTCGATGCAGCGACGAAGGTGTTGAAGTCCGAAGGCATCGGCGGGTTGTATAAAGGCGTGGCGTCGCCGCTCGCGGGGCAGATGTTTTTCCGCGCGACGTTGTTTTTTGCGTACGCGAGGGCGAAAGAGTTTGTCGGGGTATCTCCGGACGATCCTTTGAGCTACTGTAAAGCCGGGGGTTTGGCCTGGTTAGCCGGGTCGTTCTTTGAATCGCCGATTGATTTGTTCAAGAGTCAGTCGCAGCAGCAAATTTTACGCGCGAAAGCCGATCCGAGTTTCGTGCCGCAATCGATGGCTTCGAGCGTGAAAGATGCCGTGAAGTACATGGGTCCGAGAGGTCCGTGGTACGGTATGGGAGCGACGTTGGCGAGAAATTTACCCGCCGGTTCGGTATATTTTGGGGTGTTTGAAAACACGAAGAATTGGTTCGCGGCGAGAAACGAAGACGGGAAAGCGAGCAACGCGGAAATTTGCTTCTCCGGCGGTTTGGGCGGGATTTTCTATTGGTCGTTCTTCTATCCAATCGATGTTATTAAATCGGCGGTGATGACGGATAAGTTGAACCCAGCCGAGAGACGGTTTAAAGGGTACGGGGATGCCATGGGGGCGTTGTACAAAGAAGGCGGCGTCGGGAGATTTTATAGAGGTTTGTTTCCGTGTCTGTTGAGAGCGAGTCCGGCGAACGCGGGCATGTTGTTCACGGTCGATTACATAAGGAGGATTATAGATTAATAAAGATAATTTTACTGTAAGAAAAAGAACAAGAAGAAGAAGAAGAAGGAAAAACAGGTCACAAGAACGAGAGAGTCGAAGAGAGTGACGAGAGAAATGCTGCTTTATTGTTGTGTTTAAATATATGAAAATCCATCATCGTGTAATTGAAAATGGGAGATGTATCTCCCAACGCATTGTCCAAACGGCGTTTTAATAACGCAACATCGCGCGTAAAAGAAAAAATGAATCACATCAAACCAACGGCCCTTTCTCTCGCGTGACTAAAACTCCGTCGCAATCCGCGTACACCCAACTTCCACTTTTAAAATTGACCCCGCCAAAAGTCACTCCAAACTTCGGATCCTTCACGCCCGGGTCTCTCTTACTCGACGGCACCGGCGAAGTCCCGACGGCTAAAACAGGGATCTTCAAGCCGCACCATCGCATCTCGTTCGTGTCTCGAATGCAACCGTTGACTATGATACCTTCCCACTGATTCCCTTCCGCTATTTTCGCAATCTCCCCTCCCATCAGCGCGCACCTGCGCGAACCGCCGCCGTCGATGACCAACACTCGATCTCGACCGCTTTCTTTCGTCAGCGTTTCTCGCACGAGCGGGTTGTTTTCGAAACACTTGATCTGTTTTTGAACACACCGAGAAGAAGAAGAAGAAGACAAAAAGGAAGAAGAAGGAGCAGAAGACGATATCAGTCAAAAGAGAGAGTCTCTCGATACGAGCGCAACGCGGGACAAAACTCGAAGAAGAAGACGAAGAAGAAGACGAACAACAACAACAACAACAACAACAAGAGGGAAACAAAAATATCTAACAAACTCTCTCATCATACCGTGGTAATCTCCCCTCGAAAAAATGCCGTCCGATCGAACGCGCCAGAGTACGGCTTCAACACACCGAAGTCTACCACGTCGAACGCCACTTTATCGTCGTTTTGCATCTG
>Ga0181559_10001837_pt1 | contig 20982 bp, 16 predicted proteins | sample 011ome_21_FD_133752 | JGI IMG/M metagenome (GOLD analysis project Ga0181559, IMG submission 133752) | Coastal salt marsh microbial communities from the Groves Creek Marsh, Skidaway Island, Georgia - 011508AT metaG (megahit assembly) | ecosystem: Environmental > Aquatic > Marine > Intertidal...
CTCAAAGCTGCGACGACGACCACGACTTGGCGACGGCGTCGAGAAGTCGCTCGTGTAGCGCCGAGGATGCAGCGATGATACCACGATCCAAGTTTTCGATAAACCTTCCACCAGCGAAGTTGAGAGGCGCACCACCGGCGTCACTTACGCGCCCACCAGCCTCTTCAACCAGAATAACGCCCGCGGCGTGATCCCAAATTTTCTCTTGGTAACCCGCTTTGGGGAACTTCATAAACACATCCGCATCCGCGCGAGCGACGGAGCCGTATTTTACTTGAGAATAAATGCGCAACGGTTTGCTTTCAATGCCCAAGTTAGTCGCCACGGCGGCGGTGAAACCTTGGGAAGAGTTGGCCTTCATCACCGGCTCGGTGAACTTTGCCTTTCTCGGGTCAAACGCGTCGCTCACGCTTACTTGCAATGGATCAATCTTCAACGACGGGTCAGTTGGGAACATGTACGCCCCATGACCGCGCACAGCGGTGAAGATACAACCCTTGTACCAGCCTAGAGAATCACCAGCGAGCATTTTGGAAACCAAGCGCGGTGAAAACCCATACGTGTAGCTCGTCTCAAACTCCAACACATCCCCCGACTTTGGCATATTCGGGCATCCCATAACTCCAACCTTTAAATCCCCCTCGTCCATGAGCGCCAAAGCGATGGCGTACTGGTCACCACGCACGAATCCAAGCGTACCATCCACTGGGTCCAAAATCCAGTGTTTTCCGCTCGGCCCGCCGCTGCTTTGGCCCTTGTTAATCGCATTCACGACATCCATCGTGCTCAACTCCGGCGCAGCGGCACCCATATGCGTCTTCAATGTTTTATTCACCAATGCTGTCACTTTCCCGAGCGTCTGTGCCCCACCTTCACCGCCTTCGGTGAGCGCTTCCGAATCCTCTTCGCCGACGAGTCGCATATCCGGAAACTCTTGCGCGATGCGCCTACGTTCATCGTCAAAACACACACACACACACGCGTCAGTCACACACAATCAAACGCAACAACACCGATACGATCACGCGCGCATCACTCTCGACGCTCATTCGCGACGGCGCGACGCACCATGAAATAATAGCCTGCGCCGCGTAGTCAGCCAAAGTCACCAACGATCGATCCTCCTTCGTCTCAGCCTGCTCATCCATGCGCATGAGCTGCGCTTGCACCTCCTGGCACAGCGTACTCGCCATGCGCACCGCATCGAGGGCGACTTCGAGCTCGCGCGCGTACGCGCCGCCGTCAATCCCTAAAGATTCCGCGCTGTGCACATCCAAGGCGGCGGTGCGCGGCGCGCGACGGTGCGACGCCGCGCGCGTCGTGTGTCGCGCGAGGGCGCGTGCGCGCGGCGCGGGAGATCGAAGGGCGACGTGTGCGTGACGCGTCGGCGCGACGGCGGGCATGGTGAACGACCGTGCGGTGACGCGCACGGCGGTGTGAGGGTGAGCCAGGCTGGTGGGGTTTCTGAGCTGAAAAAGCGCGCGACGCGCGACGTCGGGACATTTGGATGCGCGTGCGCGCATTCGTGGCGGACGATGCGCGCGCGCAATGCGGGCACGTCTGTGACGAGGTATGTTAAAACATAGCAAACTATGTGAGCGTTCCCATGGATTTCGTGGCTAGAGGTGTGAGGTATTAAGACTCGGGAACGCGTAAGACGACGGCGACTTTCTTGGCTTCGAAATCCCAAGCGATGGTGTACGCAAAGAAGATGATAGAAAACACCGCGAGCCATTCTCCAGCGCCAATAAATGAATATGCATCTTCGCGTTTAACCGCTGAGTTGAGAACGGTGAAGATGAGAACGCCGATGGTGGCGCCGACGAGGGCGCAGCATTTCGCGCGATAGCTCACCGTCGACACCGCGTCCGGATGCGCTCGAAGCTGTGCCAACACGCACGCAATCCAAATCGATTGCGCAAACATAAACGTAAACGCTGCAATGATATGCGCAACAAAACTCTCCCACATATTAATCGCCGCTGTCAATGCGATACACACCGCGCCGACGTAACCGACGTACGCGCTCCGTCTCGCGTGTCGCGCCCACGCGTCACCCTTATACGACGCGTACGTCTCCAAGTACGCCCGAACCACCCAAACCATCGCAAATAACACCCATGCCGAGAACCCCAAGCAAAATTCCGCGATGTACGACCCTGGTTCGGTGACAAACGTCTCCGAGATTACCGGAAATACATCGCTATAAATGACGCTCTCCGTCGTCGCGCACGCAGCCGTCACCACGATGCACAGCACCACGCTCACGCACGCGATGCGAATGAGGCGCCCGGGTTGTAATTCGTACGTTGTCGCCGCTGCCGCCGCGCTGGGCGCGCGTTCGACGTCGGCGGAGGACATGGTGCGTCGATCAATGGCGCATCCGGAACTCCGACCGTCGCGCTGCCGCATCACACAGCTCGGCGCGCTGGCGGCGCCATGTCCGCGCGAAGCAAGGCCGATTTACGCGCCGCGGGTAAAGCAAAGGTGCGTCGATGCGCGCACGCGCGCATGGGCGTCGTCGACGTCGATGACGCGCGTCGGCGCGTGATGATGCGTCGACTGGTGACTGATGGTGTGTGTGTTCGCGGTGTAGCTCGAGGCGTTTCGCGCGCGCAAAGCCACCGGTGCGGGGTGTGATGTCGCTGAGGGTGACGCAGAGGCGTGTGGCGAGGTGGTGACCGAGCCCGTGCGCGCGTCGGGGGCGATTCCGTTCGCGGATGTCGATGATGAGGCTTCTACGTTTGGCTTTGGCGCGCCTCCCACGCCAGAGCGCGCGCCTCGCGCGTATGCCGTTGAAGTCGCGCCTGAGGCGACAAGTGCGGTCGAAGATGACTTGCGTGCGGGATTAGAACGCGCAGAACGCGAGGGTAAGGCGGTGAAGGACGAATTGGCGACTGTGAAGTCTGAGCTCGCGGTGGTGCGAAGGAGCCGAGAGGAGCTCAAAACAGCGTTGGCACGCGCCGAGAGCGAAAGAGAACTCGCTCAGGCGTCGGCGACGCAAAGCGCTTCGGTCGAGGTGCATGAAATACGGCAGACTCTGGAAAGTCGTGCGAAACTTGCGGAAGAGGCGAGAATGAACGCTGAAAAATTATTGGAAGAGGCGAGGAACGCGACGCGAGACGCGCTCGAAACGCGCGCCGTGCTCGAGCTTGAATGCGAACGTTTGCGCAAAGAAAAGATTGAGGTTCAAGGGAATGAAAATGCGGTCGTTGCGCTTCGAGAAGAGCGGGATGCGGCTATGCGTGCGAAAGAGTCAGCGAGCGCGCGTTTGCGCACTGTTGAACGCATGTTAGAGGAGAGTCGCGAGGAGCAATTCGCGAGCGCAGAGGAGTTATCGACGCTTCGACGAGCCATTCACGAGCTCCGTGAAGAACGCGGCATGTATCGCGACGAGAACGCCATCGCGTCAAGTAGAGAAGACGACAATAGCGAGAGCCGTCGTGGACAGTTCTTTACTGAGGCGGAAATTGCGGCGCAAGAAGAGGAAAAGTACATCATGCTCGCTGAATTGCAAGACGAGCGCCGTCGACGACAAGAGATTCAGGCTGAGTTGGAGGAATTAGTGCAAACACAAGACGCTATGAACGAACGCGCTGAGTCTGCGTCGCGCGTTGCCGCCGTAGCAGAAGGAGAAGCTGACGATTATAGAGAAAAAATGTCCAAAGTCCAAAAAGCGACGCGCGCGGCGGAGCATAAGTTGGAAGAAGTCGCCAGACGCGCCGAACAGGCGGAGCGCGTCATCAATGCCATCAAAGCCGAAATTCAAGACACGACGAGCGGTAACGACGATGAACTTCCCGCGCGCGTTCGCAAATTCATCGAGCGCTCCAATCGCAAGACTGCGGCTTCGTTGAGCGAAGCGCTTGAAGAATTGCAACTGTTACATTCCAAAGCCAAGGATATGAATAACGACAAGACCGTGCACGAAGCGAACGCTGACGAACGCGTCACTAAGCTCGTCGAAGTACGGGATAGATTAGTTGAAGAAATGAACGCGCAAACGCTTGAGCTCGAGCGTCTAGACGAAGAAATCATTCAGCGCGTGGCGGCGCACGACGCGACGCGCGCTGAAATTTCCACTTTTGAAGAAAAGCTCGCCAGCGCGCAGGCGCAGAATGCGCGCTTGATTGAAATCATCGAAGAACAAGGGCAGTGGGTGGCGAGCGAAAACACCAAACCGCACGTTACGGCATCGGCTCCAGTGACACCGGTAAAGTCCATGTCTCGCCACGTCGACCGCCAGCGGCGAGAACGCGGCGACTTGCTCGCCGCCGGCGCGTTGGGATACAAACCCATGCTCGCATCCATTGAAGCGCGCTTGCTAGAAATCCAAAACATGTAAAATTCATTGTTGTACTTTATTTTAAAACACTCTCCGGAATCTTCATATCCCAGCCTTACTATTCAACTACGACGGCTCGAACGCGCGCATCCTCGCTACCCTACTACTTCTTCCCCTTCTCAAACGCCGCCTCCGCCTTCTCAAACGTCTCATGCACGTGATCGCACACCGAAATCACATCCAACAACGCATCTCGCATCACCCCTTGCGCCGTCACCCCGCTCGCTGGGTTCGTCTGCACGCGCACGTTCACTTTGCGCTCCATTGGATGCGGCACCGAGTACCCGCACAGCGTCACCGCCGGGTTGGCGTTGAGCACGTACCGCAGCGCGTTCCCGAGCGTGTGGTCTTCGTTCTCCAGCGTAAACGTTGCCTCGTGCGACGTCGATGCGCGCGACATGACGATGGGCGCCACCGGCGTCGTCGTCTGGCGACGCGCGCCAGCGGCTGGCGGCGGCTGCGCTTTTGTATGGTGTCCCAAAAAGTGGCGTGCTCTTGCCGCAGTGCGCGACGCGCGACGACGACGATGGCGCACGCTCGCGCGCATTACGCCACGGCGTTCGCTGGCGCGCATCGCCCCCGCGCGCGCACCACGCGGCGCGTCGGGTGGTGCGTGACCGAGGCTAAAATGCACGTCCCGAGCGATTGTTTTCAAGGCATGAGCCCAGAGGTGAAGGCGTCGCAGGCGTTGAAGAATTTGTTTACCATGGTGGCCGTGCGCGTGGTTTTAGCGCAGGAGGAAGGGTACGATAACGAGGGCGCGGGCACGGAGTTGTCCAAGGCGTTGGCGAATTTTTTGCACGAGAATCCGTTGCGGGATGGGAACGAGTGGTTGAGAAAGATGTTTTCGCACGAGGATACCGAAATGCGGTTGCTTGCGCTTCGGTTGTTGGAAGTGCGGAAGGCGTACGCGGATGGTGAATTTGATTTTGAATCAGTACAAAGGGTAGCGGTGGAGGAGCTGACGAAGGATAACGATCAGTTGATGAGCGACTATGTGAAGCGAAGTATGGGGGCGTGACGGGTTGTTTCATTTTCATTCTTTGATTGATATGTACACCATCGCGTTTGCGCTAAACCATTGTGAAATTTTAATTTAATTCTATTTTTATGCTACGTTTATCTAAAAACCCGAATTCGTCGGCGGTCACGTTAGCACAAGTAACCGCGGCAGTTGTGCGCGCCGCAATAGCACGGTACCTTGCCGTCTTCGCTTTCAAATCTATAATTATAAGTCAATTCCTCGCCAGCCTTGATGTCATTTCTAGCGAAAAATATGATGTGATTGTCCTGGTCAACTTTGACAATCTTTGAATACATGTTCGGGTTGCAACTGTGATTGGTGAAACGAGCAAAATTGCCTTGAAACGTACAATCGACGACAGTGTCGTCGTCTTGCTTGAGCAAGTAACAGTCCACACCAGCTTCTTCGTATCGTGCTTCACGGAGATCGGCGACTGTACTTCGACATGTTTCGCCCTTGAACTGTGTGACGATTGATCCTGCCTTCATAGGCGCCTTGGCGACCAATCCCCAGCCGTGGATGTTTGACTTGGCAAATGTCAAGCGCTCAGAGTACGTCGCAGTCATTTGCTCAAGTTTCTCTCGCATTGGCATTCCTTGTTGTTCCACCACGGGAGCATCACCACCGCGATTTTTACGTTCTGTCTGAATCGCTACAAACTCTTCAGGCGTGTACTTTTTAGAGGGAATGAGCTCGCGCTTAAAGCAGCCACGCGTCCCTCTGACAACGTACGGCGTGAGCTCAACGTATTGACGTTTACCAGTTTTGGGCGGTGGACCAGAGACGGTGGCGTTCTTATCAATCTTACTCAGCCCAAGTCGCTTGTAAACGTTTCTTTGAATTTCTTCGAGTTGCTTACGACTGAGCTTATGACTGTGGATGAGAGATTTATCAGAAGTGTCCACATACTTTTCTCGGCGAATCTCGCATCCCCAAATCGCAAGCCATTTCCCGAGTTGCATGACGTTTCCATCTTTCAAAATAACGCGAACGTTTTCGCGCCACTTTTTTGTCGATACTCCGCAGTGTGCACCGTAATCGGTAATCTGATGAAACACAGAACCTTCTTCGCTTGACGTACAATCCGAGCACAAACACTCTACTTTCCTCGTCTGCAAGTGGAATACCCCCAGAACAGCCTGACAGATAACACTCACGCACGCGGGTAAATCATCTGGGACGTATACTCTAATGGTATCTTCATCGCCATCATCATCGTCGTCCGAGCCATCCATGAACGGTGCGTCGTCGCCGAGAGCAATACGCCTATCAATTTCATCATCCTCAAATTCTTGTGGAACAGAACACACGGCGAAGCCTTGTTGGGGATTCTTCTCACACGTCCACATGTCGGCATCGTCAGCCGAGAATTGTTCGGCGAAGCTGTGTGGCACTCGACGCCACTTACCGCAAGATGGATTCTCGCACTGCACCCACGCTTCCTTTTCGCGAGGCTTTTTGGGTCGTCCAAGTTCTGTAATCTTTGCCCGGTCTACAGCACTCGAAGGGCGTTTGGCCGAAGGAAATTGTGCCTGTGATATAGCTTTCTTAACTTTGTGCTGAAATATTTCTTGAGCGCTCATCTTTTCTGGCTCTGGCAAGAAAGATAGGTCGGGAGCGTCGCCGTCGGTGAATTGCAAATTCGCCCCATCGCGCGTAAATGTAAACATCTGATCATTGCCATCTTCGAATAGCACTTTGTGCCGGCAACCAGTTCGCGAAACATTGTAATCAACAATCGATCCGCTCATCCACTTCGGTATAATCACACTACCGATGTTGACTCGCACACTTCGTCCGACGAGCGCGCCCGCCTTGGATTCTTCATCCATCTTGTCTTCAGTACGATCACTTTCAAACGTCCCAAGACCCAAACCGATGAGCGCGTTCGCCCCACGAGAATTCTTTGTATATTTTCTTCTCACAGGCATTCCGGGAAGCAACGGGCGCGGTCTACGCTTTGACGAACCCGCGACGACAACTATGTTATTTTCGTCGAGCCATTCGCCAAAGTTCTTGAGGTCCAATTCATCCTTCTCTTCGTCACCCGGAGGAACAACTTTAATGGAAATCTTCCACTTCTTTGCATGCTTCATACCGCAGTGCGCCTCCCAACGATGGCCTTGCCATAGAGCAGGGGCATCGCTATTCGCCTCCTTGGCGTCACGTTTACATTTGCCACACAGACATCGAATGTACGTGTCGGCGGGTCTGAAAATGCCCTTGAAAGTCTTGCAGCGCACGCGCATTTCTGGTACTTCTGGACGCGGAATATTGTCTTCGGGAACAGGAAGTCCTCCTGGTAATGGGATGTAATCATTGACGGGTTTCTTTGCGTTATCCATGTTGACGCTAATTGGCTTGCCAGGAAAAGTCGACTCGCTCGGCGCATCGACTTTCGCCTTTTTAGACATTGGCAGCTCAAAGGCATCTTCATTGATGCGTTTCATGTTCGATGGAAATGCGCCATCGGCGGTGTCTTCATCGGTAGACATGGCGTCAGACTCAGTCTCGTCGACATTTTCTCCTTCTTCTTCCGTGCCGTCCTCTTCCTCTGCAGCCTCGTTGGGCACCTCCGCCAAAGGCTCCTCGACGTCGTCGTCAACCTCGTCGTCATCGTCAGCATCGTCGTCATCAGCATCGTCGTCGTCACCGACGCCATTATCTACGTCGTCGTCATTTTCAACATTCGCATGTAACACGCGTTTACGAATACGCACGGGCTTCGCCGCTGAACCAGGCTCGGCGTCGTCGTTTTCATCCTTGACATCAGCCTCTGTCCGCGGGTGCCCTTGTCGAACATATGGGCGGAATTTCGCGCACATCATCGGGTCGTACTCCGAATCTGAGCTCAATTCAGATTCCTCTTCGTTTACGGCTGCGTTTGCGGGATTCTCTTGCACTGGAACGTCGACAACGAAAGAAGCCACCTTGGCCGCCTTTTGCTTGCGCTGCTTATTCGCGCCGCACTGCACCAGTCGCCCTTCTTCACCAATCTTCAACCCCTCAGCGCCGGAATAAATCAGCGCACGCTCTGTGTCGACGCGACAATGTCTATGACAATACGAAAGCAGCTGTAGCGGTGATTCATCGTCATCGCCGTCGTCGTTGGCATCCATATAAAGTCCCGTCGCGCGAGCACACAAGGGATGGTACGCGAGATAACATCCTGGATGGCAACATTGGATCTTTGCACCCATGCGCTGCTTGCACACCGTGCAAAGCAGCGACCAACGCTCCTTCTGGATATTCGCAATATTGTCGATAGGCTCCATGCGTTCGATATCCAGAACCGTGGTTTCTGGGATCCATTGACAACACGCGCTGTGCGCCCAAAGAGAAGGAATTGTCGTCGGTTTCAGCGCGCCGCCCGCGACTGGGCACAAGCAACATAACGGCGTTTCGCTCACAGCGCCTCCAGTGTGCTCGCAAGAACGACATAACCACCCCACGGTGTCGTCGGGGATGTCTGGTACGCCGTAACACGACTGATGTACCGTAACCGCGCACGCTTCGCACGTGATGAGTTGATCGAAATCAAAATCACGCTCGTCGTCGCACACCGCGCATCTATCCACGCTCCAGCTCACTTGAACGATCTCGTAATCGAGCTCTTTCGGACTATTTTTCTGTTGATCGCTACTCGAGACTTTGATTTGAGCGCCATCCAAAAATCGACCGATGGGCATTTTCGCCGGCTCAATCATGCGCAACGACGTCTTCCATTTTTTCGCCTGCGCCATACCGCAATGCTTTTCGAATTCCGTCGGCGACATGTGGCGGTCTTGTCCAGCGCAATCGGAGCACATGCATAACACTTGATTCAGTTGCGTGAGATACGTTGCTAAAACACCGTTGCAAATAACCTCCAATCTTTCTGGTATCGCGCTTCCATCGGGAAGCCGCGACATCAGACCCGCCTTGGTATGTCGAGACGCCTTACTATCGCGAGCATTGTGTTCGCGCTTGATCTTGATTGCTTCTTCATACGCCTCAGGGTTTAGAATTTTGTCGTATCTCTTCAGACTTTGATCGTCGAGTTCGCCACGCGCATTCATATCAAGAATCATTTCCCGGAAACGTTCGGCTTCGGCGGTGGCGAGTTCTTCGTATCGCGAGCGCTCCGACGCTTCAATCTCCCGCCAGGCTGCCCCTTGCAATCTATAGACTTCAGCAAAATCGATATTGTCTTCGCCGTGTTTTTCTTTATAATTCTGAAAAAAATCTGCCGCGAACAGCTGCCAAGAGCTCTTCGGTCGCTTGGGAATTGTATTTTGCTTCTTCGACGCCGCGTGCGGCGACTTGATGATTGGCGACCGCTTCAGCGTCAACGCAGCCTCCTTCATCGCCTTCGAAGGCCTTCCCACGCGCTTTTTACTGAGTAATTTTTCTAATCGTCGCCTTTCTTTCAGCTCCTCCCTCACCTTTGCCGCGTGCTCAGCTTCAAGAGCCTCCCGGCGCTCAATCGCGCGTTGCGCATCCGACTTGGACCGACACGACGGACACGAGTACGCGCACTCCTCGCCATTTTCTTCCTCCTTATCCAACACCTCCGCTGCTAAACTATCGCACTCTCGATGAATCCACATGTCGCATCGATCGCATCCAACCATGGGATCGCCCGTGCTCCAATGCCACACGCGGTCGCACACCGGACAAAACTGTCCCTCCTTGTGCAGCTTTTGACATAGCGCGCACCGCCCTTTGGCGCCGTGCGCGAGGACTTCATCCGTGCTCACGCCACACGACGAACACTTGGGTACCACGCGCAGCTGCTGCGGCACGCTACACGGCAACCCAAACGCACTCACCGACGGCGTCGACGACGAACGAGGCAACTCCGCGTCGTCCTCATCCCCGAAACCAAACGCCCCCGTGCCCAACCGCGCGCCGCCATTCTCGTTATACAACTCCTCCGCCTCCTCACACGCCACGCGAAATGCCGTCGGCCGCATACGCTTCGCCACATGCTGCGCCTCCATCACGCGCTTATTCTCCTCATACGGCACTACGCGCGTCTCGGTGGCCCAACAAAAGTCCCGCTCGCGCCCGCGCGCCGCGCTCGGCCCAAAAAACATCACGCACACCGCATCGGCGATAATCTCCTTACGCACCGCTGGCGGCGCATCTCGCGGCTCGAGCACGACACCGGGCCAATACGGCTCGCGCTCACGCGAGCTCGCGCGAGCGAACACTAAATCACCCCCCAAGTGCTCCTGCAGCCGCACGCGAACGACATCCTCCACGGTTTGCGCGGCGCCTCCACCGCCCGCGTCGTCGCCTCCACCGCCGTGCGCTTCACGTGACATCCCGAACACTCCCCCCTCTGTCGCGAACGATGCACCGCGCGTAGGTCGCGTCCACGCACGACCCCGACGACCCCGACGAACCGACGTCGTCCGGCGCGCGATGTCGCGCGGGCGAGCCCCCAACGACCCGTGGACCCGCAGCATGCGATCGACCAATCACGACCACAACGACGGACACACACACCCATACATGCCCCCAAACGCCCGCCATCACGCCGCGCGCCCATCGATACCAATCTTTATCGCACACCCACACCGTGCCATGATTCCCATAGCGTCACCCGAAAACACTCCATATCGCGCACGCGCAAAATAAAACAATATAAAAATAAAACACACCACCACCACATCTTGCGTATCGTACGCCAAAACACCCCCATCATCGTCGCGCGCGCACGGGAGCCACACGCTCGACGGTCGCTCGGTCGGTCGGTCGGTCGCCACACCGCAAAGATTTGGCGCCAGAATGCGAAAGATCTTTCCCCGGCCGTCGTCGTCGTCGTGGTGTCGCACTGTTTGCGCATACGACGACGATGGGGCGTCGCCAACGCCTCGTCGTCGTCGTCGTCAGGTCGTCGGAAAAGCAGAACCCGCGAACGATGGATGGATGGCTTTTGCGAAAGGACGCGCGAGTGTGGACGACGACGACGATGGATGGATGGATGGGGGATGGCGATGGCGATGGCGGACGAATACGATGGTGATGTGTGTGGTATATACGTATGCGATTCCGCGCGCCATCGATGGCGCGGCGCGCACGGATTGATTGATGCCGATGCCGATGGCGATGTTTGTTCGATGGATTGTTTGGCTCGTGTTTTGGGTGTTTGCGATGACGGTGGTGGATGGCGAACGTTCCGACGGCGTCACATCGCGACGCGACGTCGTTCGCGTGCACCCGCACCGCGTAGGCGAGGGAATATATACATAGCGTCTCGCTGTATATATCCCGCCGTACCCGCGACGGACGCTCGCGCGCGAAAGCACACAGGTCGCACCCGCCCCAGTCGCATCGCGCGGTTTCCGCATCCATTCGCGGACATCCATTCGACGATTAATCCATCAATCAATCGCATGTCTGTCACCGCCATGGGGTTGCCACGGAGCGATTCCGCGATGACGTTACGTGGGCAAAAGTCTAAGCCCGCGCCGTCGTGCGTGTATGATCATAAGGATGTCGCGTGCGTCATGCTTGACGTGGATGACCAGCACGATGCGCGCGCGTCGTGGCCCGCGCCCGGCGCATCGGCGCGTGCGCCGCGCGGCGCGCCGGCGTCGACGACGGTTGGTGCGACGCATGTGCGCGCGCAGTGGTATACGCTGGTTAAAATTCATGACGACGGCGCGTCGCGCGCGGTGTCGGATGCGGAACTCGCGATGTTGGAGGCGAGGATATTGCAGAGCGGGGCTGGCGCGACGCTGGCGTCGGTGCTGCGGAGCGCAGAGACGAATGGTGGCGAGTGCGATGAGGAGGGTGATGAGGAGACGGTGTCGCTATCGATGGATGATAGCGCGGATGGGATACTTGGACGCGATGGGGACGCCATGGCGACGACGGCGACGACAAAGTTGATGAGCTCGAGCGCGAACGCCGCGGCGGCGGGACTGGGGCAGCCGCAGCACAAGCCGGGCGGGCCGTGCGACCACTGCGGGGCGTTGGATTCGCCGCAGTGGAGACGAGGACCGTCGTCGAAACCGATGCTGTGTAATGCGTGCGGGACGAGGTTCAGGCGGACGGGGAATCTTGGGTCGAGTCCGCTGAGTCGAAGCGCGACGCCGGCGACGACGCCGACAAAGCGCAAGGCTGTCGCGGCGGCGCCGGCGGCGACGCCGAGTGGGCGTAAAAAGCGTCACGCGGTATTAACGTGTTGATCTTCGGACGACGAGGACGATGACGAAGAAACTTATAATAATTTCTAGCTAATATTTAAACAAATCTGGTGTTAATACATTCGTGTACTCTCCCTCGAAGACGATGACGTTTTGACTCGACTCGCGTTTGGGATGGCTACAAATCTCCGCGCTCCATGACGTGCTGACGAAGCCAGGTCTTTTTAAGCAGCAGCTGCGCGCGTCGATTTTCGAGACGCTCGTTATCTTCGCGACACGTGATCGCGAGTTTGCTTGCCTTGCTCGCTGACGTTGTCAGCGGTGCCTGGGGCGTGGAGGCGCCAGCAGCGCGCGGAGAGGCGAGCGACGCGGCGTCGCTCGCGTTTGTCGTCACACCCATATTTCGCAAGCGGTTACCGATCGTGCCGAGCTTTGAGCCGGCGATATCGGTGAGCTTCTCCATGTGTGTGGTGAGACCACCGAAAGAGGCACGGAGCGATCCCGGGGGCGATGCCACCGATGGATCGAGCGCTCGCGCTGAGGAGAACGTCGGCGAACCTGAGCCAACGCTCGAGGCGGAATCGAGGCGAGATAGATGACCGTCCAGCACCCCTTGGACGTCTGAAATCGCTTGTGTGGATGTATCAATAATACTGACGTACTCTAATACCACTTGACTGGTGAGTTTGCGTACGAACAATGCCCATTCTTGAAGAATTCGCGCGCACGACATCCGCGCGTGGGTGCTCAATTCTTCGGCGAGCACGACGATATCCTCAAACTTATCCACAAAACCTAGCGAACTTCTCGCGGTCAACTGGCTCTCTAGCCATTCGCCAGCTTCGAAAACGAGTAGTAATGACGCATTTGTTTGCGATAGCGTGCGTTCGGAGATTGCGCGCACGCTCGCGGCGGTTTGTTTTTCGCGCTCAAGGGCGTTGGCACGACGATTGAGCATCATTTCCAAATTTTTCATGTTTTGCAGCACCGCCTGAAGCCGGAGCTCTTCGGCCGCGTGCGAGCGCTCGAGTTCCGATCTTGGAGATGTAGTACGCAAGGTAGTCGTGACGTCGCCCGCAACGGCGTTCTCTTCGGAAACGTCATCAGATGCGTCGACGACGAGCGATTTGGCGTCGTACGCGCGCAGTAACCCACCCGACGCGTCTCGAAGCTTGGCTTCCATCGATTGCTGTTTGGACGCGTTACGCTTTTCGGCAGCACTGGCCCATGAGTTTACTGCATCTTCTTCTGATGATAGTTCTTCCTTCAACTTACCAGTCGTCGTAGATAAATTTTTACGCAAAACAGGCAAGTCGCGTACGGCGTCTTCGTGCGTCTTTGTCACCGCGGCTCGAATTTCACTCAGCTTATTTTCAGTCTCATTCTTGTGCGACTGAACCGATGCATTCAGACACTCTGCGTCAGGTTCAGGCGTAATGGCATCCATCAAGTTGACTGCAGCGATGTCCTCCCAGCCCTCGGCACGCGGGATCTTTGGCGCGATTTCCTTCTTCTTCTCGCCGACAAAGACGCTCACCATCCAGCTCAGCTCGGCTCGTATTTGTTCCAAACTTTCTAGCGTAATCTCTGCCTGCTCGACGGTGTCTTCAAACAATGATTCACTCCAAAGCGGCCACACTGACTTGGTGTACGCCTGTGAGCGAAGGACCAATTGTGATAAATCTGACACGCCGTCGGAATTTTCGTCGATGACGCGACGAAGCCTTTGCGTCTTCATAGAAAACTCACGGTCGAGGAACACGATTTCTTCTCGAAAGGGCTTCAAGCGGGATTCTATAATCGCTCGCAATGGTCGCAAAACAGTGTGTTTTACTAACGCGAGTACATCACTGCCGTGCTCGGGAAGCGTACGCGCATGCGCTTCCAGCGCGACGATTTGCGCCGCGATGGAATCGACGTCATCCGCGGTCAATCCCGAAGACGGTGGCGGCGCTGACGGCGGTTCATTTTCACTAGCACTCGGTCGAGGAGCATCGCCGTCATTCATCGAAGCCCGTGGCGGGCTCGCTCGGTCATCTTCAAGAGGCGCCGCTTTGAGCGCCGCGATTTCGGAGCGAAGCGACGTCTTCTCCTCGTGTGCTCCAGCGGCGGCACCGTCGTTCAAATGGGCCATCTTTTGCTGCAAATCGCGCGATACTAGACCAATATACAAATCATCCACGTCTGTATACGCAGCGACGTCGGTGATGGCTTTTGGCAAGCGAATATCGCTCGGACGCCGCTGCTTGCCGCGCACGCGAGCCGTCAAACCATCCACGCGGGCGGGAGACAAATCCTTGGCAATCAGTTCGCGCACGCGCGACATAAATGCATCGCACTTAGCATCATCGTCTTCGCCATCGGTGGTTTGTAGAGTATCACCAAGCTTTTGTAACAGTTCAATCGCTTCACCCATCTCCGTCGTCGCTAAAATGTCCTCCGCGTTTGGCTCCAACAAAGCAATACACGCGGCAAACAACGGGGCTCTATGCACACACGAGAACACCTCATCCCATAGCTCCATCGTCACTCGCGTGGGAAGCACATTCACAAACAACGTCAACAACCACTGGCTGCTCATAATCGCCGCGATGATATCATCCGCCGCCAACGCCGCGACGTGCAATCCAACCGCCGGCAACCGTTCTCGCAACAATTGCGAAAACACGCGCTGATCCAACTTCGCCCCGAGCATGCCCGATGAAAAATACCCCGGAACGACTTCCTGCACCAGCGTCACGAGACACCAAAACGCATCCTCCTCATCTACGCCAGCAAGTAACAAAAACGCCGCAATCGAATGCATCGATTGCACGTACCCCACTTCCGGCGCGTGCGACGCGAACGCCAACAACACCCGCCGCAACGCGTTCCACGCCACACCACCAGGCGTTAAATCCAACCCATCGAACGCGCCGCCCACGCGCGGGAGATCCTTCTCGATCTGCGCGCACACCTCGAGCGCGTGCGTCTCGTCGCTCCGAAGTTCCACCAGCGCGTGGAAATGCCCAGTGAATTCGCGCCTCGACGTCGACGCACCGCACGCGCGCGGCCACTGCTCGGCGCGCGACGCGCCTCGCGGGGTGTGGCGCCAGCGATCCATCGCTCGCGGCGGCGGCGGCGACGTGTGGCGCCCGTCGGCGCCGCGCGCGGAGGTTCCGCGGAAAAAAAATTGCGGTCCGTTTTGAATACTCGACCAGTCATGACCAGGGACAGTGGCACTCGCGTGATACATACTGGCGGGTCCAGTGCCTGGTTTGCGCGCGCGCGACCGACGTCAGACGCGTCCACGCGCGACGTACGCCGCGCGGTCGTCCGCTCGCGCGCGCGACGCGAGTTCGAGGGATTTTTTCTACGCGTGATTTCGCCTCGACGCGGGCGAACGGCGCGTCGCGACGGTGGGTGTCGGCGTGTTCGTGTTCGCAGCCTCTCGGACGGTGCGACCCGATTGATTTCGTGATCGATACGAATCGTCAACGAGCGTGGGTATGCGACGAACGGCGGTGCGCGACGTGCGCACGCCGGTGCTCGCAAAGCTTAATCTTTCGCGTGTGGGTGCGCTGGTGTTTCGATGCACGCCGGATGTGAATGACGGCGCGGCGATGGAGCAATGCAGGCACATCTTGGAAGACGCGGCGAATGATGAATTAATGTCTCTGGCGCGTTCTTTCGCCGCGGTTGTCGAGACTGCGGAGGAGGAAGAGCGCGCGAAACGGACGAAGTTGTTGCGCATCGTGGCGATGAGTAGTAATACGTTTGCGTGTTTGACGGAGAAGCGATTGATCGAGGCGACGAAGACGGTGTTGATGTCGATGCGAAAAGACGCGCGACTGGCACCGTTGCGAATCGAGGATGTGTCGGATACTTTAGATCATGCGTCAGAGATGGATGTATTGATGAGCATGATGCCTATGATTGTTTTGGGGTCGTTCGCGGAATTGCCAAACTGGCGTATTTTCGGTGAAAATGATACGGGCAAGCGGTACATGGCGGCGAATTTTTGGCCAGCATCACCGGGCGAGATGACGACGGCGTGCGGGGTCGAGATCGAGCGTGGTGTGAATTGCTCGCGAGCACACGCGCGACTTGATCGCGATGTTAACGAGCATGATGATGTTGAGATTTATTTCCCGTCCATCACGGCTGTGGTGATGCGTTTGCAGCGTTTGGAAAGTGTGATCGATGTGATGCGCGAGGTGGACGTGAGCGAGAGCGCTCTTCGCGATTTCATTCGCGGTGGCAAGGTGATTAACATCCAACACACACCCGTGATGGCGCAAGCGGCGCCTGAAATTGGTGTTGAAGTTGCAATTATTGCTTTTCGTCGTGAGTTGCCTCCGAACAGTGAGTTTCAGTCTATGGAGGAATTTCTTCTTGCGTTTACGTCGCGATTGCAATGTTCCCTGCCGCCCATGAAATCACCTGATGACGCGCTTCTCGCGGATGTATGCTTCCCAGGACACGCAATGCCATATCTCTGGCCCGTGTCGTTACTTCTCAAGAACACGGGAGCTACTGAGCTTACGGCGCGCGCGAGTGCGGTGGCAAATGATCAAGTTTTGTCGTTTCTTTGGAACTGCGCGCAGCTTGACATTGCAAACGCCAAGCTGACATTTCAAGTTAAGCGCAGTGCTTTCATGACGAAGGACATCACCCCAGTAGATGGTTGCTTGATTCCTGATTTTTTCCATAGCGCTTCGGCCACAAATTCTCTCTGGCCGTCGGTCGGCATGCCGTCGTCGTTTGATACGTGGATTAATCCGTTTTCGCCGCCGTTATCGATTGAAGTGTTTTCGCCGCAAGTGCCTCTTCCACCTTCGGTGTTAATGAATTCAGCGTCTCTCCCGCCTTATATACCAAATCCGAGTCAGGACACGGTAAATTTGGAGGCTGATTCGATTCTCGAACGGGCCAAAGATTTATCGCCGGCGCGAATCATCGAGCGCGAAACCAAGCGAGTTCGCACGGATGACGAGGACGAAGAAGCCATGCCAGCGCCATTCTTGGGATCTCGCATCACAAAATCAGGTGAAGTTCAAGCGCCAGTGACGCCAGTTCCTCGAACAAAGGGCCAACGCATGCCACGACCAAAGCCAAAGCCAAAGCCTGAAACGTGTTCTACGGAGGCTACGGAGGCGGTGGCGAAAAAGCTTGGCATCGATTCCAAGAATGTCCCGAGACAAATCGTGCTGATGTATGAGCTCATCGTGAGTGGAAAAGAGTCAGAAATTAACACCAAAAAAGGGCCAAAGAGCATTCGCGAAGCGGCTATAGCCTTGAAAAAAGTTGATCCCACAGTGACTATTTACGAACACAGTCGATGCCGAAAGAAGGATGATTTGATCGCCTTGTTCCGCGAAAAGCTCATGTGAGGCCCTCGACCATTATTGATATGTATGATATGTATGTTAGTGCGACTGCGCCGTGAGTAAAGCTAATATTTGATAAAAAAATATATTTGAATTAAATCGTGCGAGCGTTCTGTTTCTAATCTTTCTACTTGTTTTATGCGATGCCGTCAAATAAAGCTGCAAACTTAGCCATGGTGTCGGCGGAAAGTTCCTTGGACTGGTTTTCGTTAATGTATTTCATTTCTTCGCCAAGCGTTTCGTTTGCGCGTTGCGTTGCTTTGGCGAGCAATTGCTCAACCTCATCGGCGGTCTTGTTCTTTGTGTAACCCTTTTGAATCGCAAACAAACCGATGGTTTGCTCGGCGAGCGTGGAGACGTCACCTTGTTTTTGCTTCAAGAATCCGCGAATGGCTTCAGATCTCGTGCGCAGCTTGATTTTTTCGTCACCAGCGCAACCGAAAGTACCCATATCATCCGATTGCATCAAATCGAGACGCAATTGGAGAAAGTTTAGCGAACGGAACGGACCGGCGGCGCCGGGCGCGCCAATGCGACTCACTGAATCCTTGGCGCTAATGATCCAGCCTTCTTGAGGGTCATAAGAGTCTACGAATACCTGGCCATCGGTAATTGACATGAATTCTTCAACCATCGGTCGAGATTGCACGAATTTGGACTCGGGAAGCTCTCCTTCGCTCGCAGTTTTTGCGGCGGCGGCGGCAGCTTTAGCCTCGAGAGCCTTGCGCAGCTTTTCTTGAATCGCTGGCGGCATATCTGCAAAACCCGCAATGGTGTCCACGCTACTCGGGAGCACGGCGCCTCCGGCGCCAGCGCCTTCGACACCGCTCTTGAACGTCTTTTTGTACGCCCCTTTCGGGTGATACATGACGCCCATGAGCGTGATGGATCCGCCCTTGAGCTTGTCATTCAATCGAGCGATACGCTGCAACGTCATACCAAGGAATCTACGGCGTTCCGCGAGCGAGGCGGAGATCAACATCCCTTCGTATTCTTCCATTTGTTCTTGCGTGCCTTCAGGGACGTTCAATTGAGGCGCCATGCGCGACATGTCCGTCGTAAAGTTCACCAAGCCGGTGAAATCATCGAGCACCAAGAGCACGTCTTGCCCAGTCGCCCGCGCACCTTCGGCAATCGCAAACGCCGTGCACGTCGCCGCATACCGCTCCCCCTCGCTTGCGTTGGTGTTGCAAGTCACAATCGTCGTGTGCGCCATGGCACCATCAGCTTCTAAACGCTTTGTGACTTCGTTCACTCGGGACGCTTGCGCGCCCAACGCCGCGTACACGCATCTCACACCCGTGTTCTTTTGTGCCGCGATTGACGTCAACCCGAGTTCGGACAAACCCGTACCTGGTTCACCGCTCACCAACATACACTGTCCACGGCCGACCGGGGCGAGTAAATCCACGGCTTTAATCCCCGTCACGAGCGGCGTCGTGATGGGCTTTCTATCCTCAACGCTCGGTGGCTCGCGCATAATTCTCGACGAATCCGCCGTTCCAGTCACCATCGCCACGTTCGATCCTACAATCTCGCCAAGTGCATCTACAACCTTCCCTAACGTCGATCCCGCGCTCGGTCCGAGCATGAAATCAACCTTACTCGCCTCGCAGCGTTCGCCCGGCGCCACCGCGTTCGCCGCGTCCCGAATAACTTTCCGCCCAGAACTATCCACGTCATACATCAACCCAAACGTCTTCGGCTCGCGGTGACTTAACAACATCGCGCGTGTACCACTTTCGAACGTCAATATCGCCCCAGCCGGGGCGGCACTGCGCATGCCCTCCAACACGCACACGCCGCCCGCATCCGTCGTCGACAACGCGCCGCTAAAGTTCAACCGAGCGTCTTCATTCTCGACGTCTTCCACCGTCGGCGACGCCGCGCGCGCGAGCACATCACGTGGCATCGCTCGCCCAACCACGCCTGGCACCGACGCCGACGACGACGATGACGACGACGACGACGCGCACCGGCGGCGCATGAGCAGCGTCGTCCCACTGGGTCTATCCGCGCCGCCGCCAGCGCATCGCGTCTTCGGCGACGATAACGACGCCGCGCGGCGCGCGAACGCGACGGCGACCGCGCGCGGAGATACAAACATGAGCGTTTCGACGCGGTGTTCGCGCGTACGTGGCGGTGCGCGAGCTCGCGGCGTCGCGGTATGAGGCGTGGCGCTGGGCACCTACACAGCGCGACTCGCCTGTCGCTGCCGCCTCCGACGACGACGACGACGACGACGACGCGCGCGCGCGATGGCGAAGCGTAAGAAGACCGCGCGCGATGGCGATGGTGGTGGTGCGTCGGCGACGGCGACCGCGGCGGCGGCGGTGACGAACGCGGGTGGATCCAATTGGGCGGCGCTCAAGGCAAAGATTGGCGCTGGAACGACGCCGATAGCGAAGAAACGCGCGGCGGAGAAGCGCGCGATGGAGGATGTGACGACGACGAATGGGCGTGCGGGTGATGACGACGAGGCGGCGGCGAAGAAGCCGCGGGTGACGGGGAAGAATAGGTCGGTGACGCGCGTGTTGGCGCTCGATTGCGAAATGGTCGGCGTGGGAACGGATGGGAAACGATCGATATTAGCGCGTGCGTCGGTGGTGAATGAGGATGGACACGTGATATTAGATACATTTGTGTTGCCTACGGAGCGTGTGGTGGATTATAGGACGGCGGTGTCGGGGGTGCGGCCAAAGGATTTATTGAGCGCGAATGGCGCAAAGAGCTTTCAGAAGGTTCAAGCGCAACTAAGTGAATTATTCAATGGGAGAATACTCGTCGGGCATTCGCTCAAGAATGATATGAAAGTTTTGATGCTAGATCATCCGAAGAAAGATACGCGGGATACGAGTTTGTATCATCCCTTGACGCGCCCGTTGCGCTCGGATGAACGCTGCGTGCCCGGAGCTCCGCGCGGACGAGGTTGCCGCGCCCTGCGCGATCTCGTCGCCCAGCATCTCGGATTAGTCATTCAAAAAGGCGAACACTCGTCGGTAGATGACGCCCGCGCCGCGTTGTTGCTCTATCAAAAGTTTCAGCGCAAGTGGGAAAATTCTTTGCGCGGCAGAGAGAAAAAGTCATCAAAGTGAAACCGTAGAC
>Ga0181559_10001846_pt1 | contig 20955 bp, 10 predicted proteins | sample 011ome_21_FD_133752 | JGI IMG/M metagenome (GOLD analysis project Ga0181559, IMG submission 133752) | Coastal salt marsh microbial communities from the Groves Creek Marsh, Skidaway Island, Georgia - 011508AT metaG (megahit assembly) | ecosystem: Environmental > Aquatic > Marine > Intertidal...
CCGCGGCGTCCTCCGCGGCGTCGGGCGCGTCCCTCGTCATGAACGCGTCGCCGCTCAAGCCCACCGTGCGGAGCGCGCGGCCGAGTTTGCCGCGGTACGCCTCCCGGTCCATCGCGTCAGCCGCGGCTTGCGCCGCGGCTTCAGCCTCGGCGTCAGCCTTGGCTTTCGCCTCGGCTTCGGCTTCCGCCTTGGCTTTCGCCTCGGCTTCGGCTTCCGCCTTGGCTTTCGCGGCTTCGGCTTCTGCCCGGGCCGCCTCCGCCTCCGCCTTCGCCTTCGCCTCAGCCTCTCGCGCTTCAGCCTCGTCAGCCTTCACCTTCGCCTCCGCTTCCTCAGCCTCTGCGCGCGCCTGCGCCTCCTCCGCCTCCATCCGCGCGAGCTCCGCCTCGGCGGCGGTTCCGAACGGGTCGTCGGAGAGCGGCGCCTCCGACGCCTCGACGTCGATGGCGCCGCCGACGCCTTCGTCCTCGATGGCGCGCGCAGCCTGCGCAGCCTCCGCCTCCCTCTTCGCCTCCGCCTCCCTCATGGCCTCCTCCTCGCGCGCCTGCGCCGCCTCGGCGCGCAGGCGCTCCTCCTCCTGCGCGGCGCGCGCGTCCGCCTGCGCGAGCTCGGCGTCCTTGGCCATCTTCATGCGCACCTCGTGGTCGTCCACGAGGTCGCGCACGTGCGAGCCGTAGAGCGAGCCGTGCGCGAGCAGCTCGGAGGCCACCTGCAGGATCACGGGCTTGTAGTAGTTGACGTACTCCTCCGCGCGGATGTGCGCGCGGACCATCAGGTCGTACACGCCCGCCTCCATGTCGCGCTTGGGGATCTGGAAGTGCTCGATGAGCTCCTCCGGCCAGAACGGCGCGAACCCGCCCGCCTGGTCGGGGTACTGCCCGCTGGCGGTGACGATGTCATACGCGACGTCGGCGGCGGCCACCAGGTCGCCCTTGGTCTGGATGGAGACGCCCTGCGGCCCGAAGAACACCGTCTCCACGCATCTCCCCGCGAGCAACATCGCGAGGCCGTCGATGAAGTCGTCCAGCGTGTCCGCACGCTCCTCGCCGGTGAAGTGCGTCGTCTTCCCCGCGTCCGAGCGTTCGGGCATGAGCATCACGCCGGACATCTGCTGGCCGTAGGGCTTGATGGTCACGCGGAGCACCTCCGAGCAGTAGTTCATGCTCTGCTTGGACGACCACAGCACAGCGCGGCCAGCCTCGACCATCGCGCGGTGGTCCTTGCCCCAGCCGTCTTCCATGGGCGCCGAGGACACGCCCACGAGGTTCCGCTCGATCACCTTCTCCACGTCGGCGAGGGTCATCTGCTCGCGGTCCGCGCGGACGGACAGAATCGCCGCCTCGTTCATCAGCGCCGCCAAGGACGCGCCGCTGTACCCGTCGGTGAGCTCGGCGGTGCGGTTCAGGAGCGCGTCCTCGGACCACCGGTCGTTACCGGTGGTCGGGACGTTCAGTTTCCGCGCGTGCACCTTGAGAATATCCAGGCGGTCCTTGTGGCGCTTCGGGACGCCGATGTGGAACGACCGCTCGAACCGACCGGAGCGGAGCAACGCGGGATCGAGCTGCGACGACAGGTTCGTGGCGCCCATCACCAGCACCATCTCCTGTTCCTGCCCGGCGCCGGCTTTGGTGTCGAACCCGTCGAGCTCGATGAGCAGCTGCATCAAGCCGGCTTCGCGCTCGAGCGTCGCGCTGTCGCGGTTGTTGTACAGCGCGCGCGAGCGGCCGATGGTGTCCATCTCGTCGATGAAGATGATGGACGGGCTCACCTCTCTGGCGCGCTTGAACAGGTCGCGCACGCGCTTCGCGGCGACGCCCACGAACATCTCCACAAACTCCGAGCCGTTGGCGTAGAAGAAGGGCACGCCGGCTTCGCCGGCGACGGCTTTCGCGAGGAGCGTCTTCCCCGTCCCGGGCGGTCCCTCGAAGAGCACACCCTTGGGAATGGACAGCTTCGCGCGCGCCTTGTCGATATCCTGCCCCTTAAGAGCGGACGTGATGGAGTTCACGCCCAGCGCCTCGCGTCGCGCGTCGTCCATCGTGGAGAAGCGCGTCTCGCGCGGAGGCCGGTAGTTGGGGTCCAAAAAGTCTTTTTCGTCGGGTTTGGGAACCCGAGCCGCCGCCTTTTCTTTCCAGTCCTTGTCCATGGGCCCTATTTTCAGCGCGCTCGTGTCCAGCAACTTCTTGCGCTTCTCCACCTCCTTGTCCCAGATCTCCTTCAGCTTGTTGTCCTTGGGCTTCTGCGTCTCCTGGAACTCCTTGAACTGCTGCATGGTGGCGATGATGGTGCGGAACTCGGCGACGATGTCGTCCACGCCGGCAACGTCCTCGAACGTCAGCGTCTGAAACTTGCCCGCCTTCTCGTGGTCCTTGCCGCCGATCATCTTCGCCTTCGACTTCCCGAACTCCTCCATCATGTCCGCCTTGGGCGCTTTCTTCGAGAGCTTGCCCTTGAACACGTGCTTGTCGAGCCACTTGACGCCCGGGAACGGTTTTTTCCGCCGCACCTTCCTCCCGCTCTCCGCCTCCGCGCTGGGCCCAAAAACCGCGAGGATAAGCAGCATCGCCGGGAACGGCGCCACCGTGGGCAACATCGCCCACAGCGCATCGTTCCCGCTCTCCAGGTGCATGAACTGCGACAGCGCGGTCTTGTTCAGTTCCGGTCGGCCCACCTCCACGGGCAGCATCCGTCCTTTTTTGTTCATGTACGCGAGTTTCGTGATGTCCCACTGGATGTCTCCCGGGATCTTGCACTCGAACCTCTGCTTCCCCCCCGGGCCCTGGAGCTCCGTGCCCGGGACGGCCATCTCCACGATCACAGTGTTCCCGTCGTCGTACTGCAGCAGGCGCCCCACGGTGCCCGCGGTGAGGTTGTCCATGAGCTCGGGGTACGACATCTTGCCGTCCACCTTCGGCCGCATCCCGAACTTCTCGCGCAGGCGCTGCGGATCCAACCGAGGCTCGCGCGCCAGAACCTCAGGGTACGTGTCCTCCGCCCTCGCGACGGTGTCCAGATACTTCGCGAGTAGCTTTCCGTACTCCTCCTCGTTGATCTTGCGGAACTCGGGAGGCGACTCGTCCCACGGGTGTTGCGCCGTGTTGAAGTTGCCAACCATTGAGTCGCGATCGGGGAACTCGCCGACCTCCGCCCACGTCGCGCGTGCCCACGCGCGCTGCAGCTGCAGCGCTTTGGCCTCCTCGATCCTGTTCCCCGGAACCATCGGCGACGCGAACGAGAGAATGTCGGGCAGCGGCCCCGTCGGGTCGGGGGGCGGATCCTCCACATGCCACTCGACTTGCGGTTCCTGCGGCCCTTCGTCTTTTTTGGCTTTCTTGCCCTTCTTCGCCGAGTCGGGCGTGCCCGTGCCCACGAACTCGTCGAACTCGTCGTAGTTGAACCCGACGTCGTCGGGGATCTTCGAGCGTCTCGCGCGGCAGTGCACGCGCCGGCTTCCAGAGCCGGCGCGCGTGAACGCCGCGGCCGCGGCGAGGCGCGCGCGCGCGGATCCCGAAGTCCGCGACGGGCTTAGGGTAACCGTCCTCGCGTCGGTGGAGACGCGCGCGCCGAGCGCGCGCGCACCGAGCGCAGGCGCGGACGACCACGCGGACGCGGAGGCTTCTCGGCGAACGCGCGCGGAACGATCCGATCCGCGTCGTGCGCTCGCGGGGATCGGCGCGCGCAGACCACCACCGCCGACGCCGCGGAGGAATCCCGCGTGCCATCGCGACGGCTGCGGGCGGGTCCACCAATGGGTGGGGTGATTGTCCACCCCGAGAGCCCTGACCGTCTGAGCGGGGGCGAGTGCCGCCATCCCCCCTGACGGTGGTTCAACCTCGACGCTCCGCGAACGTCGAGCTCGGACCCTCGCTCTGTATCGCACGAACCGGGCGTGTCGTGCCTCGACGCGCCTCGACCCTCTGACGGCGCCGGTTCGGAAAGCAGAGAACCTGTGCACTGTGTGGGGAAGAAAAAGCAACACCGACAAGCGACGAATGGCGCGATCTGAGCCGAGGGCTTGAAAGGAAGCACCGGTCGGCCAAACCGATACGCGAATTTCAAAGGCCGAGTTTTCAAAGGCGACGGCGATCAGCCAATTTTTTCCAACCCTAAACCCTGAAAAGTCGGAAAAGGTGTGTGGCGCTTTTCACAGACCGTCGTTCCTTGAGTTCGGTCGTCTGCCTTATCCGGCGGCGGAAGTGTGCTTTTTACGCGAGCGCGCCCACCGCGCGTCATTCTTTGCAGCCGCGCCACGCTCGGTCGCTACCTGAAACAAAATGGCTACCTTCACGATGAGTGCCAAGGTCGCGGCCCCCGCCGCGTCCTTCCGGGCGGCGTCCCGTGGTGCGTGATCCTTCCCCTCCCGTCGCGCGTCGACGCGCGGGCCTCGAATCGAAGAAAGAAGAGGGTCGAGAGGGGCGACGTCACCCGACCTCGCCTCGTTCGCGGCCCGGGCCACGCGCGTGGAGCGCGCGGAGCGCCCCTGCGTCTGCCAACGCGCGCGCACGCGTGGTCTTTCTCGCCTCGCCATTCTCCGGCGCGCCCCGCGACCGCGCATCCCCCACCCCCCGCGCTCGTCTCCCGCGGTCCGCTGACGATCCTCTTTTCCCTCCTCGCGCCTGTTTGCCGTTTTCCCCGACTGGTTCCTCGCACCCATCCGCGAAAACACCGAAAAACCAACCTCTGTCCGCAGGTCGCGTCTCCGCTCGCGCGCCGGTCGGCCGCCGCTCGCTGCAGACCGTGGCCGCGGTGAAGGACGCCGCCGCGCCCGCGCGCTACGAGGCTGTGTTCCTGATGAAGCCCGGCGTGGAGGACACCGTCCGCGCGGCGGAGGTGGACAAGCTCCGCTCCATGTTCGAGAACGGGGGCGCCACGGAGTTCGAGGTTACCGACCGCGGCGTGGTGCAGAACGCGTACGAGATCAAGGGCTTCGCGGACTCGCATCAGTACATGATCAACGTGCAGTGCCCGCGTGGGACCGTCAAGGTTGTGCAGGACACGCTCGCGCAGCCCGTCATCGGCGCCGAGGAAATCATCCTGCGGTACATGTTCTTCAAGGAGTGAGCGCGCGAAAAGCATCTGACGGCGAACGCGGCGCTCGACCCGACGAAGCGCTTCAAAGTAGGAGCTATTACACGCGTAGGAGAGGGTTCGACGACGCGCGTCTCGGCGACGACGCGGCGGCGATGTAACGCGAAACATGGTCTCGACGTATCGCGCGCGCGCTCGTGCCCTGTCTGCGTCTCCGTGGCTACTCCGCGTCCGCTGCGCGAACGATCCGCTCATCTCGGTCGTCTCGGCTTTTTCGCTTTCGGATGGAGGTTGGTGGTGGCCAGCCCCGCGCCCCTCGCCCCGACGCCTCGCCCCACCCGCGGCGCGGTCGTCGCCGCGGACGTGTCCTCTTCGTCCTCTCCCGCGGTCGTCGGCGAGCCCGGGTCCTCAGACGCCGCGTGCTTACCCAGAACGGAGACGTGCCGCGCACGCGCGTCCGAGCGAGATTCGCGCGGAGCGTTTTTCCGGGACGCGCTCGAAGGGCGGGCGTCCTCGACGACCCCCGAGGACCGAGACGCGAGGCGCGCGAGATAGACGCCCGCGGCGACACCGACGACCGCGGTGGCCGTCGCGGCGAGCCACCACGATGTCTCCCCGCGCACTGCCAGACCCATCTGGATGCTCCACGCGCGGGGGGAACTGGCGAAGATGTGGGTGGAGCCCGATGGAATACACAAAATCGTTCTCTTCGTTTTTCGTCAGCGTCGCGTCACTCCTGCCCCGTGCGGGTGGTCCTAGCGACCTCCGCGCAGCGCCAGCACCAGGTGAAGCACCGAGCCGCCTTCTATGTTGTAGTCCTTCGCGGTCCGGTCGTCGTTCATCTGCTTTCCGCCGAAGATCAATCTGGAGGCGGAGAGGGGGAGGGGAGACGTGAGTCGAGGGCGACGAAGATTTGAGGAGAACAAGAAGTTGTTTGTTGAAGATCCAGCGAGACGCGCGGGGTTCGGGTCACGGGGAGCCTCGAGACGTACCGCTGCTGAACGGGGGGGATGCCCTCCTTCTCCTCGAGACGCTCCTTGATTCGCTCGATGGAGTCGCTGGGCTCGATGTCGATCTCGATTTCCTTGCCCGTCAGGGTCTTCACCTTGATCATCTGCAGAGACGAGGGCGGAAAAGCAGCGGGCGGAGGGTGTCAGCAGGCGCGTGCGGTGACCGAGACCGGGTCAGCGGAGACCGCAGGAGACGCGCTGGACGGACACGATACGTCAATTGATACGCACCATCTTGGCAAGCGGTTTTCGGAAAAGTCGGGGTGTGACCGGGGTGGCGTGCGCGCCCGAGAGTAGAAACTTCGTGCCCAGATTCGAGTTCAAAGGCGACAACTTTGGAGCCGCGGACGAAACGCCAAGAATTGGCGTCCTGATGGTCACAACTCGCGCCTCCAAGTGGCCCGGTGCTCGAGGTTCGCGCGGGTCGGGACCTCGGGGTGCGCCGCGGTCAGGCGACCGCCGTCGAGGGTCGCCATGCGGAGCGCGAGAGAGACGCGAGCCGGATGGGATGGGGTCCCCCGAGGAGGCGCGAGCGTCGCTCCGTCCTCCACGACCGGGACGTTCCGAACCGCGCGCGGCGCCATGAGCAGCGCGGCTTCGGACACCACCTCGAGGATGTCCGAGGCGCCATCGCGGTGGCTTCCCGATGACCTCGCCGCCATGCTGAGGTACGTGGCGCGACGCCACACCCGAGGTCGGATCCAGCGAGACGCGCCTCCGCGTCACGCGGCGCGACGCAACGGACCGACGTTTTCCAGACTCTCAGCGCCTCTCACCCTGAGCTGAGCGACTCTGACCTTGTCTTTCCGTCCCCGTCCCTCTCTCCTCGACATCGCAGCGAGGAGGGCGCCTCGTTCTCAGCCGAGCAGATGCGTCGCGTGGTGGACGCCGCCGAGGCGGGCGTGCGCGACCGCATGGAGCGCAAGGTGCTCAAGGCGGCGTCCATGGGGTACACGAAGGGCGTCGCTGCCGGCCGGCAGGCGGAGGCGCAGGAGTCGCGCGCGGAGAAGGCACCGTCGGCGGGGGACGCCGCCCTTTCCGCGAAGCGCGCCGGCTCGGACGCCGGCGTCAACGACGCCGCGAGCCTCTTCTCGGAAGACTCCGCGGCGGTCGCGACCGGGCGCGAGGCGCCCGGCGGGACGGGCGGCGGCGATTCCGCGAAGGAGCCCTCCGCGGGCGCGCCGTCCACGCCCGATCACGAGCCGGCGGGCGACGACCTCCCGCGACGCGCTATGCCCCCCGACGCGGGGCGCATGCCCGACGAGGTGGCGGTGGGTCGCGCGCTCGGGACGCGGCGCGGGACGAACGCGCCCGCGGCGGCGCCCACGGCGGCGCCCACGGCGGCGCTGTGGGCGCTGAGCGTTTCGGCGCGCGACGGGAAGATCCCCGGCGTGCGCGAGGATGCGCTGGACCTCATCGCGAGCCGGTGCCAGCTGTTTTTCGCGCACGATAAGCTCTCGCGCGCGACGCTCGGCTGGGCGGCGGCGAGGTGGCGCCTCGCGTGCGCCGAGCCGCGCCGCGCGCGCGCCGCCGCCGAGCACCTCCTGCGTCGCGGCGCGCGGCGCGCGTTGGCGCGCAGCTTCGCGGCGTGGGCGCGCGTTCCCGAGAGCGAGGCGCGCGAGGCGTCAGACCGGCGGACCGACAGACTTACTGCGACGGGGACGTTCGCGAACGAACGCGCGGTGATCGACGACGGTGGGCTACCCGGGCGGGGCTTCCCGGACCGAACCGAGGGAAAACCACGGGACGGCGCGGACGGCGTCTCGAGCGCGCGGGACCGTGACCGGGACCGTGACCCGTTTTACTCCCCCGTCTCGGCGCCGCCGCCGCGGCTGGACCGCGACGTCGCCGCGGGCCTGGTGGACCAGATCGAGCACCTGAAGCGGCGGAACGACTCGTTGGCGGCGGCGCTGCGCGAGTCGAGGGACGCGCTGGAGGCCTCGGGGCCGACGCCGCGCGAGGCGGCGCAGAGCGAGAAGTTCCGCGCGCATCTGCAGCGGCTGCAGCGCGAGCTCGAGGCCACCAGGCAGGCGCGCGACGCGGCGCGCGACTCGGCGCAGCGCGCGTCGCGCGAGGCGGCGCGCGAGGCGACGGCGCGTCGCTCGAGCCTGAAGGCGGCCTCGACGCAGACCGGCGGCCCGGGCGACCTGTCGCGCCTGGACGCGGCGGACCGCGACGTCGCCGCCGAGGCGACGGCGCTGGAGCTCAGGGCGCAGGCGGCGAAGTTCCACGTCGAGTTTGAGCGGCAGGCGCAAATCGCGGAGGCGGCGACGGCGAAGCTGCGCGACGAGCGCGGCGTGCGCGCGCGCGCCGAAGAGGCGCACAGGCGCGAGATGGCGCGCGCGCGCGAAAACCACGCCGCGGACCTCGCGGCGGCGCGCGGCGAGTGGGAGCACCGAGCGCGCGTCGCGCGCGCAAACGCGACAGGCGCCGAAGCGGCAGTATTTAGTCAGGATGTTCCTCGTGGGGCGGGCCCGCCCCCCCCCCCGGAGGCGCCTTCGCCCGAGTCGCGGCGGCTCACCGCGGAGCGCCTCGCCGCGCTGGAGCGCGAGGCGGGGCGCATGCGCCACTCGGAGAAGGTGGACGAGAAGGTGAAGGGGTGGGAAGTGACCGGCGTGCTGGCGGAGGGGCGAGCGGAGTCGCCGCGTGGTGACCCGCCGAGAGATACGCGCCGAGAGATGAACGAGAAGAGAAGAGAAGAGATACGTGCCGGGGCCATGGCCCCCGGGGGGGGAGGCGTGATGGGGATGCCTCCGCCGGCTCCCCGACGTTCGGACCCCGAGGACCCGTGGGGCGACGCGGCGGCGCCCCGGCGGCGGCGTGTGGAGATCCCCGGGCCCGCGGAGATCCCGCGCGCGCCCGCGTCGGCGACCGGGAGCGAGCGGAGCACCCGGAGCCGCGCGGGAACCGCCGCGGCGGTGGTGGCGGCGGTGCGCGCGGGCGGCGCCTCGGCGGTGGACGCGCTGCTGGCGAGCGGTGCGTTGGACCCCGACGACGACGAGCCTAATGAGGTTCCCGCTTTCGGGTCCCACTCGCAAGCCCACTCCCGCGCGGGGAGCGGCGTCGGGAGCGCCGCGGGGAGCGTCTCGGCCGCGCGGCGCGCCGCCCGCGCGCCCGCGTCGGCGACGCTCGCCGTGGCGCAGCTCGTGATGCGCGGCCACGCCAAGGCGGACGCGGACGCCGCCGTCGCCGCCGCCGGCGTCGACGTCGACGCCGCGCACGCGTGGATCGCGCGCAAGCACGAAGGCGCCGCGTGACGCGTCGCGTACCACCCTCGATGGGGCCTTACGGCGTGAGCCTCGGAGCGCGACGCGCTCTCCGTATCGTCGCGAAGGTCTCCGCGGCGGTCTAACGCTATTGTCTATTCAAACTCGCCTACAGATGTTTACTCGTACCGTACCTCGCGCGCGGCGGCCCCGACGCACGCCGGGCACGCCAACGCGACGCGGCGCTTGGCGTACTCGGCGGCGACGAGGTGGCCGGACATCGGGCACCCCGCGTCTCGCCACGCGTCCGCCAGCGCGGCGGCGGAGGCGCGCAGCGACGCGTCCGACGCGACGTGCCCGCACGTGAACGCGACGCCGTCCTCGTCGCGGCGCACCTCGCGGCGCACCTCGTACGCGGAGAAATACACGGCGGCGGCGGTGGCTTCGTCCGCGCACAGCGCGCGGCGCGCCCGCAACCACCGGGACGCCTCGGTTTCTCTTCGCGTTTTCGCGTTTTCGTTTTCGTCGTCGCCGGCGGCGGACGCGTCCTCCGTCTCCGACGCACCGTCGTCGTCGCCCGCGCCGTCGCGCGCCGCCGCGCGCACGCGGAGCGACGCCACCTCCAGCGCGAAGGACGCCGAGAAGGAAACGAGATCGGAACGAACGGTTCCGGTTCCGGTTCCGGTTCCTTCGCGGGCGCTCGACGCGTCGGAGGCGTCGCCCGTTTCCGCGCCGCGCGCCCCCGCCGCGCCCTCGCCGCGCAGCAGCGCGGCGAGCGCCTCCGCGCCCACCGCGTCCGCGTCCGCCAGCAGAAGCGTCTCGAGCGCTTCGCGACTCAGGCCGCGCGCGCGCCAAGCGCGCGCGACGGCGGCGAGGGCCGCGGCGCGCGCCGCCGTCGTCTCCGCGCGCGAGGCGTACTCGGCGAGGGTCGACGCGAGCGCCTCCTGGATGGCGGACTCGGAGGCCTCGGAGGCGTTTGCCGGGAACGCGTCTTCGACGGCGCGCAGGCGACGCCGGGTCGCAGCGAGCCAGTCCCCGGCGCTCGCCAGCGCGACGGCGGCGGCGCCGGAGTTGTCGAAGCCGGTGGTCGCCGCGATCGCCCACTGGGGACGGACGGTCCCGGCGCGTAGCCCCTCGCGGAGCGCGCGCTCCAGGCGCCGCTGCGCCTCCGCCGCGCCGGCTAAGCCGCGCGCGCTCGCGACCAGCGACAGGCGCGCGGCGACGCGGGTCTCCGCCGCGCCCGGGCCCGACGCCGACGCCGCGAGCGCGGCGGTCTCCTCGGGGCGCATCAGGGGGAGCACAGCTATGATCGCGCTCGAGTCGGAACGCGCGTCACGTTCAGGCCCGAACACGGCGGCTCCGCCCTCTCCGCTCCGAAGGCCCGCCGCCGCCGCCGCCACGGCGCGCGCCGCCGACGCGGGCGACCGCGCCGCGCCTTCGTCGTCCTCCTCCTCCTCCTCCTCGAGCGACCCGCCGATCGGGATCCCGTGGTGGGTCGGCGCGGCGTACTCCACGAAGCGCCGCAGCGCCTCGCCACCGCGCTGGAACGTGTCCGCGGCGGACGCCGCGGCCAGCGTCGCGCGGAGCGCGGCCATCGCGTCGAGCCGCGCCGCCCGCGCGTCGTCGCCGTCGCCGCGCGACGACGCCCGCGTGGTCGCGCGGAGCAACGCGGTGATTCCGGCGGCGGCGTCGGCGGCGAGCCTCGCCGCGCGCGCCGCCGCCTGCAGGCTCCCGAGCGAGCGATGCGCGCGCGCGGCCGCCGCCGCCGAGCGCGCGAGCGCGTCGGCCGCGTCCGCGGCGAGCGGGGGCGACAACGCGCCGGACGGCCAGGGGAACGTCGCGGAGGCGTCCGGGACGTCCTCCGCGATTTCCCCCGCGGCGCCGATCGCCGCCGCCGCCGCCGACGCCGCCCACGCCGAGAGCTCGAGATGCGCCGCGCAGCACAGACGCAACCAAGCCTCTTCGTGCGTATCCACGCGTGAAGAGACGGACGCGTCCGTTCGCGTGATGCGCGTAGTGTTCGCCGTGTCGTTCGCGCATACGCGCGTGGGGCGCGACGCGGCGAGGTGGTCCAGGTGGTCCAGCGCGTCCGCGGCGCGCCACTCGCCCAGGCACGCCGCAACGCACAGCGCCGTCGCCGCGCGCGGCGCCGCCTTCGGCGCCAGCGCCGCCGCGCGGGCCACGTCCCCGACGCTCGCGGCCCGCTCCACCGCCTCGGCGTAGAGCACGGCTCGGCGCGCGCGCGGGACCTCGAGCACGTTCAGCAGGGTCTCCGCGTTGAGATCCCCCCTTCTACGCGCCGCCGCGGCCGCCGCCGCCGCGGCGGCGTCCGTCGGGTCCGTCGGGTCCGCGCGGGGCGCCTCGCCGCGCCTCCGCGCCGCGTCCTTGCCCGCGGCGCGACGCGCCGCGCGCGCGAACGCGTCCGCCTCGGCGCCGAGGCGGACCGTGCCCAGCAAGCCCCGAACCACCGTCTCCGAGGACGGCGTCGCCGGGCGACACGCCAGCGTCGCGCCCTGCGCGGCCACCGCGCACCCCTCAAACGCGGCGATCCCGAAACGCGCGGCGCCGGGCTCCTCGCCCCGCCGGTCCCCGCAAGGCATGAGCGCGCGCGCCAGCGGTCGGCCCACGCCCGCGGACAGCGTCAGCTCCTGAAGCACGACGGGAACGATCTCGGAGTACTTCCAGACGGGTCGTAGGGGCGTCGCCCAGGCTTTTTCTTTTTCTTTTTCTTTTTCGTCGCCGGCGTCGGCGTCGGCGTCCGCGCCGAGGTCTTCGTCCCCGCGCGCGCGTCGGCGTCCGCGGCTCGCCGCCTCGTCCTCGCGCGCCATCGCGGAGAGCCGCGCCCGCCCGTTGCCCCGGCGGTGCAGCGCGAAGATGAGCCGGCGCGTGACGCGCACGGCGATCGTGCCCGGCGGGACGCGGTACGTCGCGATCGCGTCGCGGTCGTTGGCGGGGTGGAACAGCGCGAGCGTCTCCGCCGCCGCGCTCAGCCGCGCCACCAGAGTCGAGGACAAGCGAACGGGCTTTTTCGCGCCGGACGCGGGCTTCCCGTTCTCGACGCGCGCGTCGTCCGGAGCGCCGAGCGGCTCGTCGTGCGCCCCGACGTGCACCGAGAGCGCGGCGCGCGACAGGAACGAAGACGCGCCGGACGCGTCGGACGCGGGGGGCGCCCCGAACCGGCCCTCCACGAGCGTCGGCGAGAACCCGCGTCTGCCCGCGGCTTCGGGAAGCGACGCTCCGCCGCGCTCGAGCGCGAGCGTCCAGTGCGCCTTCGGTCGCGCGTCCGCGTCTCGGCGCGCGGTCGAGACGCCCGCGACCGACTCGGCCGCCATCGCGGACGCGCGCTCGCCGGAGATGAGCAGGAACTGCCCGAGGTCCGGCCCGGCGTCCACTGCGGCGGCGCCCGCCGCGCGACCGCCCACGAACACCGCGCACAGAGGCGCGCCGCGCGCCGACCAGAACCGGATCTCGCCGTCGCGCGCGCACGCCACCGCGACGAGCGACTGTTCGTCCGTCTCGACGTCTCGCTGTTCGAGGTTCGGATACGAACCATCCATCGAAGACGAAGAGACGCGCTTCCGCCACCAGAGCGCCGAGACGATCGGCGAGCCCGCGGTGCGCAGCACGCGGATGGCGGGCGCGGCGGCGCCTTCGGCGTCCTCGGCGTCTTCGGAAGACGCGCGAAGCGCCGCGCCGGCGGGGATGACGTACACGCCACCGCCCCGCGTGCCGCACAGTAACAGAGGCCCGTCCGCGTCTGAGGAGCAGCAGGGAGGACTGAACTCCAGCGAGGTGATGCGCGCCTGCTCGCCCTCGTACCAAGGGAGCGCGGAGCGCGTCGCGCGCGCGTTTTTTTCGTCGGCGTCGGATGCTCGCTCCGCGCCCTCGGACGTTCCCGCGCGCGCCACGCGCTCCGCGCGTAACAACAGGTGGTGCCTTGTGCCCTCCTCGGAGGCGTGCGCGGCGGCGTGGAACACGCGCGTCGCGGGAGGATCGCCCGGACGCGCGGCCGCCTCGGACGTGCACGCCGCGGCGACGAGCTCGCGGCGACCCTCGCGCGCGCGCGGGGCGCGTCCCGCGGCACCCGAGGCGTCGTCTTCGCTCGCGAAGGCGCCGGAGGGGGGGTCGCTGGAGGCACGCGCGGAGCCCCCCGCGGCGGGGGAGCTCGTGGACGAGCTCCGTCGGACCTCGCCGCCGGGGTCTTTGCTTCGCGAGCGCACCGCCAGGACCTTCTCCACCGCGAACAGGGGGATGTCCAGGGGCGGGCGCAGCTCCTCATCCTCGTCGTCGTCGGTCTCGGAGTCGGCATTGCGATGCATCGATCCGCGCCCGACGGTATCCTCCGCGGCGCCCAGCGCGGAGGACTCGACTCCGAAGAGCCCCGGCACGACGCCGTCGCTCGGCGTCGCCATCGTCCCCGTCGCGCGCGAGACGCGCGTCGGGGAATGCTCGACGCGCCGGTCGTCGCTGAGTTTGACACGCAGCAGCAAATTCGTCACCGAGACCCTCCCCCGCCGAGAACCTGGCGAGTTTCCACGTCAGAAAAGTGTAAGCTTACACTTTTGCCGACACACCCCACACAACTGCAGGACACCTCCCCCATGGTTCGCTTCGATCATGTGCGTCTTCCCGCGCTCATTTCCATGCCCACACCGGCGGTGTCGAGACTTCCGTGACCCGGCGCCGTCCCGCGCATCTCAACGAGTCAAATCGGCTCGCCGCGCGACGCCGCCCTCATTTTCCCGTTCGGCATCCGACTCACCACCGCTCGCGCTGACCCTGCCCCCGACCCCCCCCTCTCGCGTGCTTCTCGCCGCAGGCCGCAATAGCCTCCTCAGCCGAGTTTGAGCTCGCCAACGTGGTGCGTCCGCGCTCGAGCCGAAGCGCCCTCCTCTCCGGGCCGGGGTCTCGAGACGCGTCCCCCGCCCGCGCGGATCGAAAAGGACACAGCACCCTTTTTTCAACTGTCGCGTTTTAGACTGTCGCCATCCGCGCCGACGCGTCGACGGTCGCGCGATCGCGCGCGCCTCGCCCCTGACCTCTCGCGCCCGCCCCTCGCCTGACCCCGCTCAGATGCGCGTCGACGCGGAGGAGCGCGGCGTCGTCGCGCAGTTCTTCGCGATGCTCAAGGACGACGCGTGGAGCCACGCGTCGAGCGCCGACGGCACGGACGTGTTCAAGCTCCCCGGCGAGCGCATCCACCGCATCATGGGCGTGACGCGCACGGACGCGACGCCCGAGCAGGTGCTGACGTTCTTCTCCGACCCGCTCAACTTCGACGAGCACTTCAAGGTCCTGGACGCCATGTTCAAGGCCGGGTCGGTGGTCAAGATCGGCGGCGCGGGGCTGGCGGCGCCGGAGATGGTCGACGACGCCGCGGGCGTGTCCGGGTCCGACGGAGCCTCCGCCGGCGGAGCATCCGCCGGCGGAGTGAGAAAGGGACGCGCGAACTTCCCTTTCGGGAACTTCGCCGCGCTGTCCGTCGGCGGCGACGACCGCCGCGCCGCCGCGGACCCCGGCGATGTGAAGGCCTCGGGCTCGGGCCTGCTCGCCGGGCTTCGCGCGAGCGGCCCGGGCGCGAAGATCGAGGAGGCTTTCCTCCGCGCGACCGGCGAGCGAAAACGGCCGGACGCCGACGCGGCGTCCGTCGCGTCGCGGCTGGCGAATTTGCCCTCCGCGCAGACGGAGGCGACGCGCGACGCGCTGGCGCGGTCGAACGAAGCGCCTTCGCGGACGGACGGGGACGGAGACGTGTCGGACTTGATAGCCTCCGCGGAGACGCGCGACCCGAAGTTCGTGGACCGACCGGGGCACGCGTTACTGCACGGCACGTTCCGGCTTCCCTCCGTCGTGCCCGACCGCGACTTCGTCTGGGACCAGGTGGCGCTGCGCCTGCCCACCGGGAGCGTTTTGATCGCGGGAAAGTCCGTGGAAGTCTTCGGCGAGGACGAGGTGGTGCCCGTGAGCAAGGGGCACGTGCGCGGCGCCGTGCTGACGAGCGGCTACTACGTCGCGCCGGAGTCGGCGGCGGAGGGCGGCGGGTCCAAGATCGCGTTCGTCGTGCAGGCGGACCCGAAGGGAAGCCTGCCCGCGTGGGTCGTGAACTTCGTCGCGCCCAAACAGGCGCACAACGTGACGCGGCTCAGGAAGTTCCTCGACGGACGATGACGGGCGCGAGCGAACGGATCGCTTCGCTTCGTTTTCGTGTACGAAAGGAGTCACGTAGCAATAGAAAAGAGTATTGAAGGGCGCCGTCTCCGCGGCGGTATCGACGGTTAGGGTCTATCATCGCGCTCGAAACGTCGTATCGATACCGCGGGCCGCGCGCGGTCGCCGCGTCGTCGTCGTCGTCGTCGTCGTGTACTCTTGCTATGCGCTTGTGCTCATACGCTCAGACGCGTTCTAAAATCTAAAACGCCGCGCCGCGCCGTCGGACGCGAGTCGTCCGTCGACTCCCGACACTAACAGGCGCGCGGCGTCGTCAGAGCCCTTCGCCAACTTCGCACCCGTGCGCGAGGCGCGCCATGCGCGCCACCACGAGCTCGAGGATCGCCGGCTCGACGCTCACGAGCCGGGCGAAGCCCTCACCCCACAGTGCGGGCGTGCGCGTGGACCCGGATGCGAAACTCTCGCCGCGCGCGTTGGGCGCCGCCGCGACGTCCACGTCGCTCCCGGGATCGGCGGCGGCGCCCGTTCCCGACCAGTCCGCCCTCGTTTCGCCGCCTTTTTTTTTGCCCGGACCGCTTTCGGGCCGGCGCGCGGTCGCCGCGTGGGCGCTCAGCGCCAGCGCGCGCGCCGCCGCCTTGAACGCGCGCGGGAACCGCGCGTGCGTCGCGCGGGTCCACGTCGCGGGCGCGCCCACGCTCAGCTGGTGCACGCACGCGCCGTCCGTGGTGGCGACGTACAGGAACTCGCCATCCGCGGCGCGCGCGACGCACGCCGGCAACAGCCGGTGGTGGCCGCTCGTGCCCGGCCCCGAGGCGTGCGCGTGCACCTCCGCGACGCGCGCGCCGTTGCTCGCGCCGAGCACCCAGACCGTCCCGTCCCTGTGCGCGAGGAACAGGAGCGTCCCGCCCCCGCCCGAGGTGAGCGACGCGCAGTCGACGAAGCGGACGCGGCCCGTCGCGCCCTCCACCGGGAACCGGCGCACCTCGCGCCCGTCCTCGGCGTCAACCAGAACCACCCGCAGCGGCGTGTTGGGCTCGGCGAACGACGTGCCCTGCATCATCGACGCCGCGCACGTCGCCAGGAGCAGAGGCGCGGGCGAATGCGCCTGAGCACCAGTGTTGGCGTCCTTCGACCCGCGCCGAGAAGGAGGGCGAGGCAGCGCGGCGAGGCCGGCGAGGTACACGTCGCGCACCGCGAGCTTCGGCGACTGCCACGCGCGGCGTCCAGAAACCTCCCCGCCCGTCCCCGTGGGACCTGCGGCGTCGTCCCCGCGCCGCAGGTCCCACGCGCGCAGCGCCTTTGCGTCCACCGTGGTGGAGTACATGCGCGAGCCGTCGGGGTGCATGGCGACGTGGCAGACGCCGTCCTCGTCGAACGCGGGGTCGTCGCGGAACGAGCCCGGGACGCCGGCGTCCCAGCCGGGCGCCTCGCCGGTGGCGCCGTCCCACACCGGGAACACGCCGTGCGCGCCCACCGCGCCGACCAGAAACGTACCCGGGGACGCGGCTGGGGACCATGGACCGTCGCCGTCGCGAGGCACGACTCGAAACGACAGCAGCCGCCGTATGGGCCTCGGTTCCGGGGCGCCCGCCGCGCGCTCCGCGGCGAACGCCGACGCGAACGGGTTTCGACGCGGCCTCCGCCGGCGCGGCAACCGCGCGAGCGCGGGATGCGTCCCCGAATCCTCGCGACTCTCGGCGGCTCGGCGGCTCGCCCCGAACCGAAGCGCACCCGTCGCAACGTCCCAGCCCCAGAGCGTGCCGTCCGCCATCCCCGCGAACACGGACGAGCCCGCCGCGTCCAGCGCGACCGAGAGCGCGCCCACGGCGTTCTCCGCCCTGAGCCACGCGACGATCGCGCTGCGGTTCCGCCGGGACGGCGGTGCCGCCTCGCCCGCGTCGAAGCTCGTGGAGGCCTCGAGCCTCGCGTCGCGCGCGTGCTCTACGCCAGCCTTCGCGTCCCTGAGGAGGCGCCACACGCGGACGTGCGCGGTCCCCGGCTCGTTCGGGGACGCCCCACCGGCGGCGACGGTGGTGCCGTCGCGAGACACCGCCAGCGCAAACACCTCGAACGCATCGGGGCTGTGCTCGTGGCCCCACTCCAGCCTCAGGCCGGTGGGGCGGAAGTCGCCGGGTTCGAGGCCGTGCGCGGCGCGACCCTTCTCGCCCCCATCGCCTCCGCCGCCAGACATCGGCGGCGCCCCACGCGCCCGTCGCTGTGAGCGGGGGCACTCCAGCCACGAAATTTGCGCGCCGCGCAGGACTCATCCCAGATTCGACCGCCGACGTGGAGCGGCGTGTTTACTGCGCGTTGCCGCCGCCGCGCGGGCCCACACCGGTGGCGCGCCCGCGTGTGGCACCGCGCTGCACGACCCCGAGAGCTCGCGTCGCGCGCTCTTTCGAACCCGTCCCTCCGCGACCTCACCGCGTCGCCGACCCGAGGCCCCGAGGCGCCCGACCCCCCGCCGCCTTGCCCGTTCTCACGCGCGACGACGACACGCGCGATGAGCGTCGATGCGCTCCGCGCGGAGCTGATGGACCAGAGCCTGGACATGCCCCGTCGTTTCCGCGCGCTCTTCGCGCTCCGGAGCGTCGGTGGCGACGCGTCCGTGTCCGCGCTGCTGGCCAGCCTGCGGGACCCCAGCGCGCTGTTCAAGCACGAGGTGGCGTTCGCGCTGGGGCAGATGCAGGCCACGGGCGCCGTCGAGACGCTCAAGGCGATGCTGCGCGATGAGAGCGAGCACAGCATGGTGCGTCACGAGGCTGCGGAGGCGCTGGGCGCCATCGCGAGCGACGCGTGCCTAGAGGCGCTGGAGACGGCATCCGAAGACGCGTCGCAGGTGGTGCGGGAGACCGCCACGCTGGCGCTGCAGCGCCTCAGGTACGCGCAGGCGAAGCGGCGGGACGCCCAGGCGAAGGCGCCGGCGGCGGCGGCGGCGGCGGCGGCGGCGGCGCGACCCGACGTGCTGGGCTCGGCAAAGGAGCAGCTCTCCGCCGGCGCGCACGGCACGCATTCGCGCGTGGACGAGCCCGACTCGCCGTACATTTCCGTCGACCCCGTGCCTGCGGCGCCGAGCGACGTCCCGACGCGCGCGCTGCGGGTGACGCTGGCGGACGAGTCGGCGAGCTTGTGGGATCGGTACGGCGCCATGTTCGCGCTTCGCAACCGCGATGACCCGAGCGAGGTCGCGAAGGCCCTGGGGTCCGTGTTGGCCACCTCCGACAGCGCGCTGCTGAAGCACGAGGTGTGCTACGTGCTGGGCCAGATCCAGGAGAAGGGCAACGACGCGCGCGCGGCGTTGCGGGCGACGCTGGAAAACGCGCGCGAGCACCCGATGGTGCGGCACGAAGCCGCCGAGGCCATCGGCTCCATCGCCGCCGAGGACACGGAGGCGCTGCTTCTGAAGTTCCGGGACGACCAGGACCGCATCGTCGCGGAGAGCTGCGAGGTGGCGCTGGATATCATGCAGAGCGAGATCAGCGGCGAGTTCGTGCCGCTGGTCGTCGAGCCGACGCGCGCCGCGGCGTGAATAAGAATCTCTTCGAACTCGTTTCGGGTGTTCTCGGCCGGGAGCCCTTCTTCCGACGACTCGCGAGTTTTGATTAAATCGAGCGATCGTTCGAATCGCACACGCTTCCGTTCCCTCTCGCCCGCGTGTCCTCTCACAACGCCGCGCGCCGTTCCCGGCGCCGGACGTGTCTTCCCGAGGCCGGAATCAGCAGAGGGCTGGCGACCGCGTTCTGGTGCGGACGGCGCTCGCGTGGCTCGGAAAGCTGCGTCTCGAGTCGCGCGCTTTCGTGTTAGGGTAACTGGGCCGTTTGAGTGCGACGCGACTAGGCGCGGGAGGGTTCGGGCGCCATGTCCGCGGCGATGGAGGCTGCCGGCGCCAAGAGCCGAAACGCGCGTCTCCCTCCCGAGGTGAACCGCATCCTGTACGTCCGGAACCTCCCGTTCAACATCACCGCGGACGAGATGTACGACATCTTCGGGAAGTACGGCGCGATTCGGCAGATCCGGCTCGGCGACCGCAAGGACACCAGGGGCACGGCGTACGTGGTGTACGAGGACATCTACGACGCGAAAAACGCGGTGGATCACCTCTCAGGGTTCAACGTGGCGAACAGGTACCTCATCGTGCTGTACTACAACGCCGCGCGGGGTGCGAAGCGCACGGACCAGGCCAAGAAAGCCGCGGAAATAGCCAAGCTCCAGGAGAAACACGGCGTCGACGGCGCTTCGGACGCGTTGTAGCGAGCCGAGTCGATCGCCCGACGACAGGCGAGAGAATGCACGACGATGTAGTTAATGTCAATGCGATGTACGTAGCGTATTAATACGACTCACCGCAACCCTTGAAAGTACGGGTGTTCTAAGCACGCCGCGCCCGTGCGCCTCTGTCGCGGGTTGAGCTCGAGCAAGCCGCGCACGAAATCGAGCGCGACGTCGTCGAAGACGCCGCCGTATCGCGCCGGCAACGACTCCTCAAACACGCCCAGTTCGTCTTCGGGAAACGTCACGCCGGCGTTGTGCGGGTTCACGCTGAACGCCATCATCTGACCCGGCGTGAGCCGACCCAAACACCTCTGCACCAAACGCAGCTGGTCCACGTCGTTCTCGCCCGGGAACATCGGCTCGCCGTCGCGCAGCTCGCCGGCCAAACACCCAACCGCCCACATGTCAACCGGCTGCCCGTATCCGGCGCGCGTCACGCCCCCCACGCCGTCCGCCGCGCGGTAGGGCTGCCCCAGTAGGAGCTCGGGCGCGCGGTACCACCGCGTGGCGACGTAGTCCGTGAGAGGCGCGCCGTCGCCGGTGTCCTCCGCCCCCGGGAGCTCGCGCGCGAACCCGAAGTCACACAGCTTGAGCACGCCGTCGTCGCCGACGAGCAGATTCTCGGGCTTCACGTCGCGGTACACGTACCCGCGCGCGTGCAGGTACGCCAGCGCCAGGCACAGCTGGAACACGTACCGCCGGACCTCCTCCGCGGGCAGACCGCCCGCCGGGGGGGGTGGTTCGTTCGCCGTCTGTTCGGCGTCGCGCATCTCGACGGAGACTTGATCGTCGCCGAGAACGTCGGGAGTTTTCGCGTCATCGCGCGCGTCAAAAAAGTCGGCGTCGCGCTCGGCGGCTTGCAGAATCTGCAGCAGCGTACGCGGCACGAACTCCATGGCGACGTAGAGCTTGTCGTTCTGGTAGAAGTCGCCGAGGTGCTTGACGATGTTGGGGTGGTCCAGGCTGCGCAGCGCGCGCACCTCGCGCTCGCTCGTGCGCCGCACCTCCTCCACGTCCGGGTCGCTCGCGTGGATCTTGAACTCCTTCACCGCGCAGAAGCGCGATTCGGTCGCCGCGTCCGCGCACCGCATCACGCGCCCGTACGCGCCCTCGCCCACCAGCTCCACCACGCGCAGGGCCGCGAGTGTGCCGGCGGCACCCAGCAGGGACCCGCGGCCGACCACCTCGTTCGTTCCTTCCGCTTCCGCTTCGTTCGAAACGCCACCGGAGTCGGACCGCTCTTCCGCGCCGACGGAGCCGTCGACGGAGCCGTC
>Ga0181559_10001850_pt1 | contig 20946 bp, 8 predicted proteins | sample 011ome_21_FD_133752 | JGI IMG/M metagenome (GOLD analysis project Ga0181559, IMG submission 133752) | Coastal salt marsh microbial communities from the Groves Creek Marsh, Skidaway Island, Georgia - 011508AT metaG (megahit assembly) | ecosystem: Environmental > Aquatic > Marine > Intertidal zone...
CGCCAACCAACGTCGCCGGTTCCGGTTTCGACGGCGGCGGCGCGACGACGCTCGAGAACCACGCGAACGCGTCGCCGACCCAATCCGCCGACCCAATCGCGCGCGTCGTCGCCGCGTCATCGTTCGATGTTTCGATGTTTCGATTTTTCCTCGCCTCCTGCCGCCGCCTCCGCGCAGCCTTCATCCCGAGCCTGGGGAGCCGCGCCTCCGCCGCCGCCGCGACGTCGGCGGCGACGACGCGCGTTTCGTTCGGGTCGCCCGACGCCGATCGCAGCGGCGAGCGCGCCACGACTCGGTCGACGCGGCGAACCGCCTCGGCGAGCGCCTCCGGGAACCGACTTTCTTGAAATCGTGTCGTGTCTGCGACACCGCGCGCGCGGACGTCCGCGAACACGGGCTCGCCACCCCCCGCGGCGCGCAGCAGCGACGCCAACGCCGGCGGCGCGTCCCGCAGATACGAAGCCGCGATTTCGTTTTCGTTTTCGTTTTTGTCATCTTTCGCGTCGCCGTCGGCAATCAAGACGTCGGCGTGCGTGAACACCGCGACCGCGCGTTCGAGGAACCGCGCCGCGCCGAATCGCCGCTTCAGCGTCTCTATGGCCTCGAGGTCGCCCGAAGATACCCGACCGGTCGCGTTGAACACCAACAGAAACACGTCCACGCCGCCCGTCGGGTTGATGTCGGGTTGATGTGACGCGCACGCCTCGATCGCACGCAACAGGTGCTCGGGCGCGCGCGCGTCGTCCCCGTCGCGAAGCCCGGGCGTGTCCACGACCCACCACCGCTCGGAGGCGGAGGACACGATCGCGCCGCCGAGGCCCGGGGCGAGGCACGGCGCGCACGCGCACGCGGTGGTGACCCCGGACGCGCTCCGGCGCGAGCGGAAAGGGGGAGGCTCGGATGGCTTCTGACACAGGGCGTTTCCCAGACTTGACTTTCCAGCCCCCACGGCGCCGACGAGCACCGCGCATCGAAGCCTCGTGTCGTCCCCGGGCGACGACGCCATCGCCGAGGGATTCGACGACTCGGCGAACCGAGACCCCGTGACCCGAGGATGGATGACGGACACCCCGCGGCGCGGCTTGGACTGCTGACCCGGACGGGCCGACCGGGAGTTCACACGCTCGTGGTGTGACTCTGTCGCGTCTGACGGTCTGAGTGGAAAAATACTGCCGCCGCGAAAAACGCGTCGGCTTTTCTTGAGGGTTAGGGATGTGGTGACGTGACGTGCCACTCTCGCGCGCGCCACGGTCGGTTCCCCGTGGGGTTACTGCTCTAATAGCGCTCGCAGCGCGCGCCTAGTAGCCCAGCGAGGCGTTCGATTTCACGATGAGCCGCCTGGCTGGCGCGGGCGCGGTGGAGAAGGTTCTGGACGCCACCGATGGGGGACCGCGCGTCGGCGGGGATATGCGGAGCAAAAACGTTCAAGGTTTGTCCCGCGCGGCGCGCGTCCGGGGCGGCAAGCTGCGGTTCGTGTACCACCGCAAACTGCGCGTCGCGCTGCCCGCGTTCATCGCCGGGTTCGCGACGTGCGCGTGGATGGGGCTCATCAAGAAACCCCCCGTGGTGAAGAAGGTTGTGCGGAAGAAAAAACCGCCGCCCCGGTCGGGGCCGATCATCGAGGAGCTGCCGGACGACGCGCCGGTGCCTTCCATGTCCGCGGTGAACCCCGGGGAGGAGACCAAGCTGGTTCTGGTGGTGAACGACTCTTTGAACATGGGCGCGGGGAAAATCGCGGCCCAGTGTTGCCACGCCACGCTGGCGGTGTACCAGAGCCTCGAGGGGAGGCACAGGAACGTGCTGCGGCAGTGGGAAGCGGAGGGGCAAAAGAAAATCGCGCTGAAAGCCAAAGAGAAGGACATGAGCGGCTTGCTCGCCGCGGCGGAGGCGCAGCGCTTGCCTTGCTACTTGGTCGCGGACGCCGGGCGGACGCAGGTCGCCGCGGGGTCGCACACCGTGCTCGCGATCGGTCCCGCGCCGGAATCCGTCATCGACGGCATCACGGGGAATCTCAGGCTGTTGTGACGGAAACGAACGTCGCGTCGCGAGAAGCGAGAAATGAATGTGATCCGACGTCGTCGCCCGTCGTCGTTTCGCCGCTACCTTTCGTACATCCCTCCCAAACCCGAGACACCGCGCGGCGGCTACGTGTCCGCGGTCGATTCTTCGGGTCCCGTCCCTCAGGGTGTCTCGTATCGCGTGTCTCTTGAAACAAAACGTCATCGAAACGTCTTCGCTTCACACGAACATGTCGTCTCTGTCCGCCTCCATCTGGTCCCCGTCCCCGGCGTCCGCCCCCGAGAACTCCAGGAAGTGCGTCGGGCGGTGGCTCTCGTGGTAAAACTCCTTCGGGTTCGCCAGCCGCAGCGCGTACTGCATCCCGGGCGAGTGCTTCACGCCTTGGAAGTTGTAGTTCCACGAGCCCCCATCGGGAACCATGTAGTACCCCAAAAACCGATCCGACAGAAGCATCTGCACCTTCTCGTAGTGCGCGGGCGAGAACCCCCGCGGGTTCGAGCCCGAATTGTCCTTGTTCGCCCGGCCCCACTCGTAGCCGCCCGGCGTGAGTTTGTACGCCGTCAGCGAGCACGACCCCGGCGTGAACGAGCACGTCAGCACGACGCACGTCTCGCCGTTCCATTCCTTGTGCTGCTCCAGGATGCGCGCGTGCTGCACGACGTCGCCGGGGGGCAGGTGCGGCGTCTCGTTGGGCTGCGTGTGCAGCCACCCGAGCGGCTCCAAATCTTCCAGGTACTCGTGCTCGGGGAGCGCCAGCGGCATGTTCACGGAGGAGTGGTTGCCCCACTGCGGCGGCATCACCACGCACCGGATCTCCTTCACCATCGGGTTATCGGGGGGGGACACGCCGTACATGTACCCCGCGATCTGCGTCCGCAAATCCGCGATGGTGATGAACTTTTTGAGCACGTTCTTCGGAAGCACGTAGGTGTACCCGGAGTCCGAGATGTCGTCCGAGTTGACGTACACGTGGTTCACGCGCAAGTGCAGGTTGGATGCCGAGATGGCGCGCACGCGCCAATCCGTCTTGCTCCCGAACGTCGCCGTCTCGTACGGCGACGTGGTGGTCACGATGAGCTCGTCCCCGTGCACGTTCGTGGTTTTCGTGGTCACCGCGGTCATCTGCGCGGCGTCCGCGCCCTGCTTTTCGATGGCGGCGATCTCTTGGCGCTGCGCGCTCGGCGGCGTGATCTCGGCGCCCAAGATGACGTCGCGGATCTCGCTCTGCGTCAGCGCGCCCACGTTGACGTTGTTCTTCTTGGCGTAGTCGCCGAGGATGAGGTCCTTGAGCGCGATCTCCACCTTGATCCACTGCTCGTCGTTCAGGTCCGGCCACACGTGGTGCGGCTGCGTGACGATGGTCTTGTCCGGCTTCAAGAGCATCTTCGCTTTGTCGTTGTTCACGTGCAGCGCGCGCAAGATGAGAATCAGCCGCGAAAACGCCGTGTACGACGAAATCGTCTTCAGCCAGTCGTCGTACACGTTGAACAGCGCCATCTGCGGCTCGGTGGCTTTCAGGATCAAGTCGCCGAACTTCTCGATCTTCATGCACGCCTGGAACGGCATCTGCAGCTCCGAACCCTTGATGACGATGTTCGGGAAGTCCAGCAGGTGCACCTCCAGCGGGTCCAGCATGCCCTTGCGCGTCACGATGATCTGCTTCGGCTGCTCCTCCACCGGGAGCGAGCGCACCAGCGCCGCAACCTCCTCGGCGGTTTTCCACTTGGCCAGCTGCCCGAGGCGCTTCTGCCCGGCCCACACCGAGGTGTGGATCACCTTCAGGAACAGCTGCCCGGTGCGCGGGTTGAAGATGAAGATGGCGCCGTTGATGGGCTTCGTCGTCAAGTTGCCTTCGAAGGTTTTGTGGATCGTCACGCGGTACACGTTGGTGTCGTCCACGAACCAGATTGTTTGGTTGGAAAACAGCTCGCCGTAGTTTTGCGAGTTGAGGTACGGTTCCGTCGGCTCGCTGCTGTACAGCTGCAGCCCCTTGCGCACGCGCTCGCGCAGCACGTACAGCGCGGGGTTCGCCTTCATGATCTTCGCCATCGCCTGCTGCACGAGCGGCTTCGCGCCCGGGAACCAGTTGCCGTACGCCGCGTGCAGGTTGTACGCCAGGTCGATCGCCACCATCGCGCCCGACGGCGACGGGTAGATGGACATGTTGTCCGTGGTGTAGTCCAGAAACTTGGCGCGCGCGTAGCGCTCGACGTCGTGGCTGTCGAAGTCGCCCCAGCGCAGCTGCACGTCCAGCCAGAACTTGTTCGAGGCCTTCTGGTCGAACGCGTCCTTCGCGTCGCCAGTCAGCGAGGGCTTGGACATGGGCCACTTGTACGCGGCGAAGAGCAGAATGTCCGCGCACGACGAGTTCATCTTGTACGACTTGCGCGGGTGGATGGTTTCCTTCTGCACCGTCTCAATCTCCAGCGCGTCGAGCTCCTGGTCGAACACCTGACACAAGTCCATGACGACGGACTCGTGGATCTTTTGCCACAAGTGCGCGCGGAAGATCTGGATGAGCGAGATCTTCAGCGTGGGGATCTTGCCGTGCATGAAGATGCCCGTCAAATCGAGCTGAACTTGGAACCCCACGTACACGTTGGCGCGGTTGATCGTCGGCGACCACCACAGCGTGAACCTTCGGTTGGGGATTTGGTTCAAACCGCTCCTCTGCGCGTTGGTCAGCTTCTTGTACTTCATGCTCTCCTCGAACCCGCTGGCTTTCTCCCAGAACAGACCCTCCCAGGTGGGAAAGTACGTCCCTTTGAACAGCGTGTGCTCCAGAATGCCCTCCACGCCGCCCAAAGCCTGGATCACGTCCGTGCGATAGTTGTTCAGGTTCCAGAGTTTCCCGTCGTGCCTGGCGTGCGTCCACCAAAACGGGTTCAGCCGCAACAGGCAGTGCTCCTTGAAGTGCGTGCGCACGCGCCATCCTTTGTCGTAGGCGAGCGTGTGCCGGTCCTTCTGGAACAAAGTGTTGATGCGCGGAATGCCGCGGTCCCAGGAGTCCTCCAAATCCTCCAGCGTTAACCGGCGGTTCTGCGCCTGCGCCTCCTGCCGCTTCAGCGCGTACTCGGCCCACACGCGCTGCGAGTCGGTGAACTCCGCCTCCCAGGGCTGGATGTAGCGGAACAGGTTGGGGATGAGCTGGTCGGTGTCGCTGGACATGCCGCTGCGGAAGTGCGTCACGCCCGTGTCCGTCTGCATGCTGTACTTCAAATCGCTCTGGGGAATAAGAATGTGGCCCATGGAGAGCATGCCGAGCCCGCCGATTTCCTTCGGCGTGTAAAACACGACGGGCGGGAACCGCGACGGCATCTTGGAGTTGAGCCCGATTTTCACGCGCGTCTGGATCTTGTTCTCGCACTTCACCAGAAGATCCAGGAGCTCCTGCGTGTGCACGACCGCCTCGCGGTAGTACGTCATGAGGCCGATGAGCGCGGTGTTCCACTTGTTCACGATCTTCGTGAACGTCGTCGCCCCCGAGCTCATCAACACTTGCCGCACGCGATTCTCAAACTGTTTCAGCGCCTCGTCGTCCACGCGCAGAAACGCCTGCGCGGTGCGCTCCTTGGTGTGCTCGTTCTGGAGGTTCCACACGCCGTCGCGCTGCGCGAAGTGCTCGGTGGCCATGCGCGTCTTGGGCATGATCCGTACCTCGAACCCGCACATGTTGAACAACAAATTGGGGTTGTCCCGGGAATACACCGAGACGAACCCGTTGTCCCATTCCAAAGAAGTGAGCGAGCGCGGGAGCCGGTTCTTGATGTCCCAAAACGTCGCGCGCCCGAGGTTCACGTCGTGCTTCATGAGGCGCATGCGCGCGTCTCGGGGCCAGCACTTCTTGTTGTTGTATCCGACGAGGTTCTCGTTGTTCGGGTCGGGGTGCTCGGTGAGGTACCGCTGGATCAGGTCCTTCGCCTCCTCCGCGGTGAACCGGAACAGGATGTGCAGCTTGTCCACGTACCGGCTGTACAGCCGGATCGGGTGCCGCGTCTCCGTGCGCGCGTCGCGGTGGTTGATGAACTCGTTGGGCATCTGCGGCGAGCCGGCGAGCTCGCTGGCGCGCGTCAACCCTAAAACCAGCAGGTCTAACACTAAACCGTAGTACTGCGTCACGAACGACGCGAACTGCAGGCCGCGAATGAGGCCGTACGAGTTCGTGTGGCTCATGTCCTTGTACGAGATCACGACGTTGTTCTTGGCGGTGACGTAGTCGGCGATGTTGTGGTCCACGATGAGCCGCATCAAGCGGTTGAGCATGGTGAGGTCCATCTTCTCAAAGACGCGCTCAAACTTCGTCTGCAGCATCACCACGCACGACCCATCCGCGGTGTCCCACACGTCCGTCAGGTTGTTTATGCCCTGGCACCACTTGTACACTAACAGCGGCGGCGGCTCGGTGTCCGCGGGCTTGATCCAGTTCGGGAACAAGTGCCGTTTGTCCGACTCGTACCAGAGGTATTGGTCGAGGTACGCGTCGGTGATCTTCTCCAGGGGCTCGATCTCGTACACCGGGATGAGGTGCGAGTACAGGTCCATGAACTCGATGCCCACCTCCTTGAACGCGCGCTGCGTCAGCAGGTGCCGCTTGATCCGCGACAGCGCTTCGTGCGGGTTATCGAACGCCTGCTCGATCAAACCGAGCTCCTCCCTTTGGCTCTGGTTCAGCTTCGCGGCGATGGAGAAGTTTTCCTTCAACCGCTCCAGCGCCAAGATGAGCAGCTTGCGGTCGTGCTTGTACGACAGCGGCGGAAACGGGATGGGCGAGAACTTGCGCGACTCCAGCCAGTGCACGGTGGTGGTGTAGATCGCCACCGCCTCTTCCGGCGTGACGTACGGGCCGTCTTTCAGGTAGTTGTGCTGGCGTTCCTGCTCAGCTTTCAGCCAAAGCCGGGTCAGACGTCCCAGGTTTTTCCGGCACACCGTCTTGTCCACGGTGGCGCCCCGCCGAATGCGCTCGCGGTTGTAGTGCGCGACGTTGGTCCACCAGTCCGCTTTGCTCTTGACGTAGCGCAGGATCATGTTCTCCACGGGCGCGGGCAGCCCGGGCACCTTCCACGGGATGTTGGCTTTCCAGCACCGCCACGCCTCGGACAGGTGGCTCAGGATGGTCTTCGCCTTGTTCGCCTTGATGCCCTCCGGCATCATGTCGAGGATGTCGTGCATCACCGCCGCCCGCAGCTCCAGGTCGAAGTGCGACTCGATCCGCTGCTTGGTCACCGTCTTGGCGACGCCCTTGCTGTGGCGGCCCTCGAACTGGCGCGCGAGCAGGTTGCCGAGCCAGCGCTCGAGCAGCGGCACGATGCCGCGCAGGAAGAACAGCCAGACGCGCCACATGGGCGCCCAGAAGCCCACGCCCGGCCCCTTACCCACCGGCCCGGTGTTGAACCGGTAGTAAATCAGGTGCTTCAGATCCTTGCACATGCGGATCTGGCGCATCAGCCGGTACTTGTACCGGTACATCCCGGTGAGCTGCCCGACGTGCGAGAAGACGTACTGCAGGCCGTCCGCGAGCTGGAACGCGTCCACGTTCCCGAGGCGGTACTGCACGTTGCTGTCCACCACCAGCTTCGTGAGCCGCAGAATCTCGCGGCACAGGTGGAACGCGTTGCCGAACCGGCTCTTCTTGCGTTCCTTGGTGGTGAGCGTCTTCACCGGCTTCAGGTTGAAGTTGTAGTCCAGGTGCAGGTAGTTGAGGTTCTTGCGGTGGATCAGCAAGTTCAGCATGTTGTACCCCTGGCGGCACACCTGCAGCCCCGCCTCCGTCCAGTCCAGCTCCGTGCACTGGAAGAACTTGGTCTTTTTCAGCGCTTTAAAAAGCGAGCGCTTCTTCACCGCCTTCGGCGGGCGCTTGTGCAGCTGGTTCAACACGTAGCACTTGAGCAGCTTCTGGTAGGAGACGCGAACCTTCACCGGGTACCCCGCCGGGCAGTGTTCCTTGAACCAGCCGTTCACCAAAGGCACGTCGATGGCGCGTTTCGTGTTCCCGCTGCGCTTGTTGAACGGCTCGGGCGCGAACACCAGCGCGATGCCGTGCATGGTGTTCTCCGTGTACAGGGGCGCGTCGCTCGCGAACGGGTCGCACCCCTCGGGTAGCGCGAAGTCGTCGTCGTCGTCGTCGAAAGTCTCGGCGCGAAAACGCCCGTTTCCGGATCCGGAGGCCCCCTCGGACGACCGGTACGACGCGATGGGGTGGATCAGCGGGTCGTAGTAGAACGCGGGCAGATCCGGGTCCTCCGTCTTGATGTACATGACCATCGGATGGTGGTACGGGGGCGTCGCCACGCGCCGCGGGCGGTTGTTGTACAGAAACGGAAACGCGACTTTGTATTCGGTGCGGTTGGCGTGACGCACGATGAGCTTGTTCACGTCGTTGAACTCGTTCCAGTCCTCGTCCGCCTTGTCCATGTCTCGGTGTAACGGCTCGAACTTCGGGCCTCCCGGAATACACATGTTCAGCGCTTTCGCGGTGAAGAAGCTCTTGTCCTCGAACAGGTAGAAGTAGTTCTTGTCCGTCAAGTCGCTCAATAACTGCCCCGCCAGCCGGTACAGCGTCGCCATCACCGGTAGCGGTAATTGCCACTTGCGGTAGCTCGAGCCGTTGACGAACTTGGTGTACTTCAAAGGCTGGTGCTCGTAGAACCACTCCGAGACCGCGCCGTCCTCTTCTTCGTCGAGCTCGAGCTCGATCGCCTCCAGCGGGTCCACGTCCAGTAAGTTGTCCGCGTAATCGAGCGGGGGCTCTTCGTCGTCGAACGGCGGGAAGCGCATCCGCTTGAAGTGCCTCCGGTCGCGCTTCTCGCGGCGCATCATGATCCACATCGTGCCCCACTGCGCCACGTACACCGGCTCGATCACGCGCGGCGTCTCGTTCACGAACGTGATCGCGCCGGTGATGTGGTATATCACCTCGCAGTGCCGCGCCTGCTCCCACGGCATCGGCATGTTCTCCAGCAATTTGAACACCGCGTGCGGCACAAACTTCAGAGCGCCCAAGTACACGCGCTTGTCGTGGCGGAACTTGCGCGAGCTCATGTCGCCGTGGTCCTTCACGATCTTGCGCACGTGCTGTTGGTGATTCGTAGACGTGGTGGTACGGGAAGCGTCCAAGGGTCAACGCGTGGGGTGACGGGTTCAGCGTTATCCTCGACGGAGCGAGGGAGAATGGTTTTGGTGAAAGGTTTCGGTGCGACCACACGGGTCGGGTCGGAGGCTTGGCGCGTCGTTCCGAGCGGGCGGGAAAAGGGGGTGGACGCCGCCGCGTCTCGTCTCGCCACGCACCTCGGGAGGCATCTCTTCCTTCGGGGGCTCGACGTATCCGAACTTGCGGGTCGTGCCGTATCGCTTGGCGTTGAGCTGCTGCCATTTGCGGGCTGCGGGCGCGCGAGAAGGGGGAGGGGCGAACGAGGATGGGCATTTGTTAGTCGCGCTCGGCGAACGGGAAATAGGGTTCATCCGCGCCGGAAAACGCGCGCGCGGTGCGACACGACGTCGCCGCACACGTGGCGACTGCGCGTCGCACTTCTCCGTGTGTGCCTTGAGGTAGCCGCGCGTACCTTTCTCCTCCAGCCTCGCCTGTTCGGCGTCGGCGTCCGGCTCCATGACGCCCGACGGGTTTTTCACTCGGCGCGCCGGACAGAGACTTTTCTGCCGCCTTCCTCACCGGGGGGCAGACAGAGCGGTGCGCAGAGCAATGCTCGATCCGCCGCCGCCGCCGTGCCGCGGCCCTTCCTTCGACCCTCTGTCCCGCACCCGCCGCCGCGAGGTGGAGGTCAGAACAGGCTGCGTTCGCGTCGTGCGCCGCGCCGTCGAGTCTGCGCGACGCGCGATCTGATGACCTCGTACGTAGGGTATGGCGGCAGTCTCACTCGGCGGAGAGCGCTCATGAAAACGATCGGCGGGGGCGTAAAATGTCTGCCCGTTGAAAGGGAGCTGTCGCATTTCGTCGCGCGCTCCTCTCGAGCGTGTCACGATGGCCCGCCGCTCGGCCGCGCTCGCGCTCCTCCTGTTCGTCGTCCTAGCGCTCCTCGCGCCCGTCTCCGCGGGGGGGGGTGGCGCGTGCCCCGCCGAGTCCTGCCGGGAGTGCGTGGCGAAGGGGTGCGGCTGGGCGCCCGGGATGGCGTGCCAGAACAAAGGCATGTTCGGTTTTGGAAAGGAGGTGAGCACCGCGGTGACGCAGTGCACGCCGCTGCGAGACGCGCTGGTGCGGCTGAGGGACACCTCGCCGCAAGCCTCGGAGACGCTCGTCGCCGCGTACGACTTCATCCGGGACAAGATCACGTTGAAGTGATGATGAGGCGAGGGAGAACGGAGCGAACGCGAACCGCCGTAGGACAGATTTTATGCGCACGCGAGAGACGCGTTCTTTTCCCCAAAAGCGATCCATCGGAGGCGACGCGACGAAGAGAAGCGCGGTGTGTCGCGGGTGAGACGCGTGAACATACCGTCGAGTGCTTTGCTTATGTCGCGTATTTCAAACAAGGTCGCGCGGACGGCATCGTCGCGCCGCGCGTCGCGGCGGAGACTCCGGCGCGAAAAAATCAGACGAACCGCGAGACGTCAGTCGTCGTCGGCGGCTCAAGTCGTCGTCGCGTTTTACGCGACCGACTTTTCTTTCACGAACACTCTCGACACCATTTACGGCACGGGGAGGGGCTTGATGTCCCAGATCTCGTTCGCGTACTGGTCGATGGTGCGGTCGGAGTTGAACTTGCCCGAGAAGGCAGTGGAGATGATGGAGGATTCCGTCCAGCCGGCTTCGTTCTTGTACGCCGCGTCCACCTTCGCCTGGCACTCGATGTAGCTCTGGAAGTCCTTCGCCACCAGGAAGTAGTCGCCGCGGCCGAAGCCCTCGTTGCCCTCCAGGGACCACAGGAGCTCGTCGAACTCGCCGGGCGCGCCGAAGGTGCCAGCCTTGATGCAGTCCATCACGGCGGTGAAGGACGCGGGGGGCTCGAACTCGCCGGCGGCGCGCTCGGCGCGCGCCGGCTCCACTTCGGGCTCCTCGATGCCGAACAGGAAGAAGTTCTCGTCGCCCACGCACTCGCGGATCTCGACGTTGGCGCCGTCCAGCGTGCCGATGATCAGGCAGCCGTTCATCTGGAACTTCATGTTGGACGTGCCGGAAGCTTCGGTGCCCGCGGTGGAGATGTGCTGCGACAGCTCCGAGGCGGGGATGAGCGTCTCGGCCAGAGACACGTTGTAGTCGGGCACGAACACAACCTTGAGCAGGTCGCCGATCTCGGGGTCGTTGTTCACCACCTCGCCGACCGCAGTGACGAGGCGCACGATGCGCTTCGCCTGCAGGTAGGTGGCGTACGCCTTGCCGCCGAAGACGCAGACGCGAGGCGTGACGTTGGCGCGCTCCTCGGGGGTCATGGCCTTCATCTCGTTGTAGCGGTGGATGATGCCCATGATGTTCAGGAGCTGGCGCTTGTACTCGTGGATGCGCTTGATCTGGATGTCAAACATCGCGTCGGTGGAAACCTTGACGCCGGTGGAGTCCTCGATGAGCTTCGCGCAAAGCGCCTTGCGCTCCTGCTTGGCGTCCTTCCACTTCTTCTGCAGCTCCGCGTCCTTCGCCAGGGGCGCGAGCTTCTCCAGAAGCGCGGTGTCCGTGACCCACTCGTCCGTGCCGATCGCCTCGGTGATCACGTCGGAGAGCTGGGGGTTGCAGAAGGCGAGCCAGCGGCGGGGGGTCACGCCGTTGGTCTTGTTCTGGAACTTCTCGGGGTAGAGCTCGGCGAAGTCCTTGAAGGTGAACGTGCGCACGATCTCGGAGTGGATCGCGGCGACGCCGTTGATGGCGAAGCCGGAGATGCAGCACAGGTTGGCCATGCGCACCATAGGCGCGGGGGCCTCCTCCTCCTCCTCCTCCTCGGCGGCGGCGGCGCCCTTGGCGGCGGGCTTCGCCTTGGCGGCGGCAGCCTTGGCCTTGGCAGCGGCGGCAGCCTCCTCGGGGGTGACGTAGTTCTCGAGGATGCGCATGGCGCCGAGCTTGGCGGCCATCTCCTCGGCGGTGGCCTCGGGGTAGGCCGCCTCAACCGAGGCGATGAACTGGTCGTCGATTTTCTTGATGATCTCGACATGGCGGGGCAGGAGCTCCTCCATGAGGTCGAGGGGCCACTTCTCGAGCGCCTCGGGCATCACCGTGTGGTTGGTGTACGCGACGGTCTTGGAGGTGAGCGCCCAGGCCTTGTCCCAGTCCATGCCCTCGACGTCCATGAGGATGCGCATGAGCTCGGGCGCGGCGAGCGTGGGGTGCGTGTCGTTCATCTGGATCGCCACCTTCTCGGGGAGCGCGTCCCAGTCGGCGTTGCCGCGCTCCTTGAAGCGCGCCAGGATGTCCTGCACGGACGCCGAGCACAGCATGTACTGCTGGCTCAGGCGCAGCGCCTTGCCCTCGCGCGTGCCGTCGCCGGGGTAGAGCACCGCGCACAGCTGCTGCGCGAGGTTGGTCTCCGCCATGGACGTCTCGTAGTCGCCGGCGTTGAAGGAGGCGAGGTCGAAATCCTTGGGCGCAACCTCGGCGTCCCACAGGCGCAGCGAGATGCAGTTCTTGGTCTTGTACCCGGGGATGGGCGAGTCGTACGCCACGGCGTTGATGGTCTGGCCGGGCGTCCACACGCCGTCAACCACCTTGCCGTAGAAGGAAACCTTGTGCGCGGTGGTGCGCTTCACCTCCCACGGGTTACCGACCTCGAGCCAGTCGTCGGCGTACTCCATCTGCTGGCCCGTCTTGGCGTCGATGCCCTGCTTGAAAAGGCCGTACTTGTAGCGCAAGCCGTAGCCCCAGGCGGGCAGGTCCAGCGTGGCGATGGAGTCCAGGAAGCACGCGGCGAGGCGCCCGAGGCCGCCGTTACCGAGGCCCATGTTCCTCTCGACGGAGGCGCAGGACTCGAGGTCGTACCCCAGCGTGCGGAGCGCGTCCGAGTACTCGCCGGTCAAACCCAGGTTACCGATGGCGTTGGTGAGCGCGCGGCCCTGCAGGTACTCCATCGAGATGTAGTACGCCTGCTTGGGGTTCGTCGCGTGGAAGTGCGAGTAGGTGGCGTTCCAGTTCTCCATGAGCTGCTCGCGCACGGACTCCGCGGTCGCACGGTACATGTCGTCCGTCTCGAACTTGAGCGGCATCGCGCCCACCTTGCTGGTCTGGTACACGATGTTGGACGCGATGGTCTCCGCGGACTTCGGGCACAGGGGGGCCTCGAGCGCGGCGGCATCGGTGGAGATGTCTGTCGGGGGAAGGGGCGAGGCGGGTTGGGCGGGTCGGGGTGAGCGAGGCGTCTGAGTGCGCGTGTCGTGTACCGCCGCGCGGCCGCGCGGCGGTCACGCGGCGGATCCAGCTTCGCCGCGACGGAGGCGTCTCCGGTGTCGGTCGCGTCTCACGCTCCCAGACGCGTAAAAAAAACAAGATGACAGTTCTCCCGGAAGCGTGAGGGACGTACCGCGCTTGCCGGCCGAGGCGACGACGCCGCGGCGGACGACGCGCGCCTTGGAGGCGCGCTTGGGCGCAAACTGCGCGCGGGTCGCGGGCATAGCCGCGGCGGAGGTCATGGCAGCCATGGTCGGTAGGTTCCTGCGCGACGGAGGGAGGTCAGAACGCTTGGGTTTTGAACCAGAGATATTTATCTTTTCGCGAAGCGTCGTTTCGACGGCGCCGCGGGGGGTCGCGGCCACGGCGACCGCGGCGAAAAAGATCCAGAGGGCGCGTCGAGCGCGCGCGCGCGAAACGCGGGGGATGCACGCACTGCTTAACGGCGTCGCGTACGAGCCGTACGCAGGCGTCACAGATGTGGGCGCTCGCGATCGCAGCCGCCGGCTCTTGGGCGAAAAGAACAACCAAAAATTTAAACCAAGGATTGCAAATCGTGGCTCTGCGATTGCCAAGGTGGAACGCGAACCGAAACCATTGGCCGTCGTTCGCGGTTTTCGGGAGACGCAACGGTCTAACAGACCCTGATCGCGCGAGGACGAAAAAGCAAAAAGCGCGTCTCGTTTTTTTTCGTTCCGCTCTTCACGACGAAGGTACACCATCGATCGCTCTTCACGTATATCACGCGCGTGCTTTTCCCCGAAAAAAAAACGAAGCGCGCGTCGTACGTAGCGTAGCTCCCTGACTTCCGTATGTATTAAAACATGAAACACGCGTCGTACGCGGGCAGACTGCGCAGCGCGGTGACTGATAGCGAGGGGAAGCAGCTCGCGTTGCGCTCGGCGTCGACGTCCTCCCACACCGCCGCGGCGGGCGCCGCGGGGACTTCCTCCGCGGCGGCGACGGAGCCTTCCGTTTCTTTTCGCGTCTGCGCCAGAAACGCTTCGTCGACGTCGAAGGCGCGCGGCCACGAGACGCCGAGCGACGGAACCGAGGGATCGTTCGTCATGAACAAACGTGGATCGGGAAACGGACGCGCCGAGCCTCGCGGGAACGACCCCAGCGCTCGCGTCCCGCTCCCGCTCGTCGCGCGTCTCACCGTACCGCGAATCTCGACATCTTTCCAAAACGCAACCATCAACGTGACGCGCCGGGGTTCCGTCGTGGCGAAACGAGAAGAGAGTCGTCGCGCGGCGCGCGTCTCTTCACCACGCCCGTCGGTATTTCTCACGCCCGGCGGTCTCGCGGCGGCGACGCCTCTTCCCGGCACGACGCCGTGCAGACACTCGCCGTCGAACACGGCGACGCGGCCGGCGACGGGCGCGACCAGCCATCCGTTCCGCGCGAGCCGCTTCGCGTCGTCGCGCTGATCCGTCACGAGCGTCGGGCCGCCGATTCCGCCCGTCACGAAAACGACGGCGGAACAGATCGGGTGCCGAATGCGGCGCGGCGCGTCGTCGCGCGAACCCGCGGCCGCGGGCAGACCCTCGTCGTCCGAGTCGAAGTGCATCTGGTGGCCGGAGGCGTGCGGCCGCGAGTGCGCCCACCACTCCGCGGCGGTCGCCGACGCCGCCGCCGGGAACGCGCGCGCCGCGACGGCGCGCACGTTCCCGATCACCGCGTCCATCAAGCTTCGCGGCGGCGCGTCGGAGATGGCGCGCGTTCCCAAAGACTCGGGGGACTCGGTCAAGTCGTGCGCGTAGCTGAAGAAGCCGCACCCGTCCTCGTGGTACCCGTGCTCTTCCCAGAACGCCGAGTCCGGCGCGAAGACGCGCCGGAGACGCGCGAGCGTCCCCGGAGGAACGGCGCCGTCGAACGCGCGGACCGGGACGCGTGGATTCGTCGGCGTCGGTTTTTTTTTGTCTTCGTTTTTGTCCAAGAGGAGGCTCGCGCCGTCGCGCTCGTCGCGCTTCTTTCGTTTCGTCGCGCGGACGGCGACGCCGGCCAACTCGCGTGGGTACCGCAGCACACCCCTCGCGAGCCTGTACCTGAACCCCATGGCGGTCAGGAGCGCCGCCGCCTCGGCGTCGCGGCCCTCCTGGCACAAAAGCACCCCGAGCTCGACGTTCGCCGCGCGGCGACTCGAGGCTTCTCTCTGGTTTCCCGAATCGTCGGCGGTGACGCTCGCGGCGGCGCGGAGGAGCCGCTCGACCGCCTTCAGGTCCTCGGGTCCAGACGCGAGACGCTTTGTGATCCGCGCGGCGGCTAAAAGCGCCGTCGCGGGCTCGCGGGACGCCGCGCGCGCGCGATTGGCTTCGTCCCTCGTCCCGAGCGCGGCGCGGAACGCGCGTAGCGCGTCGCGGGCACGCCTCGCGTCCGCCGACCGCTTCGTCGCGAGCGCGAGGACACGCTCCACGAGGCGGTCGCGGTCCAGCGGCTCCGCGCGGCGGCGACGACGCACCCAGCCCCCGGGCTCGACCCGGCACCAACCGCCGGGCCCGTCGCCGTCAGAAGGACCCATGCCCGCGCATATGAATGACACTGTCGAGGAAATGTGGTTCCGAGAGAAGCGAAGCGTGGGGTTTTTTTTTGGGGGAAACGCGCGAGGGACCGAGGGTGATTGCCCATACGGGTCGTACCGAAAGAAGGTACGCGAGTCGCTCGGAAAAACACCTTTGGCGGCGGAATGCGTCTCGACTCACTTCACGCCGCGCGATCGGCGTTCAGTGACCCGGCGCGGACCCGAGCACCTCTCGAAGTCGGCCGGCATGATCATTCCCGTGCGCTGCTTCACCTGCGGCAAGGTGCGTGGACCTCCCGCGGATCACGACCCGACACGCGCCGGCCCCCGGCTTTTCCTCCGGCGCGCGCCCAGGGACGGGGTTGGCACGCGCGTTCTCGCTCGCGCGAGCGCGCCGAGAACGCCGAGGGCTCGCGAGGCACACTCGCGCCTTTGATTCGTGTGCTCCGGCCGTCTCGGGGGAGGCGCGCTCCCCCGGCGAGAGGCTCGGCCTCGGTCGCGTCCCCTCCGCGTCTGGCCGTTCATTCGCTCGTCCCGCGCGAACCCGGATTCACGATGCCGCGGCGGATTCTGACCCCCTCCCTTCTCTGCGCTCAGGTGATCGGAAACAAGTGGGACACGTACCTGGACCTGCTCCAGGCGGATTACTCCGAGCGAGACGCCCTGGACGCGCTCGATCTGCAGCGGTACTGCTGCAGGCGCATGCTCATGACGCACGTCGATCTCATCGAGAAACTCCTCAACTACAACACTCTTGAACGCCAGGATTAGAGACGGTCGGCGAGAGACGTAGGAGGAACGCGAACGAGCTCCTAATTAGTCATCACGTGAGCCACGACGTCGCGTTGCCTATCTATCGCCTCGCCCTGGCGGCGGCGGCGCCGCTTTTCTTCTCGCGCTCGCTCGCGCGCCACGCCGCGCGCCCCTCGAGCACCTCGCCGTCCGCGTCGACGAACTTGTTGGCGCCAGCCTCGCGGAACCACCGGCCGGCGCCGCCGCCGCCCGCCGGATTCGCCGGATCGGGGTTCCGGACGGACTGACCCCCCTCGAACTGGCGCGCGTAATCGATGAACACCTTCTCGCCGTCGCGATACTCGCCCTTAGAGAGCTCGGACGCCGGGGTGAAGTGCGGCAGGCGCCGGCGCCACGCCGCGGGCGGCGCCGGCGCCGGCGCGCGGGGCAGACGAGCCATCGGCCCCCCCAGCCCGCGGGTTTCGGGTCTCTCGTTCCCCGGAGAGACGTCTCTTTCGTCTCTTTCGTCCGCGTCATCGTTCACGAATCCGTCGTCCGTCCGCCCCGCCCCCGCCTCCGCCTCCGCGTCGCTCTCGGGAGGGACGACGTCGGAGTCTTCGGAGTCGACCAAGTCCACGGTTCCGCGCGTCCCGTCCCCCCGCGTCATCCCCGTCCCCGCGGTCATCGTCGCCGAAGAAACGTTCTTCTTCTTCGGCCGTCTCGCGGCGGCCGCGGGCTCGCGCTTCGCCCTCCGGTTCCCGCGCCCGCGCGTCGACACGGCGATGCCGAAATCGTCGTCGCTGCTGTCCGACGCCGAAACGGACGCCGCGGCAGGACCGGCGGCGCGCGCGCCGCCGGGCGGCGCGCCGAGCTCGAACGCATTTTTAAGACTGGTCGCGCGCGCGGCGACGGCGGCGCGCAGGCTCGCCGCGCGCCGCCGCTCGGCGCCCGGCGACGCCGGCCGCGCCTGCGTCAGACCCGACCCCGCCAGCAGCTCGTCTTCGGAGTCGCAATCCGAGCCCCAGGCGTGGATCCCCCCTGGGGCTTCTGTTCCATCCGCTTCTTCGGCGTCCGCTTCTTCCGCGAAGCGAGCGTCGCACGCGCGGCGAGCCTCCGCGTCCGCGGCGTCCGCGTCTGCGGCGTCCGCGTCGCGGGAGCCGGCGGGCGGCGACGGCGCCGGCGACGGCGCGCCTCTCGGCGTCTCTCGCGACGTCTCTCGCTTGCCGTCGGCGGGCGCCGACGGCGCGGACAGGGAGTTTGCTTTCGCCCGCACCATACCCTCTACCGCCCAGTTGGACTTCCAGCCGTGCATGCGCCTGGGCGGCGCGGGCACCGCCGCCGCCGCGTCGGCGCCCGGATGGCTCACCCCGCGCCGCTTCGACGCCTCGACGTTCTCCTTGTCGGCGGGGTCGGCGAGGTCGGCGACGCGAAGAGGCGCGTCATCGATCGGTCCGCCTTTTCCGTCGTTCGACCGCGCGGCCGCGTCCGTGATAACCGGCCCATCTCGCGGTGAATCCGGATGATCGTCCGCCAAACCCCACCCTCCGTCGTCGGCGGCGGCGTCATCCGCGGCGCCGACGCTCATCCCGTCGTCGTCCACCACGTCAGATCTTCCCCAGTCGTGTGCGTCGTCCCCGTCCCCGAACGTCTCGTCCCCACCCCATCCCCCCGCGTCATCCCCGTCCCCGCGGTCTTCGTGGCCGTCCCCGACTCCCCACCGGCCTCTATAACCCGCGCCGCACCACTCGTTCGGACTCGGTTCGTCCGGCGAAAACAGCGCGCCTACCGCGGAATCCCGGAGGTTTGAAACGACGGCGGGTCGAGTCGTCGTCGGCGCCGCACCCCACCCGTCGCGGGTCGCCTCAGCGTCCCCGCCCTCATCGCACCCCCAGCCTGACATCGCACGACCCTCCGCGACCCTCCAGACCCGCCGGGTCCGCTTGCGCCCCCGCCGTATGCGAGCTTCCTTCGCCTCCGCGAACGGTCCGCGAAAAACAACTTGGGCACCCGCGTGAAACGTGAGCTCGGCCGAAATTCTCGAGCACCAGGCTGCTGACGCGGAGAGAAATCTCTGTCCCGCATCCGACACAGTTCCGCGCCGGCATAGCGCGACGCGGTCTCGGGCGACGGCCGCCCGAGTGAGGCGAAGTCGCCGCGCGAAGATTCGGAACGGGGTACACGTGCCGCCAGACATACCCTTAGAAAACCAGCTCGTCGCGTTGACGAGACGCAACTGGGGAGCGCAACTTGGGAGCGACGGTACAACCTCCATCCGTCGCTACCAGCGACGAACGTCGCTATGCGTGCGCACGGGCGCGGCGGCCGCGGGGACCGGGACAGCGATCGGTTCACGGGTGGCAGGGGCAGAGGTGGAGGTGGTGGGTATGTAGGACGAGATAAGGTACGCTTTCGTGTTATGAGCGCGTCGACGGAGACGCCGTGCTTGACGTTACGGCGGCTCTGGCGACTCGTCGTCTTTCGTCTCGCGAACCGCCGACGATGCCGATCGATATTTTCCGCGTAGGTTTTGTCCCCGCACGCGCGCTGACCGCGCGTTACCCGACCGTCTCGACACCGCAGACGAAAGGCCGGACGATGGCCACCGCGAGCAAGCTCTCGGTGCCGAAACCCGTGAACCTGCCGAGCATGAAGAAGGTACGAGGGGGCGAACGAAACGCGAACCGCAATCCGAACGTGTGCCGTCTCGAAAGGAGTTTCTTTTCGTGTCGACGAACGCTTTTGTCGTTTTTTCGGTAAAAACGTTTTTTCGCCCATTCGACGAACGCGCGCGACGCGCGTCGCGAGGCATTCGACGAACGCGCGCGATCGAGACACGCGCGCGATCGCGACGCACGCGCGAACGCGCCGACGTTTGCGCCGACGTTTGTGACCGATCGATCCTCTGACCGTCGTTTCTGAACCCGAACGCCTCGCGCGTACTTTTCACTAAAAAAAAATAAACAAAAAACCCATAGGAACACGCCGGCGCCGCGCCGCTCGCCGCCGCCGCGGCGAACCCGTCTCAGCCCGGGACGGGCTGGACCGACGCGTCGCAGACGCCCGATTCGCACACGGAGGAGGGCTCTCTGCTCGCGGCGGGTGCGCGTTGGGCGGGCGGGCGCGCGCACGCGGGCGGCGGCGGTTTCGGCGACAGTACGTCTCGCGCGGCGGCGCCTAACCGGCGCGAGTACCCCTCGCTGGGCGCGGCGGCGGACGCGGCGGACGCCGAGGCGGACGCGGACCTGTACGCGCGCCGGCACGACCCCTCGGGCAGGCGCTGGGACGAGGACGAGCGCAAGGGGAGCGCGGTTCACGGGGTTCACGGGGTTCACGACCAGAGCGGCGTACCGGAGCGAGGGCGGCCGTTTCGAGGACACGACGCGTACGGCGCCCCTACGCAAACGGAGAGACGCTTCCGCGAAGACGCGCGCGGCGGGCGCGACGGCCGCGGGCCGGACGGGTGGCCCGTCCGCCGCGGCGACCGCCGCGAGCGGCGCCGCGCGGACGACGACGACGAGGAGGATCCATTCGCCAAGGCGGAGGCGGAGGAGCGCGCCTTCCGAGCCGCCCACGGGGGGTTCGCGTCCGGGAACCGGGACGCGCCGCGGGGGCAGGGCGACGCGCGAGGCGGCCCGCGCGAGGCGGACGCCTCGTTCGGGGGCGCGCGCGACGCCGCGGCGGCGGCGGAGGCGCCTCGGGCCGGGGGCCCCCCCGGCGGGTTCGGGGGCGGGGGCGGGGGATTCCGCGAGCGAGACACGTCCTTCCCGGGGTCAAGGCAAGCCGGCTACGGTGCCGGAACCGGCGGCGGGACCCGCGAACTCGACGAACGCGCCGCGCGCGCGCGCGCGGCTTTCGCGGGATTCGCGGGACCCGGACCCGGACCCGCCGGCGATATCCCGATGCCTCCGCCGCGCGGCGCCGGCGGCGCGGACTTTCCGCGCGGGCCCCATCCCCATCCCCATCCGCCCGGCGCGTTCGGTTCAGGGTCCGCCGCGCGCGCGACGCACGCGGGCGCCCATCGCGCGTTCGCGGACGTGTCGCTCGGCCCCCCTCGGGGCCGCGAGGGCGGGGGGGCGCGCGCGCCGCCGCTGCCTCCGGGCGCGCCGCCGGGCGCGCCTCTCGGCGTCTCTCGCGACGTCTCTCGCTTGCCGTCGGAGGATGAGCGCGACGTCGAGCGCGACGCGTTCCAGGCTGAGCTGGAGCGCGTCGTGGCCGAGCAGGAGGCCGAGCGCCGGCGGCGGGAGGCCCCCGGCGGGGACCTGCAGGGCGCCGAGCGAAACCACCCGGGTCCCGGCGCTCCGCGGGTCCCGAACCCCGGCGGCGGCGGCGCGGAGGGCGCGCCCGCGGAGGCGCGCGC
>Ga0181559_10001852_pt1 | contig 20940 bp, 16 predicted proteins | sample 011ome_21_FD_133752 | JGI IMG/M metagenome (GOLD analysis project Ga0181559, IMG submission 133752) | Coastal salt marsh microbial communities from the Groves Creek Marsh, Skidaway Island, Georgia - 011508AT metaG (megahit assembly) | ecosystem: Environmental > Aquatic > Marine > Intertidal...
CACACACACACACACACACACACGCACGCACGCATAGATGTCTTTTTCCACGCACTCGTTAAAGTCCGCTTTACTCGTCTCTTCCTTGAACAACAACAAGAACAACAGCAACAAACGACTCTCCGCCCTCGCAAAGAAGAAAAGCGCAGCGTCATCTTCATCGTTCTCGAAGACTACCACCGCGGTGTGCAGAGGTACTGGTATCATCAACAACAACAGCAACAAGAGAAACAGCAAAAAGTTCGTTCCAATGGCGGGAGGTAAAGTTGGTCCGTCTGGCGAGGTGAAAAAAGTCGTCCTCGCGTACTCTGGTGGTTTAGACACCTCCATCATTCTCAAGTGGTTGCAAGACACGTACGGGTGCGAAGTCGTGACGTTTACCGCGGATTTAGGTCAAGGCGAAGAACTCGGGCCGGCCAGAGTCAAGGCGTTGAAAATGGGCGTCAAGGAAGAAAACGTCTTCATCGTCGACGTTCGAGAGGAGTTCGTGAAAGACTACGTCTTCCCGATGTTTCGCGCAAACGCGATTTACGAAGGGACCTACTTGTTGGGCACCTCCATCGCGAGACCGTTGATTTCGAAGAAACAAATTGAAATCGCGAATCAAGTCGGCGCGGATGCCGTGTGCCACGGAGCTACGGGGAAAGGGAACGATCAAGTCAGGTTTGAAATTGGCTATTACGCGTTGAAACCAGACGTGAAAGTGATCGCGCCTTGGAGAGAGTGGGATTTAGATTCCAGAACGAAGTTGTTGGCGTACGCGGACAAGAACGGGATTCCGGTTGCTGCGTCGAAGAGACAAGAGCAACCGTACTCGACCGATGCTAACTTATTACACATTTCTTACGAAGGAAACGCGTTGGAGGATCCGTGGGTTGAGTATTTGGAAGATATGTTCACGAGATCGGTGAGCCCGGAAAACGCGCCGAACGAACCGACGTACATCGAGTTGGAGTTCGAGAAAGGGGACCCGGTGGCGTTGAACGGAGAGAGGTTATCGCCGGCGGAAATGTTAACGGCGTTGAATAAACTCGGAGGTGATAATGGTATCGGCAGATTAGACATTGTCGAGAGCAGATACGTTGGGATGAAGTCGAGAGGTGTGTACGAAACGCCCGGCGGAACCGTTTTGTTAGCCATGAGAAGAGATTTGGAATCGATTTGCTTGGACCGAGGGGAGATGCATTACAAGGACGAGATGATGCCGAGATACGCGGAGCTGATTTACAACGGCATGTGGTTTTCGCCGGAAAGAGAAATGATGCAGAAAAGTATCGATCAAGCCGCGCAACACGTCAACGGCACGGTCAGAGCAAAGCTGTATAAAGGCAACGTCATTTGCGTCGGACGAAAATCGCCCAACTCTTTGTACGACGTCAACTTGTCCACGTTTGAAGAAGACGGCGGCGCGTACGACCAAAAAGATGCCGCTGGCTTTATCAAATTGAACGCGTTGCGATTGAGAACGTTAAAGAGAAGACGCACGGACGCTGGCAAGTAAGTTTGAGTTGGCGGAAAGAAGAGCGATTTTCACTACCTTTTTACTCACACTACGATTTAATAACACACACACACACACACACACACACACACACAGGTATTAACTAAAATTGAAACTACTATATACAGCACGTGGTGGTACAAATCTACATTACGCGACTAGTTTATAACCTTTACTTTTGGCAAACTTTAAGCAATCTTTTTCCGTCACTTCAATCGCCCAGTGTAACATCGTTTGTCGAACGACTGGTGAAATCGAGGCATCGTCGAAGCGTCTATTTGACGACACAATCTTGTTTAAAAGATTATTCTTCCATCGGCCTTTTTCGCCGCCGACTCCGGTCCACCGCGATATTTGTCTCGCATCGTCCGCCGTTCGTCTTCCGAGATAAAATCTACAATACCATTGGAACCATCCTCTCGGATCTTGTTCGTTTATCCACCCGTGCTCTTCCCAGTAGTACTGGTCCTGCCCAGCCTTCACTTGATACAAGTTCCTGTGACTTTTGTAGACGCGATTTTCGTATAAACCTTTCGACATGTTCTCGAACCACTCCTCGGGAAACTCTTTCGACGTGACTAATATTGGACGTTTAAGGAAACCTTTTTTACCTCCTCGAGGATTGAAGTAGCACCCGCCAAACGTCCCGGCTTGAATTATTTCTTTCGGCGTCAGATTCGGTTGAAAGTGCGCTTGCGAGCTCGGAATATTTCGAAACGTCAGCTTCCCGGTCGTCTCGTCGCGCTTCAACACTGAATTTTCTGGAAACACTTCTTTCTCCTTCGTCGTATTCCTCGCCTGTTTATAGAACACGGCGGATTTCTGCGCCTCTTCTCTCGTCTTTGGCGGGTCGTACGTCCCGAACGCTCTCTTCTTTTCCGACGCGTTGCTTAAAGTTGGCGTCGATATCGAAACGTCGATTTTGTCTTCGGCGTAATTCACGGGTTTCCTCTCTCGCGCGCTCGTTCTTCTCATGAAAAGTAAAGGCTTTGATTTCGGAAGCGCAATCGTCGTCTCGTTCTTCTTCTGTTTCTTTTTACTCTCCTCGTGGTCCTGTAGGTACGGAAAAGCTTTCCTCTTTGCCTCTCCGAGCATTTTTTGCATCTTCTCCGCGTTCGCTTTTACTCGTTCGTCGCGTTCTTGCTCGTAAATTGTTTTTGACGACATTTTCTTTTTTACTTCCCCTTCACTATCGCACGACGAAATAAAAGAAAGAGAAAACGCGCGGGCGCGTGGTATCAATATCTCTCTGTCTCTCTCCGCGTGTGTGCGCGCGTCTTTTGCTCTGCCGCTGCTTCTTTTACCGCGCGCGCTGAAAAGGAAGAGAGAAAAGATTACGACACGGCGCGAAAGACAAAAAAAAATGCCGACGTCAAACAAACTTGTTTTTTCAAAAAAAAAGTGAAAAAAAAAACATCGAGAGAGAGACGAGAAGAGACGAGAGAGAGATCTTTTTTTTCTTTTTCTTCTTCTTCTTCTTCTTCTCGTTGTGTGAATTGGAAACTCTTCTTGGTTTTGGTCGTTTTGGTGGAACCGTGCGAACGCACTAACTACTCAACAGAGAACACTCACTAACAGAGACTCTGCAGACTTCTACGTGCCGACTGTTTTTCTTCCCTTCGTATCCACGACTTTTTGAGAACGACTGAGAACGACGCGCAGAAGAAGATACATAAATAACAACCGCGACGATGTTAACTGCGATAAGAATAACAGCACCGACGCAAAGCGCCGCCGGTTTGTCGTTCGTAATCTCGAACGGAACGCCCGGGCGAAAAACGACGACGACGACGACGACGCAGGAAAAACAACGGAGAGGAGCGGGAAGAGCGCGAAGAACGACGAAGAGAAACGGCTTCGGGCGGGCGTGCGTTTACGCGTCGTCGTCGTCGTCGTCGTCGTCGCCGCCGAAAATAGTCGTAACATCAACATCAACAACGTCGTCTTCATCGTCGTCGTCGTCAAAGTACGAAGTCACGGAAAAAGTTAAAATTGGTCCCAAGGGAAACGTGCAGTTGGACGTGAGAAGCGGACGGTTGTACGCGCAAGCGACGGAAAAGACAGCCACGTTAAAAGTAAACGGAAACGCGTGTTTTCCAGGAGTTGCGTACGTCATCAAACCAGAAGGTGCGACGTGCGAGATTGGTTCTCAAGGCGAAGACGAGGTGGCAATCTTTAACGTGTCTTTGGAAAACGCAAACGCGAACGCCGCGGCGAGCGCGGACGCGATGTCGGAGATGTTGGCGAAGAGCTTCGAAATGACGGCGAGTAAAGAGGTGCAAAACGCGTTGAAGGTAGAGAAAGTCCTCGCGGCGAAGAAATTAGCCATTCACACGAAAAATATGGATTTGCCTCCTTCGTGAGACGATGAAAACGTCGGTAGTTAAAATAGTAGTCATATTTATAGTGGTGTTCTCTTTATATATAGCAGCAGCGATAAAAGTGGGAAACAGCGCAGTCGAGTCCGTCTGCCACGAAGCTCATTGTTATTATTATCATAATTACGATGACATAGTATCGTTAGTATTTCTTTCGTTTACAATTTTTTGTGTGTTTTATATTGGCCCTTCTTCTGATGCTGCTAGCTTGAGAACGCTGTGACGTGCTTGTACAACTGAGTGCCGACGCGAGACACGCACAAAAATTACGACCACTGAGACCTGCCAGCCTTCTTCGCTTCTTCTCTTTGCTTTCTTGCAATCTCTCTCGCCTCCGCAGTCGTCATTCTCTTCGTCGTTCTCTTTTGCGGCATCTTGACGCCGTTCGCTCTTTGAAACGCCAAGACTTTGTTCATCAACGCCATGCGGTCAGAACCCGTGTACCTGTCGACTTCCTTGCCATCGGCGAAAAAGACGAAGGAGGGGACTTCGGTCACCTTCAAAGTCTTGGCCAACGCCTTGGACTCTTTGTTCTTGTCCGCGGTCAATCTCGCCCATCTCGTCGCACCTGCGGTGTTTCTGGAAAGAGAAACAACCGCCGGGAAGATCTTCAAGCATCCAGTCGGCGGATCGTTCTCGACGGAAACGTCGACAATCGCGAGTTGCTTGGAGCACTCGATGTCAACCGGAGCGATGAAACCCGGAACTTCTTGCGCCGGCATGCACAACTCCAAGAAATCCTTCAAGTCCGCTTCGGTTTCGATGTCGGTCAAAAAGTCTTGAACCTTCAATCCACCGGCACCTTCATCGCCGTAGTACAAAACGCCCTCGGCGATGGATTCGTGCGACCCGGCGCCAAAGCCAGAGTGTTGCCACAACAAGTCGCCGTGCTTGTAGTATTGGAACGTGGGGAAGTCCTTGATGCCGAGCTTATCGGCCAAGTCCTTGGCTCCGGAAGAGGATAAGATGTCGCATTCCAAGAACGTCACGTCCGGGCATTCTCTCGCGATTCTCGCCATCGACGCCGTGACTTGTCTGCACTCTTTGGCTTCGCTATCGGAAAAACCTTCGCACGCCTCGTCGGAAATTATGCCCAACATGACCAAATTATCGCCCGCTAAGGTCAAAGCCGCGTCTAACTCCTCCGCGCTGCTGATAAAGTTCGTTCTGGCGGCAACTTTAGCGGATTCCATCGCGCGACGTTCATTCCCAGTTGGCGGTGCCGCGTTGACAACCTGTAAGTTCTTCGATCTCGTCGTTCTTCTTTGCGAAGATGATCGAGAAAATTTTGTTTTTTCTTGCGCGACGGATCGCGTCGTCGTGGATGCAGAACAAGCAGAAGTGGAAAAAGCCATCTTTACGTCGTGTTATTCTTTTCTCTTTTACTCTCTTTTACTCTCTTTTGTCTCTCTTTTGTCTCTCTTTTTTTACGTGGAACTCTTTTAATCTCTCGCTCGGTTAAACGAATAAGAAGAAGAAGAAGAAGAAGAGTTTGCGCCCCGTTTGCGTGTAAGTGTGCGTGTGTCTTTTTTTGTGAAGACTGAAAGAAAGAGAGAGAGGTGCCTCTCATCGATTTTGATGAGAGTTGGGAATTCGAGCCAAAACAGGAGCGCTGACAGGATATTTTCTTTCCCTGGAAAGGATAAAGACGAGGCGAGGAAAGACGCGACGGAGACACGTCATTTTCTTCCTTTTTCTTCCTTTTTTGTGCCCCGATTTTTGATTTTTTTCATTTTTTTCTTTTTTTTTTTTTCCCCTTCTCCTCTCTAGCGTCGATTCTCGAGGGGGAGGTAGAACAAATGAGACCACAACAAAAAAAAAAAAACGAAAAAACTACGTACAGAAGGTGAAGAAGGCGCAGGCAGCACTTACCGCGCTCAACTTTACTACATGAAACGTCTTCCTACGTTTGTATTCTTTTTTCCTACTACCATCATCACTACTACTAAAACTATTAAAACTATTAAAACTACTACCAATACTTTTCATTCATCGAAGACGTACCGCCCTCTGCTGACGACCGCGTGACCGGGCTCATTTTTTTTGCTCCCTTCGCGTTTCGCGTACCGCACCGAAGGCAAAGACGAAGCGAAAATGACTCGAACGACGACATCGTCTCTCCTCTCTTCCTCCGCGGGAGAAGAAGAAAGGCATCCCTGTTCGGAATCGAAACCGAGAAACGCCTTCTCTAGTAAAGCGAATTCCGTGACATCGAAAGAGACTAAGTGCTCTTTTTCTTTCAACAGCTGATCGAACTTCGCGTTCGTCTCCTCTTGTCGTCTCGCGTTGACGATTAAAGCTACGCACGGTTTCGCCACTTCGCTCGGTCGCGGAGAAAATAACATATCGAACGCGTCTTCGCTCGTTTCCGGTTCCAACCACATGTAATTTCGACTCGAACTTCGTTTTCGTAAGAACGTATCGAGGGTATCGATCAGTCCAGGCAACAAATCCGGGTCGTATCCCACGTCCGAGGCGACGATCAAATCTGGGTCGATCGCATCCGCCGCTGCTTTCAACGTCTCCTCGTCTGAAAACCAATCGAGTTCGCGAATGGAAACGAACGAGTCGATGTTTTCACACTCATACGTGAAAGCCATCTCTTCCTCTTCCGTCCTATTCTTGGACGCTAACGCGTCTTTACGATACACGTCATCGCCAGTTGGCATCGGCGGAAGCGCGTCCAACGCATTCTCTCTCTTCACGGTGATTTTACCTTTCATCGACGACCGCGCAGAAGCTTCCCCGGTGCCATTACTACTGCTACTGCTACTACTACTATTACTACTACCGATGCCGCTAAAAATATTTTCCCGCACGTTCTTCTCCAAGTTATCGTTCGATTCTTTACATTTATCCGTCAAGACTAATCGCAACGGTTGCGAACGCAACATAGCTACGGCGGCAAGACCGGCGCCACTTCCTAATTCTAGCACGGTTTTATTATACACTAAGCCTGGTTCGTTGATGGCTAACTCGGCGAGTTTGAACCCAGCCGTCCATTCGTGCGCGCCCGTGTTGCCGGCGAACAAATTTGTCGACAGCGAGAGCGTTATCTCCGATAGATTTTCGTACGGGCTATCTCCTTCGTCGAACGGCGCTTCGTCGAACGTTTCGCCCGTCTCTTGTATCGTTCCGTTTTCGTACACGAACATCTTCTTCGTCATCGTCATCGCATTTCCTTCGTCTCCTCCATCTTCTCTTCTCTCCGTTTCGGACGCCAAAGAAGCAGCAGCGAGCAAACGCTCTGCGTGCTTCTCGGCAAAGTCGTCTCGCAAGCAACCGCTCTCCTCGGCTTTTAGGAATATCTTCTTCAAGAACACGTCGATGTAGTCTCTCCTCGTTTTATCGGCGTATTTCTTCTTCTCAACGTCATCAAGGCCATCACCGTCGTTCAAGGTGATGGTGCACAGTTTCTCGTGAAACTTTGTCCCTTTGTTTTCGAGAAGCGAGAGAAGACGCAACGCGGTTCGTTGCAACTCGTCCATCGCCGCTGCTTTGATTTTGTCGACATCTTCGTTGTCCTCGTTTTCACGAGAAGAAGAAGAAACAAACTGCTTTTTTGACAGCGCTGAACGCACGATGGCATCCACCGACCGCATGCGAGCGAACATGGCGAACGTATCCGTGTCTTTGATCATCTTCGCTCGCTTTTTTCTTTATTTTCGTCTGTTCCTTTATGTGGCGTGTGGTGTACGTTGTTTCGTGGCGAGGAGGAGAAGAAATGAAAAGGAAAAAAAGCAAACACTAGACGAGCAGGAGAAAAAAGTGACGAAGAGAGTTTTTCGTGTCGTTTAGAGAGGTATTCTGTATGTATATTAAAAAGGAACCAGGAACCACCTATAAAGTTGTGACCATAATCTGGACTTATTATTAATGCTATTATTAGTATTATCACGGTCGGGTATTATTAAGCGTAGAGTTCCTTCCAGTATTATTAAGCGTAGAGTTCCTTCCATATACGCGCAGAATACCGTTTCTACGTGTATTTTATTTTATTATCACGGATGGTGTGAGCTGTGCCGGCTCGTCGGCACGGCACCCAGCTCGGTCTTGAATTTTGATGAGGAGAAGCAGTGTTCTACTTCACTCGAGCAAGTTTCTCTTCGAGAAATGCGCGCTCGTTTAGCGTGCACCGTTGTCTTGGTTGTTCGCAGTGATCTCATCCTTGGTGACCTCGCGGGCGCCGTGCGCGTAGAGGTCATCGGACATGTCGTCACGTTGCGACTTCATGTCAGCGCACATCTTATCGAACGTCGAGGCGGAGATGAGATGGCACGTGCGGTCCACTTGCCACGTGATCGGGGACCACATAGAGCAAACATCGTTGTCTCTGGACGTACCGGTGGTGGAACCGGTGTAGTAGGTGATCTCCTTACCCTTGTCGCCGTCGACGATCATGCCTCTCATGAGGTCCGGGTAGTAGTAGTTCTCGTCGTTGACGATGGTGAACACTTGCGCTTGCACGCCAACATTTTTGTGGAGATCGTTATTGCCGATCACAGTATTGAGCGTAGCACCATCAATGTTGCAAAGAACCCCGTCGTAGAATGGAGTTTGGTATTGGTTCGGCGTACCGCACGCGCCCACGGATGAGTGCGGCCAGTGGACTTCGTATGTTTCACCGACTTTCATGCCAACGCAGTGTTGCCAGTCGTACTCCTTGGTGAACATTTCAACCGAGGAATCGTATTTGTGGCACCTACCGCCCAATCTAGCGCCTTCGGCGAGGAGCTTGCGGTGAGACTCAGTGCCTGGGCCGCTGCCCTCTCCGTCGTACTCGCCGACGGAGAGATGTTCGGCGCCCAAGTGCCAGTGGACGTTAACCGGACACAAACCTTGCTGGTAGTACGGCGTCTTGAGGGGAACGTCAGTAACAGCCATGCCACCGGTGTAACCCTTAGTAACGTTACCGCCGGCTTGCTCAATAGCATCAGTAATAGCGTCGACGCAAGCCCCATTGGCAAGATTACTCTCACTACTGCCAGCATCGGTGAAATAATCCTCAATTGTCTTCTTCTTGCCGTCGCAGGTGTTGGTGCCGCTCATCGGCGACTTGGTTGACATCGGCGCGTGTTCCGGCACCATGCCAGAAACGAGGCTATCGACGTCTTTTTGCATTTGGTGGACCAAACCGACGTTGGCGAAAACGCCGGCAAAGGTCACGATGCCGATGGCCACGAGAACCTTGGAAATCGTCGACGAGGACGATTTCTCCACGTTGTTGTATTGCACTCCAGACATTTTTAATAATCTGCGTATATCGTTTTATTCGGAAGAGCGAGAGAGAGAGAGGAAACAAAGCGTCAGTCGTCACTCAGTATTTTTGAAAATGCCGAACACAGCAGGCAGAAAAATTTTTAGCCCGACCCATCACGCACATCGAGTGAAAAAAAACACATCTCACTCACAAAAAGGAAAAAAAAGTAGATAAGAGTTAAACGTGTGGAGGAAAAGAACGAACAAAACTCCGCGCCGGCGCTGGTTTTCTCTCTTCTCTCTCTCTCTCTCTCTCTTTCTCTCTCCCGAAAAGAAGCGCAGCAGAGGAAGAGAAGGAAAGACAGAGCCGCGAGACATAATTCCGACGATTTCTCGTCATCGTCGTCGTCTTTTTCTTCTTCTTCTTCTTCTTCTTCTTCTTCTTCTTCTTCTTTCTCTTTTCAACTTCGCGCGCCGAACGCTTTTTTGATCGTAATTAAATGCTTCGTCGCGCAAACACGTCACCTTATTCTTTTGCGATTGGATAAAGAAAAACCATCGCGATAAAAACAGACGCCGCCTTTTTCGTTCGAGACAGAGAGACAGACAGAGAGACAGACGGAGAGACAGACAGAGAGACAGACACCGGGGTGGAAAAGAAAAGAATAAAGCGGGCGAAAGAAGTCAGAGAGAGACGGAGAGGTGTTTGCGTGCGTACCTGATGATTGTTTTTTTGTGAGGCGAGCGATTGATTTTAAAAAAATTTATAAAATATTGCAAGCAGAGAGAGAGAGAGAGTTTGGAGAGTGAGTGTTCACGAGTGCTCGTCGCGAAAAAAGGTCAACAAAAATTTTTTTTCTCACTCTCATCCATCACGACGAAACAAAAATAATTCCTCTCTCACTCGTCGCTCTCACATTTTATCGTATTTATTAGAAAAAAAAAACGCGGGTAGTAAATATAGCAGCATTAGTCTCTCTCTCTCTCTCTTCTCTCTCTCTCCGTGTGTGTGTGTGTGTGTGTGTGTGTGTGTGAATCGTCGAGTATGTTTAAGAAGAAGCCGGTGCAATTGAAGAACGACAACCCGCGGTTGTTCTTTGTCGGTCTCGTGTGCTTGATTTTGTTATACGTTTACCGAGCCATTCTCCTCTCCTCTTCTTCGTCAAAGAAGAAGAACGAGAAGAAAAACGGAACGAAGAGCGATGATGCGAAGGTGTTGGATAAAACGCGGAAAATTAGCGCAGAGGAGGTGAAGAAACACAACAAGGTGGATGATTTGTGGATCATCATAGACAAGAAGGTGTACGACGTGACGGAATACGCGGAGGAACACCCGGGAGGAGTAGCAGCGATTGCCAAAAACGCAGGGGGCGACGCGAGTAAAGGTTTCAGAGGACCGCAGCACCCGTCGCGGGTATTCGACATCGTGGACGATTACATGATTGGCGTTTTAGAAGAGAAATCATAACGACGACGACGACGACGACGACGACGATGGCATTGTTTAGTAAGTATAAATATGATACACACTATCACTATTTTGATGAAAGCAGCGACACTCGTTCTTCCAGCGCTTCGATGCGCTTTTGAAGTTTTTGAATAACGTCGTCCTTCTCCTTCGCGTCTCGCTCGAGCCTTTCCAGGCGCGAGTAAAGCGGAGAGGCAGCGCTCCGTGCGCCTTCTTCGACGACGGCTTTGTTTTTTTCGCCACGCTGCTCCTTCCTCGATGCAGGCGCCGCCGTGGCACCACCACCACCACCACCACCGCTACTGCTGACGCTGGTGCTGGTAACTTCGTCAACCTCCTTCGACGAAGAAGCGGACGTTTTCCTCTTGAACTCCCAACTTTTCCTCGCCGTGGACATCCATTCTTTGAAGGAAGTTCCGAAACTGTTAGAGTTCGTAGTTGTCGGAGCAGACTCCGCTTCGTCGTCGTTATCGTCGTCGTCGTCGTTGTTGTTGTTGTTGTTTTTCTCTTTGCCTACTTTTTGGTTTGCTACTAGTGCTGACGATTGGACCGAGTCGCACGTCATCGGCGTTTCGACCAACTGATGGTGAATCGCACCAGTTTCGTCCGTCTCGTCAAAGGTTAAAACTTTCGAAACGTTTGCGTGCAAGGACGCGTTTTCTCCGATGAAAGCATCGTCCTCCAGCTCGGGCGTCATCGTCAGCGATTGAACTCCTTTATCCTTCTTCTTATTTCTCTCTCTCCACGGCGTGCACCATTTCTCAAACATCTCTCCTAATTTCTTCGAATCGGCATCTTCTGCGCCTTTGCTATCTTTGTTGTTGTTGTTGTTGGTAAAAGCAAAGCTCATGGATTGGCTCATGAATTGGTTGTAATCTGCGCCAAAAATCTCCTTGGCGACGGATTTCTTATGCTTTCTCGCAAGCTGTTCAATCTTGTGCATCGTCACGTCTGCGTTACCGAGCGTTGCCGTCATCATCAGCGCCGAAGCATCGAATGCTTCTGTCACGGCGCTTTGCAACGCCGTCGCTAACGCGCTCACGTCTGAGGCAGGTTCTTTCACCGCTTTTAAAATCGACGGCGATTCTAACAGTGCTAAAGTTACTTGAAACAAAACCGTTCGATCTCGTTTGAAAAGTAACACGTCCCAAACTCGTAACGCGGTCTCCCACGGCAAGCAATTCACAAATAAACACAAAAACCAATTTAAAGTAATCGCCGATAAGGGTATGTTGAACTTATCGAGCGTCTCTAAAAGCGTAGGCAACTTTTGGCTAACGAATACCCTCAAGATCTTCTGATCTACCGAAGGCGCGAGCATTTGTTTCGTGACAAAATATCCAGGCAAGATATCCTCGACGATTGTACCGAGCACATAGAACGCTGATTCTTCCGGCATGAGTAATAACAGTAATCCAGCCAAGAAGTTAAGACCTTGGCAGTATCCAACTTTCGGATTGTATCGCGCGTAGGCTAATAATACCCGTCGAAGAGCGTCTCTACCGACGCCGTCTAGTAGCGGATGCGCCGGAAAAGTTCGCGGGAGATCCTTCTCAACCTGCGCTTTTGCATCGGCAAAGCTCTGCACGTGGTTGTGGATATCATCTCTCGATTCGAATCCATCGTCGTCGCTCGAGGGAAGAATCGCTTTGCTAGTATTATTAATATTATTATTATTATTATCATTATTATTATTCGTGCCATTATTTGCATCTTTCGGAGGCGACCCGTTTCGTTCGCTCAAAATCGGATGCGCTTCCGGCTCGAACAACGCGTTTCGATTTTCCCGAGTTTCCCGGAGACACACTTTATTGTCTTCTACTGTTTCTACGATGGTCTCATCTTGGCATCTTCGAACTAAATCGTCGTATAATCCTTTTCTGCGTTTACTCGGTACGTTCGCAAAAATTTCCCAAAGTTTCGCGCGTTGATTCATCGGTAAGCCATTGTTCACGAGCATCTCGAGCTCCTTCCTTCGTTTGGCATCGAATTCGCTGTTGCGCCTGGCATCGTTTTTTGTGGATGCTTCGTCTCTAGCTCTTGTATTCGTTTTTTTGTTTTTCTTCTCGTCGTTGGCATCATAGTCGTCGTCGTCGTCGTCACAGTCGTCGCTTTCGCTGTCGTCGTCGCGTATCAAAGCCATGACTGCTCGCACGGCGTCGAACGAGTCGTTTTTTTCTTCCTCTTCAACAACTTTTTCTTCTCCACGCATTCTTTCACTTCCATCGTCATCGTCATCTTTGGCAAGTTTTGTTTTACTTTTAGCGTGGGTCGTTGGCGTCTTCCCGTCTGCCCCTCGGCGCAAAAACTCGTACCACGCGACTTGTCTTTCCTCTTCTTCCTTTCGAAGCACTTCCTTCCAATCTTTCGGCTGTTTGTTCTCCTTTGAAATGGCGAACCCGTAGGCGTCTCTGTTCTGTTCGTCTTCGTGGCTTTTTTTCATCTCGCCCGTCGTCATTATTATTATTGATTATTGTTATTATTACCACTTAATGTGCGCGTCGTCGTCGTCGTCGTCGTCGTTGTTGTTGTTGTTGTTGTTTTCGTCGTCGATGTCGTGCGTGGGCAAAAGAAGTCGTTGGAGAAGGGGAGAGGAACGGAGAAGAAAAATGGAATCACTGTTCTTCTTTACGGGAGTTCCCACGCGCGCGAAGGACTACCACGCGCTCGCGATCGTAAAATCTTGCACTCGCGTTCTCATCGATCGCGTCTTTCGGTGAGTCTTTTCTCCGTCTGACTGATTATTCTAAAACGCACACGAAACGCAAGAACGCAAGAACACGAAGAGAGTAGTTAACGAATAAAAGTATGGAGAGAGAAGTGGGTGGAAACGACGACGTGAACGAAAAGAGCACAAAAGCAAAAAAGCAAAAAAAAAGGAAGAGAGGTCGAAAAGCAGAAAGAGGTGCGGTTGGAAACGAACGAGAAGAACGTATGTATTAGCGCGTTCGGGGCTTTTTTTTGTTTTTTGCCAGCTGGAAGGAGACGACCGAGAGAGACGACCGAGAAGAGCGTGTCTTTTTTATCTTCTTCTTTCTCGCGTCGTCGTCGTCGTCACAGTTATTGCACGTCCCACGCGCTCTGCTCGCACTCGCAGACAGACAGACAGACAGACAAATAACGGATAGATTCGCAATGGTGGTCGCAGCAACGTCGACGTTATTCGGTGCGACGAGCAATCTTCCTTCCTCGTCCACCTCCCAAAATTCCGGAAGATTAGTCCACAAACACCACCACCACGCGTTTCTCGGGGGGTCACCTCTCGGTTCGTCCACGGCGCCGTTCGGAAAAAATAACAACAACAACAACAACAACAACAACAACAACAGAAAAGTCTCCTCTTCTGTTGTCGTCGTTCGCGCGTCCGCTTCCTCCTCCTCCGACGACGACAACAACAACAACAACAGCAAAGAAAGCGGGGAAGGCGCATCAAAGGTGACGTCGGAAGTGCCAGCTAAGCTGAGAAAGAAGAAAACAAATAAAAAGAAAGAAATAAAAGACATCTCCGCGGATGACATCAACCCGATCGCGATTGGTCGCAAATCCAGAGAAATGTTCGATGGCTTCTTCAATCAAATCACTTCGTTGACTCGCTTGCAGAAATCTACCGGAAACATCCCAGGCAACGCCGGGTACGACACGAGCATCTACGACATGGACTTGTTATCGGGCGATACCACGGATATGATCGATGCGAATCCACAGGCGAAATTCACGACCGTTTTAGTCACCGGCGCGACTGGGAGAGTTGGAAAAGTTATCGTGAGAAAGCTCTTGCTGAGAGGGTACGGCGTTCGCGCGTTGATTCGAAGAGAGTCGGATAAGGAATTCTTGCCCCCAAACGTCGAGGTGTTTGTCGGCGACGTGTCGGATTTAAACACCATGAGAGAGGCGGTGAAAGGTTGCGCGAAGATCATGTATTGCGCGAGAGCTTCGTCGACGTTGACGTCTGACTTGTACAACGTCGAGGTTCTAGGCGTTCAAAATGCATGCGCTGCGATGCAGGATTACTTTCACACGTTGGCGGCGAGACGCGCGGGTCAATCCGTCAAGTCCAAGAAGATGTTGACGGATTTCAAATGGGCACAAAATTACGAAGGTGAGAGACAGTGGTCGACTGAGTTCAGCCAAAGCGCGAATGAATCTGCCACGAGCGGTTGGAGAACTGCCAGCAGCAGCGAATCGTCCACGTCTGCGGCCAAATCGGAAGCGACGCGAAGAACGGTGCAAAAAGTAAAATTTGAACCGTCCGCGGAAAACTGGAAGTTTGCCAGTTGGTCCGGGTTCGTGACGCCAAGAACCGGAGTCGCGACGCTCATTTCGCCGGATGTGAAAATTCTTCACGCGGAGAGCTCGAATAAGGCGATCGACTTGTCATCCTGCGAGGGTTTGACCATTCGATACAAGTGCGATGCGAAGAAGTATTCGCTTTGCGTCATCGATACGGATGGCAACTTGTTTCGCGCATCCATGCGCACAAAGTTGGGATGGAAAACGCAATCCATTCCTTGGTCTCGATTCGTGTCGGAAGATGTGGACGACACGATGAAGTCCTCTGCGGACGTTCCGCAGCTCGACGTTTCCAAGATTGCGAAAATCGGCATTCAGTTCCGGGCGAAAGTGAACGCCAAAACGAGCCAGACGTTGGAAGATGATTTGGCCGGTGCGACCAACCAGTTTTCCTTAGTTTTGGAGTACCTCAAAGCGAACCCGAGAGGAGAGGAGGCGGATATCGTTCTCTTATCGTGCTTTGGCGCCGGCATGGAACCAGGGGAGGAGAAGCAACGCGTTGTGAAGCACAAGAAAGACGGCGAGTGCGCGTTGAGAAGATCGGGCTTACAATACGCCATCGTGAGACCGGCGGTATTGAGCGAAGAGCCGAGTGGAGGTAAGGCGTTGGTCTTTGACCAAGGCGAACGATTGACGCAAACTATTTCGTGCGCGGATGTTGCGGACGTGTGCGTGAAATCGCTTCACGATTCCGAGGCGAGAAACCGAACGTTTGACGTTGCGTACGATAAAGGCTCCGAGGGCGACTACGAGCTAGTCACGCAAGTCGCGTCGAAGAACTCGGGCAATTACTTGACGCCCGCGTTACAGCCGCTCGAGAGAAACACGTAAAAAAGATATAACATGCATTATTGACAAGAATTCGAGGGAAGATTAAGAAAAGAAGAAGAGAGAAGAGGTGAAGAAAGAAAAGTTTTAATCAGCAGAAAGCATACAAATCGCGAAACTATTTGAGCAAAACTCGTTTATTTCTTCGCTTCTTTCACTGTTTGTCTAACTATACCTAAAAGCTCCTCTTGTTTGATGGCATACATTTGCTCCAGTCGTTCAGCTGCCGCGGCAGCCAAATTCTCCACCGCTTCTATGCTATTCTTACCGTTACTATTGCTGCTATTATTATTGTTACTACTCCCAGCGTGATTCTTCACCAACTTATTTCGAGTCAATATGCACCCATATAACGACCTCACGTCCGCCCCAGTGGACATATCAATAGCCGCGGCATAATACATGCTCGCTCGTCGTAAATTATCAAAACCACCTAAAGCATACAATTGCTCCGCGACACGTCTGTGATGATGGTAATTACTCGGCGCGGAGCATATGCACTCTTCGAAGCAAAATATAGCTTGTTCGTGCATGAAGAGCTTCGCGTAAATCTTTCCAGCGTGTTCCCACGCTTCAACATCGTCCATGAACACGTCCAGATATTTGTTCAACGCCTCTAAACACTTTTTCGTTTCGTTTTGAGACTCAAAAACTGCTATTCTTCTCTTCATCACTCTTTGCTCCGTCGGTTGATCTTCCAAGATTGCATCGTAATGTTCCATCGCTTTGTCGAATTCTCCCGATGCCTCTAACAACATTCCCTCTAAGCGTTTTAATCGCTGCGAATTCTTTTGCCCCAACGTATCTTCAACTATCGCTTTCAACTCGTTGAATAGCTCGAGAGCTCGTTTCAAGTTCGTGCTCGAAGTGTCCAACGAAGCAATGAACGTTTGCTCCAACAAAGTCAAGTGCTTGTTTACCGTCGAAGGACTGGAACCGAAGAGAATTTTCGATAGAAACGATCGTTTGCGCAACTTTTCGTTCGTGTGTTCTAAAACAATCTCTCCTGCTCTGAACGCAGACGCGCTTCGTCTCAGTTTGTGCTCTTCGATCATTTGCAAAAATAAAGCGCAACTTTTCACGTCTTTTTTCGCAAAGCCGGCGCTCGTTAAGTACTCCTCGAGATCATTCACTTGAGGAATAGTCGATCGGATCGTCGCGTCCATCGTTGTTCGCGTTCTTCTCGCTTTATCGCTTCTCCTCCTCTTTTTCCCTTTTTCTCTTTTTCTAAAAAAATGAAAAAATCGCCCCCCCGGGAGCCCAGAGCAAACAGAGCTTGATTGCACGAAGACGAGACGTGTTCATATTACGAATACGAGTAGTGTTTAATTTCAAATTTGTATAAAAATCTTTTTAAGTTCACGCGATCAAACGACTGATGGAACGTTTAAAACTGCTTATCTACGCCAAACATGGTCGATACCGACGCAGCTTGCGCTCTTTCTTGAGGATCTCGCAAGTAACTCGAATACGCCATGGTCCCAAACATCATCGTGTACAAGATGTACGTGATTTGGCTCGTCGCCGGCGGGTGTCCGTGCATTGCAGGAGACCAAACTTTGATGAAGTAATGAAAACCAATGCAAACAGATAAGAAGAAGTTGCCAACAGCCACCGTTTTCATCGTTTCTGCTTTCGTTCCAGACAAAATGGCGATGTGAAACAATTGCAAGAACAAATAAACCGCGTACGACACGCACTTCAAAAACTGCAAGATGATGTAATCAGCTTCGTTAGACGCTTGTAAACTCGCCATTGGTTCGTTTCCGGTGAGTGCGTTGATGAACCACAAGATGAAGCAATACGTCGCGTTGTATGCGTTCACAACTAACAGCACTTTCTGCAAACTCAACATCGCCGTCAACCTATTCAAAATGAAAATCACCACGCACACCGGCAATAACGGCAACGAATACGTAATCACGGCGGCAATAAACGGCGAGTACTCCTTCGGGACGTAATCACGGATGTTCTCGTGAATGTATTTATGAGACCAGTCGTGGGCGGCGGACAGTCTAGGCGCCGCGTGCGTGGAAATCTTCTTATATCCGGCATCCCACGCCTTCTCGAAGGTTTCTCCGACGTCCCACAACATGGCCGCTCCAGCACCGGTCCATCGACTCCCCGTGCGTCTTCCGAACGAGTCGTTCTCGGTATACGCGGGAAGTTCACCGAACGAACCCGGATCGTTCAAATTTTCCTCCTCTACGGTTGATTTCGTATCTATTTCTCCTTCCTCTTCCGCCGCCTCGTCGTCGTTGCTAATTTCTCCTCCATCACCGTCGTCTCCAACATCATCTTCTTGCGCTGCTACTTGTGTGAATCCTCCGTTCACGTTCGTCGTCGATTGGATCAAGACGAACGAAAGGCACAAGGCGAGAAGAACGAGAAGAAATCTTCTCGAAGAAGATTTTGATTTCTGAAGCATCATCGTTCGCTTTTTTTGTTACCGGTCTCTCCGCGCGTGGTTCGCAAAGACAAGAGATCCTTCTTTCTTTCTTTCGAGTGTCGTTCGCGATGGGATTAGTCGCAAGTCGGTCTCTGCGCTTCTTTTGTGTACGTAGAGAACTGACGAGTGAGAAGTGGCTCTTTCTCCACCTCTCTCTCCCTTAATTATAAAAGGTTTTCCGCATGAAATAAGTACACCACAACTCACAAAACAAAGAAAGAAAAAAAAAAGAGAAACACTCGTCGTTTGTGTCTCCGTCATGCTCGCTTCTACTTTACGACTGGCGAGAAGAGCGAGAACGACGCACGCGACGCCAACGAGCGCCGGCGAAGCTGCGCTTTTCTACTCGTCGCGTCAAGCCAGCAGCAGCGGTTATTCGACTTTGTGCGTGTTATTATTTCATTTGCGTTTTCTTTGAATCGTTTTCTTCGATGTGTTTTCTGGAAGAAAGAGAGAGAGAGAGAGAGAGAGAGAGAGGGAAAGACGAAAAAAAAGGGTCGGTCGCGCGCGCGTTTGTTCTTCTTAAACTTAAAACGTCTACTTTTTTTTACGTTCGCGATCGATAGGGCATCAACGTTACTAACGCTTGCGCGCTTTTTCTACTTTACACATCATACTCTCTTTCTTTGTTCATTTCTTCGCAACGAAAAAAAAACTAAACAGGACCTCTATTTTAGACGGTTCCGTGTGGCAGTTAAATTCGAGGAAAGGTAGACTAGTCGGGACCGATCAGCACGGGAACGAATATTACGAGAATACGAAATATCAACAGGGACGATCGAGATGGGTGAAATACAAAGATTTGAGCGATTACAATCCAGCGAATGTGCCGAGAGAGTGGCATCAATGGTTGCATTACATCTCCGATGAACCAGATTTGACGCAGGAAATCAAGTACGAGATACCGGCTATTCACTTGAAACGAACGAAACAGTTCGGCGCCGTGGCATCAAACGAACCTCGATACTACCCAAAAGGACACTTCTTCAACAAGAAGGGGATCAAGGATTGGAAAAAATACGCGGCCTGGAGTCCTCCGTGATCGAGAAGAACTTTTTGATAAAAAATCGTGTACTAACATAAACCACATAAATTCTCACCTTTCGTTTCTTATACGTATTTCTCCTCTTCTTTCGCGAGCGCTACCTACTATCGCATGTTTTTACAAGGTTCTATCGTGGGTGTATTTTAAACTAATAAGCTAAGTATTCTTCTTCACAAAGACAACGGAATGTCGCAACGCGCTTCTCGACAAATTTGCAATGTTCTCTTCTCCTTTTTCTACTATTGTAGCCACAGACGGCGGGTGCGCGTTCGAAGCGTCGTCCGCCGTGACGTGTCTTATACCGTGGCGTAGAAAATAGGCTCCGTTCTCGTCGTTGTATTCATCTCTGTAAATCAAAAGAGAGCGCGGTTGTAAAAGTACTTGCGCGATCGGTTCCTGCTGTTTTTCTTCGCGAGCTGATTTCTCCTCTTCCTTTGGCCAAAAATCCATCAAAGCTCTCCCCGTCGTCGTAAGGATGACGACGTGTGGGTTGTATACGATACCGTCAAAGTGCGGATCGATGCCGGCGGGCGCGTTGTATTCGTTTATGAGCACGTGATTTGCCTCGTTTTGACCATCCATTGCCGTGGTTTCTCGCAGAGTTTTTTTCAACGCGTTGATCCATAGCGGCGTGTTCTCGTCGTTTGACGCCGCGTTGATATTGCATATTCTTCTTTTCCCATTCGACACCCAGTTTCCTTCGTTCTGCGTCCGTATCGCTCGTTTTATCCTTCTCTCTTCCTCTTCGTGTATGAATTCTGGCACGTAAAACAAACCAGGAATACATTCGCCGCGTTTGTCTCTCACTCTGTATTTATCCCAATCCTCGATCGGTTTCCGGGTAAAAAACTGCGCGAAGAACACGTCGTCACTCATGAGTTGGTCCGCTTTTCTGGCGTTCGCGTCGCATTCTTCTCCCTCGTCGTCCGTCCTCGTCGTCGTCGAAGCTTTTTGCTTCGTTTTCTTTTTCTTCTCAATCTCGACGGCGAGAAGTTTCGAAAAGTTAATCGACATGGAGGTGTCCTCTCTCTCTCTCTCTCTCTCTCTCTCTCAGCGCGCGCGCGCGCTCGCGATGTGGCGATAAGAACAAGAACAAGGACGACGACGACGACGACGGCGACGACGACGACGGACACAGGGAGCGAAGAGTGCTTTTTCGTGTAAGTGTGTTGTTTTTGTTTTGTTTTGTGTCGCCACTTTACGAGTCGTACTTCAAAAGAAGAAAATACTCGATCGAAAAACGGAAGAAAATATGGACGCCGCTGCATCCGTCGCGCGCGCATCGAGGATTCGGGCGAGAAGAGAACGCGCGAGACGAGCGCGCGAGAGGAAAACTGCGGTTTCGTCGAAGAAATCGATTTCTTTGCGCGGCGAGCGCGAGGAAGAGGGAAATAACGGTACGTTCGCGCGTTGCTTTCTTTCTTTCTTTCTTTCTTTCCTGGTGCTTTTTATTTTTAGCTTAAAACTTTTGTATTCCTCGTTCTCGCCCGACACCACAGACGACAGAGACGACGACGACAGAGACGAAGACGACGACGAAAAACGAGTTGCTCGCGAGGAGAGCGGTGACGAGCCATTTGAGAGCGCTGAATGCGTACTCGAAAGAGCGCGGAGAAAGATGGAAAAGCTTTTGGAAAAGAGCTTCGAAAAGGCAAAATTAGAAGAGGAAGAAAAACGAAAAGTTTTGACCGAAAACATTAAAAACGAAGCAGAACGAGCAGAAACGCACGCGAGGATGCGACATGAAGTGCGCACAGATATCGCAGAAGACGCAAAGATGAG
>Ga0181559_10001854_pt1 | contig 20935 bp, 8 predicted proteins | sample 011ome_21_FD_133752 | JGI IMG/M metagenome (GOLD analysis project Ga0181559, IMG submission 133752) | Coastal salt marsh microbial communities from the Groves Creek Marsh, Skidaway Island, Georgia - 011508AT metaG (megahit assembly) | ecosystem: Environmental > Aquatic > Marine > Intertidal zone...
ACGCCGGCGCGACGTCCGTCTTCCCCCGCCGCCTCTCCGCGTCCCTCTGGTTCGCGAGCGGTGTCGTGCAGACGCACGGGTGGCTGTGGAGCGCGGTGTTCCACGCCAGAGACACGCCATGGACGCACGCGATGGATTACGGCGCGGCAAACGCCATCTTCTTCTTCGCCGCCTTCGCGGCGACGGCGCGCGTCTTCGCCGTCGCCGAGGCGCGCCGGTTGGCGATCGCCTTCGCGTGCTTCGCCGCGTGCTTCGCGGCGCACTTGCGGTACGTCAACCGGAAGCAGCAGGACGGCACGAAGTACCACTTCCAGCACAACATGGCGGTTATGGTCGGCGCGGCGGTGTTTCACTGGTGCCTCATGCTGCGGTGGGCGTTTTTCGGGAAGAGAGAGGGGAAACGGCCCGGCCGAAAGTACCTGGCGGCGTGTTGTTTGGTCTGGAGCGCGTGCGCGCTCGCGGAGCTCATGGACTTCCCGCCCGTGTACGGCCTGCTGGACGCGCACGCGCTGTGGCACTGCGGGACACCCGCGACGGTGTGGATGTGGTACCAGTTCGCGCGGCGCGACGCGGGGCTCGCGGCGCCGAAGCCGGAACCGCGCGACGCGGAGAAGAAATCGCGGTGACTTTTCTTTCACTTAGTCTAGCACGAAAGTAGCTACGTGGTAGTAGGCGCGCGCGTAGCGAAAGTAGTAGTATCGAAACCTCAAACCACGACGCGCGTCGCGGGGGTGCGTTTCGCGCATTAAAATTCGCGTCTTTCTTATTGTTCTTGCTCTAAGAGCGGCGCGCCTCCCGCCGCCGCCGTCCGCGCGGACGGCGGCGGGCGAAACGAAAGCGCGCGCGCTCGCCCTCCTCTCCTTCTTGATGCTCCGAGCAACGGAGTCAAGGGCCCGTCCCGTTGTCGGGCCTCCTTAAATCACCGTGCCCGGGTCAACCTTGGTGCCCGGCATGAACACGATGATCCCGTCCTGGATCACATACCCGAGCCCGCTCTGGATGTCCACGCCGTTGTGCTCGCGCACGCCCGCCTCGTTGGTCAACACGCACCCCTCGCCAATCACCACATCCGAGTGCACCACGCAATTCTTCAGCACCGAGTTCCTGCCCACGTCCGGCGCGCCGTCGCCGTGCAGGTACCCCGTCTCCTGGTGCCCGATGAAGATGCTCTCGCGCACCTCCACGCCATCGCCCAGCACCACGCACGGCCCCACGATGGAGTCCGCCACGACGGCGCCGTCGCCCACGACCACGCCCTCGGACACGATGGAGCCCTCCGAGTACACCTCGCCGCGGAAGCGCGCCGGCGGCAGGCAGCGCGGCACGGTGTAGATGGGGAACTCGGCATCAATCACGCTCGTCGCGTTCGTCGCGTCCCCCTTCGTGCCGCACAGCGACAGGTTGGCGTCGTACCACTCGCGCAGGTTGCGGATGGGCTGCCAGTACCCCTCGTGCACGTGCGCGCGCGCTTCCACGCCGGCGCGGATCGCCATCGGCAGGATGTCCTTCCCGAAGTCCAGGCGCTCCGAGCAGAGCTCGATGACGCCCAGAAGGGTGTCCATCGCGGTCTTGCTGAAGATGTACACGCCCATGTTCACGTGCACGTCGCAGTCCTCCAGCTTCGTCCCGTCGGGGCCCACCGCGACCGTCTTCAGCTCGCTCTCGCTCGGGCGCTCCTGAAACGCAAACACCTCGCCCCGGTCTCGCGTCCCGGCTTCGGCGGGCGCGACGCCGCACACGCCCAGGTTGGTCACGTCCAGGTCCCCGATCCGCCGCGCCACGGTCGCGATCGTGATCCCGGCACCCGTCTCGTTGTGCGCGCGGAGCATCTCCGCGTAGTCCATGCGGTACAGCGCCTCGCCGGAGAGGATCAGGTACGCCTCGGGCTCCTCCACGAACGAGGGGCCGCGCAGCGAGCCGGCTTTGTAGTGCCGCCGCACGCAATCCGCGCTCCCGTCGGACCAGTCCTTCTCGTCCACCGTCTGGAAGCTCGGTAAGACGTCCACGTACCTGATGTGATGGTGTCGTCGTGTTATCGTCGGGTAGTGATGAGGGACGCGGCCAAAAGTCAGCTTTCGCGGTCGGCGTCGAATCGCGCGCGACGCCGGAGGGGTTCCAAAAAGAAAAAAAAATCGATCGCGTCGAACCGTCAGGAACCCGCGGTCGTCGCTCGCCGACGGTTGACCGAGTGCCGTCGGTTGCCGATGCGATTGGGAGTCATCGAGACGGATTTCCGTCGGAACGTTGGGCCGTCGAGATCGGAAGGGCAACGGGGCGGTCGTCGCGGGCGACGCCGGGGCTGGGCGTGCGCGCGTACCCTTGGCTCCCGAACCCGAACACCTCCGGCGGATACGCCGCCTGAACGTGCTGGTTCAGGGTGTAGGAGTTGAACTGCGTGAGCACGAACGCGCGCTTCAAGCCGGAGTTGATGATGTTAGCCATCGGGAAGTCGATGAGGCGATAGCTCGCACCGAACTTCAGCGACGCGCGCGCGTCGAACTTCGTCAGCGGGTTACCCGAGCTCGGCCCGCCCGCCAACACCACCGCCTGCAGGCGGTCGAGCGCGACGGGATCCGACTTGGGGCGCGGCGCGATTCGCGGCGCGTCGGGCATCGGTTCGTGCGCGTTCGCCGGCGCCGAGGAGGTTTCCGAAACCTCCGCGTTCGCCTCCGAGGGCGAGGAAATCGCCGTGACCGTGACGCCCGCACGGGGCGCGCCGGAGTCCTACGCGGGGGGCGGGAGAGGATGACGAGGGTGAGACGTGGTCAGAAGAGGCGCAAGGGACGATCAGGCGAGACGATACGGGCGGTTTCGCGCTCGCGCGCGCCGCCGTGTCGGGACATCCGGACGCACCTCAATCGCGCTCGCGCGAACATCCCGTTTGACGCGTCCGTTCGACCCGGGGAACGCGCGGCTCGCGTCGACGCGGCCGTCGCATCGGGCCGCGCTCGTCCGCGATGTCGATACCCATCGTGCGTTCGCGGCGCGCGCGCGCGGGCGCGCCGCGGCCCTCCCGCGGGCGCCCGCGGGAGCCCGCAACGCGAGCTGGGCGTGCGCAGTCATTCTGTCGATAACAGAGCTTCTGGCGGGCTTTCCGTTGCGAAAAAGCAAAAAAAAGGGGAAAATAACTCGACAAACTGCCAGTTGGCGAAACCGGTTGCCCACCGTGGCATAATCAACCAATCACGTCGCGCGCTGGCCGTGGGATCCGACTCGGACGCACGGTTGCCGCGAAAATTTTGACTCTTCTCGGCTGAGTTTTGACTCTGATCCTTAAGAATTGACCGAGGTTATTGACGCGCAATCGTGGCCGCGTGATCGCGGCGATCGATCGCCGCAGAAAGCTTTTTTGAGAATCGAATCGGGGTCTCGCGGAAACGCAGGCGGTGATTTCTGAAACGTCGTGTCGTCGACTGACTCGACTCGCGTCGCTCAACGGTTTGAACGAGCTGCCCGCGCGTTTCCTCGGTCGCGTCAACCCCGCCACGCGTCCATCTCTCGGCGCGCGGGTGCACGCGCGCGATGGAGGGGCCCGAGCGGGCGCGGACCGCGTCCCGCGGGGACGCCCGCGCGGAGCGGAAGGGCTCGGGGCGGACAGGGCGCGCGCCCCCGGGGGTGGGCACGCGCGGGGATGACGCGTCGAGTCGGCGGGCTTCGTCTGGGACGGCGCGACGCGCGCGCGTGGAGCCCCCCGCGGGCTGCCCCGCGAAGCGCTCCGCCGGCGAAAACCCCGAGCTACCGTCTCGGGACCGCGCGCGCGCGGCCGCCTTAACGCCTCCCCCGGGCCCGTCCCCGCGCATGACCCACGCGGCGCAGGTGCTCAGGGAGGCGAAGGCGCTGATGCGCGAGCTGAGTCCCCGAAACGACGCCGACGGCGACGTTCGCCCCCGAACGTCGCGTTTCCCGGACGACGCGGACGACGCGGACGCGCTCGACGTCGCCAACACGGGCGGTCGGTGGCGCTCGCTGCGCGCGCCCGCGTCCAGCGCGCGCGCGCGCCTCGAGGCCGAGGCGGAGGACGAGCGGGCGTTCGCGGCGCGCCGCCGCGAAACCTCCCGGGCGCGCGTCTTCGCCGCCATCGCCGCCGCCGCGCCGCCGCGCGGGCCCTTCGCGGAGGACGACTTCGGCGCCTCGAGGCTCGTCGCGCGCACGGGCGCGCTCAGGGCCGCCTCCGCGGCGGCCGCGGCGGCGGCGGCGGCCGCGCGCGGGTGGCGCCGCCCCGAGCCACCCGTCGAGCCGCCCGTCGCGCTTCGCGAGCGGCTCGCCGAGACACACGCCGCGGCGAAGGAAACGAACAGACGCGCGCGCGGCGAGGGGCCCGGGGTGACCTCGATCGAGGCGGACGCGAAGAGCTCGGCTATCAAGCTCGCGGCCGCGAACGCCGCGCGGGAAAAGGCGGCGAGGGAAATCGCCGAGGCAGAGCGCGAGCGCGCGGCGTCGGCGCGGCGGCGCGTCGCCGCCGAGGCGGCGCTCGTCGCGGAGCGCGACGCGGCGGCGGCGGCTCGCGCGCGGAAACTGGCGCGCGCCGAGGCGAAGGAGGCTGAGTCGTGCGCGCTCCGGGCGGAGAAAGCCGCCGAGGACGCGGCGCGACGGAGGACGCATCGCCAAAAGCGATTCGCGTTCGCCGCGTGGCGGTCGGCGGCGGCGGACGCCGCGCGCGCGCGCGAAGTCGCGGGGACGCGCGGTGCGGTGCGTATGCTCGTGCGCAAGGCGCGGCGCGCGCTGCGGCGCTGGGCGCTCGCCGCGGCGGCGACGCGCGCGCGCGAGGAGGCGGCCGCCGCGGAACGCGCCGCCGCGATGGAGCTGGAGATGGCGCGCGTCGCCGAGACGTGGCGCGCCTCGAAACTGGTCGCCGCGGGCGTCGCGGCGTGGCGCGAGGCGGCGTTCGCGAGCGGCGCCGCGGCGGCGTCGGCGGCGCGCGAGCGCCTCGCGTCCGCCGAGGAGACGCTCGACGAACGCGCGACGGAGACGCAGACGGACGCGACGACGACGGATACGCGGACGGACGCGATGACGCCCTCGCGCTGGGGCGCGCGCGCGACGGCGTTTTCGTGGAACGGGGAAGGACGCGCGGGGACCGCGGCGGCGGCGGCGGGCGGCGGCGAGACGAGACGTGACGCGACGACGGCGTTTTCGTGGAACGAAGAAGACGAGGACGCCGAAGAGGACCCGCTGAGTCACGAGGCTGAGGCTGCGGACGCGGCGGATGCCACGCGCGACGCGAGCGAGGCTGCTCGCGACTCGGACGACCCCGAAGGCGCGGAGGAGCTCATGCGGCGCGTCGCCGCCGTCCGAGAGACGCACGCTGAGCTCCGGAACGAGCGCGGGTCCCCGCCGTCGCCGTCGGCGTTCGCCGGTACTCGCGGTACTCACGCGTTCGCGCGAGTCTCGGAGGGGACCGAGGGGACCGAGACGCCCGCCGCCGCCGCGCGGGGACCCGAGGCTTCCGCGAGCGAAAACCCCTGGGCGCGTTCGCCCCCGGAAAGGAGACCCGAAACGGACGCGGCGCGCGCGGCGCCGAGGAAAAGAAAAAGCGCCCGGGAGACGGCGGCGGAGGCGCGGTCGGCGGCGCGTGCCGCCGCGCGCGACGACTTGCGCGCGCGCGCGGCGGCGGCGCGCGAGGCGTCCGCCGCGCGCGCCGCCGCGCGCGCCGCCGAGGAGGGCGAGATCGAGCGCGCGCTCGAGGCGGCGCGCACGGCCGAGATCCTGGCCACGCGGCACGCGTCTGCGGCGAAGAAGGCTGCGGCTAGGCGCGCCGCCGTGATTGCCGCCGAGTCGCTGGCGCTCGCCGCCGCGCACTTCGACCACCAGCTGCTGCGCCGCCGCGGGCTGGCGCCGTGGCGGACGTACGCCGTGTACGCTGCGGGCGCCGCCGCCGAGGCGGCGGCGCGAGGGCGGCTCGCGCCCGCGCGTCGCGCCGCCAAGGCGTGGCACGCGCGCGTGCGCCTGCGCCTCAGCAGGCGCGCGTACGCCGTGGCGAGACTCGCGTCCGTGCGCGACGAGCGCGCCGCGGGCGACGTCTGGTTCGCCTGGCGCGCCGCCGCCGCCGCGTCGGTCGCGGCGACCCGCCGCCGCGCGCGCCGCGCGTTCGCCGCGCTCCGCGAGGCGCGCGCCAGGGCGGCGGACGACCAGCTCACGGCGACCGCGTGCCACGAGCGCGCCGCGCGCCGGCGCGGGTGGCGCGCGTGGGTCGAGGCGGCGGGCGCCGCGCTCGCCGCGGCGCGCGCGCGCCGCGCGAGGGATGCGGTTGCGGCGGCGGAGCGACGCGCGCGCGCGGCGTTGGGCGCGTGGCGCGCCGGCGCGCGTCTGGCGGCGGAGGCGCGCCGCAAGGCCGAGGCGAAGGACGCGCTGTTCTCCAAGGTGGGCGCGTGGCTCGAGGAGATGCGCGGCGGCATGTGCGCGCTGACGCCGGGAAGCGAGGGGAGCGAGAGCTCGCGCTCGAGCCCGGCGTCCAGGGAAGCCAGGCGCGCGCGCTTCTACGCCGCGCGCGGCGCGCGCGGCGGCGCGAACGCGGCGGCGCCCTCGCCCTCGCCCTCGCGGGTATCACCCGAGGACGAGCCCAGGGCCGCACAGAGGGCGCCGACGCCCTCGTCTTCGCCCATCCGCGGGGGCACGCCCGCGCGGATGGGGCCCGGCGCGCGGAGGGAGTGGAGTCCCGAGGAAACGCCCGCGCGCGTGCTGTCGATGCCGTCGCCGACGCCGAAGAAGTCGCCGAAGAAGTCGCCGAAGAAGTCGCCGAAGAAGTCGCCGAAGAAGTCGCCGAAGAGGACGTACGTCGATTCGGACGCGCGGCTCCTCGCGTTCTTAGACGACGGCTTCGCGGACGAGAACGACGTTTCTTCTCACCGGGAGGACGCGTTCGGAGGCGGGACGCGGTCGCCGGCGGACTCGCCCGGCGCCCGATCGGACTGGCTGCGGCTGGACGACGTGACGCCGCCGGACGTGTCTTCGCTCTTGCGGCGCGAGCGCGAGGCCATCGGCGCCGACGCCGCGCGCTCGGAGGCGCGTCTGCGCAAGTTCCGCTCGCGCGCTGAGGGAGAGGGAAAAGAAACACCCCTTCGCCGAATCGCCGAGCTCGCGCGCCCGAAAAGCAAGACAACCCCCGCGAAGACGAAAACCCTAAACCCGCCGAGGACAAACGAGGCGGCGCCCGCGGGGTACTCGGCGGCGACGCGCGCTCGGCTCGAGCGGCTCGCCGCGAAGAAAAGAAGTCGGTAGGAAGCCCACAGCGCGACTCGAACTGTGTGTATACGATACGAAAAACAGCGTTCGAACGAATCGGTGCGTGTCTCTTACGAACGAAAAGAACCAACACCGCCTACGCCGCGCGCGCGCGCGCGATTGCCACCCGCACGCGGCGATCGCGCGCGAAAAAAAACGCGACGAAGCGCGCGTATACGAGAGTCTACCCCTCCCCTCCTCTTTCTCTCTACCCTTAGTACAACCGACGTCGCGCCGAACGGTGCGGCGCGCGTCGGTTTTTTTTGGAATGCTTTTCATGGAACGCAGTTACCCTTACTTACGGTATCTTCTTCGAGCGTCACAGACGCTCGATCACGCGCGATCACGCCGCGACGCCTTGCTCATCCTCGGGCCCGCCCGCCGCGGGCGCGACGCACGATCGCGCGACGGATTCAAACAGCCGCTCGATATCCGGCGCGCACCGCGTGAACCCGTGCCCCCAGAAGTTGTACCGCGGGTTCTTGATGAGCTCGATGAACGTCACCAGCAAACCCCAGGGGTGCGGCCGGTTCACGATCAGGCGCTCCAGCAGCACGCGCGTGATCTGCTCGCGCACAGCCTCGGAGGCGCTCTCCGAGAACAAGTACAGCAACGCGCACGAGAAGTAGTGCGTGTGCGCGTTGGGGAACCGCAGCTGGTTGGCGACGGCGTTGAGAAACGCGTAGCGCCCCTCGGCGTCCAGATCGGCGGCCAGGCGCTGGAACACCTCCATGGGCGCGGTGTGCGCCAGGCGCGAGGCCACCGAGTTGGCGGACGCGCCGTCCGCGGACGTGCGCGCGGCAGCCGCGTTCGCCGCGACGCCGCGCGCGCCGCAGCGCAGCACGACCGCGTTGACCAACGGCGCGTCGTAGCGCGCGCCCGCCGCCGCCGCCGCCGCCGGCGACAGCGCCAGCGCGCGCCGGAGCCGGTCGGGGAAGCCCGCGGGCTGGCGCGTCTCCAGGAACTGGTCCAGCTCCGAGCGCAGCGCGGGGAAGCGCGTTTTGAGCGCGTCGTCCGCGCCGCACGTCACGCGCGGGCTCTGCGAGATCTCCGGCAGCAGGTCCACCTTGAGGTTGGGCGTGAACGGGTCGGGCAGGCGCATGGCGCGCGGGAACGCGCTGAGCACCAGGTTGCGCATCTGCACGCAGTTGGGCGGGATGACGTCGCACAGGTCCAGGTGGTGGTCGCACAGGAACTCGGGGAAGTCGTGCAGGAGCACCAGGAGCAGACGCAGCGTGCCGCGGTACAGCAGGCGCACCGTCTCGCTCAGCGCCGCGGCTCTCAAGAACGGCTCCAAAAACGGGAGCGCGGCGACGAGCAGCCGGCGCAGCGTGGGCCACCCGGCGCGCTCGCGGTCGGCGAGCAACCGCGGTAAGAAGCACCGGTGCGAGATGAGCTCGAGCCACGCGTACGCGAATCCCGGCGCGCGCGACGGCTGAAGCGCCAGGAGCGCGCCCGCGAACGAAGCCAGCACCTGGGGGTGTGAAGCGTCGAGCGCCACGTCCGGCGCGTGCATCTCCACCATCAGCCCTAAAATCAAACGGTGGTACGGCCGGGGATCGAACGCGGCGCCGCGCTCGTCCGCGTCGCGCGTCGCGACGCGCGCCGCCGCGGCGAGCGCCGACGCCAGAAGCGCCGGGCGCTTCTCCGGCGAGATCTCGGCGCGGCGGCACAAGGACGCCATCAGGCGCACGAACGCGTCGACGGCAGCGAACGACAGGCTTTTCTTTTCTTTGAGAAAAGCCTTTTGAGGGTCGTTCGTCGATTCGTTGCCGGCCGGTTTCGAAGAAACCGGCGTGACACCGAAAGAGACCGGGGCGAGATCGGATTCCGATACTCGCGACGGCTCCGACCCGAGGGACCCGAGACACCGCGTCGTCGCCAGCTCGACGAGGATGCGCGCGAACCGCTCGCGCGAATCCTCGAGGAGCAGCTTGCTCTTCGCCAGCGCCGAGAGGAACGTCTCGACGGCGGCGTCGCCGGAGGGGAGCTCGGAGACACGCGCCCACTCGTCGAAGTGCTTCGCCACCAAATCGCGCATGCCCGCGGGATCCTTGTCGTGGGACAGACGCGGCGCCCTCTTGGCGCCGGGCTCCGCCGCCGCCGCGCGCGCGCGCGCGCGCTCCACCAGGACGGCGAGCCCGGGCGGCGCCGCCGCCGCACCGGCGAACGCGGCGAGCGCGTCCAGCGTCGCCTCGAGGTCGCCCGCCGCGAGGCAGGGCTCCACCAGGAGGCAGTGCTGCGCGAGGTACGCGCCGCACGCCGCCGCCTTCGCGGCGCGCTCTTTGTCGTTCCCGCCGGCGTCGGCGATGAGCGACGCGAGGTGCGCGTCCAGCTCCCGCATCGACTCGGGGTCGGACAGGCACCCGGCGCGCACCAGGGACTCGCAAAACGCCTTGTCCAGCGAGCGGTCGTCCTCGGCGTACACCAGCCACCCCGCCACCTGGCGCGCCGCGCCGCGCGAGCGCTGGCACAGCGCCGCGAGCGCGGCGGCGTGCGCGGTGCGCCGCAGGCGCCGCGCCGTCAGAGCCGCCGCGGCGGAGCCGCCGGCGGCGGCGGCTCCCGGAGAGGGCTCGTACGCGCGCGAAAAAACCTTCTGCGCGACGGCGACGACGGCGGCGTCGTCGGCGCCCGCGCCGCGCGCCGCCGCCGCCGCCGCCGCGAGCTCTGCCACGGCGGCGCGCGCCTCGTGCGTCTCCGGAAGGAGCGTGAAGCTCGCGGCCGGGTCTGACGCGCACGCCGCGTCGAGCCGTGCGAACGCGAGGCGCGTGCGGTCCAGCGCGGAGGGGTCGGAGCCGGCGCCGTCCGCGCCGGCGTGCTCGGGCGGGCCGCCGGGCGGCGGCGGCGGCGGCGCGCCGCCCGGCGCGCCGGGCGGCGGCGGCGGCTGCCCGGGGTAGGCGCCCGGCGGCGGCGGCGGCTGCGGCCCGCTCTGCAGGTACGCCGCGCCCGCGCGCGGCTGGCCGTAGGCGCCCGCGGGCGGCGCACCCGGTGGCGGCGGCGGCGCGCGGGGCACGTTGGCGAAGTCGTCGTAGATGCGCTGCGGGCCGGGCGCGAGGTGCCCCGGCCTCGGGCGCAGCGACTCGGGTAGCGCGCCCGGGAAGCGGCCCTGCAGGTACGCCGGGTCGAAGAAGGGCGGCCCCGCGGGGCCGTGCTTCTCCCTGTGCTCCCTGCGCGCCGCGGCGGCGGGTGCGAGCTGCTCGTCCATCTCGCGCACAGCGCGCTCGGTGGCCGCCTGCTCGATGAGCGAGCAGCCCAGCTCGAGGTTGTCGGCGGCGGCGGTCTGCACGGCGTGCTCCAGCGCCTGCGCGGCGGCGCCGTCGCCCGGGGGCACGGCGCCGGCTTGCTGCAGCAGCGCGCGCAGCTGCGTGGCCACCGACGCCTTGAGCGGCTCGCGGCACGTCACCAGCGCCAGCGAACCGGCGAGCGAGCTGACCATCAGATGCGCGGCTTTGCGCAGCCGCGCGCCGTCCGGCTCGACCGCGAAGTCCTTCAGCACGAGCTCGCGCGCCGTCATGCACGCGATGGTCACCGAGCGCTCCACCACCGGCGACACGATTTCCCGCACCGCCGCCGTCAGCGCCACCGGCGTGAGGCGCGCCAGCGCCACGCGCGTCGCCTCGGGCAGGTTCGGTGCCGGCGCGATCTTGATGTGCTGCTGCAGACCGCCCGCGGCGGCGTCGTCCGCGCCGGACAGACCGCCGGACAGACCGCCCTGTTGCGCGAAGGCGTCGCCTCGAGAAACGCCGTGGCCGCCCGAGGGACCGGGACCCGGCGCGCCGATCCCCGGGTTGGGCGAGCCCATCGCCGCCGGCTCGTACGGCGTGCCGACGCCGGTCATGGACCCGAGGCTGCCGCCCGAGCCGGCCATGGCCCCGAGCCCGCCTCGGCTGTCGACCGCGCTGTTCTTGTCCGCCACGAAGTCGGGGTTGTTCACGCGGTCGCGCCGGACCTGGTGCAGCAGGTACGAGGGCTTCTGGTCCTTGATCTCCACCTCGAGGTGCTTGAAGAGGCGCTCCATCTCGAACTTGAGGTTGAGCTTGAGGTCGCGCTCGCTGTAGATCTCCTTGAGCAGCCCGAGCACCGCGGCGGTCCAGGGGTTCGGCGGCTTGAAGATGATGGAGTCCTTCGCCGGTTCCAGCACCTTCGCGACGAACGGGATGACGGCGATCATGTGCCCGGTCTGGTACGACTCCAGCACCAGGGCTTTCAGATCGAGGTCGCGCATCAACACCGGCTGGTTGCGCGAGATCGTGAGGTTGCCGAGCCAAGATCCGAGGTTCTTGAGCAGCGAGCGCTCGCCCGAGTTGGTCTTCACCTTGTTGCTGCTGAGCAGCGCCTTGATGTTGCTGTACGAGGCGTCCAGCACGAGTCGGAACAGCGTTTCGTCGCCGATGGCGTCCAGCAAACCGAGGTACAGCACGTGGAAGTTGGGCTCGATGGACGCGCGCTTCACGACGAGGTACACGGCGAACCACCCGAACTGCTCGGGCGAAATTCGGCGGAGCACCTCGGCGGCTTTTTCCGTCATGTTCTGCGTCGACAGGTTGTTCACCACGAAGTGAACCTTGTCCACCGTCTCCGCGTTTGGCACGTTGATGTTCTGGTTCGACCCAGCCGCGAGCAGCGTCTCCAGGTTCAGCGACGTGGCGAACCCGGAGCCGCCGCCGCTGGAGGGTGCCGCGGGGCCTAGGTTCGCCGCGCTGCCGGCTGAGTTGAGGAGCCCGGAGGCGCCCGAGTCACGAGACGAGAGCAGCCCCGAACCGCCCCCGGGCTTCATCGCCGGCATGGACTGCGCGTGCTGCAGCCCGCCGCCGTCCGCGCCTCCCGGGGGTGCGCCCGGGGGCGCGGGCGGCCTCGGCGTGGGTGGCGGCGGCGCCGCATTGGCGCCCACGCCCGCGCCGTCCCCGGCCAGGCTCACGCCGGCGACGCCGGCGGCGAGGCTCTCCGGCCCGTCGGCCACCGAGGGCTCGTCCCTGCCGAGCCGCGCGGCGCCCCTGCGCTCGGCGGCGGCGCCCAGGAGCGCGGCGAGGTCGGGGTGCGCCTTCGCGAGGTGCGGCACCGCGGCGAGGTGCTGGCAGTACTGCGGCCACTCCGGCAGCCTCTGCTTGAACTGCTCCAGCGCCTCCGAGCCGAAGGCGAACATCTTGGTGCCGAAGGGCTTGCGCAGCGCGTCCAGGACGCAGCGCAGCGCGACGCCCAGCGTGATGCTCGCCACCAGCTGCAGGTCGATGAGCCGCCCGAACAGCACCGCGGTGACCCGCAGCTCCTTATCCGGGTACTTGGGGAAGAATCTGTACTCGTCGAACAGGTTGTGCACCATGCACCCGAAGACGTCGCGCTCGCGCGCGTCGCGCGACGCGCGGAACCGAGCCAGCATCTCCGCCGTCTGCTCCGCCGTCCGCGTCCCCGAGTACAGCCGCTGGAAGTTGGCGTTGGCCTCCGCCTCGACGTCCGCGGGGAAAGAACCGCCCGCGGACCCGACCGCGCCGCCGCCGACCGCGCCGCCGCCGCCCGGCACCGCGACCGGCGCGCCGCCGCCGCTCGCCGCCGCCGCGGCGAGCGTCGGGTGCGCGCGCGCCGCCGCCGCCGCGACGACCTGGAGCTCCTGGCGCAGGTCCGGGGGCAGCCCGCCCGCGCCCGCGTGCAGCGTCTTGAAGAAGATGGCCATCGTCTCCACGGCGAGCTTGGGAGAGCCGGGCGTCGGCGCGCCCGCGTCGTCGCCGGTGGCGCGCGCGCGCAGGAATCGCAGGCACGCCGCAGCGAAGGGCGCGCCGCTCGCCGCCGCGCGCGCCTGCAGCCACTTCTCCAGGTTGAGGTACTCGCGGCGCGCCGCCAGCGCGGCGAGCTCGACGGCGAGCGCGTGCGGCGCCCTGTCGAGCGCCGCGGAGAGCGCCTTGAGGTCCTGGCACACGTCAAGTATGCGGGGCACGGCGGGCCCGCCCTCGCGCTCGTGCGTCGCCGCCATCGCCATCGCCACGCACTCCTGACCCCCCGGCCCGGACGCCCAGACGCGGTGCAGCACGGCGGCGGAGTTTCCCTGGCCGACGCCCGAGGACGAGAGGTACGCCGCGATGGCGTTCGCCATAACCTCGGCGAGCACGCCGCCAGCCGCCGCGGGCTCCTCTGCCATCGCTGCCGCCGCGCCGAGCGCCACCACGTCGGGGCACGCGCCGAGCCCGGCGTCGAACGCGCGCCGCGCGCTCGCCGCCGCCGAGCCGCCGCCGCGCGCCACCGCGTCCAGCGTCAGGTAGAGGTCCAGGCTGAGCCACGCGTGGTTGGGCGTGCCCACCGGCGAGGCGCCGCCGGACAGACCCTCCACCGGGGGCATCACGCGCCGGCACGCGCGCCAGTCGAACGCGTCCGCGGGTGCGCTCGCCGCGTGCGCCAGGAACGCGAGCTGAGCCTCGGGCGCGCTCTCCCACGCCGCGCCGGCGCACACCGCCGCCACCGGGAATGCGCCTCCGGCGGCGCGCGCGAACATGCGGAGCACAGCCTCGGGCGCGCGCGCGTCCACCTCCCCGAGCGCCTCGATTCCTTCCGGCTCGCTTCCTTTGGCGCTCCACGCAGCGCCGGCTTCACCGAGGTGCATCATGGCCTCCGCCCAGTCCGCGTCCGGGCGCGCCTCGCGCAGCGCGTCGGCGGCGTTTTCGTAGTTCCACGTTGTCGCCGCCTGCGGCGTCTCCAGCCCGACCGCCGCGGCGAGCGACGCGAGCGTCAGGTTGGTGGCCACCGGGTCGAGCGCGTCGCGCGTCGACGCGAGCGTCGCCACGACGCGCGCGAGCTCCCGCGCGCCGAACGCGGGCATCAAGCCGATGACTTTTTTAAAGTACTCCTTGCTCGCCGTGCACCCGTACCCGAGCTCCTTGATCACCTCCGAGGGAGACGTCGAGGCGCTCAGGCGGGACACGATGTCGCTGCCGGAAGGAGGCGACATCTCCGCCCCGAACCGAGAGGACTCGAGGATCCACACCACCTCGCTCGCCGAGTGGCCTCTCTCTAAAAAGAACGACGAGAGAGCACTCCGCGCGCGCGCGCTCGGGGGCGCCTTCAAAAAATCCTCCGCGAGCGCGTACTGTTCCACGAACGCCTCGCCCGCGTGGTCCCACCCGTCTCCGCCGTGCCTCGCGAGTTGCAGGCCGAGGTCGAGCGCGAGTTCCTGTCCCAGTCCCAAGACGTCGCAGAGCGTGGCGAGGTACGGGACTTCGTCTCCCTCGTGGCCAACCTGCGTTCGCTCTACCACAAGCAGAGCGAGTCGCTCGGGGAACGAATCCGGCCACGAGCGCGAGAGGCGGGCGGCGACCGAGGCGAGAAGGACGACGTGCGGATCGTCCCGTCTCCGCCTCAAATCGATATCCACGTCCGCGTCCGCGCGGAGGAACACCTGCTCGAGCGCGAGAAACGAGCCTTCCGCGCCGTGAAGCGCCGCGGCCTGTCCGATCACGAGGGGGCTTTTGAAGTCAGATCGCGGTGATTTTCACCGAGCGACGGGATTCGCGCGCGACGAGCCGAGGCGCGCGAGACGGACGCGGGCGCGCGCGCGCACCTCGAGGATGTCCTCCGCGGTCGCGACGACGTTCGAGCCGTCGAGTCGGTCGAGCAGAAGAGAGACGCGTCGGGTGATGACAGGCGCGAAATCTATCATGCACCGCCCGACCGATCGCGCACGCACCGAGCTGGCGCCTGTTCAGCGGCCAAACCCTGGTGGCGCGGGTTCACGCGCGTCGCGGAGCGCGACCCCCGGTCAAGACCCAGCGCCCGCGCAGACCTCGTGCACGAGACCTTCGCCGTTAAGGGTGATCGCTCGCGTATTCAAGCCACGCCGTCCACCAACGTGCGCGCTCTAAGGTATGCCCCCCCGCGCCCTCGCGTAATCCCGAAATGCCATCGCTCGCGTCTCCGAACGGCGGGAGAATGGGGCGCGTGTAGGGCGCGAAAGGGAAAATGCCGAATCACCGATGGACGATCGTCCTTGTTGACCGAGTCGATCGAGTCGAATCGGCCAAAACCCGATCAAAGACCGTCCTGACGGAAGCCGTCTCGTCGATTCCCGAGCTTTTCTTCAGATCTGGACGTGCCGATGACCGATAGCGTTAGTTTTGGCGGGAGGTCGCGTCATAGATGCTTCCACAGACGTCTGCGCCTTTCCCGCCCGTCCGCGACGGTCTGTGAACCACCAAACGTGTTTCGATTCTTTTTGGTTCCTCCGAGTCTAGAAAAATTTCGTGCCAGCTCGCCGCTTTTTGACGACGAGACGTCGCGCCCCCGTCTTCCACGCACACCGGCACGCGCGAGCACGCATCGCGCGCGACCTCCCACGCGCACTCCCAGACGAGGTCTCGTCTGGCGCTGTGATGTCTGGACCTGTCTCGTGCCACCTGCCCGTGGACGCGAGCCTCCACTCTTTCAACTCTCTGGACTACGGGTTCGGAACCGGCGGATCACCCTTCCTCGCGGGGTCCTCGGACGCGACGTGCGGCGCCGCGGCTGTGCGCGCGGTGTCGCAGTACCTCAACCTCGAGCCCATGCGCGCGGTCGTGTCGTTCGCGGATACGCCCGAGCAGCTCGCGCAGCCGGCGCCTTCCGAGGCGCTCGTCGCGCGCGAGCGCGACGCCGCTCGCGGCGACCGCCCCTGGGAGGAACAACAGCTGGGCGTGGATGAGCTCACCGCGAGCGGGCGAACGGGCGCGGTGGAGGACGTCTCGACCTCGCACGACGTCGCGGAGGTACGTCTGGGTCTTTTTCGAACACCCCACACGCGCGGTGCGCCCTCGATACGCGGTTTCGACGCGCACGCGACCGCACGCGCGGCCTTCTCCGGACGCGCGCCTGACCGCGACTCTTCGTTTTCCCCGCGCCACGGCCGACACATCCCGCAGGCTTTCTCTCCCCTGAACTTCGGCGACTTGGACGTCGAACAACAGGCGGACGCGCTGTTCAGCAAGGTACGTCTTCCCTCAGGCTTCGCCTCCCCGCGATCGCCCCGAACGCCGCGGCGACCGACGCTCGCGCCTCCGCACGTCGCCTCGTTTTCGGAAAGCGCGAACACGTCACTTCGTGTTTTCGTCGATCGACGAAAACACGCCTCTGACGCCTTTTTCCTCGACGCCTCGCGCGCCGCGCTCCTCCGCGACGCGAAACAGGGACCGATGCGCACGCTCTCCGCGCGCACGTTCGAGACGCTTCTCGATGAATCCAACGTCCGCGAGAACGAGGTACGTACCCGCCCCGCGAACGAGCCGCGATACGCCCCGAACGCCCGTTTCCTCGTTCGAAACGAACCCTTCGCGTTCCCACCGAACCTGGCACCCGAAAAACGCGCGTGGCGTCGCGCCGTCGACGCACGCCGCCCAACCCGAGCGCCACACGTGGCGCATTTCCGAATCGGAACGCTTTTTCGTTTTTCGGACAACGTTTCGATTCGGCGACGAAGCGTTTTCGCTCGCGCGCGCGGAGACGCGCTCGATCGCTCTTTTCCCCGCTCGTTCCCGCGATCGGTGTGCTGTGCCCCCCTCCGTCTCGACGCGCCTCGGATCGTGATCGATCACGCACGCGAGCTTTTTGCAGACTAAATACTCATCACGCGCGCCCCCGAACGTCGCGCTCGCAGGAATGGACGGCGCTCCAGAATTTGCCGTCGCTGCCGCGCGACGTGACGGCGCTCGGCGCGGAGGACCTCGCGCCGTCGGCGCCGACGCCCTCGCGCCCGGCGCGCGCGGCGCCGCGCGACTTCGATTTCGAGTACGACGACGACGGCGGCGGCGCGGGGACGTCTCCCCGAGGCACGGGCGCGGATCAAGCGTTGTACGGCGGATTGGATTCAAGAACCGACGAACGCGGTCCCGAGTACCTGGACCTCGACGCGGCGGCGCTCGAGGAGGCGCGCGCGCGCGCCGCGGAGGCGCGCGCGCGCGCCGAGGAGGCGCGGCGCGCGGCGACGCGCGCGACCGCGACGGCGACGACGCTCACCATCCGCGCGAAGGAGATGCTGGACGTGGTCTCCGTGCGCGCGGAGGCTGAGGCGCGTTCCGCGCGGGCGACGACGCGCGTCTCCTCGCGCGCGCGAGGCGCGCCGCAGAAGCCTCTCGCGAGTCTTTCGCGCGAGAGCTCGGGCGTGCGCACGCCGACGCGCTCCGAGCGCGGCGGCGAGTCAGGCTTCGCGAGCGCGGACGCGGACGCGGATGCAAGCTCGCCCGCGGTGACGCGCACGCGCGCGCGCGTGCGCGAGCCCGCGCGCGCGCGCGGCGGCGGCGTCGCCGACGCCGGCGACAGCACGGACATGGAGGAGAGCGACGCGACGGCGCCGGCGCCGGGGTCGGCGCGCGCCGGGAAGCGCCCCCGCCAGGCGTCCGCCGTGGGCTGGGCGCCGAAGGCCACGGACAGCATCATCACCGCGGACGGGCAGAGAGTTCGGCGCGGGTGCCTGAACTGCGGGTGCCAGAAGACCCCGCAGTGGCGCATGGGCCCCACGGGGCCGAAGACGCTGTGCAACGCGTGCGGCGTCCGGTTCCGCAAGGGCATGCCGATGCACGAGTGAGAACTGAATACACCGGGAATGACTGAGAGGAGGAAACGCGAGCGACGACGAAAACAAAGCGAGACGACGACGAAGAAGAGCGCGACGGGTAGTCGGTACGGGTAGACTGTGGCTACGCGCGTACGCGCGCGGCGCGACTTTTATTTGGATGTTTTGTGCATACGAAACGCGCTCGCGACGCTATCCTCAGTCGTCGTCGCAAAAGCCCTCCTTGTCCATCTTCTTGTCCTTCTTGTCCTTCTTGTCCTTCTTGTCCTTCTTGTCCTTCTTGTCCTTCTTTTCCATCTTCTTCATCTCCTTTTCCGCCTCCTTGCGCTCCTTCTTGGCCATCTTCGCCTCCATCTTCTCGCGCTCCTTCTCCGCCAGCACGCGCTCGATGGTGTCCACGATTGTCTGCGTCTGGCTCTCAATCTCGATGTTCACCGTGCTCCCGACGTCTTTGTTCGCAAACACGGTCTGGCGGATCGTCTCCGGGATCAGCCACACGTTGAACTTCCCCGCGGAGGTCTCGCCGACCGTCAGCGAACACCCGTCCACGGCGACGAACCCTTTCGGCAGGATGTACTTGCTCCACTTCTCGTCCAGCTCGAACACCACGCGCCGGTTGTTCTCGGTGTCCTCCTGCTCGACGATGGTCGCCTTGGCGTGCACGTGCCCGGACACCGTGTGGCCGCCGATCTCGTCGCCCACTCGCGCGCTCCGCTCGTAGTTCACGGACGACCCCGGCACCAGCTCACCGAGGTTTGTGGCGCGCAGCGTCTCCACGATCAAGTCGAAGCACGCGGTGTCGCCCTCGGTCTCCACCACGGTGAGGCACGTGCCATTGCACGCGACGCTCGCGCCGATGAGGATCCCGTCCAGAGTCTCGGGGGGAAACTTGAGCTTCAGACGCGCGAAGTCGCCGACGTCGTCGAAGGAAACCACCTCCGCGGTGCCCTGCACGAGGCCGGTGAAGAGCGCGGTCGTGACGCACCCCCCAACGCGCGCGCGCGCGGGTCGGCGCACCGCGCGGGACTCTGCGAGGGTACAGGCGAGGGTCGGGAAACGTGCGTCAGCGAGAAATCCCGAAACCTCGTCGGCGTCGCCGCGAGCGAGGGAAGCTGTGCGGTGCGCGCCAGGGTACAGAATGGAAAGGTCACGCACCGACTCGAGTTCCGCGGCACGTGCGCTTGAACCCGCCCGCGAGCGCGGGAGGTTTCGCGGATGCGGCGGCGAGCGACATCTGTTGTGTCCCCGGATAATGTCCCGTCTCCTCGGCGTGTCGCGGTTTCCACGTCGTCGCCAAGCCTCTGAGCCAGTCGGGCGTCGAAAAACTCGCGTCCGAGTCGAGCGACGATTTTCCTCAGCCGCGAAGACGCGCTCGTTCGCGGCGAAGCCACGAACCTCGTGACGACTAGGAATCGCGTTCGTAATATCAAATCGCGCGTGTGTATCGCGCGTGCGCCGCTCGGTGCGTCTCCCGATCGCGCCATCCCTCACGTCCCTCGCGTCACCGAACCTCCGCGGCGCGCGCTACGCCTTGCCTGAGGCGATGCCGTTCTGCGAGCCCGAGGGCGTCATCGCCGGCGCTGGCTTGGTGACCGCGTGCGAATAGTAGATCATCCCCACGACCGCGAGCGCGCACCCCAGCACGTTCCTGCTGGTGATGGGCGCGGCGAAGATGACCCACCCGAAGAAGAACACCAGGCACGTCTTGACGTGGCCGATGACCTGGAAGGACACCGCGCTGAACCGGCCGATGCACAGGAACGACGACACGTTGACCAGGACGGCGAAGAAGCACGAGACCACCAGTGCGAACGCCGCGACGGAGGACCACTCGTAGTCGAACACCCACTTCCCCGTGATGAGCTCATCGAGCGCGGGGCCGAAAAGTAACATGGAGCCGGCCATGTACGGGCTCGTCTTGGCTAACAAGAAGTTTGACGTCACGTTGTGCTTCTTCTGCAGGTGCGCGACCAGGATCTGCTGCGCGGACGTGCTGACCACGCCGACGATCGCGGCGATCGTGCCCGCGGGGTTCATCTCCAGGTCGGAGACGGTCGCGACGCCGACGCCCATGAGCACCACGACGATGGCCTGGATGACCCGCCGCGAAAACTTCTTCCCCATGAAGACCAGCTCTAAGACGCACATCGTGGGGATCTGCGCGAGTTTGCACACCTGGTAGAACCCGATGGTGTTCAGCATGAGGGACATGTTGAGGCCGATGATGGACGTCGCGGCGACCACCACGAACATCGCGATGTCGTGCTGGGGGATGCGCATCTTCTCCCCGGCGGGGTTTTTGTCGTCCGCCTTGCGGTTGCCGCCCGTGCACAGCCCGATGGACGCGGTGCACATGAAGTGCAGGCCGCACAGCGTGGTGGCGAAGGAGAAGCCGTACCCGGACCCGCCCATGAGCTGCTTGTTGACCATCACGATCGCCACGGAGGTGAAGATGTTCAGAGACCACGCGAACGCGTCCACCATGCGCTTCGTCGCGGGGTTCTCATCCGCGGACATCTCCTCGAAGCCCATCGCGTTCGAGACGAACAGCTAGACCGCTCGACGCCGGAATAAATACGGCGCGATCCGACGAGCGCGCGAGTCGGTGTCGTTCGCGGCCCGAACGCGAGGGACGCGCCGAGTGGCTCCGGAAAGGTCCGACGCCTCGTGCGGTGATGTGCGCCGTCGACGGGTGTCGCGCGCGCTTCGCAGTGCGCGAGCAGCGCGACGAGCGAGCGCGACGGCGGAGACGCGCTGCTGCGCTTCTTGAAGGTCGAAAAATAAGGTTATCTATGGGAATTCATACTGATGTTTGTTTGCTCGTGGTCAAGTGATGCGCACGTGTATTGTTTGAGATTAATGTCTCTATCTCGCTCTCGTCAACAATACTCGTTGTCGTTCGAACATTAAAACGGCGTTCGAACCGCATCACCTCGCGATTGAAACGGTCGCGGCTATGGACGTCGAGCGGGCGCCACGCGCGTCTCGATCTCGGATGTGAGACACGCGCGCGCGTTCACTTGATCAAGTGACGCGAGTCCGGGGAAAGAAGCCGAAGGACGGCGTTCTTACGCGAAGATCGCGAGCGCGGCGACGAGGGTGGACAGGACGACCATGAGGGGCGCCGCGACGTCGGCGCCGCTGGGGGTGGCAGCTGCGGCAGCCGTGGCGTAGGAGGTCGCACCGTTATCA
>Ga0181559_10001859_pt1 | contig 20913 bp, 19 predicted proteins | sample 011ome_21_FD_133752 | JGI IMG/M metagenome (GOLD analysis project Ga0181559, IMG submission 133752) | Coastal salt marsh microbial communities from the Groves Creek Marsh, Skidaway Island, Georgia - 011508AT metaG (megahit assembly) | ecosystem: Environmental > Aquatic > Marine > Intertidal...
GACGATGATAAAAAACCGCTATTAACCAGGCTCACGGTGCAAGTAATACCTGCTATAAAAGGTAACCAAAAAGGTAAGTATTGCTCCTACTACAAGGTAAACCGCACTTATTCTATCAAAAAAGAAATCTATCAAAAACTCAAATTGGTCGTTTTTGAAAAGGAGAATTTCTTTGAGATTAAGATCCTTGCCACCTTGCAATATCCAAAATACCAGAAAAACCAAGGTGCTCAAGAGGTTGATACCTGCAGTAAAAAAGGCAACCCTAGAAAGCCAAGTTTCTTTATTTTCTGGGACAGCCAAACTAATTAAAAAGCCGAGGAGTGGAATCCCAATCATCAGCTGAATCCAATTTGAAAGTTCCATTAGATTGAATCGATTAAGTATACGGGGAGATTTTGTTGAGAGCTTAGCAGCTTATCTTGCAAGTGATCCAAGTGTTCCACAGTTGTCAAGGGAGAATAGACCACAAACTTATCATCCACCCATCGGAGGAAGTCACCAGAATTAGGATCAAGAACTACCAGGTGTACCCATGTATTGGAAACCCATTCCAACAAAGCGGGAACAGAGTTAATTACTTGATGAACCAATTCAGGAACCTGTTCCACCACCATAAGCAATCGAATAGGGTCGTGAATCTCTACCATTTGGTAAGGAAGACCTGTTCGAAGATCTCCATCCGCCCCATTCGCAACCCCTATTAAACCCATTACGTTATGTGGCAACTTAGTTCCAGCACCTAATTTGTCTGGATCCATTCGTGAGAAATAGTATTCCAGATTAATTCCTCCACAAACAGGAATTGCTGCAGATAGAATCCTAGTTAAGGACTTCCCGTCTACATCCTTTCGGTAGTCATAGGAGTTAAGAAATGCTCTACGGTCAAAAAACAAGCCTTTCAAGGTCGATTTTCGAGAAACTATACAAAGTGCATTGGTAGCATGGTTGTATTCCGGTCGAGGTTCAAAAAGAGAAAACGCCCTTTTTTTAACAGCATCATGTAGCCCACCGATAGATTTGTTTTTATCTAAAGTGTCAAAGCGACGCGAACGCTCTAACGAATTGATATCTAAGACACGAACAAACTTTTCTTGATTTTCAAGATGTAATTTCTTGTTTGCTTCAAGTAGAATATCTTCATCAAAAAACAACAGTTCATCCTTCGTGGTATCGTGCAATCCTCCCAAAAATTGGGTTTCTGCAGGGATATCGATTCCTCTCGCTTTTAGCTGAACCCGTACTTCTGGGTAATTCGCCATACATGCAGCCACACGGGCATTCACTGAGCCAGGACGTCCACAACATGCTCCACAATCGTACCCTGCATAATGGGTATTGTTGATACTGGATGCACCATGCCCAATTAGGTATACCAAGGGAGAAAATCTTTCTACCAAGCCAATGCTTCTTAACAAGCCTTCGATGCGATCCACCATTTCCTCCACTTTAAATCCAACTTGAAGTCCATTTTCTTCTTCCCCTCGGTAGAGGATAGTTAGACTACCTTTGGGATCCATGTGGTTGAAACTGGATACTTCCAGCGCTGAAGAACTTGGACTTAGGACATTCCCTACAAGTCGTAAGGCGGACCAAAATCCGAGGGTATGGGCACGTAACCAACCTCTCACCAAAGAGTGATTATTTTGATGAAAGTGAACGTCCGAAGATAATTTCTTATGTTTCGCCGTTTCTTTAATCAAAAATTTAGGTGTAACTGGAGCAGGACAAGATTTAGTATAAAATTTTCCGTATTCAGGTTGAAAGTAAAATTCCACACTAAAAAAGCCAGGAGTCCCAAAGGTAGCACAGTTCGGATCGATGTATTCTAAATGCCTGCGTGTACTACACTCGCGATCATCAATGCAAAAAAGTGCCTGAAAACTAGGAATGCTAATGCTGCCTTCGGTAGGTGCTACTGCTCGAATCCCTGCCAATACCTCATCATAATAACTCCATTCGTAAGCCTCTTGCCAGCATTGCCGAACCAAATCCAACTCTTCTATCAATTCAATTTCAAAAAGATTTCGAGTATCGTAGGAGAATTTTTGTCCAAGTGGAACCCACTTTTCACCAAATTTCTTATCCAAGGCATTTATTTCTAGCAGGCATTCCACCATAATAAAATCCTTCAAGGTAATCCCTTTGGAGTCCAACAAGGATTCAGGCTGTTCTTCAAGAACTGATACCATTCCCGACCAACCTGGGTGCGCAAATTGTTGATCAAATAGATACCAACCATACCCTCGTGGATCCCCAACAAGAATTTTCAAAAGAACCTCCAAATTTAAATTTGGATCCTGTAGAAGCTTCACCACTCTTTTGGAAGTGAAAATAGAAGAGTAGCTGTCTAATTGAAGTTGCCTAATGGAATCCAAAAAACCTTTAGCTTCCAAAGGAAAAGACCAAATGGAAATTCCCTGGTCTAGGTATGCTGATAATAGTCGGAAAAGAAAAGGATGGATTGTTTTATCTAGGTTAAAATGATAATCACTTCTCCAATGCGATCTAAATTGACCGATTTTTGGAGAAGTATACCTTTCTTGGGATTCATCCAGAAGTTTAACCAACCAAATATTTGCTTGGTCACCAAATTGATCTTCCAGTATTTTTTTCAGGATAGCTCCTTTTATCTTTCCCTCTCTATAAAGAGACCTATATTCAGTTAGAGAAAGAAAGCCCTTGTAACCAAATTGGTCACTTGCTTGCTTTAATCCCTGAAAAAAAGGGAGATGCTGATACGCGTGTAAAGTATTGTGGTGGACAAAGTCCTTGAGTGGAGCTTGGGCAGGGAGAAAATGCTTCAGTTCATGAAGAATTTGCTCCAAACCCATGACTCCTCCTTGAGCATGAAGATTCATAGCTAAGTGTTGCTAAGTTAAAAATTCCGTAAAAACAGCTATTATTCCCCGAAGCGATAACGGAGAAGGTGCCAACAGGCTAAAAAATTAACTCAGGTGAATTTTCCAGGTATGATAAAAATCGTAAAGAGGAAGACTACTACCTCGAATTGCTTTATTTCCAAAAATAGTTAGAAACCCAGATAAAAGGTTTTTCTGAATAAATTTGTAAGAATGAAGCAATAAATCTTCTGAATTACTCTCGGATTCAACTTCTTCTTTCTCTTCAACTTCAATACTAGAAAATAGTGCCTCAATCCCTTGGATGGAATCGTGGGATTGCTTTAGCTGCTCACATGCTATGGAAGTGGAAACAGGCGTTTCTAATGCTATAAGTGTGGACCAGTCTAATGATACTACCTCTCCTGAACCTTGAACCGAAAGGAACAACCGTAAAAGCAGGGTAAACAAACTGGAAATAAAAATCATAGTACCACGAAAATCGATGCAAATTAGAGTTAATCAATTAAAAACAAAACTAATTTAAATGATATCGATAATTTTGATAAATATCGAATGTAGATAAATGGATCTGAGGTCAAAATTGATTAACAAATCAATTCCATGGGCTCAACAAAAGACTATCTGAAATGGTATCTATCAGGCTGGATAGTGCTTTTTTAAGAATCAATTTAAAAAAAATTATCCCAACCCCTCCCTATCAATAGTTCAATTAAATTTACTAAAGAACCAAGAAGTAAATTTTAACCTATTAAAATTTCTCTTTTCCTCTCCATTACAGCTTTTGTTTTTCTTGTACAAAGGTCCTACCACAGGTAGTAGATTATTTATACCTTGCTTTTCTTCGTAAGAATTTTCTCAATTTCGATCTTCATTTAGGTAGAATGAAAAAACTAGGCATACTTATTTTTGACGAAGTGGAAGTATTGGATTTTGCGGGACCATTTGAGGTATTTTCAGTCGCTAACCAGCTGTCCAATTACCAACTTCTCCAAATACATACTCTGAGCATAGAGGAACAAAAAATCCATGCGAAAAACGGGCTTCAATTAGTGGCTGATCAACGGTTGGAACAAGTGGCAAGGCTGGACTACCTGGTTCTTCCCGGTGGGGATGGGAGTAAATTTGTGATTCAAAATCAACTTGCTGTAGAAAAACTACAAAACTTAATTCAACATGCACGTTGGACTATGTCCGTTTGTTCGGGTGCTAGAATCCTTGGAAAAGCTGGTTTTTTGGATAAAAAACCCTATTGCACGCATCGGGAGGTATTTGGTAATATGCAGGAAATTGTGCCGACAGGCATTCCACAACCTTCGCAGCGTTACGTACAAAGCGATGCCCGAATTTGGACCTCAGCAGGTGTCTCAGCAGGAATAGATCTTGCTCTACACCTCACCAAACTTACCTTTGGAGAAGATTTGGCACTCAAAACAGCTACTTATATGGAATACCTTCCTTACCTCGAAAAACATGCTAGCTAATACCCCTGCTCCTCCCTACTACGCGGTGATTTTCACCACCTATCGAACAGCTACCGATTCAGCCTACGAAGAAATGGCAAAAGAAATGGTTCGACTTGTTGCCTTGCAACCTGGTTATTTAGGTCATGAGAGTGCACGAAATGAACTTGGAATCACGATTTCTTATTGGGAGAGTCTGGAAGCTATCAAAGCCTGGAAAGTACAATCCGACCATCAACTGGCACAGAAATACGGTAAAGAAAAATGGTATACTGCATTCAAAACACGCATAGCGTTAGTAGAACGAGATTATGGGATGAATACCTAATGAGAGGATCAACCTCCTAATTCCAATTCCCGCTTGAGCTGCTTTACACGATCTCGAATATCTAGCGTAGCAGGATCTAAATGGAGAGAAGTTGCCTTTAAAAAGTCAACCACCGCACCTTCGTGATCCCTAGACTTGCCCTCCTCTAGGGTTACGTACCGCATAGTGGACCAAAGCACGGTCTTTAACTGGGTTTTGGAGTCATCGGTCAGGTAATATTCCACCATAATGGTATTGGTATTGTACCAGAGGATTCGGCTAAAAATCCTCACCCACTCCCCAACCATGGCCGGTTTTACATAACTGATGTTGTGATTGTACACCACCCAAGCCGCCTTATACACTCGAATTAAATCTACTATTTCCAATCCATATAGTTTTGGAACCTGGTCCTCACGGGCATTAAAAAAGTAGTCAAAATACTTCGCATTGTTGAGGTGACGCAAAGGATCGCAGTCCTGAAAGCGGATGACAACCCGACTTTCTGTTTCCTTCGGATACTGCTTTTGGGAATCGTAATTAAACATATTTAGCTAAGTTTTTGCTTTCCAGACAAACAATGCCTGCTGCTTTCAATTCTTCAATGGCTAACTTCCCATCTTCCGGCTGGAGATTGACGGCTCGGGTAGCATCTGTAATCAAGAAGGTTTCAAACCCCAAAGTTTTAGCATCCAAAGCCGTGAATTTCACACAATAATCTAGCGCTAGTCCAGCAATAAAAACACGACGAATACCTCCTAATAAAAGGTAATTTCTAAGTCCAGTATCTTCTCTTCGTGCATTGTCAAAAAATCCAGAATACGAATCCACTTGGGGATTTTTTCCTTTCTTAAAAATGGACTTCCACCGGCTTCGATCTAGACTTTCTGGAAAATCAGCACCTTTAGTGCCTTCTACACAATGGATTGGCCAAAGAATTTGGGATAATCCCTCCAAAATAATCTGTTCGCCAGGTTGAGTGCCTGCATGATTAGCAGCAAAACTTCCGTGCTGAGCAGGATGCCAATCTTGAGTAGCAACAATTGAATCAAAATAGGGTTGCAAGGAGTCAATAATGGGCAAAATCTCATCTCCTTGAGGAACAGCCAATGCTCCTCCTGGGAGAAAATCGTGTTGAACATCCACCAAAATCAAGGCAGTATCAGGACTCATTTTTTTCATTTCAATTTGATTTAGCAGCTAGAACCAATTCCATACGGAGCTGATGAAGTTGCTCCTCCAACCCCACCGGATATACATGAGGATTGATTAGGCGTTTGTGCGTTTTATCAAATGCTTCCAATTGAAGGGTAGCTCTCTCTCGAATTTCTAACAGGCTGGGAAGTGAGTAAACCAACTCCCCTTTTCTAAAAATAGGCTTTAATAGTTCTTCCTCCTCGTAAAAAGAAGGCATCAACCGCTTGCGCTGAGTGGCATCATTGGGGTCAATAATGATTATTCCTTGAGGATTTATTGACTGCCCCTCCAAATACAGCATATCCGCCACTGCCTTCCCTTTACTAAAGTAACGCCTCACCTTATGAATGCCTGGGATATTGATTTTTAAAGATTGTTGGGACACTTTCACCTTCGGTTCCCAGATTCCATTTTCATTTTTTACTGCGGATAGTTTGTAAACCGCACCCAAGGCAGGCTGATCAAATGCAGTGACCAACTTGGTACCCACTCCCCATACATCAATCGCCGCATCCTGTGATTTTAAGGAGGAGATGATGTACTCATCTAGATCATTGGAGGCGTAAACTTTTGCATTTGGAAAGCCAGCATTATCTAGTAATTGTCGGGCCTGAACTGAAAAATAGGCCAAATCACCTGAATCAATTCGAATTCCTAACATCTCCTTCCCCTTTTCACGGAGACTTAATCCTACTTGGATAGCATTTTTCACACCAGTGAGCGTATCGTAGGTATCTACCAAAAACACACATTGGTCAGGAAAGGCTTCTGCATATGCATAAAATGCTTCTAATTCAGAATCAAAGGAAAGGATCCAGCTATGGGCATGGGTTCCTGAAACAGGAATTCCAAATAATTTCCCAGCCATCACATTGCTGGTAGAACTGCAACCTCCAATATAAGAAGCCCTGCTAGCAGCAAGAGCACCATCAATCCCTTGCGCTCTTCGCAAGCCAAACTCCAATACCGGTGCACCTTGAGTCGCCAAATTAATACGTGCCGCCTTCGTCGCAATCAGCGTTTGAAAATTGAGAATATTGAGAAGCGGGGTCTCTAGTAATTGGCATTGAATCAATGTCCCTTTTACTTGTACCAAAGGAGCATTTGGAAATACCACCGTCCCTTCCTCTACCGCATCCATGTCACAAGTAAATCGCAGTTCTTTCAGGTAAACCAAGAAGGCTTCCACAAATAGAGGACTCCCGTCTTTTTGCTTCATCTGTCGGAGGTATTCCAACTCAGATTCGCCGAATCGAAGATTTTTACAAAAATCCACTACGTAATCCAGTCCTGCAGCAAGCGTAAACCCTCCTTCAAAAGGATTCTTCCTGAAAAATAAGTTAAATACCGCTTCTTGCTCCCCTTTTCCTGACTTCCAATAGGCATAGGCCATGGTCAGTTGGTAAAAATCTGTCAGCAGCACAAGGTTACTTTGATAGAGGTCTTTCGTGATTTTCATCAAAAAGGAAGAATAATGAACTGTAAAACTACAAACTATTTTACCCGCAAATTCAAAAGGATGCCAATGAATACCAATACCATCCCAATATAGGACAGGATAGGGAAGGTCTCTCCAAATAAAAGAAATCCAAAAATTAAGGCATAGACCACTCCTAAGTAACTTAAACTAGAAATACGAGATACATTTCCTGACTGGTAGGCCAAAGTCATAAAGTATTGCGCATTTTGCGTACAAAACCCAATCCACAACAAAATCAACCAATCCCATCCTAAAGGTGTTACCCAGTCAAAATACATCAATACAGTCGCAATAGGTAGGGTAACCAAGGGGAAATAAAAAATAATTACCAAAGGATGTTCGATTCCTTTCAGTTTCCGGATCAGATTGTATGCTATGCCAGAAGCTAAAGCGGATACCAACCCCATCGCAGCACTCAATCCGTCTACACGTGGATCGACTCCCTGAATCAATAAAACCCCGACAAAGGCTAAACCAAAATATACAAACTGCCTTGCCTTTACTTTCTCTTTGAGGATAAAAATACCCAAGATAGTCGTAAATATGGGAGACAAGTACTGCAAAGTTACCGCTGTAGCCAAGGGAATGCGTTGGAGGGTATAGAAAAATAAAATCAAACTAGTGGAACCGACAATACCTCTAGCTACCAAGCTAAGTTTCTGTGTTCCAAAAAGTGGGATTCCTTTTTTTCGTAAAACCAACACCGTAAATACGGCACTGAATACAGACCTAAACCATACAATTTCAATGGCCGGGATATGCGGGATAAATTTGACCGACACATTCATCAGCGCAAAAAATACGCTTGCCAAGAGCATGGACTGTACTGGACTTAATTTTATGGTCAAAGCGTCAAACAAGTGATAATTAGACAAAACTACATGATTCTTCCTAGCTTGACTTAGAAAAGTAAGGCTTTTGAAAAAACCTTCTACCATCAAAAACTGTTTCAATTAAAAAATATGGCTTTATCTAGTGGAGCAATTGCTCCAGATTTTTCTCTTCCAGCTACGACAGTAGGTGAAATTTCGCTCTCCAAAGACTTGGGAGGTAAATCTGTGATCCTCTATTTTTACCCGAAGGATTTTACACCAGGGTGTACCACTGAGGCCTGCGAATTTCGAGACCAATTTGCTGCCTTTCGAGATCTAGACATTCCTATTTTTGGAATCAGCCGAGATAGCTTAAGCTCGCACGAAAAATTTAAAAAAATTTATAACCTTCCCTTCGAACTCTTAGCAGATGAATCGGGGAAAGTTTGTAAAGCTTATGACGCACTTCTCCCTTTAATTAAAATGCCTACGCGAGTTACCTACCTTCTGGATAGTAACCATCGTATTGCTGGAGTATTTCAAGGTCTATTTGAAAACAAGGCTCACGTAGCAGCAATGATCAAGCAGCTCAAGCAATAAGGTGATTATCTTCGATCATGCCAATGGGATAAAAGTTGTATGACTTACTTCGAATACTCATCAACAGACGCTTGCCCCAGTCCAAGGCTGGTTACTAATTCCCAAGCAGATAATTAGAAAATTTAATTAACCACCGAAAATTCGTCCATCCTTCATAATTACCTTTCTGTCAGCCATGGCCGCCAACTCTTCGTTGTGTGTGACAATGACAAAAGAAAGTTGAAACTTATCTCGTAATTTAAAAAATAAGTCATGCAGGGCTCTTGCATTGCTAGTATCTAGATTTCCACTCGGTTCATCTGCAAAAATAAAATCTGGATTATTGATCAGGGCTCGGGCCACGGCAACCCGCTGTTGTTCTCCCCCTGATAGTTCGGATGGCTTATGATCCAAACGATGTTCAATACCCAAAATTTCACCTAATTCTTTCCCACGGATTTTCAGGGCTTTCTCCTCTTTACCTTGAATAAAACCAGGAATACATATGTTTTCCAGTGCAGTGAATTCAGGGAGAAGGTTATGAAATTGAAAGACAAAGCCAATTCTAGAATTTCGAAATTCTGCCAATGAATCCCCTTTCAATAGCAATAAATTTTGTTCATCAAGCGAAAGTTCACCCAGATCTGGGTGATCTAAGGTTCCTAGGATATGAAGCAGCGTACTTTTTCCTGCTCCTGAAGCGCCTACTATAGACACAATTTCTCCCTTTGAAATTTCTAAATCCACCCCTTTCAAAACTTCCAGTGAACCGTACGATTTGTGAATACCTTTGGCAATCAGCATGCAAATAATTTTAATTTTTTTAAATGTAAAACAAATCCTTCTAAACCAGGAATTAACAGGCTGTTTTCCAAAAAATCAAGGATTCCAGTTTGCTATATTGCCATTACCCGCTTATCTTCGGGCAAAAATTTCCCCAGATGAATATTCACGAATATCAGGCTAAAGAGGTATTAAAAGGATATGGAGTTCGTATCCAAGAGGGTATGGTAGCCAGCACCCCAGAAGAAGCACATGAAGCAGCGATAAAGCTCAACGCGCAAACCGGTACTTCTTGGTTCGTGATCAAAGCACAGATTCACGCAGGAGGTAGAGGCAAAGGTGAAGTGCAAGAAACAGGCTCCAGAGGGGTAGTTCTTGCCAAGAAATTGGAGGAGGTAAAAGAAAAAGCAGCAGCTATATTGGGAGGAACCTTGGTAACCATCCAAACAGGTTCTGAAGGTAAGAAAGTAAATAAGGTATTGATCGCAGAGGATGTGTACTATCCCGGGGCATCCGAACCAAAAGAATATTACCTATCTATTCTATTGGATAGAGCCACAGGATCCAACGTGATCATGGCATCTACTGAAGGAGGAATGGATATCGAGGAAGTAGCTGAGCACCATCCTGAAAAAATCATCAAGGAATGGATAGACCCAAAAGTTGGATTACAAGGTTTTCAAGCACGCAAAATAGCCTTTAAGCTTGGCTTAAGTGGAACTGCGCACAAAGAGATGGTCAAATTTATCGCTTCCCTTTATGCTGCTTATGTAGGAACCGATTCCTCACAGTTTGAAATCAACCCCGTGCTCAAAACTTCTGACGACAAAATTTTGGCAGTAGACGCCAAAGTAAACGTGGATGACAATGCACTTTACCGTCAGCCTAAGCTAGCTGAATTGAGAGACTTGGCAGAGGAAGATCCTTTGGAAGTAGAGGCAGGTGAGTCTGGTCTAAACTATGTGAAATTGGACGGCAATGTGGGCTGTATGGTCAATGGAGCAGGTCTTGCAATGGCCACCATGGACATGATCAAACTTTCTGGTGGAGATCCTGCCAACTTCCTAGATGTAGGTGGAGGAGCGAATGCCACTACGGTAGAAGCTGGCTTTAGAATCATTTTAAAAGACCCTAACGTAAAAGCCATCCTAATCAATGTATTCGGTGGAATCGTTCGTTGTGACCGTATTGCCAATGGAGTGGTAGAAGCATACAAATCAATTGGAGACATTCGCGTTCCAATCATTGTTCGACTTCAAGGAACCAATGCTGCCGAAGGAGCAAAAATTATTGACGATTCAGGCTTGAAAGTTTTCTCAGCCATTACTTTAAAGGAAGCAGCAGAGCGAGTGAAAGCAGCACTATAACTATAATTAAGTACGCAGACGTAGTTCAACTGGATAGAATATCGGATTTCGGCTCCGAGGGTTGAGGGTTCGAATCCTTCCGTCTGTACTTCAAAGCTCAAACGAAAGTTTGGGCTTTTTTTATTTTTCACTAAGGCAACAAAAAATGAAAGCGTTTGAAAGTAAAAAAGCAGGAGAAAATCTCCTGCCCTTTATTTGAAAACTAAACCAACTATTATTTTAACTACCACAATAGATTCAAAAATAGCACAATTCTAACTAAATCAAAATTCAAGGGAAAAAATTGAACTATTTTATTATTTCAAACTGAATCAGCCAAAATATAATCTAATTCAGAATAAAAAAAGATAATTACCCCACTTATACCCAAGTAAGTTCTGTTTGTTTTGTTTGGACTACTTTAGGTTTAAAAAATCATTTGAATCGCTACAGCCTACCGAGTAATAGCAATTACCACTTCGGTAGCTATACACCAGACTTAGTTTAGAATACCGATTTGTAGCTTAAACTTCAGGTTCATTTTTATTATTGCAATAAAAAAAGCCTGACTAACTTGGATTCAACTTAATTCTGATGAACTCGATTCTTCGATGGTTTCAAAAGCTTCCTTGTCTTCTACTAATTTAACTTGGAGTACTTCACTTGCCTCCACCTTAAAAAACTCTTGGTGAATATTAAACTTTGATTCACCCTCTTTTGGTGCCTTTGCTACGTACGTCCCATCTTCCTGCATGGAATACGAGTTGACATTATCTCTTAGGTTGTAAGATAGAATGTTAATCAACTGTTTTTCTAAAAGTGGTGCTTCCACTTTAAACAAGGATTCCAATCGCTTATCAAAACTTCGAACCATCATGTCTGCACTACCAGAGTAGGTACGGGTATCGCCGTTGTTGTGAAAATGGTAAATGCGGCTATGTTCTAAGAAATCTCCCACAATGGAAAGAACTTCAATATTTTCACTCAATCCTATTCTTCCTGGGCGAAGGCAGCAAATACCTCGAACAATCAACTTGACCGGTACTCCTTGTTGGGAAGCACGGTACAGGGCATAGATGATTTCCGAATCTTCCAAAGAATTTACCTTTATAAATATGCCGCTAGGAAGTCCGTTTTTGGCATGTACTGCTTCTTTTTCGATAAAAGAAATTAGTTGATGCCGCATATCCCTAGGTGCTGTGATCAAATTGGTATAGTCTGTAGGCAGGGAATGACCTGTAATTACATTGAAAAATTCAGATACATCATTGGCTAATGTCTCGTTGGTGGTAAGTAATCCAATATCCGTGTACAGACGGGCTGTATCCTCGTTGTAGTTTCCCGACCCCAAATGCACATAGCGTGTAATCTCTTGATCATCTTTTTTTACGATGAGCAAGAGTTTGGTATGCGTTTTTAAATTGGAAATCCCATAAATAACAAAGCAACCTGCTTTTTGAAGTTTCTTCGCTTCCCGGATATTATTTTCTTCATCAAAACGAGCTTTGACTTCAAACAAAACAGAAACATGTTTTCCATTTTCCGCTGCTCGAAGTAGGGCTTTGGTAATTCTACTATCCTTGGCAAGACGATAAATGGTCATTTTTATGGCCATTACATCTGGATCCTCTGCTGCATTCTCTATTAGATCCAAAATCGAATCAATGTTATTGTAAGGATGGTGCAGTAGTATATCTCGCTCCTTGAGCGTTTCAAAAATATCTACACTTCCCTCCTCTTGGTACGAGAGTGGTTTAACAGGATTGGGTATTTGGGGCAATCGTTCCTTAAAACGTTTATTACCTACAATCTGCCAAAGTCCAGTAAAATCAATCATACTAGCCCTTTTTACAATAAATACCGCATCCGGACGCAAATTCCAACGTTCGAGTAAGGCATTTAACATCCACTTGGAGTACCCTTCCTCAATGTCAATCCGAACTACACGTCCAGTTTTTCGCTCCATCAACTTACGCTTCACCTCCTCAAGGAAGTTGGCATCCATGTCCTCACTTTCTTCTAAAGTAAAATCGCCATTTCGGGTAATTCTAAAAAGACTGACCGATTCGATTTCCACATTTCGAAAAAGGGAAATCAAATTTTCTCGGATAACTTCTTCGATGGGAATAAGAGTTAACGAGTTTTCTCGTTCGATCTCAAAGAATCGAGGAATATTGGCAGGAATTTGGACAAAGCTCATCTTCCGCATGTCTTTTCGTTCCCCTGGACTCGTAGTGACCACCCCAAAAACGAGCAGCTTGTTCATCAAAATCGGAAAAGTGCGGTAACCGTCGTACACCATAGGCGTCAGCATCGGATAGATCGCTTTTAAAAAATATTGTTTTACTTTTTCTTGCTCTTCTGAGGAGATTTTTGATACGTTGACCAAAGAAATTCCTTCTTGATGCAATTCTGGTAGAATGGTCTGAATAAAATGTTGCTCTTGGTCACCATGAAATCGCTGGCATTCTTTCATTAACTTTTCCTTGAAAGGTTCTTCACGCAAACCCGAGTAATCCACCCGCTCTTTTTCATAGTCCAGGTAATTGTACAAGGAGCCCACACGAATCATAAAAAACTCATCCATATTGGATGCGGTGATTGCCAAAAACTTTAATTTTTCAAAGATGCTTCGAAAAGTTTTTTTGGATTGATCAAGGACTCGTTCATTGAATTTCACCCAACTCAGATCTCTACTGATTAGGTCACTTTTTTGAATAGTCGGTTCGTATTTATCTGCTGCCAGTTTCATACAGGTTCATTATTTTTTGGGTGATCTTACGAGATTAACGAATCTATGTTGGTGTTCTTTATTTTTTTTTTAGAAAAAAAAGGGGCTAAAAAGCCCCCAGAAATTAACTGTCAATCTTGGCGTACTTTGCATTTTTCTCGATGAAGTCCCTTCTTGGAGCCACCTCATCTCCCATCAACATACTAAACAAGTGATCTGCTTCTGCTGCAGAATCAATAGTTACTTGCTTCAGTGTGCGCGTATTCGGATCCATGGTGGTTGACCAAAGTTGCTCTGGGTTCATCTCTCCAAGACCCTTGTACCGTTGAATTCCAACACTATCTTCTTTTCCTTCTTTTGCCATTTCAGAAATCATCTGCTTTCGCTCCTCTTCTGTCCAGCAGTACCGCTCGTCTTTTCCTTTCTTTAGCAAGTACAAAGGTGGTAGGGCAATGTAAACAAACCCCTTCTCGATGAGCGGGCGCATGTAACGGAAAAATAGTGTCAAGATGAGGGTCCTAATGTGAGAACCGTCAATATCCGCATCCGTCATGATGATGATTTTGTGGTACCTGAGTCCAGAGAGATCCAGCTCCTTATCGTCATTTACGGTTCCAAACTTCACCCCTAGCGCAGTAAGGATGTTTTTAATTTCATCATTGTCGTAGATCTTGTGCTCATGTGCCTTTTCTACGTTCAGAATTTTGCCTTTAAGTGGGAGTATCGCTTGAAAATCTCTATCTCTCCCTTGCTTGGCAGATCCACCTGCGGAGTCCCCTTCGACAAGGTACAACTCGCAAACTGTGGGATCAGAGTTGGCACAGTCCGCCAATTTTCCTGGAAGACCACCTCCACCTAAAATATTTTTACGCTGCACCATTTCACGAGCTTTACGAGCAGCATGTCGTGCTTGGGCTGCAAGGATTACCTTACCCACAATAGTCTTCGCCTCTCGAGGATGCTCTTCTAGCCAAGCTTGCAATACTTCTGATACCGCAGAATCTACAAAGCCAACAACATCCGAATTCCCCAATTTGGTTTTTGTCTGCCCTTCAAATTGTGGTTCTGCTACTTTTACAGAAATTACTGCAGTGAGTCCTTCACGGAAGTCATCTCCGGAAACCTCAATTTTCAATTTTTCCAACATCCCCGACTTGTCTGCATAGGACTTCAAGGTTCGGGTCAAGGCTCTTCTAAATCCGGTGACGTGGGTTCCGCCTTCGTGCGTATTGATCGTATTCACATAAGAAACCACATTCTCCGTGTACGAATTATTGTAGTTCATCGCCACCTGAACAGGAACCTCTTGATTGATAGACTCGATGTAAATGGGCGATTCGATTATTTTTTCGCGGGTTTCATCCAAATATTGAACAAATTCTACCAATCCCCCTTCGGAGAAAAACTCATCCGACTTGGGTTGTCCATCCTCCATTTCCCTTAAGTCCTGAAGGTGGATTCGGATGCCTGAGTTCAAATATGCCATCTCACGCAAACGCGTAGCAATGGTCTCATATTTGAATTCGGTGATGGTGAAAATGCTATCATCCGGCTTGAAGTGAATGGTAGTTCCTCTTTTGTCTGTTTTACCAATTTCCCGAGCAGGGTATTGAGGAGCTCCTATTTTAAATTCCTGTTCGGTGATTACTCCATTTCGGTAAACAGTCGCTTTCAAATCTGTGGATAATGCATTGACGCAGGAAACCCCAACTCCGTGAAGTCCTCCAGAAACTTTATAAGTGTCCTTATCGAATTTACCTCCTGCGTGGAGCACAGTTAAAACTACTTCCAATGCAGATTTCTTTTCTTTCGCATGCATGTCAGTAGGAATACCTCTCCCGTTATCTTCTACAGTAACAGAGTTATCCTCGTTTACAGTCACACGAATGGTATCGCAATGTCCTGCCAGCGCTTCATCAATGGAGTTATCAACCACTTCCCAAATGAGGTGGTGTAGGCCTTTGATCCCTACATCCCCTATATACATGGCAGGGCGTTTTCTAACTGCTTCTAGGCCTTCTAATACTTGAATATTACCAGCGCCATATTCTTCTGGATTGCTTAAAGTTTCTTCACTCATGGTTAGGTATTATTCCCCAAATTTAGGGGTGTCGGTACTGTGCGTAAATTACTACTTAGTTATGCCGCAATTTAGAAAAAAAAAGTGACTTACATGGGGGTTTTTACAAAGACTTTTAAGCCAATTTTGAAGTAAAAACGATTATTTTTATCCAAATTTTATTTCGTAATATTTTGTTTTACATATGCGCAAGTAATTTTTTATGTAATTTTTTTTAACCTATATCACTGATTTTCAACACTTCATTTTTTTGTTTATTTTTTTTTAATTTTTTTAAAACAAATTTTTTTCTGTAAACTTATGTTATTGTAAAAGTTAGTTAACATCAACCAAAACCAAACAACTATGAATTACACGTTATTGGCGGATCTTGTTGGGTTAGACAAGATCATCAACTCAGATCCAGTAGCCATTACCTTCTTTATTGGGTACATGGCTATGTTTGCCTCTGCAGTTTTCTTTTTCGCTGAAAGAAACTCAGTGGAAGGAAAGTGGAAGCTTTCCCTATTGGTATCCGGACTTATTACGGGTATCGCTGCAGTACATTACTATTACATGAGAGATTTCTACCTACAAACAGGATCTAGCCCTACGGCTTTCCGTTATGTAGACTGGACCTTGACTGTACCTTTGATGTGCGTTGAGTTTTACCTATTAACTAAGCCTTTCGGCGCAAAAGGTTCTACCCTTTTCAAGTTGATTGTTGCTTCCTTGTTGATGTTGGTAACAGGCTACATTGGAGAAACCTCCGGCCTTGACAGCAATATCATGTGGGGTATTCTTTCAACAGTAGGCTACTTGTACATTGTGTACGAAGTATTTGCTGGTGACGTAGCCAAATTGGCAAGCAGCTCCAACAGCCCTGCATTAGGAAAGGCAATGTTCCTTTTGAAAATCTTCATCACTTTAGGATGGTCCATTTATCCTATAGGATACATGGTACTTCCAGGAAACTTGCTTTCTGGTATGTTTGAAGTAAGCTCTATCGATCTATTCTACAACCTTGCTGATGCAATCAACAAAATCGGTTTTGGTTTGGTAGTCTACTCTGTAGCAGTTGCTGAAAGCAGCAAAAAATAATTAATCTAAGAACTGCCTGTACGAAAGTGCAGGCAGTTTTTTTGTACCTATGAAAAAATACGACTACATACTAGCAGGAGGAGGATGCGCAGGCTTAAGCCTGGTCTACCATCTACTAGATAGTAGTTTGAAAGATTCCACTATTCTTATTCTTGAACCTACATTAGGTGAGGTTCCCAACAAAACCTGGTGCTACTGGAACACAGCAGCCCTCCCTATTCACCCAGTAGCAGCTAGATTTTCCTGGAACTCGTTTTACTTACAGCAGGGAAAGCAGCAACACCAACATGGGTTTGAAAAATTATCCTATTACCACCTCAACTCGCATGACTTCTACGCACACGTGCTCGAGAAAATTAAAAACTTTCCCAACGTACATTTTTTGAAAGAGGAGGTGAGTACCATTCGCTGCATCAAAAACGAAGTTTACGTAGAAACAAAAACCTCAGGAACCTATAGCAGTAGTTACGTATTTGATTCACGTAATTTTGTAAGTACTGATACTCAAAACATTTTAAATCAGGTATTTATAGGATTACGAATTAAAAGTCAAACCGCTGTATTTGACCCCAACTCCTTAGGCTTGATGGATTTCGACACGGCCTCATCTTCTGGATTTGATTTCATCTATACGCTCCCATTCTCTAGTCAAGAGGCATTGATTGAATACACGGCCTATACGAGTGAAGCCCGCGGGGAAGAGGCACTTCTAAATTCTCTGAAGGATTTTCTCAAACAAAAATATGGGGCACTAGCATACGAAATCACCTTTCAAGAATCTGGTCAGATTCCAATGACCACCCGAGTTCAGTCACAAACTTCTGGGCAACGCCATGTTCGAATCGGTACGGCAGCAGGTTGGACTAAGCCTTCTACGGGCTATACCTTCGCTCAAATTCAAGAAAACTGCAACCAACTAGTTACTCGCTTGGAAATGGGAGCCACTCAAGACCTTCGATTCCCTCGGAAGTCACGTTTCATTTTCTACGATAACATCCTACTTAGCATTGCACACCACTGGCCCAAGCGCCTTCCTGGGGTATTTATCAATCTTTTTTCGACCTCTTCTCCCGACTTGGTATTTCGGTTCTTGTCTGAAAAAACAACCTTTTTGGAAGAAATCAAACTCTTATCACGCTTAAAATTTGGTATTTTTTTAAAAGGACTTACTCGATATGGCACGTATTGAATACTTAGCCAAAGGTCTTGGATTAGGAATTACTACCCTATTCCTAGTCCTTCCTAATCTCCCACAAGAGATTCAATTATTTATTTTTGCTTTGATAATTTTACTTGTAGGTATTCCTCATGGAGGCATTGATCATTTGATTCACAATCCAACTATTACCCCACGCGGATTAGCTCGATTTATCCTTCGGTACCTACTCCTGATGTTGGGCTATGGATTGATGTGGTGGTTTTTGCCTCTAGCCGCGTTAATTGCCTTTTTAGGAATGTCAGCTTACCATTTCGGTCAATCACATTTCCTGGAAAAAGGAAAATTAGAAAATAAGGAAGGGCTGCTTTACTTGCTTAAAGGCGCATTTTTCCTATTCCTCATTCTCTTTGGAGATAGGAGCATGAACCAGAAAATCTTCAGTTCCGTGATCTCCATAGACCTTTCTGAAGAATTTAGACTGGGCTTCTTGCGTTTCTTGTTGGTTAGTTCCCTGATCGCTCAAGGCTTCAGTACCCAACCTTTCGGCTTAACTGATGGACTAGATTACCTGATCCTTGCCCCAATCCTTTATTTCAGCCCACTTTTAATTGGTTTTAGTGTGTATTTTGGATTCTGGCATTCCCTACCCAGCATGCTTGCGGAATATGCTTACTTGAGGAACATCCCGGCTTTTAACTCTCCCTTAAAATTCGGGAAACAACTACTCCCTTTTTCTGGAATTAGTTTGGTAGGAATAGCAGCTATTCTAGTTGTTGGTCTGGAATTTTTAGCACCCAACCAACTTTACCTGCTATTTTTTGTGCTAATTTCACTGATTTCCCTCCCACATATCCTGTATATGGACACCTTTTTGAAAGAGAAACTTCAAAATTGACCGGTAGTCAACAATACCAAGGTACAAGCTTCAAGCACCTCAATACCAGATGATCTGGCTTGGGAATAAGCTTTTAGATTTTCAGTTCCAGGATTAAAAATAATACGCTTAGGCCCAAGTCCGATCAGGTAATCTATCCATTCAGACTGGTTGGAAGGTCCTAAATACAAGGTTACCGTATGGATTCCTTCTAAAATGGGTTTTTGACGTAAGTCTAGGATCTCCTTTCCAAACACAATTCCTTTTTTGATCCCTATTGGAATAAAAGAGATTCCTTTGGATTGTAACAAGTCGGCAGCTCGGTAAGCATAGCGCTCAGGATTAGCTGTAGCGCCCACTACTAGCGTCAATTTGATCTTATTTGGCACGTTGTCCATAGTGCCGATCTCGCTCAAAGGTGTCCATGTGACGGTGCTTTTTACTCTCGTAAATATCGTCTAACGAGAGTAAGATCCCGGTCTCCTCTACCTCTCCAAATTCGTCGTTCAGCGCAGTTCCAAAATTTCGCATACTTGGTGATAGGTTCATGTATGCATTGATCAGCGGTGGAATATTTTCTCCCAATGCCCGGATTCTCCCATTAAGTACCTTGTAACCCTCCTTGTAATCCAAACCTTCAAATGGATTGGGATGAGTAAGGATATCTGTTTCGTAGGTTAACTTTAACTTTTCTTTTGGTTTCACTAATCCTTGATTATCAGGGAAATAATGATTCATAAAGTAAAGTAAAAAATCGCGCCCCTCCCGGTTGTAATGCGGGTACATAGTTACCTTTCCAAACAGGTATTTAACATTGGGATGCAGAAGGACAAAGGCTCCCAATCCATCCCAAAGATTGTCTAGACTAAACATTCCTTTGCGGTTGTCCAAACTAGGCTGGTAACTGGGTTGAACAAAAGACCTCCCCAACTCAATCGTGTAGGGCAAGAAGTCCTGGATAAATTTTCCAGAAAAATCAAACAAGTGCTTGGTAGAAAGTTGAATTTCTCCATCAGAACCTAAGGCATTCGTGCAACAAATAAGTCGATACCCTGCCACAATTTGTTCATCCTCCTCGTTCCAGGTGATCAGTTGTTCGTAGCAATTTTCGCTCGTATCATTCTCATCCAGGTCCAATTCCATCCCCGTACCTCCTCCTGCTGCTCGAAAAGTCAATTCACGAAGCCTGCCAATCTCACGTAACACATTTGGAGCATTGTGATAATTGACCACGTACACAATATTGTCCCCATTGTTGGTATAACGAAGGAATCGCTCAGGGCTAAGTTCTGCCTTCAATAGTTCACGATCCACCGCAGGAATAAGCGCTTTCACCTCAGGCATTCGTTTTTCCAAGTTCATACACTTTTGATTTCATATGGTCTGCCCACTCCGGATCGGATTTACTCCCGTCAAAATAGCTATAGGGTAACGGCTTTCCAAGTGTGATGTGAATTTTGCCTTTGCGCTGCTTGTACATTTCATCCACTAACCAGAACATTTCCAGGTTAACCTTCAAACCAATTTTTTTTCTAAAGTTGGCCAAATTGTAAAAAAAAGAAGAATTTCTCCCAGAAATATGGGTTGGAATGACCGGCAACTGGTAGTTTTTTGACTTGGCAATAAAGCTCTTTTTCCAAAGTAAATCTTTGATCCCCTCCTCCTGCTTCCGCGAAACCAGGCCTGCAGGGAATATCAAAACCACATAACCTTGAGAATAAACCTCTTCGATACGCTGGTTCGCAGCCATAGAATTTTTTCCAAACTTGTTGACGGGGACAAAAAGAGGTTCAAAGTTGTTGAAAGTCATCAGCAGGTCATTCACCAAAATGCGCACATCTGGACGAATTTTACCAATGGCTTGTACAAAGGCAATCCCATCCATACCACCCAGGGGATGATTGGAAGCCAAAATTACCCCCCCAGTTTTCGGGATATTTTCTTCCCCACTCACCGTCACATCCATCTCAAATTCCTGAATCAGTGCGTTGGCAAAGTCCCAGCCTTTTTTGGAAAGGTGCTTATTCAGCACCGAATTAAGCCATTCCTCGTGCGTCACCCGCTTCACGTAGCGAAGTAAAAATCCAGGCATCCACTTCAAGAGACTTGGGTTTTTTAAAGCAATCGCTTTTTCTATATCTATAAATTTTTGAGACATGGC
>Ga0181559_10001860_pt1 | contig 20911 bp, 13 predicted proteins | sample 011ome_21_FD_133752 | JGI IMG/M metagenome (GOLD analysis project Ga0181559, IMG submission 133752) | Coastal salt marsh microbial communities from the Groves Creek Marsh, Skidaway Island, Georgia - 011508AT metaG (megahit assembly) | ecosystem: Environmental > Aquatic > Marine > Intertidal...
TCGCGAGCGCCCGCGCCGGCTCAAACTCGACGCCGCACAAGTTCCCCCGCGCGTGAGCTGGCGGCCCGCCGGCTGGTGGCGCGCGCTTCAAGTCTGTTCGCGCCCGACCGAGCCGAGTCGTTCGCTCCGAACCCGGCCGCGACAGCTGGGCAGAGATCCGGGCGCGCCGGCGGCATGCTGAGCTGCCTGCGCCCGGCGCTGAAGAAACGGAAGCGCGAGGACGACGGCGACGTCGCGGCGCCGCGCGCGAATGAAGCGGAACCGACGTCCGACGGCGGCGGCCGCGGCGGATGCGTCCCCGGGAGGCGGCCGCGAAAGCGCGTCGCCTTCGGCGATGCGTCCGCGATGCCGCTCGAGCGCACCGTCGGCGTCGCGGACGCGGACGTGGACCGCACGCCGATCGAGCTGCCGTACACGTGCGACGGGTGCGGGAACTACATCCTCACGACGCGCATGAGCTGCGGCGGGTGCGAGGATTTCGATCTCTGCGAGCCGTGCTTCCGCGCGTTCGAGCGCGGCGGCGTCGACGGCGACGCGAACGACGCGAAGAACGGCCGCGCGGCGGTCGAGGAGATTTCGAGGGCGGTGACACACGAGCATCCTCCGGGGTGCTTCACCGTCGAGGACGTCGTCCCAGTGGAGGGGGAGTCCGAGAAAGTCGACGACGGGGTTAACGGCGCGGAGGACGCGGGCGCGGTGGGGGATGGGGGCGACGTAGACGGCGACGGGGACGCGGCGACGGCGTCGTAGGCGTAGCTCTAGCTAGATTATGAACGTGTCCAGCGCGAACGAACTTTACCACGAAAGCGACGCGTCGACTCGCCATTCTCTGACGACGCCGCGCGATGTCGGGACGGGGTCGAGGTCGCGGCGGCGGCGACCGCGGCTTCGGCGGCGGCCGCGGCGGCGGCCGCCTGACCTCCGGGCAGCGCCCCGTGACCGAGGGCACGCGCATCAACATCGACCAGCAGCTCGCGCGGTTCAAGGCGTCGGACGAGGTCGAGATCGCGTTTCCGCCCGATCTGAACAACCACGACCGCGCGGTCGTGCACTCCGAGGCCAAGAAGCTCGGGCTGAAGTCGAAGTCGCACGGGAAAGGCGACGAGCGCCGCGTGCACGTCACGAAGCCGAAAGAGTTCAAGCCGGAGGACCACGAGGTGCGGGGCCGCGCGCGAACGCGAACGCGGTCGACGCCGCCCCGAGCGCGAAGACGATTGATTCGGCACCTCGCCGCCGAAACCTAATCACGATCGATCGTCGCCTCTGACGCGCCGCCGCCGCCCCCCACCCCCTCTCGATCGCAGGACATCCACGCGCTGAGCCTCCACCCCGCGTCCCTGACCGCGCTCGCGAGCCACTTCGCGGCGCACCCGCAGACGCGAAGAGAGCTCGAGATCGCCGCGAGCGGATCCCTGGACGCGGCGTGGGACGACGAAGACCGCGGCGCAGCGGGCGCGAGCGGCGGCCACGGCGGCAAACGCGCCAAGACCGCGCCGCCGCTGCTCATGCGCCCGCACGGCGCGGTGACGCCGGAGATGGCGACGGCGTGCGCGGCGGCGCTCGCGACGCGCGTCGCGACGGACCGCGATTTGGCGGAGATTCAGAGGAAGCGCGCGGCGTTGCCGGTGGACGCGTTCAAGGCTGAGATTTTGTCCGCGTGCGCGTCCCATCAAGTCGTGCTCATCGCCGGCGCGACGGGGTGCGGGAAGACGACGCAGGTGCCGCAGTATCTCATCGACGACGCGTGGCAGCGCGGCGTCGGCGCGGCGATCATGTGCACGCAGCCGAGACGCATATCCGCGATCACGGTGGCGGAACGCGTCGCCGCGGAGCGCGGGGAACAGATCGGGAAAGGGTCCGTGGGGTACCAAATCCGTCTGGAGAACAAGGCGTGCGCGGACACCGCGCTGTTGTTCTGCACGAACGGCGTGTTACTCCGACGGCTGACGTCGCCCGGGGCGGATAAGATGCTCGCTTCGCTGTCGCACATCGTCATCGACGAGCTGCACGAGCGCGATTTATTCGCGGACTTTCTCACGATCGTTTTGCGATCCGCGATGGCGCGGCACCCGCACCTTCGCCTGGTTTTAATGTCCGCGACGGTCAGGGAGAGCTTATTCAGCGAGTACTTCGGCGGGTGCCCGGTAATTCGCGTCCCCGGGTACACGCATCCGGTCGCGGACTACCACCTCGAGGACATCTTAGACCGCGTCGGGTACGGCGGCGCGAGCGGCGGCGGGCTGACGCGAACGGCCACCGCGGACCCGGACTCCCCCGAGGGCAAAGCGATGCAAGCCGCGGTGATGCACGCGTTTCTCGAAGGCAGCGACGACGCGTTCGACGCGCTCATGTGCACGATACGAGGCGTCGGCGGCGGCGGCGTCACCGTCGGCGAGACCGCGCTCGTGGGCGTCGCGCACGAGCAGACGGGCGCGACGGCGTTGATGGCGGCGGCGGGGAAAGGGAGGCACGTCGAAGTCGGGCAACTGCTCGGCTGCGGCGCGGACCCGACGCAGCGGTCGCGCGACGGAAGCAGCTCCGCGGACTGGGCGCGGCGGTTCGGACACGACGACATCGCGGCGACGCTGGACCAAGCGCAGGCGGAGCTCGAACGCCTCGCGCATTTTCAAGACTCCGCCATCGCGCTGTCGCGGTATCAGCTCGACGCGGACCCGGACGAGGTGGACTTACAGCTCGCGCAGGAGTTGATCCACTGGATCGTGCGGCGCAGAGCCGCGGACGTCGCCGCGGAGCAAGGCGGCGGCGGCCCCGATGGCGCGATCCTCGTCTTCCTCCCCGGGTGGTTCGAGATCTCGCAGCTGCGGGATAACCTCGCGGCGGATTCGCGGTTCGGACGAGACGTCCTCGTGCTCCCCCTGCACAGCATGGTGCCGCCCGCGGAGCAGAAGAAGGTGTTTCAGCGTCCGCCGCGTGGCGTGAAGAAGGTTGTCCTCGCGACGAACATCGCGGAGACGGCGGTGACGATCGACGACGTCGTCTTCGTGATTGACTCTGGGAGGTTGAAAGAGAAGAGCTACGACGCGCACACGGGCGTGAGCACGTTGCAGTCCGCGTGGATCTCCCGAGCGAGCGCGCAACAACGACGCGGCCGCGCCGGTCGCGTGCGACCGGGGGAGTGCTACAGGCTGTACTCCTCCGCGCGGCTCGCCGCGTTCGCGGACTTCCAGCTCCCGGAGATGCAGCGCTCGCCGCTGGAGGAGCTTTGTCTGCAAGTGCGAATGCTCGCGGAGGCGTCGAGCCTCGGCGGCGAGCTCGGCGGCGGCGCCGCCGCGGTCGGCGCCGGCGCCGGGTCCACCGCGAACTTTTTACTGCAAGCCGTGGAGCCGCCGATTCCGCAGGCAATCGCGCACGCGGTGACGCTTCTCCAGGACATCGGCGCGTTGAAAGAGGACGAGGGGCTGACGCGTTTGGGGCGCCACCTCGGCGAGATGCCCGTGCACCCGCGCGTGGGTAAGATGCTCCTGTACGCGACGTTATTGGGGGTGTTGGATCCCGTGCTCACCGTCGCGTGCGCGGCGGCGTATCGGTCGCCCTTCGTGATGGCGATGGACGGAAACAGAGAAGCCGGGAAACTCGCGCGGCAGGGGTTCTCGAACGAAGCCGGCGGCGCGTCGGACCACCTCGCGGTCTCGCGCGCGTTCGCGGGATGGGAGACGTCGCGCGCGAATGGCGGGAGCTCCGGGGAGAGAGCGTTCAACCAGCGCAATTCCTTGAGCGGCGCGACGTTGAACATGCTCAGAGGGATGCGGTCTCAGCTGCTCACCGCGCTGAGCGGACGCGGGTTGATTCACGACTTGCGCGGCGCGAGCGCGAACGCGGGCGCGGGGTCGCTCGTCCGCGCGGTCCTCGCCGTGGGGATGTACCCGCTCGTCGGGCGCCTGCTCGTCCCCGGCGTCGGCGCGAACAACGCCGGCGGGGGGCGAACGCCGACGCTCGCGACGTTGCGAGGCGAAAAGGTGAAGATTCACCCGCACAGCGTCAACGCGAAGCTTCACGACGCCGCGCGCTCGAGCGGCGTCGCGGATAAAGGCCCGACGCTCGTGTGCTTCGACGACGTCACGCGAGGCGAAGCGCAGTTATACGTGCGAGAGTGCACGGCGGTCAGCGCGGCGTCGCTCGTGCTCGTCGCGAGCTCGCTCACCTTGGAGGCGTTGCCGCCGGCGCGGCTTCCGCCGCACGATCCGGAGGACGCGGCGGCGGCGGCGGAGGCGATGATGGAGAGAGACCTCGCGCAGGCGGCGCAGGACGCCGCGAACGAGGCCGTGCTCGTGTGCGACGACTGGCTCAAGTTCCGCGTTCCGCTTCCGGTGCTGTCCCAGCTCGCGTGTTTGAGGATACGCCTCGCGCGCGCGTTCGCGGCGAAAGTGCAGCGACCGGCGGATGCGCTCGCGCCGGATTTGGCCGAGGCGTTGAGAGCGACCGCGACGTTGCTCGCGCACGACGGCGGCGCCGCGGGCGCGGGAGACCTCGCCGGCGGCGCGATCGGCGCGGGAGGGTACGGCGGCGGAATCGGTGGGTTCGGAGGAAGGGAGGGCGACTGGCAGTGCCCGCGCGGGTGCGGCGTCGTGTTCGCGAGCAAGTCGAGTTGCTTCCGCTGCGGGATTGAAAAGGGCGCCGTCGTCCACCGCGGAGGGCGCGGCGGCGGCGGCGGCTGCGGCGGCGGTCGGTTCGGTGGGGGGAGAGGCGGCGGCGGCGGCGGAAGAGGCGGTGGGGGGAGAGGGTTTCCGGGGGGGAGCGGCGGCGGGCGGGGGCTCCCGCCGCCGAGGGTGCTCTCTGGCGGCGGCGGACGCGGCGGTCGCGGCCGGGGAGGACGATGATTTTTACGAGCGGGTTCGTTCGTCGGAGCGGTCTGGTTGAGTCCACGTTTCGCGTCGTGATGAGCGCTTAATTAAGCTACGTGTTGTCTCATCGTGTCACGCCTCATCACTTCCCGCCCATCGTCGTCATCTCCCACCCTTGCCGCTTCAAGAACGACTGCCTCGCCGCGATCATCGCCGCGGTCGGCGCGGGCTCAAAAAACACCGGCAGCACGCTCTGCGGCATCGCGTAATACGCCGGCACGCCGTTCAACGCGTTTTCGTGATCGTTCCTCGTCCGCGGGCCTCCGTCCTCCTCCTCGTCCTCCTCGCCGCCGCTCTCGCCGTCCCCATCCCCACCCCCCCGCTCCATGATGTCGTCGTCCATCATCGACGCCATGATATTCTCCTCCAAGTCTGCGCTCGCCTCCAACGCGCGCCCTCTCGCGCCGCCGACGTCGACCAGTCGTCTCCGAAATCCGCCGCCCGGGCCGCGGCGGCCGCCCGCTTTCACCTTCTCCGGCACCGGCGAGCCGTCCACGCGCGTCGCGTTGGCCACGCCGACGTTCGCGACCCACCCGCTCGCGTTTCGCATCGCGGTCAACAGCTCGTCGTCTAGCCCGGGCGCGACCCTGAACGCGTGCTCGAACCTCCGGCTCCGCGCGAACGCCTTAAGATCCCTCGCGCCGCTGAACCCGAGGCTCCGGTTCCTTCGGTGGTCTCGAAACTGGTCGTTGCTGCATATCCACGCGTCGTTATCTTTCGCGTACTCGATGATCGTCAGGTCGTCGCTCTTCGCGCCCTCCGACCCCGCGTCTCTCGACACCATCTTCACCTTCCCCGCGTCGACGAGGTCCATGAGCCTCGTGTTGACCCACAGATTCTTTCCGAGGTACTTGACGACGTCGGCGTTGAGCGTGGCTCGGCCGCCGCCGTCCGCGAGCGCGTTGAGCGTTCCGACGACGTACTCCTTGGGCACGAACGCGACGACGTCGTAGTTTTGTCTCGCCCACGGTTCGTGCTCCAACGCGGCGACGATGCCCGCGGAGAGGGGGAACTGACGGCACTTGAACCGCGAACGGATGGACGTCCCGAGCGACCACGCGATGTTCGCGCCGTCGAGGACGATGCGTTTCGGCATTCGCTCGTCGTCCTCCCCGGACCCCGGCGTCCCGCCCCGCGCGGAGGCTTGGAGGATGTCGTCCCAGGAGAAGATCTGCGCGAGGTCCGTGGCCCACGGCGCGGGGTACCGGCCTTGCGGGGTCACGAGGTCGTCCGCGCGGTGCGCGCGTCGCTTGTTCGGATGCGCGCGGCATGGAATCGCGCGCGGCGGGCACTTTTCATTCTCGCGGCGCGGCGGGATCGAAGCTCGTTCCGCGCGAGCGCGCGGGGTTCTCCCGCGACCCGCGCTCTCGCGCGCCGCCGTCGAGCGCGGCGCGGGCGCGGCTGCGCGCGTCGCCATCGCCGCCGTGTCTCGCCGAGCGTGCGGCGCGCGCGCGCACTGGGCTCTCCCCGCCCCGCCCTAAACCTGAAGCAAAACTTTTCGGCGAGTCCCAGAATCGAGCATCTCGTCACGACAGAAGCGATCGCGCGGGGACGGCCCACCCGCGTCGAATTCGCTCGTCATGGCGGACGACGAGCTCGCGGCGTTCCAAGCCGAGCTCGCGCGCGTCGAGGAAACCACCGCGGCGGCTGCGGCGGCGACGAACGACGGCGCGATCGACGACGGCGACGCGACGCCGGAAGAGAAGGAATTCGAGGACGACGACGGCACCGTGTACGTCTGGGAGCCGACCGCGCGGAAGTTCGTCCCGCGCGGCGCCGAGTCCGTGCCCGTGCCCGTGCCGATGACGTACAGCGAGGCGGACATGGTGTTCGTGGACGACGACGACGGCGGCGGCGGCGGCGGCGGCGTCGGCAAGGCGCTGAAAGACGCGAAGCGGAAAGGCGGGGCGATCCGATCGAGAGCCACCCCGGGCGTGGACGTGGACGCGAGCGGCAACGTCGTCATGCGCGACGACGACGACGGCGACGACGACGAGGAGGAGGAGGAGGACGAGGAAGCCGCGAAGAAGAAGAAGAAGAAGCTGAGCGCGATGGCGTCCAGCGCGATCGAGAAGGAGAAGGACCGTCGCGCGAAACGCGCCGCCGACGCCGCGCCGAACGTCGACGAAAACGGGTGGTTCTCGCTCAAGACGAACACGTCCGTCTACGTCGACGGTCTGCCCGACGACGCCACCGCGGACGAGGTCAAGGAGGTGTTTCAAAAGTGCGGGGTCATCAAGCTGGACCCGGACACGAGCCTGCCGAAGATCAAGCTGTACGCGGACAAAGCCACGGGCGCGTTCAAGGGCGACGGGCTGGTGACGTATCTGAAGGAGCCGAGCGTGGCGCTCGCGACGACCATCTTGGACGGCACGCCGTTCCGCGTCGGCATGGGGACCAACATGTCCGTGACCGCGGCGAAGTTTCAGATGAAAGGCGACGCGTACGTGAAGAAACAGCGCGGGAGTAAGAAAGCGAAGAGGGCGGCGATCGCGAAGCAAGAGAGCGCGCTCGGGTGGGGCGGGTTCGACGACACGAAGGATCGCAAGAAGACGACGGCGATCTTGAAGAGGATGTTCACGCTCGACGAGATGTTCTCCGACCCGAAGTTCCGCGAGGAGCTCCAGGAGGACGTCGAAGCGGAGGCTGCGAAGTTTGGCGCGGTGGAGACCGTCAAGGTGTTCACGACGAACCCCGACGGCGCGGTCAGCGTCCGGTTCAAAGACCCCGCGGCCGCGGAGGCGTGCGTGAAGGCGATGCGCGGCCGGTGGTTCGGCGGGTCGCGGCTGGAGGCGGCGCTGTGGGACGGGGTGACGAATTACGCCACCGCGGGGACGAGAGCGGACGAGTCCGAGGCGGAGATGCAAGCGCGCCTCGACCGCTTCGGCGCGTCGTTAGAAGAAGAAGGAGGAGGAGGAGGAGGAGGAGGAGGAGGAGGAGGAGATGAATGAACACGTCGCCTTGAAACCAACGCGCCGCGCGCGCGTGTCGCTCCTACGATACATCAATAAATCGATCCTTCATAACACTTAGATACGATGGAATAATCTACGACTGATTACGTCACGCGTCGATCTCGCCGTAAAACACGAGCTCCGCGGGCCCGGTCATGATGACCCTCGAGTCGCTCTCTCGCCACTCGATCTCGAGCGGCCCGCCCGGAAGCTCGACCGTGCACTTCCGATCCGTCCGCCCCTCCAACACGCCCGCGACGACGGTCGCGCACGCGCCGGTCCCGCACGCGAGCGTCGCCCCCGCGCCGCGCTCCCAGACGCGCATCTTCACGTAGTCGCGGCGCACGACCTCGACGAACTCGGTGTTGGTCCTCGCGGGAAACGTCTCGTGCGATTCGAACGAAGGCCCGATCGCGGCGAGGTCCATGTCGTCCACCGCGAGCCCCTTCTCGTCCCCTTTCTCGCGCCCGAACGTCACGCAGTGCGGATTCCCCATGCTCACGGCCGTCGCGAGCCACGTGGCGCCGTCCACCGTCATTTGCGATTTCACCGCCGCGCCGTCCTCCGTCGCCGCCAGCTTCGTCGGGACGTCCGCGGGGGTCAGCGTCGGGACGCCCATGTCGACCGCGACCTGACCGTCGGGCTTGCACTCGGGCTGGATCAAGCCCGCGAGGGTGCCGACTTTGTACGCCCTGGGGTCCGCGTCGTCGAGCGCGGCGACGAAGTTGGCGAGGCATCGGATGCCGTTGCCGCACATCTCCGGCTCCGTGCCGTCGCTGTTGAACATCCGCATCGCGTAGTCCTCCTCCTCGACGACGCGCCCGGGGTACTCCGCGCTGCCCTTCGGCATCGCGACGATGACGCCGTCGGCGCCGATGCCGAAGTTGCGATCGCACATCTTCGCAGCCTGTTCGCCCGTGATGGACGGCGCGCCGACCGGTCCGTCGCGCTCGTCGATCATCACGAAGTCGTTCCCGAGACCCTGGTACTTGGCGAACTTGTGCGTCGCGCGCGCGGCGACGGCGGCGCGGAGTACCCCGGGCGGGCGCGCGAGGACGCGCGGGGCGACGACGCGCGTCGCGCCGCGCGGGGAAGCGCGCGCGCGAGGGTTCAGCGCGAGGACGTTCAGGGAAGCCATCGCGGTCGCGGCCATCGCGCCGCCGCGTGGGGATAAGTGGACGCGGCCGACGCGCCGCCGCGTCTTTTCGGTCGCGGAAAAGAAGGCAGCGAAAGGCGTCGATTTCGTGGCGCGTGTCTAAATAAACCAACAACGAACGCCGCGACAACCTACGTCCTCACATCCTCCCTCGGCGCGCGCGCCACCGCCTCCAGCTCCCTCTCGCCTCCGCGAACACCGCGTACGCGGCGACGCCCGCGAGCACCGCGGCGACGCCGCCGACCGCGGCGTCCCTGACGAACGTCGGAGACGTCGCGTCAGTCATCTTTGAAAAACTCAACCCGTCGACGCTCTCCGCGACGGCGGCGAGCAGCTCGCTCAGGGTCGACGGTCGGTCGCTCCGCGGCGGCGGCGGCGGCGGCGTGCCCGCCGGCGGCGTGCCCGGTCGGTTTGCGTTCGCGTCGCCTTCGAGAACGTCCCCGGCGGCCTCGATCTCGATCTCTCCCGCTCCCTCTTCCTCTCCCGGCGTTCCGCGCGGGTGCGCCGCCGATCGTCCGCGTCCGGGTTTCGACCGCGCCCTTCGCACCGACCCCGGCGCCGGCGACGGCGTCGGCATCCTCTCCCCCGCCGTCGCCGCCGGTTCGATCCCCGCCGTCGTCGCCGCCGCCTCGCCCCCACCACTCCCGCTCCCCCCCCCGTCGCCGTCGCCCCCCGCGCGGCAGTACGACACGATCGAGTCCGTCAGCCGTTCGCGCGCGTCCGGCGGGAGAAACCCCCACGCGTACTGCAGCCACTTCGCCGCGGCGTCCGGCCTCTTTCGTCGCTCGCACAGCAGGTGCACGGCGTACATCCACGCCGCGGTGCCCATGACGATGTCGTCCTCGATCGTGCCGGTCGACGTTTCGTCTTCCGCGCGCGGCGTTCCTCCGCCCGTGGGGGCGGAAGAGGGCGAGGACGTCGACGCCGCCGCCGCGGGGGACGACGTCGAGGGCGCCGCGGCGCATCGTTCCTTCGCGCGCTCGAACATCGTCCACAGCGCCGCCTCGCCCGCTTCCTCCCCCGCGGCGTCGTCGGCGTCGTGCAGCCGGAGCTTGCACCAGAGCACGAGCGACGCGGGCTCGAACGTCGCCCCTCCCGGCTCGAGCGTCGTCCCCGCGAGCATCCGCGCCGCGTCCGCGTCGTGCGTCGACAGCGCCCCGAGCTTGAACTCAGCCTGGATCCAGACGCACTCCGCGGCGACGCGGTCCGCGGGATCGCGCGCGGCGAGGCGCGCGGCGGACGCGGCCGCGGACGCTTCCGCGAACGACGCGGACACGAGGAGCCGCTCCGCGTCGTCGATCGTCGCCGTCATCGGTGAAACGCGCGCGAGACCGCCGGCGCCGCGCGCGAGATGGAGTGGAGACGATCGCGCCGCGCCCGCCCGCCGAGGCAGGCGAGGCTCGTGAAGACTCAGCGCGGCGGCCTCTTCGCGTCTCGTCTCGTCCGAGGCGTTTCTTTTTGGCTCGTCCATCGCGCGGGCGACGAGAATACACGCGGCGTCGGCGACGCGTCACACCGCGTCCGCGCGAGGCCGTCGCATCGACGCCTCCCCCTCCATCCCATCGATCGCGTTCGACGCTTGAGGATCCACCGCGCGCGCGCGTCGGCCGCGGAGGGTCGTCCCATCCCGTCCCTTCCCGAAAAAGAATGCCGGTGCCAAACGCGACGAACACGCCGCCGTCGTCGTCGTCGTCGTCGTCGTCGCGCGCGTCGAGGCCGCCGTCTTCGCCCTCGCCGCCTTCGCGGCTTTTGAACGTCAGACAACAAACCGCGCGAGACGGACCCGCGTGGTGCTCGTCCGTGAACACGACCCCGCCGCGCGAGCTCGCGAAGGTGGTCAAGTCCTCGCGCGCGCGCGCGAAAGACCTCCCCGAGCGCGCGCTCGCGTCGCTCGCCGACGGGTCGTGCGATCCGCGATGGGGCGAGCGCGTCGACGCGTGGCTCGTCGCGAGAGGCTTCTCCATCCTCCCCGAGCTCTCCGACGACGAGCTCGCGGAGATCAGAGAGGTGTTTCGCCTCCTGGACGACGACGACAGCGGCGCGCTCGACGCGGAAGAGCTCCTCGAGGGCTTCGGCGTCGTCGGCACGCGGCACGAGGGCGAGCTGAAGGCGCTCATCGCGTCGGTCGATTTCGACGGCAGCGGACTCATCGAGCTGGACGAGTTCGAGGTCATCATGTCGAGCAAGAAGCAGTTCGCGAAGCTCCGCGGCGCGATGGCGGAGAGCGAGCGGGGCGCGCGCGCGAAGGACGGCGGCGGCGGCGTCGGGGGTGAGGAGGAGGAGGAGGAGGATGACGACGGCGGCGGCGGCGGCGGCGGCGGCGGGTTCGACGCGAATTGGGCGCGCGGATTACGTCGTAAGAAACTTTTAGACGCGCTCAGAGAAGGCGGGGAGAAGCGCGAGCGGCTCGCGCGGCTCGCGGCCGAGGCGGAACGAGCGGCGAACGACGTCGCGCGGTTCGAAAGCAGGGCGGCGAGAGAGATCGAGGAGCTGAGAGGATCGGGCGCGGCGGAGGCGGAGGCGGGCGAGGAGGAGAGAGCCGCGATGCGCGCGGTGTTGTCCGCGTCGAGAGACGCGATGAAAGCCGCGGGGTTGCCGCCCGTGCCGTACGCGTATCTGAGGGATAAAGGGTCGGGGAAGGCGGCGTTGAAGGCGATTCGAGCGGCGTTAGTGAACGAGGAGGCGAAGGCGAGGGCGAGGGACGCGGCGGGGAAGCGCGGGGTCGGGAAAAGGGACGAGAGGAACGAGGCGGCGGCGGCGCCGGCGGCGGCGGCGGAGGAGGAGGAGGAGGAGGAGGAGGACGCGCGCGCGGCGGGATCGCCGACGCCCGACGAGACGCGCGTCGTCGTCGTCGACATCGTCGACGACGACGCGACGACGACGGCGATGGGTCGCACGACGTCGTCTCTGGTTTCGACGCGCGATTGGTCCAAAGTCGCGTCCAGGGTCGGGGACGTCGGGCGTAGGAAGAAAACGTCGCCGGCGCCGCCGCCGCGCGCGGCGCTGGCGTCGCGGCTCGTGCACTCCGGGCGCGTCGACGCGCGCGACGCGACGAGAGCAACCTCCGCGATGCGCGCGATGCGAGCGACGAGCGACGCCGCGAGACCGTCCCGACGCGGCTTCACGCGGCGCTCGAAAGCGGCGGACACGCGCGCGCGACTCGATCGGTGCCTGGGGGGGGCTTCGAGCGCGGCGGCGACGTTCCGTGCGCCGCGCGTCGACGTCGACGTCGGGGGAAGCAGCTCGTACGGTCTGTGCTCGCTCGTGGACGACGTGTGATGACTACGGACGTCGTCCTATTCTACTACATCACGCGCGTGCTAACGTCGTGAAGGCTAGTTATGTGTTTTCGGCGTCTTCGTCGACGCTCTCGCGCTCCGGTCTCGTCGCGTCTTCGTCTTCCTCTTCCTCTTCGAGACGCTCCCCGGCGGCGTCGTCGTGCTCCGGAGGAGGTTGGAGCCATCTGGAGTCGTCTTCGTATTCCTCTTCGTATTCCTCTTCGTATTCCTCTTCGTCTCCTTCCTCCTCCTCCTCCTGCGGCGCGGTCGCGGCTTTCGTGTCCACGGCGGACCGCGACAACCCGTAAAACGTACGCGGCGGCGGCGGCGGCGCGGTCGCCGCGCCCTCTCCCCCCGCCCCCGCCCCCCCCGCCCCCGCCCCCGCCGCCCCGCTCAACTCGACGACTCTCCGCGGCACCCTCGACACCTTATTCGCGGGCGTGAACCGCCACCCGAGGTGCGACAAACACCTCCGGCAGCACACGATCGTCCACGCGTACCCGGGGAACCAGCTGTGCGCCGTCTCCGGCCGCCCCGTCGTCGCCGCGGCGTCGCTCTCCACCCGCACCACCGTGATCAAATCGTGCACCGCGCCGTGTTCGTTCACGAAGCACCCGCTCGCGCCCTCCTCCGACATCACCACCAGCTCCGTGAGCTTAGACACGACGACGCCGCACGTCGCGCACGCGATGACCGTATCCTCCACCTCGCTCCTTCGCAGAAGCTCGAGCTCGTCGCGGAGCCGCGCGACGACCGAGTCGGACGCGAGCAAATCGCTTCGAATCGCCGCCGAGGCGAACGGCACCCTCGACGCGACCCAGTACGACAACGCCGTCGGATCCCTCGGCAGCTTCTCCGCGTCGCCCAAGGTCAAGCGCAAGTACGGCGACGCGTGCAGCCGCCGCGTCAGCGCGCGCGCGTCGAACATGTCGTACACGGCGCGGCTGGTACCCGTCATCGATCGCCCGGCGACGTCGAACGCGCCGCGCGGGGGACCGCCGCGCGAGATGGCGTCGCCGCCCCGCTCGCGCATGAGCTCCACCTCGACGCGGCCGCACGCGACGACCGCGCTGTGCGTCCCGATCGCGTCCACGAGCGTCTCGCGGAACGACTCGGGGTCTTTTACGCGAAAACGCATTCGGCCGCGCGCGACGAGACGCACCGTCTGCGTCTCGTCGTCGCCGCCGTCGCCGTCGCCGCCGCCGCCGCCGTCCGCGACGAGCTGCCGCGTCTCCGCGATCGTCCCGACGCGATCGATCGCGGTCGCGCCGCCGTACCGCCGCCTGCCGCGATGCAGGTGGAGGATGCCGAACAAGCCCGTCAGCGGCGGCGGCGCGCGGACGCACTCGCGGAGGAGCCGCCGCGCGCGCGAGTGGCGCGCGCCTCGAGGGATCGTCACCGGGAGCGTGTCCCCCGGGAAGAGCACGATGCCGTCCAGCGCGAGGATCGGGATGGCGATCGTCACGGCGGCGTCGTCGCCGCGCGCGATCGCTTCTTCCACGCGTCGCGCGAGCTCGTGGCGGCCGCCGCTGACGCGCGCGTCGTCGACCGCGCCGAGGTACGCGTGCGCGGCGGTCAGCGCGGGATCGAAGTCGTTCACCACGGCGTCGTCGTCGTCGTCGTCGTCGTCGTCGTCGCCTCTTCCCTCGTCCTCGTCCTCGTCCTCCTCCTCCTCCTCGCCGTCGTCGTCGCTTCCTCGTCGCGCGCGCGTCGCGGGGTCTTGGATGTGCCGCAGCGCCGCGCGAATGTCCCCTCCGGTCTCGAGGAGCACGCGCAGAAAGAGGTGCTCCCTCGACGGCGCCTCCTCCGCTTCGCGCGGCGGTCTCGCGTCGACCTCGGCGAGGGTCTCGCCCTCTTCCGCCGGCACGAGCCCCGCGCCAGGGTCGCCCATCGTCGCGTCGTCGTCGCGGGCGTCGCCGTCGGCCGACGCCTCGCCGTCGACCGCCATCGCGACGCGCGCGCGTCGCTGTGGCTGTGGCGACGAACTTTTTTTCTGCGGGCTCTCGCGGATGAGCGTTTTTCACCCATCCCTTGGTTTCAACATTTGATCGCATCCTCTTTCAACCGACCGATGCACTTTTTTTGTTTGATACGACTCTTCTCAGTCCAGGCTGAGTCATCCTCCACAAGACTTCAAGATGTTAGCCGTTCCGCTTCCGAGCTTATCCAGGCACAAATCGTCGCGCGCGCCCCACGAAACACGATGCAGACGATCGCGACGCTCCCCGCATCGCTCGCGTCGAGATCGACGCGCGCGTCGAGATTCGCGCTCGGCGGCGCCGCCCCCCCCCGCGCGCGCCCCGCGCTCCGATCGAACGGATTAAAATGTCGCGATCGTGATCGCTTTCGCGACAAACGCGCCAACGACGACGACGTCGTCGCGCGCGCGTACGACCACGACGCGTACAACGACCCGAATCCGCGCGACGACGAGGGCGCGATGCTCGGCGCGGCGCACCAGGCGCGCGGCAACGTGTTCACCCAACCCTTCGATCTCAACTCGCCCGCGGCTCCGCCGCTCGACGCGTACGGTCGACGCATCGATAGCCCACTGCAGATGCCCGCGGGGGAGGGCCCGGGCCACGGCCCCGAGGGCGGGTACAGCGTCGACGACACCGACAACTTCTACTCCGAGGCGGAGCAAGCGCAGAAGCAGTACCGAAACGATCTGCAAGCGACGCGGCAGCGGTACATCGACAAGGAGGCGGCGGCGGTGCAGACGCGCGACTACGGCACCGCGCAGACTTCGGCGCGAATCTTACAGCGGCTCGTGCAGATCGAGAACGAGCTGCTGACGCACGAGACGCACGAGGTCGAGGCTTCGTATAACGCGGACTACCACGCCGCGGACGCGGCGAAGACGCTCAAAGAGCGCGTGCTCGAGGAGCTTTACGACATTCAGTACGATCGGTACGACCCGAATCAGTACGTGGACGGCGGCGTCAACTCCGGCGCCGCCGCGGCGTCGCGAGCGGTCGCGGCCGCGTCCGCGGCGCTGCACGGCGGGACGTTCGCGACCGTCCCGGTGCGATTCTCCGTGAACGTGAAGACGCTCTTCGGCGAGAGCGTGAGGGTGTGCGGCAGCCTCAGAGAGCTCGGGGAGTGGAACGCGTACGAGGCGCCGGATATGGTGTACAAAAAAACCGTCGGCGACCCCACGGAGGGCGTCGGGACCTGGGACGTGACGCTTCAGATCCAGCAAGGGTCGGAATTCAAGTTCAAGTTCGTCGTCGTCGGCGGTCTGGACGAGGAAGAGAGAAGTCGCGGGCAGCAGCCGAACATGTACTGGCAGGAGGGCGACGACCGCATGGTGCGTCTGCCGAAGGATAACGTGTTCTCGCTCGACATCGTCGTCGACTGGGAGGGGGACCCGGAGAAGGAGAAGATGTGGCTGTGCATGCCCGTGCCGACGATCAAACCGGTGTGAAAGGTTGGTGTGAACTGAATGCGACGCGAGCGGCGCGCGAAATCGCGTCGTCGGCCGCGATGTGTACTCTGTTTGTGTAATACTTTCTAGTAGTTCCTATTCGTTCGCAGTTAGTTGTCTATCTCGCGCGGTTAATTTTCCAAAGCGGTACGCGTCACGCGTTCGCCTTCGCCTTCTCTCGATACTCCGCGGCGAACTCAGCCTCGATCGCGTGAAGCTTCCTTCCTAACGAGCTCATCATCACGCGCGCGAGCGCGTCCGCATGAGCCTTCTCCTCGCGCGCTCTCTCCTTTTGCATCTCCACCCACGGGGTTCTCCTCCGCCGCTCCCGCGGCGTCTCGGACCCGTCCGCATCCGGCGGCGCCGGGTCCACGTCTCTCGGCCCCAACATCGCGGGCCGTCGCAGCGGGTTCTCGCGCTCGAACGCGCTCGCGCCGTCGCCCGCGAGGCCGTCGTCGTCCGCCGTCTTCTTCACCTTCCGCTTCCCCGCGCGTCGCCCGGGGTGGTCCGGCGCGAGCCACGCGCGGATCGTCTTATCGCAACCCGCGCTCGCGTACTGCGACTTTCCGTTCACGCGAACGATGGACTTGATCTGGTCGACGTGACCGGCGTACACGACCCGCGGGACCGCGTTCGCGTCTACGGCGGCGCCGCCGAAGACGTCGTCCGGGTGCGGCGCCTTCGGATCGTCGATCGAGACCTTGACGACGCCGTCCTGCGTGGTCTCCATCACGACGTCTACTTCCGCGCCGTCGGCGTCGGCGTCCGCGTCCGCGGCGGCGGCGTCCGCGCCTTCCCGCGCGACGCCCTCCAACCGATCGACGTCGAACACCCTGATCTTCATGTCCCGCCCCGCGGCGACGAGACACTCGCACACGGGATCCAGCGTCATCGTCGTCACGCCCTCGCCTTCGGTTCGAACGCTGACGCAGCGAATCGACGCGCGCGTGTCCGCGCGCCACAGGCGAATCGTGTGATCGTCCGACGCCGTGATCCACAACGCGCGCCACTCGCACCACTCCAGCGCGGTGACGTGGTCCGTGTGCCCGACGAGCTCGCCCTTCATCATCTCGCGTCGACCCTCGTCGTCGACGTGCCATATTTTCACCACCGCGTCCGCGGCGGCGGTCGCGAACTCCGCGCGTTCTCTCGCGCCGGCGACGACGGCGTGCACCTCCGCCCCCCCGTGCGGGTCCTCGACGCAGTGAACCTCCCGCCGCCGTCGAAGGTCCCACGTCCGCAGCGTGCCGTCATCACCCGCGGTGACGAGGACGAACTCCGCGGCCTCGCACACCGCGGTGACCTTCCCTCTGTGTCCTCTGAGTTCGTTCCAGTCGCCGTCGAAGTTGCGCTTCGCCTCCGACGCCGTGGACCGGGCGTCCCACTTCGCGACGACCCCGGCGGAGGTCGCGGCGGCGGCGGTTGACGTTTCATCTTCCGAGTCCACGTCGCCGCCGTACTCGCGGTCGCTCCCAGACAGGTCCTCCGCGTCGCCGTCGCCGTCCACGCCGCGCGCGACGTGACTGTGCGCGACCTCGCCCTCGAGCCCGCGGTCGCGAATCTCGAACAGTCTAACCGTCCCGTCCTCCCCGCCCGTGACGAGGACGCCTAAACTGTCGCAGTACGTCGCGCACAGCACCGCGCCGCGGTGCCCCCTGAGTTCCTCGAACACGCTCATCGCGTCCGTGGACGTCGCGTCGCCGCCGGCGCTCCTCCACCGCTTCACGCCGCCGTCGCAAGACGCGCTGCATATTTCCTCGGGCTCTCCGGGCTTGGACGGGACGACGACGAGACGCTCGATCCAATCGTCGTGCGCGTCGCCGTACACCCGGAACGCCGCGGAGGGGTTATAGCGCCACGCGACGAGATCGTGCTTCGCGCGCGAGCGCATCACGCCCAACACGACCCCGGGATGGTCCGGGGATTGCGTCAACCCGACGACTGGAAATTCCGCGAATCGCGACGTCCGACGCAGCAGCTCCGTGACGTTCATCGGCGTCTTCGGATCGAACACCGCGAGCTCGCCGCCGCCGCCCAAGCTCCAGTACGTCGCGCTCGCGGGCTGGTAGAAACTCGCGACGACGTGGTCGATCGCGTCGTCGCGGTAACTCGCGAGCGGCTTCCCCTCCGTCGTGAACACCTTCGTCGCGCCGTCCATCCCGCCCGTGACGAGCCAGTTGTTCTCCGCGTCCAAGTCCAGCTGCGTGATGGCCGCGTCGTGCGCGTTCAGACGCCTCGCGACGTCCCGACGCGGGTCCGCGGTGGAGACGCGAGGGAACACCGCGATGGAGCGGTCGTGCGACGCCGTGAAGAGCTTGTTGCAGTCGCGAGAGAACACGCACGCGGATATCGCGTCCGCGTGGACGTCGACGATGGACGCCACCTTGGCGAGCGCCGGCGCCGCGCGTTTCGTCGCCGCCTCCTCCGCGCCCGCGGGCTCTTTGGGCTCTCTCGCGAGGACGTACAGGTGCAGCGCGCCGTCGAGCCCGCCGACGGCGACGAACGCGCGGCGCTCGCCGAAGCCGATGGACGCGATGGGTCCTCGGCGCAAATCGACGCGCTGCGCGAGCTTACCCCTGTCCGACCACACCGCGACGGTGCCGTCGACGCCGCCGGAGACGAGGCATCGACGCGACTCACACCAGCACAGCGCGGTGACGTGCCCTCGGTGCGCGTCGACGGCGTGCGCGAGCTCGCCGTTGCGCGCGTGATGGGTCTTGACGACGCCGCGCTCATCCCCGCTCGAGATCGTGTTCTCGTGCGCGTCGTAGGTGACGCGCGTGATGGGCGCGTCGTGCGCGTGGTGTATGCGTTGGAACACCTCGAGGGACATCGCGGCGGTCGCGGGCGCGCGAGAGGAGGTTGGCGGCGGCGGGGAGGGCGCTCCGCGCCACCGCGGCGCCGACGACGACTGACGCGCGAGCGACGGACGCGTCCGAGAACTCGTTTAGGAACAGGACTGGACCGGCAGGGCGGATCTAGCTAGCGGAGTAACAACAGAACTGAACGAGACCAGACAGACTCAAAGCAAGCTGCTTCTTCTACTCGCCGTCTCGCAACAGCTCGCTCGAGCGCACGATCAACCCTCGCTTCTCCACCCACCGAAACCACGCCCGCCACGTCTCGTCGCTACTCAGCGTCTCGCGGCGCCCGAGGACGATCAGCCCTCGCTTCGCGCGCGTGATGGCGACGTTTAATCGCCTGTCGTCGGACACGAACCCGAGCTTCCCCGCCGCGTTGGCGCGAACGGTGCACAACACGATGACCTCCTTCTCTCGGCCTTGGAACCCGTCCACGGAGTGAATCTCGAGCTCGCGCGCGGACGGCGGGGGCTGGTTCGAAGACGCGGAAGACGACGCCATCGCGCGCTCTTTCGCGGTGAGCTTGATGCCCTCGTCGGCGGCGAAGCGATCGAAGTCGTCGACGGAGGGAGTCTCGCCGACGTTTTTTCCCCCGCCGCCGCCGCCGCGGAGCTTCGCTGCCCACCGCTCCTGTAACACCCGGACCTGCGCGGCGTACGGCGCGATGACGCCGACGTCCCCGGGCCCGCCCACGGGCGCGACGCCGCCGCCGGCGCTGCTGGCGCCGCGCGCCGCGAGGAGACGCGTCACGATCTCGACCGCGACCTTCGCCTCCTCTTCGTTGTACAGCGACACCCCGTCCGGGGCGCGGCGCTCTTCGCCGCCGTCCACCTCGACGAAGACCAGCGGCGACGTCGCGCCCGCCTTACCGCCCGACGCCGGCCACGCGACCCCGCCAGGGGACGGCCGCGTCGCCGCCGTCGGCTCGGACGCCACCTTGCCGCCGTAAAACGCGCCGCTCGGAAACGTCGCGAGGTCCGGATGCATGCGGTACTGCCTATCCAGCAGCATCGGACGCATACCCAGCCGCTCGAGCCGCTCGAATAAGCTCACGCCCAGCCCCCCGTCGGACGCGTCGCGGCTCACGACCGTCGGCGGGAGCTGCCGCGCGTCGCCGACGAGCACGCCGCTCAGCGCTTTCGTCAGCGGTATCAACGCCGCGGGTTCGGTGCACTGCGTCGCCTCGTCCACGCACGCGACGCGAAACGTGAACCCCTCCAAGAGGTCGTCCCCGGCGCCGACGCACGTCGCGCAGACGACGTCCGCGCGGGACAGCACGAGCGCGCTCGCGGCTTTCTCGAGCGCGAAGGCTTGCCTGCGAGCCGCGGTGCCGCGCGAGGAGAGGTCCCCGCGCGCGGCGAGTCGCAGCGCCGCGGCTTTCTTCCCGGGCGTCGTGAGCGCCGCCTGCGAGGGAGTTCGGGGGCGCGTCAGATGGAGTTGAAACGCATCGAGGTCGAGCGTTGAAAGCGAGGGACCCTGGGCGGAGAGAGACGCCGGGAAGTAAAGTCCTTAAGAAACGGCGTTCACCACGCCAACGCGGTCGTACGGGGACCAGTGTAGGTACGGGACGCGCCTGCGCGCCCAACGTCGTCGCGAGAAGCCACGGCTGGACTTTCGCGGGCGACCCCAGCCTGACGACGCGCATCCCGCCGCTACCCTTGCCGCCGCCCGGCGGTCTCACGAGCCCTTCGACGATGTTGTCCACCGCGACGTTGCTCGCCGCGCACGCGAGGACGACCGGCCCGCCGCCGGCTTTGCCGTCGTCGCCGCCGCCGCGTTTGAGGACGCCCCGCGCGGCGGCGACGGCGACGACGGACTCGATGAACGCCATCAGCGTCCGCGTCTTCCCCGTCCCGGGCGGGCCTTGCCACGTCGTGAGCGTGCGCGACAGCGCGGCGTTCACCGCCGCGCGCTGCGACGGGTTCAGAGACCCGACGCTCGTCTTCGACGCGAGGAGAGGCTTCAACCCGCCCGGCGTCGCGTTTTTCGCGCCCCACGGCGGCGGCGGCGACGCGATGGACTCCAAGTCCCCGCCGCCGTCGGGGATGCCGATCAGCGCGCGCTGCAACGGCGCGTACCCGGTCGTGGACAGCCGCGTCCCCGCGGTCGTCTTCGCGAAGTCTGGCATCCCCCCAGCCTCGGAGAACGCGACGAGCGCGGCGAGCGCGCGGTCGTGCGAGATCGTGTTCGCGCTCAGGGTCGTTCCATACGAGCGATTGTCGGGGTGGAGTTCAAAGGCGTCAGGTGGAGTTGAAAGGCGTCGCGGGCGGGGATTGAAAGCGAGGGACCCTGGGCGGAGAGAAACGCCAGGAAAAGTCCTTAAGGAACGGCGTTCACCACGCCAACGCGGTCGTATGGGGACCAGTGTATAGA
>Ga0181559_10001861_pt1 | contig 20907 bp, 20 predicted proteins | sample 011ome_21_FD_133752 | JGI IMG/M metagenome (GOLD analysis project Ga0181559, IMG submission 133752) | Coastal salt marsh microbial communities from the Groves Creek Marsh, Skidaway Island, Georgia - 011508AT metaG (megahit assembly) | ecosystem: Environmental > Aquatic > Marine > Intertidal...
ATACGACCCCGTCAGCGTGGTGAACGCCGATCCTTAAGGACTTCGCCAGTCTTCACTTCTTTCTTCTCGCTCCTCGTGATGATTTACGATCATCGACGCGCGGCATCGCAGGCCCTGCGATATATACTCACTTCCCCTCGAGCTCGCGGAACCGTCTCTCGAGCGGATCCTCCAGCTCCGTCGCCGACCCGCTCGCGGCGTCGTACGCGTCGCCGTCGCTCGCGAACTTCCTCGCCGCCTCCGCCGCGTTCGTCTCCGCCGCCGCCGCCATCTGATCCCTCAGGATCCCCTCCAACCGCTTCGCCTGCGTCGCGAGCGTCTCCACGGACCCCTGCACGCGATTCACGCGCTCCAACGCGGAACGCGCGCGATCCTTCGCGTCCTCTAAGCTCCCCAGCGTCTTCTTGCGCGCGGTGAGAAATCGCCGCGCGTCGTCGTCCGCGCCCGCGGCCACCGCCTCCGACGCTCTCTCGTACAGCTCGTTCGCTTCTCTGTCCAGCGCGCTCGCTTCCTCCAGCGCGAGCGCGTACGACTCCTTCGCCGTCGCGAGCGCCTCCTCCGCGTCGCGCAGCGACTCCGCGCAGTTCGTCACCGCGTCGAGGAGCTCCCGCGTGATGCCGCGCTTGAGGAGCGCGGCTTCCTCTTGCTTCGCGCGCCGCTTGTCCGCGCCGAGGTTGGCGCCGAAGTTGGCGCCGAGGATCGCGCCGAACGGGCCGAGGAGGAGGCCGCCGAGGACGGCGCCGCCGACGCCGCCTTTCACCGCGTCGTCCACGTCGAGGGGAAGCTTCGGGCGCTTCCCCTTGCCTCCGAACGCCGCGCGAACGACGATCGTGGTCGCGCGCGACGACGACGACGACGACGAAGATGGGGGCGCGACGCGAGACGGCGACGGGGACGAGGAAGACGACGACGACGCGGCGCGCGACGACGACGTAGGTCCGCGGCCCGCGAGGAGCGCGCGGCAGAGCGGCGAGCGCGTCGTCGAGATGGCGTGCGACATGACGCGACGCGCGTCGAGGAGTGCGTCGTCTCGCGACGAGGATGATCGTTAAAAATCTTTCGGCGACACGAGAGCGAGAACCGATAAGACGTCCGCCACTCCCCTCGCGCGCGCGCCGAGAGGAAGAACGCGTCGCGTCGATGTCCGCGACCCACGCCGCGCTCGCGGCGCGTCGCGCCGTCGTCCCCGCGCGCGCGTCCGCGTCGCGTCGCGCGCGGCGCGTCTCCTCGCGACGCGGACGCGCGACGACCACGACGACGCGCGCGGCGGTGACGGAGCCCGCGACGAAGATCACGTTCGAGGACGCGCTCCCGAGCGCGGTGAAAGACGGCGCCTCGCTGACGTGCGTCGGCGCCGGCGTGCGCGAGAAGAAGATCGCGATCATCAACGTCAAGGTGTACGCCGTCGCGCTGTACGTCGACGCGGACGCGTGCAAAGCGGCGCTGACGACCGGCGCGACGCCGCTCGACGGCGCGTTCGATAAGACGCTCGCGATCGAGCTCGCGCGCGACGTCGGCGGCGAGACGTTCTGGGACGCGCTCGAGGACGCGGTGACGCCGCGGATTCGCAGGATCGCGACGGACATGGCGACGAAGGAGGACGAGGACGGGAACTTCATGGCGACCGTCGCGGAGGCTGCGGAGGTGGCGGAGGAGGCGGCGATGGACGGCGCGGAGAGTCTCAAGGGTCTCTTCGCGGGCGAGAACCTGAAGAAGGGGACGCGCGTGACCATCGCGTGGCGCCCGAACGCGTCGGACGGCGGCGACGTCCTGTGCGTGAGCGTCGGCGGCGGTAAGAGCATCGCGAGCGCGAGCGAAGAGCTCGCGCTCGCGCTGTTCGACGTCTACCTGGGCGACGACCCGGTCAGCGACGCCGCGTTCAACGCCTTCACGAAGGGCGTCGCGAAGCTCGTCGCGCCGTTTTAATATTTTTAATATTTTTAAATCCTTCTTCGGCGCGCGCGGCGTCCAGTCCGACGCCGCCCTCCCTATCGCATCGCATCGTTCGTTCACTACGCGCGCCCTACAGTACGTCGCCCATCCTCTCCTCTCACGCGGAGACTTCGGGCTCTTCGTCCTCTTCTTTCGTCTCCGCGTCGTCTCCTCCTCCTCCTCCGCCGCCGCCGCCGCCGCCGCCGCTCGCCGCTCCTCTCTTCGCCGGCTCGACGAGCGAAAACGCCGACTCGTCCGCGCGCGTCCCCGTCGCCGCGCACGTCGTCAGCCACTCGATCGACACCGCGTGCGCGCCGCTCCTCTCCGCCCATCGCACCTTATCCGTCCGCCCTTCGCCCGCGTGCGCGACGACGTGCGTGGTGACGCCCTCGCGCGCCGTCGCGCTGACGGTCGTTCCATACAAGCGAACGTCGGGGTGGAGTTCAAAGGCGTCAGTTGGAGTTGAAAGGCGTCGAGGTCGGGGATTGAAAGCGAGGGGTGGGCGCAGAGAAACGCCGGGCAAAGTCCTTAAGGATCGGCGTTCACCACGCGAACGGGGTCGTATGGGGACCAGTGTATAGAACGCGCCTGACTTCCGCGCCGAGAGACGTCGCGAGCAACCACAGCGGATGTCGCTCCGGTCTCGGCTCTGAGACGGAGACGACGCGCGAGAACGTCAGCCGCGCGCCGAGCAGCGGGCCATCCCCCGGCACCGTCAGCAGCGCGCGCACGTCGCGCGCGTCCAACACGTCCCTCGCGTCGTCGTCGCTGACGACTTTCCAGTGCCTCTTCGGCGTCGGCGTCGGCGTCGGCGCGGCGTCCGACAAAATCGCCGCTTTTGTGTCCGACAAAATCGCCGCTTTCGTGTCCGACGCCTCCATCGTCGCGTCCGACGATGTTCCCGCGGCGGCGGTGCCGCGGAAAAACGCCGCGTGCGCCGTCGCGATCACCCTCAGGACGTCCCTCAGCTGCTCCCTGTCGCCGTTCGCGCCTTCGTCCTTCCACGCGCGCTCGAGGACGCTCCGCCCGGGCTGTCGGAACCCCGCGGCGCTCTGCGGGAAGAAGTGATACCGATCGATTCGGATCAAGTTCGCGAGGTTGTGCGGCCAGACGCGGTCGGTGTCGTCGACGATCAGGACGCTGCCCTCGGCGCCCAACACGATGTCCAGGTCTTTCGTCCTCGAGCACGTCGAGTCGCTGTTCGCGATGACGCGCCCGTTGAACAGCTCGCCGGTCGGGTCCAGGATCTTCGCCATCTCTCGCGCGTAGTTTTTGTCTCCCATCGTGTACACGTACAGTTGGCACATCGCGGACGCGGCGCGGAGAAACTCGCGCGCGCGCGGTCGCAGCTTGGTGAACATGCAGAGAGGCCGCAGGCAGCGCAGCTCCGCCAGCGGCGGCGACGTTCCGGGGTACGTCTCGGGCGTCGCGTCGCCGTCGTCTGCCTCCCTCTCCTCTTTCTCATCTTTCTCTTCGTTCGCATCTTTCGCATCTTTCTCCTCTTTCTCCTCCGTCGCCGTCGCTTTCTCCTTCTCTTCCTCCCCGGGCGGCGGCGGCGGCGGGAGAAGCGCGTCGCGCGCGGCGGCGGCGACGGCGGCGTCGTCGCCGCCCTTCTCTCGACACTCCCACGCGGCGATGACGCGATGTAACCCGTCGTGCTGCTCCTGCGTGAGCTCGCTGAAGCGCGCGCTGTTCAGCAGCGTGTGGTCCAAGTCGAGGACGAGGAGGAGCTTCCCTGACGTCAGGACTCTGCGCTTCTCCTCGCGCTTCGCCTTTTCGAGCTCGCTCGCGGAGAGCTCGAGGCCCTCGTGGATGTATCGCATCCACGTGCTCTTGTCTCCGCCTCCCGCGCCGCCGCCGCCGCCGCTCGCGTCGTCGTCGCCCTTCTCTCTGTGCTTCCCGCACCGGACGCAGATGTCGAACATGAACGCGGGGTGGGGAGGGCACGCGTCGTCGACGTCGTCGTCGTTCGTTTTCGCGTCCTCCCGCGTCGCGATCGACGACGACGGCGCGTCCCCGGTCCTCGCGCGCTTCGCGTCGCCGCCGTCGTCGCCGTCGTTCGCCATCGTCGCCTCCAGCTCCGCGGCGAAGTCGTCGTCGGAGTCGTCCGAGCTCCCGCTGGACGACATCGCGCGCGGGGAGGGGGGAGGCGCCCGGCGCGACTGGCCTTCATTCAGATCAGCAGGCGGGTGCTTCGCATTTCGAACAGAACCTCGGCTCGCGGGCGGAAAAAATACGTTTTCCGACTCACTGCAATTGCCCATACGCGCGCCATGTACAACATTTGCGTACTCGTACGCCACGCGATTTTCCGACTCCGGGCCGCGTGCAGAACGAAGAGACGCCCCCCCCCCCCCGCGCTCCGTCCATCTCTCGCGGCGCCCGCCACGATGAAGACGTCGACGCGCTTCGCGCTCGTCCTCCTCGCGCTCCTCGCGCTCATCTTCGCGCCCGCGGCCGCGCGCGCCGCGGACGCCGCGGTCGAACCCGCGACGACGCGACCGCCCGCGGACGCGCGCGCCCCGCGCCCGCTCGCGAAGCTTTGCGAATCATGCGAGGCGTTCGTCGAGAACGGCGAGGCGTTCCTCAACGACCCGGCGACGCAGGAGAAGTTCCAGGCGTACGCCGTGAAGGCGTGCGAGACCGCGGGGAAAGATAAGAACATGGTGCGCGCTCGAACCCGCGCCCGTCGCGCGCCGAGCGGCTCAGATCCGCCGCGCGTCTTCTTCGGGGCGCAATTAATTAAATGAGAACATCAGTCACGCCGTCGGAGCTGACGTCCCCCCCCGATCCCGATCCCGATCCCGATCTCTCCAGTGCGAACAACTCATCGCGTCAGGGATCCAGTCCGCGACGCAATTCATCAACGACAACGTCACGCCCCAATCCGCGTGCGACGTCGCCGGTTTCTGCGCGCGTCACGACGCGTCCAAGGCGACGACGCCGAAGGATCCGTCGCGAATGTCGCGGTTTCTCTCGCGCGCCGTCGTCGCGCCTGCGCCGCCGCGGCCGGGGCCCGGCGCGGACTGCCTCAAGTGCAAGTTCGCGGTCGAGTCGCTGCACGCCGCAGTGTCCTCCCCGGACGCGATCACGCAGCTCATCGCGCAGGCGGACGATCTGTGCGACAAGTACGCGGCGCAGTTTGAGCTCGACGCCGAGTGCGAGGCGGCGGTTGAGAAGTACGGGCCGTCGGCGCTGACCAAGGCGCGTTGCGATCTCTCTCTCTCCACCACACTGGTCCCCATACGACCGCGTTCGCGCGGTGCACGCCGTTTCTTAAGGACTTTCTCTCCCGGCGTTTCTCTCCGCCCACCCCACGCTTTCAACGCCCGACCTCGTCGCCTTTCGACTCCGCTTCTGACGCCTTTCGACTCCGCCCCGACGTCGCTTTGAACGATGGAACGACGACCCGAAGGCGTCGGCGGTGCTCGCGGACCCCGCGCGCGTGTGCGCGGAGCTCGAGATGTGCCCCGCGGAGAACCCCGCTGCGTCCGCCGCGAGGGCGAACCCTCTCAAGCCCGGCCGCGGCGGCGAGCTCGGCGAAGAACAACCCGGCGGGTTCAAGATTAAAGCGCTCGGGGATAAGTTCAAAGGCGCGCTCGGCGAAGCGAGAGCCAAGCTGATGAAGAAGGGCGGCCCCGAGCGGATGACGCGCTCGGTGTTGAAGAGCAGCGTCGCGCGGCGGAACAAGGCGAAGGCGGAGCGCGAGAAGACATCCTTTGGGGCGAAGAGACGATGAGCGAGAGATGAGAAGAAAGAAACGCATGGAGTGTGTGCGTTTTTTTATGTGTGAGTACCTTGTACGACGACTGCTACGACCAAACAGACATCAATCTTCTCAGCCGCGCGACGAGATCGAGATCCAGTGCGAGATCTCGCAGACGGCACGGCAGTGCTTTATCGTCCGTCCGTCTCGTCGTCTCCCGCGCATTCGTCCGTCGCGCGCCGTCGCCCTCGTAGCATGATCGCCTCCGTCGCGACCGCGTGCTCGCGCCCCGCCGCGTGCTCTCTCTCCACCACCCGCGTCGTCGCCGCGCGCCGTCGCGTCGCCTCCTCCTCTCGTCGTCGAGCGTCGTCGTCCGTCAAGATGGCGTCGTCGTCCCAGTCCTCCTCCGACGGGGTGATGCAATCGATCATCATCGGAGGCGGCCGCGTCGGCCAAGCGCTGTTCGACATGGGCGTGGACGGCGACGTCATCGTGAAGCGCGGCGACGCGTTCCCTTCCTCGCCCGCGACCGGGCCCATCTACGTCTGCACGCGGAACGACGCGCTCCAGGGCGTCGTCGACGCCACCCCGGAGGCGCGACGGAAAGATCTCGTCTTTCTGCAGAACGGCATGCTCCAACCGTGGCTCGACGCGCGCGGCCTCGGCGGCAACACGCAGGCGCTCGTCTACTTCGCCGTCGCGAAGATGAACGAGAAGCCCACGGACGGGATCACGGACGCGAACCCGGAGGGGCTCACCGCGGCGAACGGCGAGTGGGCGGACGCGTTCGCCGCGAGGCTGCGATCGGGCGGTCTGAGATGCCACGTGCTGGACGACGACGCGTTCAGGGCGTCGATGTTCGAAAAGCTCATCTGGATCTGTGCGTTCATGGGCGTCGGCGCGGCGCACCCCGGCGCCACCGTGGGCGACGTCGAGAGCGCGCACAAGGAGGAGGTGGAGGCGCTCATCGCGGAGCTCGTCGCCGGGAGCGAGAGCGCCAAGGGGGTGCGATTCGCGGAGGGGACGATCCCGAGGCTCGCCGCGTACGCGCGCGCGGTGTCGCACTTTCCGACGGCGGTGAAGGAGTTCGAGTGGAGGAACGGGTTCTTCTGCGGGATCAGCGAGAGGGAGCTGGCCGCGGGGCGGTTGGATCCGTTCCCGACGCACACGGCGCTGATGAAGCAAGTCGGCGCGCTGGAGTGACGTGTACGAGCAGAGCTAGTCGCGGCGCGCCGCCGTGCGTAAATACACTAAGGTTACTCGTATCGAATCTTCCGAAACGATACGGCTCGCGCAGAGAGCCAAATCCCTAAGAGAGTGTTAGTTCCGCCCGCGCGTCGTCACGTCCCGCGCCGCGCCGCTCGTCCGTCGTCATGTCCTCGCTCCTCGCGCCGACGGCTCGCCCGTCGTTCCTTGCGCTGCGTCCCGCGCGCGCGTCGAACATCTCCCGCGCGCGCGTCGTCGCGTGCCGCGCGTCGCGCGTCGACGTCGAAAACGACGACGCGTCGAGATCGCGATCCATCATGGGGCGTCGCGCGTCGCTCGCGTCAATCGCGCTCGCGTCATCAATCGCGCTCGCCCCCCCCCTCGCCCCGATCGCCCGCGCCGCCTCCGATCCGGCCGCGCTCACGGACTACGTCACCGACACGAAGGACATGATCGCGAGGCAGCGCTCGCTCCTGCGCGTCGGCGACGGCGACCTGGACGCCTACGTCGCGAAAGCGGACGCGTACTTCGCGGGCTACAAGGCGCGTCTATACACTGGTTCCCATACGACCGCGTCCGCGTGGTGAACGCCGATCCTTAAGGACTTTTGCCGGCGCGTCTCTCCGCCCACCCCTCGCGTTCAATCCCCGACCTCGACGCCTTTCAACTCCAACTGACGCCTATGAACTCTACCCCGACATCGCTTTGTATGGAATGGCCCTAAGTGGGACCACCCGGGGCACACCAACTCGTTCGCGGCGCTCATGAACACGGACACGATCATCCGCGACAACGCGGCGTACCTCGCGAGCGCGGGACAGGCGCGTTCTGTTATCACACCGACTGGTTCCCATACGACCGCGTCGGCGCGGTGAACGCCGTCTCTTGAGGACTTTCGGGTCCCGGCGCGTCTCTCCGCCCACCGCGCCTCGCTTTCATCCCCGACGCGCCTCGACGCCTTTCGACTCCGCTTCTGACGCACCCCTGAACTCCACCCCGACTTCTTCGCTTCGTGTGGAACGAACCGCCCTCAGAGCTGGAGCCCTGACACGGTCCCGGACGGCAAGAGCAGCAAGGGGCGGATGCTGGAGGGGTACCTGCAAAACGCGGAGCGGTGCGTCGTCAAAGAGGGCTACGGCGCGTTCAACGAGATGGACGCGGAGACGAGGAAGGAGTGGAAGGCGATCTCGTGCACGCAAGGGCTCGTGTCTCCGGCGGATCCGATGTGATGAGACGCGATGCGAGCGAGCGAGTGGCGTGATGTGGGTGTCCCTAGCTAGGGTGTCGTGAGCGAGAAGCCTGCCTCTCTACGACGGTATGTATAATTCATAATCACCCTCGACCGAAGACGCCGCGGCGCGGCGGCGGCGGCGGCGGCGACGACGCGTCCTCCTCCTCCTCCTCCTCTTCGCCCCCCGCCAGCCCTAAGAGCTTCCATGCCGCGTCCGCGACCTCCCGCAACGGCGGCCGCGCGCCCCCGCCGTCGTCGCCTTTCGACATCGCCGCGACGCGCGCGCGATCGTCCCCGAACGTCGGCAACCGCACGTCGAAACGCGTCGCCAGCTGTCGCAACCCGACGGCGACGGCGACGCCCGCGAAAATTCTCGCGCTGAGGGTCGAGGGTCCGCGCGAAGCGACGTCCGTCGTCGGGGTGGAGGAGGTCGGGGGGCGTCAGGTGGGTGGAGTCGCGAGGCTCGCGGTGCGCGTGTCGGGATTGAAAGCGAGCGGCGGGGGGGAGAGACACGCCACACAGCCGGGATCCAAAAGTCCTCGAGGAACGGCGCGCGCCGCGCGAACGGGGTCGTACGGGGACCGGTGTGATAATTTAGTCTAATAGGACGCGCCTCACGGACGCGCCCGTCGCGCGCACGAGCACGTACGCGCTCGCCCCGCCCAGCGCGGCGCTGGCGTAGATGTCCGTGTACGAGTGCAGTATGCGCACCGGTCGCGACATGAGGACGTCGCGGATGACGCCTCCGAAGGTCGCGGTGAACAACCCGCACGCGATCACCGCGGGCAGAGGCACCCCCGCTCGTATGCCTGCGCGGACGAGACGAGTGAACGTAACGGACGGTCAGCGACCGTTCGAGCAGCGAGTGACGTCTCGAGCACAACGAACGCGACGCGCCGCGCGATCGAGTGCGTATCGTATGGGGATCAGTCTCGAGCGTAGCGTCTCGTCTCACCGTTTTGCGCGCCGATGACGCAAAACGCGCCAACGCCGATCGCGTCCCACGCCTCCACCCACCAGTCGCTCTCGTCCACGCCGAACTCCCTCCGCAGCGTCGGCCACGACAGAAAAGTTAACACTCCGGTGCCGAGGCATATCCACAGGTACTCGATCTCTTCCATCCAGAACGCGCGCCGGCCGCGGCCGAGGAGCAGATCGCGCACGGTGCCGCCTCCGACGGCAGTGATGGTCCCGACGACGACGCACCCGAGGAGATCCATGCCTCTCGCCGCCGCCGCGAGCGTGCCCGTCATCGCGAACGAGGCGGTGCCGAAGTAGTCGAGGAAGCGGAGCGTGCCGGGGATGGAGAGCTCGGGGTATCGCGGCATGCCGTCGATCTCGGGTTCCGGGTTGAGCTGACGATGACGAGGAGGAGGTTCCGGTGGTTCCGACGTTTTCGACGACGACGACGCGCGCGGCTTGTCGTGGCTCCGATGCGTCACGACGGGACGCGGGCCGCCGCGCGCGCCGCCGCTCGAGGACAGATGCCGCGAGAAGACGGACGCGCCGCGCGCGGTGAGAGGCGGCTGCAGCCGCGTCAAGAGCGACGACGACGCGACCGTCGCGGTCTCGGCGCCCCTCCGTCCGAACGACGACGACGACGACGCGGCGAGATGACGCGCGAGGAGCGCGTCGCGCGACGCGTCCGCGAACGCGCGCGACGCCGCGTCCGACGCGACGCGCGCGGTGGAAGCAGACGCCGAAGACGTCGACGCCGCGGAGGCGACGAGCGCCGCCGCGACGCGTCGAAGCATCGTGACGCGTCCCGTCGCGGCGCGACCGTCGATATGGCGCGTCGTCGCGGCGCGACCGTCGATATGGCGCGTCGTCGCGGCGCGTCGGGGGACGGACCTCTCGGAGGTCACGCGGCGGACTGAGTGAGGGCCATCCAATCAAAAAAAAGTTCACCGGTCAGTTGAAAGGGAGAGCGATTAAATGTTGAAACCGAGCGGTGGGTGAAAAACTTTTGATAGAACGCACCTGACGCTCGCGGGCGGGGGGAACTCCAGAGCCGTGGAGGGAAAGGATGAAAAAAACGGTCTTCCGACGTCACAGCGCGAGTCGCGCGACGGCCGCGGAGTCGCACCTCACGTCCTCCACCCCCCGCGCGCGTCCTATCCGCGCGCGTCGAACGCCGCGCGCGCGTCGCACCCGCCGCACCGCGCGCTCGATACCCCCCCCCGAGCGGCGACGCGTCGCGTCTCGTCCGCGAGAAATAAATCGATTTCTTCTCGGATGAGCCTCGTCTCGCCGGAGGGGGCGTCGCCGCCGGAGCGGCCGCGATGGAAAGAGGCGACCGCCGCGGACGGCCGCGCGTATTACTACCACAAGGACACGAAGGAGACGGTCTGGACGATCCCGGACGAGCTGCGCGCGTACCGCGAGGCGAAGCGCGCGAGGAAGGCGGCAGCCGCGACGGACGCTGACGCCGAGATCGAGGGACGCGGCAGCCCGACGCCGATACCGGAGCGGCTCGTCGCCCCCGCGGCGCCGCCGACGCCGGTCAGCGCGACGATGAAGATCTCCCCGAGCGGCGAGAACGTCCGCGTGGACATCGCGTCCGACGGCGAGATCGAGGAGGAGGACGGCGTCGCGACGACGGAGGTGGACGACGAGGCGAAGACGAAGACGAAGACGGTCGCGGCGGAGGCGAAGGAGGAGGAGTCGTTGACCGAAACCGCCGGGGAGGACGAATCGGAATCTAAATCTACGTCGGCGCCGCCGCCGCCGCCGGAGCCGGAGCCGGAGCCGACGAAGCCGAAAGCGGCGGCGGCGCCGAAAGCGGCGAGCCCGGTGAGGGCGACGATGAAAATCTCCCCGAGCGGAGACAACGTCCGGCTCGACGTCGGTCTTCTCGAGCCGGCGCCGGAGCCGGCGAGCCCGGTGAGGGCGACGATGACGATCTCGCCGAGCGGAGACAACGTCCGCGTCGACGTCGGCGTGGACGACGTCGGGAAGGAAGGCGAGCCCGAGAAACCCGCGGCGGCGGCGAAGGAGACAAAAGTAAAGGAAAAGGAAGTCGCGGTCGCGAGACCGACCACGGCCGCCGCGAAGCCCGAGGCTAAGAAGAGCGCGGCGGCGGCGGCGGCGGCGGAGGCGAAGCCGACGACGCGGTCGAGCGTCGCGGCGGCGGCGTCGAAGCGCGCGTCCGCGTCGTCGTCGTCGTCGAATAAAAGAGAAAACGAAACACCGGGGACCGCGGCTGCCGCGGGGGTGTACGGCGCGCGCGTCTGGAAGAAGTCGAGCGCGCGCGCGAGCGCCGGAGAGACGCCGTGGAACGACGAGTTCGCCTCCGCGGCGGCGACGGCGGCGGCGCGGCGAACGCGCGCGAGCACCGGGGGCATCCGAACCGCGACGACGTCGGCGACGACGACGACGGCGAGCAAGCCGCGGCCGCCGGGACCGCCAGGGGGCAAGAAGAAGCCGCCGCCCGCGGCCTCGTCCGCGCCCTCGACCGTCGCGCCGCTGACGCGCGGAGGCGTCTCGAGCGATGAGCCCTCCTCGCGCGAATCGCGATTCGGCGCGACGAAACCCCGCGCGGACATCGCGCTCGCGGAGCCGGACTACGCGCTCGTCGACGAGCTCCACAAGGGGTTTTTAATCTCCGACGCGAAGCCCGGGAAGTCGAAGGAAGACCTCGCGCGCGAGAAGGGCGGCCCGAGGGTGATGTTCAGCTCGAACCCGAAGTACCGCGGAAAGAGCGCTGACGGGCACTACTTCTCCGGTCCGGACATGAACGCCGCGAAGCCGGCGTCGATGCTCAAGAGCGTCGGGGGGTCGAATAAAGACGGTGGCGACGCGAAGAAGATCGCCACCGGCGCGGACGGGAAGAAGCTCTCGAAGAAGAAGCAGGAGGAGCTCGCGCGCGCGCGGCTGCAGAGACAGAGGGATTTAGAGGCGCGCAAAACCGCGGCGAAGGAAGCGGCCATCGCGAAAGATTCCATCGTCACGTCCGAGATGGAGTTCTACCGGGAGATCGTCGGCAAGATGGCGACGCGGTACAACAGCGTCGTGAACGATAAGATCCGAATCGAAAAAGAGCTGGCGCAGCTGCAGATCGACTTCGCCGCGCAGGAGCTGAAGAACCAGACGCTCGCGGACGACGGGCGGAGTTACCGCGGCGGCGGCGGCGCGATCCAGGTGCGTTCTATACAAAAGTTTTTCACCCACCGCTCGGTTTCAACATTTGATCGCGTCCCCTTTCAACTGACCGATGAACTATTTTTGTATGGAATGGCCCTCAGAGCGTCGAGCTCCCTCCCGAGGCGCTCGGGGACGCGGACGAGTCCGGCCCGGCGTCCGCGCTCACCGTCGACGCGCTCGAACGTCGGATAGAGGAGTCGAACCGAGCCGCGGACGAGGAGGAGTTCCGCACGCTCAACTACGGGCACATCATCATACGCCTTCGCGAGGAGGACCCGACGTCGGAGAAGCGGCGAGCGAATCCGCACGCGACGCTGAAAACGTCCGCCCCGAAGGCGTTAGCCGCGTCCGCCCGTAACGCGTCGCAGCGCAGAAAGGACGACGTCATCGAAGCGACGCAGCACTTGACGTGGACAGACCCGATCGTGCACGAGATGGAGCGGTTCGATAAGGACATGACGTCGGACATGACGTCGCGCCGAGCGCGGCTGGCGACGCTGTTAAACGAGCGGCGGCAAGCCGAAGAGATGCTCGCGCGGACCGCGGCGTCGCTGAAGGAGAAGCGCGAGAACTGGCAAGAGCAGCTGACGCTGTTGCGGAGCCGCCTGCTCGCGTCGAGGGCGCAAGACAAGGCGATGAACGACCGCCAGAAGGCGTTCAAGGAGCAGCTCGTGAAGATTAAGCGAGAGGCGGAGGAGGAGGCGTATTCGAAAGCCTCGGGAGGGGCGCCGAAGGGCATGCGCGGCGCGAAGGGCACGCACGCGAAGAGTTTCCTTCAGATGCTGAAGTCGTCGTCCATCGCGTTAGAAGAAGAGCGGATGGAGGACGCGCTGCGACGGATCCAGGCGGTGACGCCGGACATGGAGCCGGACGATCTCGTCGCGACGTTTATCAACCGCCGAGAAGAGATCGAGAGCATTCGAAACGAGTCCGTCGCGGTGCAGTCGCATCACGACTACCTCGTGGCGAGGCACAAAGAGCTGCTCGAGGAGCTCGCGAAAGAGAAAGAAGACGCGATCACGAGCGCGGATTCGGCGGGGGGGAAGAACATCGATAAGCAGCTGTTCGCCGCGCGCAGCGGCGAGGCGAAGCTCGAGAGCGGGCAATACCGCGAGGAGAAGCGCGTGCGCATCAACAAGCTCACCGCCGACGCGTCGGAGAAACAGATGAACGAAGCTTCCGCCGCGGTGTATAACCTGCTGCAGACGACGCTGCTGTTCAGCGATCGTCTCGACAAGGTGGACCCAGGGGTGTGGACGCGGATGACGCCGCGGATCGACGAGTCGTCCAGGAACGCGTCCGCGGCGTCATTCTCCGCCTCGGACGGCAAAAAGCCGCTGGAAAACCCGGCCATCTCGCGCGCGAAGCAGGGCGCCAAGACGAAACTCAGCGCGGTGAAATCGATCGCGAGCTTGAAACGGATAATCTCCGTGCGCAGGAGCGCGTCGCCGACGCCGTCCGAGGACGACGGCGAATTCAAGGCGGCGAGGGAGGCGGCCAAGGCGGAGGCGGCGGCGAAAAAAGCCGCGGAGGAAAAAAAGAACGCGGGAAAAGACCGCATGCGTCGCACGCGATCGAACCAGTCGATCGCGTCGAGCGAGGACGACGACGCGAACGTCGACGCGGTGAACCGCGACGCGCGTCTGTACATCGACTCCCTCGTCGCGTTCTTCGACGTCATCGACCGCGGGAACGTCATCGCCGCGGCGGATTTGCACAAGGCGAAGGTGCAGGCGCGCGCGCGAAAGTTTGGCCGTAGAGTATCGCAGGTCGATCCCATCTTGATGAAAGCGCTCGCGGACGCCGACGCCGAGGACGACGACGACGGCGACGGAGACGAGAACGCCGTCAACGCGAACGCGCCGTCGTCCGCGAAGAAGAAGAAGAGCCCGCTGAACGACCCGTTTAACGTTCGCGTCGTGGAAAACGTCGACGCGGATTCGGAAGAGGCGGCGATCGAGGTGGAGGAAGTCCTCGAGGAGATCCACGAGACCCCGAAGGAGAGAGACGGGATGAAGATCGTCAGCATCGCGGAGCTTCGGAAGCGGAAGAAGAAGCCGAAGCCCGGGGAGACGGACGAGGAGGAGTTATGGGCGAGGGAACAGGAGAAGAGGCTGATGAGCGCGAGGAAGTCGACGCGGACCTCGCCCGCCGCCGCCAAGGCGTGAGCGACGGGGGAGGGGGGGTATCGCGATGCGTGAGGAAGGCGCAGGGTTCAGGGTTTAGGGTTTGACGTGTACGTGCGAAGTAGTCGTTCGTTCGTGACGTATCCCGCTATCGTTCGCCGCCGCCGTCTGTCCGTTCGTCGTCGTCGTTCCGATGAGATGAGATGCCGTTTCGCCCGCCGTCGCCGTCACCGCGTGACGTTCGAGAACGTCGTCCCCCCCACGTACCCCCCCTGCATGCTCCTCCTCACGTTCTGCTCGAACTGCCTCGGCGACTCCGTCATCTCCTTCGCGGCTTCCTTGTTCAGCGGATCGTCCGGGTTCGGATCGCTGAACAAAAACGTCAGTCCGTACACGCACGACGAGACGGAAAGCACCGGTTTCCAATCCTCGCGCAGGATGTTCAGACACACGTTTCCGTCGTGGTCCAAGTTCGGGTGATACACCTTCGCGAGGCACTTCACCTTGGGCGGCTCGTGCGGGTACGTCCCCGGCACCGCGAAGCTGAAGCGGAAGACGCCGCCGCGGTAAAACCCGTCCTCGGGGCGGATCGTGACGATAAAGTCGAGGAGCTTGTCCTTGCCGTCTGGGAAATCGACGGAGATGGACGGCGACAGCGTGAGCTCGCTGATGTCCTTCGCGAGGCGCATCTCACCCGGGGAGCGCTTCGGGCCGCCCTGGCCGGAGGCGCCCGCGGCGGCTTTCGCCTTCGCGTCCTTCTCTTGTTGATCCTGTGGGAGGGAGGGAGGGAGGGAGGGAGGGGGCGGGAGGAGGAGGGTGAGCGGATCGACGAACACGGACGACGACGACGAAGACGACGACGAAGGAAAGTCAAATTCGTTCGCGCGCGAGATCCGAGGGTCCGTCCGTCTCTCGTCGACGCCGCGCGGAGTCGGGGGGGGGAGTGTCGCGCGCCTTGACGGAGAAGAGCTTGATCATGACGCCCGCGTCGTCGTCGTCGTCGTCGCCGCCGCTGCGAGTTCGGTCGTGCGCGTCGCCGGCGGGGCGCGCGACGGGAACTGCGTGCGAGACGCGTCGTCGTCGCTGCGGTGAGTCACCGCGCTTCGAACTTGGCCCGAGATCTCGCGCCGCGCCGCGCGCCGTGAGCCACTCCCGGGCGGATATCTTCCTCTCGCGTCGTCACACCGCCACGCCGCGCGAACGCCTCGCACGATGGCGACCATGACCTCTCTCGCGTCCATCTCCTCCCGCGTCGCGACGCTCAAGGCGCCGCGCGCGTCCAAGCGCGCGGTCGTCGCGACCGCGACGCGCGCGGACGCGAACAACGAGGCGCGTCCTCCCGCCCGATCGCGTTTTATCTCGTCACCGACACCGCCGCGCGCGGAAAACCGCTCATCCCCGCGCGTCGCGGCGCCTCCGTCCCGCCCGCCATCGCGTCGTCTCCCATCCTTCGCGACCGCCACGCGCCGACGCGCTAAACCCTAAACCCTAAACCACAGTCCCGCTACGGCGCGTGCTGGCCCGGCCGCGCGGTCGTCCCCGAGGACGTGCCCGACCTCGGGAACGGCAACGTGAAAAAGATCTCGCTGCTCGGAAGCACAGGCTCCATCGGCACGCAGACGCTGGACATCGCGGAGGAGAACCCGGACAAGTTCGAGATCGTCGCGCTCAGCGCGGGGAAGAACCTCGACGTCCTCGCGGAGCAGATCATGAAGTTCAAGCCGAAGATGGTGAGCATCAGCGACGGCGCCGACGTCGCGCGACTCGAGTCGATGATCGCGGCGATGGACGGCGACAAGCCGGAGATTTTGTACGGGCCCGACGGCATGATCGAGGTCGCGCGGCATCCGGAGGTGGACAGCACCGTGACCGGGATCGTCGGCTGCGCGGGACTGCCGCCCACGGTCGCCGCGATCGAGGCGGGGAAGAACATCTGCCTCGCGAACAAGGAGACGCTCATCGCGGGCGGGCCGGCGATCGGTGCGTTCTATTTATCACGCCGGTCCCCGTTCGCGCGGTGAACGCCGTTCCTTAAGGACTTACTTCATCTCCCGGCGCATCTCTCCACCCACCCCTCGCTGCTTTCACTCATCCCGACACACCTCGATGCCTTTCAACTCCGCTTCTGACGCCTTTCAACGTCGCGCGGTGCAGTCCCTCTCGCGGTCAAGCACGGCGTCAAGATTTTACCCGCGGACTCGGAGCACTCCGCGATCTTCCAGTGCATCCAAGGCTTACCCGAGGGCGCGCTCCGAAGGATCATCCTGACCGCGTCCGGAGGCGCGTTCCGCGACGTCGAACTCTCGGAGATGCGCGAGTACGCGAAGAACGACCCGGGTTTCTTGCAGAAGAAGGCGACGACGCATCCCAACTGGGACATGGGCGCGAAGATCACGTGCGACTCCGCGACACTGATGAATAAAGCCCTGGAGGTGATCGAGGCGCACTACCTGTACGGAACCTCGTACGACGACATCGACGTCGTCATTCACCCGCAGTCGATCATTCACAGCATGGTCGAGACGAGCGACTCGAGCGTCCTCGCGCAGCTCGGCTGGCCGGACATGCGTCTGCCGATTCTCTACACCATGTCGTGGCCGCAACGAGTCCAGTGCTCGGAGACGACGTGGCCGCGTCTGGACTTCGTGAAGATGGGCGACCTCACGTTCAAGGCGCCGGACGTGGAGAAGTACCCGTCGTTGACGATGGGGTACGCCGCGGGCAGGGCGGGCGGGACGATGACCGGGGTGTTCTCCGCCGCGAACGAGCAGGCGGTGGCGATGTTCCTCGACAAGAAGATTGGATACTTTGACATCTACAACGTCATCGACAAAGCCATGGAGGCGCACAAGAACGAGCTCGTCCTCGACCCGAGCTTGGACGACATCGTGGCGTGCGATCTGTGGGCGCGGCAGCACGTGAAGGACACCGTGGAGTCCGGCGTGTGCAAGGAGCTCGTCGCCGCGTGATGACGAGAGAGAGATCGTCCGGCGGAGAGAGGCGGCGCGACGACGACGAGAGACTGGTCCCCATACGACCGCGTTCGCGTGGTGAACGCCGATCCTTAAGGACTTTGCACGGGGGAGAGACGGAGGAACGCGAGGAGGAGAGAGAGCTCCGGCGGCGTGCGTTCGTTGATTAACGGTGATCGTATTATCCGTGACCACGTCGTGACCAAACCGCCAAACCGCCAAACCGCCCGCGTCGTAGGCGTCACTCGTACCCTTCCGGAAGCGAGAACGGGAGCTTGAAGAAGTCCACGAGCTTCGCCTTTATCTGCGGCAGCGCGTTTTCGATCCCGTGTCCCATCCCGCCAACCTCCAGAAGCCGCCGCGTCCCCGACGTCTCCCCCGCGTTCTCCGTCGCGCCGCGTCGCATGTTCACTGCGTCATCAGTCGTAGGGGGGAGGGGAGCGATGTAGTGATTGCTCGATTGGTCAGCGCGTGATCAGATTTGATGACGGACGTGGAATATCGCGCGGCGCGGCGGGCGACTCGACGTCCTCGGGAAACGACGCGAAAAAAACGCGGGAAGCGATCCCGGGGACTACTCACCGCTCGCGTCTCTCGTCCACGTCAGCGAGTGCTCCAACGGCACCGCCTGATCGTCGTACCCGTGCACGACGTACGCGTTGATGTTCGAAAGAAACGGATACGGCGAATGCGTTTCCAAATCCGCCTTAAACGCGTCCGTGAACGCGACGCCGGTCTCCTGAGGGTCGTTCCATACGAGCGAACGTCGGGGTGGAGTTGAAAGGCGTCAGTTGGAGTTGAAAGGCGCCGAGGGCGGGGATTGAAAGCGAGGGACCCTGGGCGGAGAGATGCGCCAGGAAAAGTCCTTAAGGATCGGCGTTCACCACGCCGACGCGGTCGTATGGGAACCAGTGTAAGGAGAACGCGCCTTCTCCAAGCCGTCGACGCAGTCCACCGGCTTGAACGTCGGCGCGAGGAGCATGACGCGGTCCACGACGCCCGCGTTCTCGGGGTAGCTCGCGTACAGCGCGGCGACGTACGCGCCGAGGCTGCTGCCTATCAGTCGCACCTTTCGCGGCGGCGACGTCGCGTTCGCGGCGGCGGACACGGCGACCGCGAGCCGCGCGACCGCGGTCGACACCGTGAAGTCCGCGGCGCCAGCTGTACCGCCGTCTTCGTCGTCCATCACCGTCAAGTCCGGGGCGACGAGGTCCACGTCCACCGCTCGCAGGACGTCGCGCAGGTACATGCACGCGAACGAGTCGTCCGGCGCGGACATGAGGTTGTGGCAGAAGACGTACGCGTACGCGTTCGGATCGCCGCCGTACGCGTCCTCGCGCGACGACGACGTCTCTTGTGATGACGCGGCGTCGTCTGATGAGGCGTCGTCGTCCGCGTCGTCGGACGAGGCCCGCGCCGACGCCGACGCCGCGCCCACCTCCTCCGAGAACGTGCCGGTGCCCGCGGTGGACGGGTCGCCGTACTTCCACCCTTTCGCGCGCGGGAAGTTCCCCGCCTTCCAGTTCGCGATCCAGTCGTCCGCGCTGTCGAACGCATTGCCGTCGCCGTCGCCGTCGCCGCTCGTCTTCGCGTCGTCCTCCTTCGACGCCGCGATCGTCCACTCGCGATCGATGCGCGGGCGTCTTCCTCGCGCGGCGGCGGCGGGCGCGACGCGCGGCGCTCGACGCGCCGCCGCCGCCGCCGCGACGCGCCGCGAAGACGCCGTCGCGGGGAGGACGGCGCCGCGCGCCGCGATCGTCGGCATCGTGCCGCACGCCATGGCGCGCGAGAGAGTGCGGAGAGCGCGGAAGCGCGCGCGAGCGCCGAGACGACGAATTTTGCCAGCTTGCCACGCTCAATCCAGACGTTTTTCACCCACCGCTCGGTTTCAATACACTGTGTTTGATCGCATCGCCTTTCAACTGATTGATGAAGAATCTGTATTTCCTGTGGGACGAGCTCGGCGCCCGGCGGACGCATCCGTCATTGTTCTCGGCGCGCCAGGGCGGCTCGAGGCGCGACCGTCGTCCGGTCCCCTCGCGCGCTCGCGACCTCGCACTCGCCCCGCGAGCGCGGACACAGCGCGCACGGCGCCGCGGCGCGAACCCGCCCGCCCCCGGCGCCGCCCGCCGCGACCGCCCTCGCGCGACTCGGTCGTCGCGGCGAGTGGGGGCCAATTTAGGAAAAAACAGCGAACGTCGGATCGATCGTCGACCGTCATGGCGGCTCCGCCGAGCGCCGCGGCGCCGTCGCACACGATGGTGATCGAGCACGTCGCGCCCGCGACGCGCTTGCTCGAGAAGCGACGGCAGATGCGGGAGGTTCAGGACGCGCTCGAGGCGACGAAGCGCGAGTTCGCGCTCAAAGAGGAAGGATTCAAGCGCCGAGAGGAAACCATCAAGAACAAAGACCTGGACCTCCAAGAGTCGCTCGTGCGGTTCAGCAAATTTCTTCAGGAGAACGACAGCAAACGCACGCGCGCGGAGCGCAAGGCGGCGGACGAGATCAAGATCCGTCTGCAGAAGGAGGTGGAGATCGAGGAGCTGACGCGCGCGCTCGCGGATCTGAAGACGCGGTCGGAGGACGCCGCGGAACGCCTCGCGAGAAACGTTCGATACAAAGAGTACCTCGAGTCGGTTATAAACGCGAGCCCGGAGTACGAGGAGATCCCGGAGATTCTGCTGCGGCACGAGACGCTCGCGGCGACGAACGCGGATCTCCTCGCGGAGGACAAGAGGCTCACCGCGCGCGTCGAGAGCGAGAAGGCTGATCTGACGGCGTACTCGAAGAGAAAGCAAAACGAATCGTTGGGGCTCAACAACGAGATCGCGCGGCTGAAGATCGAGCTCGAACGCGCGTCGCTGCGCGCGGCGGACGCCGCGCGCGACCGCGACGTCGCGCTCGCCGTTGTGGGGCAGAAGACGCTCGACCACGGGCAAGTATGCATGGCGGCGGATAACATCTTCATTCGGTGTCGGAGGCGGAGCGCGGTGAAGTATCGCGCGCACACGGATCCGTTGGAGCAGTTGCACGTGGTCGGGGAGTTCGTGTCCGACATGTCCGAGGTCGTGAAGCTCAAGGACAAGCGCTGACCTGACGTGACGACGATTAGAAGAGTCTACTATCTTATAGCAACTTATTAGGAGTTTATGCGTTCGACGAACGCGCGCGCGACGGGTCTCAATAATATTGTCGCGATCGTTCGCGAACGAATTCGTTCCTCATCACATTCGTCTCCCGCGCCTCCGATTCTCCGCGCGTCGCTCCGCCCTCTCCCGCGCCTTCCTCTCCTCCTTGCTCTCCCTCATCCTTCGGTTCGCCTCCTCCTCGTCCGCGGTCGGCGTGAAGATCCACGGCAAGATCACCCACGCCCAGAGCGCGTACGTCGCGTACGCCGGCACGACGAGCGCGACGAGCCAGAGCCAATCGCTGACGAGCGCGGTCGAGACGAACAGGAACACCGCGACGTATATCACGTCGTGGTAGTACGACGTCGTCCCTCCGAGGGACAAGTCCGCGCCCGCGTCGACGAGGACGCCGTCGCGGTCGTACGTCGGCGCAGCGATGTGCGCGAGGGATCGGTAGCAGAAC